>Ga0316187_10003245_pt1 | contig 14176 bp, 13 predicted proteins | sample CroRivburrow1_MG_FD_204927 | JGI IMG/M metagenome (GOLD analysis project Ga0316187, IMG submission 204927) | Coastal sediment microbial communities from Maine, United States - Cross River worm burrow 1 | ecosystem: Environmental > Aquatic > Marine > Coastal > Sediment | place: USA: Maine...
GCCCGGCACGAGTATTGGCGAGATGGTTATGGTGTAGTACCAGGGCCGTACGCGCGCCTGCACCTGGGTCAGCATCAGGGCGCCCGAAAGCCCCAGCGGGACCGCCAGCACGACCACACCCAGGCCGATAAGGATGCTGTTCTGCAACCCTTCGATCAGCTTGGCGTCCTGGGCGAGGAACTGGAACCACTCGACCGAGAAGCACTCCCAGGGCGTGACCCTGGGGAATGCGGAGCTGTTGAACGCGGTCAGACTCATGATGATGAGCGGCCCGAACAGATAGGCGAAGAAACCCAGCACGAAAAGTGTCGTGAAGGTCTTCCGGATATAGTCAGACATCATCGCGCTATCTCTCCGAGCTTGACCTTGAAGATCTTCATCATGCAGAGCACGAAGACGATGCAGGTCGCCAGCAGGATGATGGCGTAGGCCGAACCCCGCGCCCAGTTGCCCGCCTGGTTGAACGCCTGGTAGATGATCTGGGTGAACCACAGGCTGCTCGGACCGCCCAGGATCTGCGGCGCCGCCAGCGCGCCGGCGGTAAGCATGAACACCATGGTGCAGCCGGAGGTGATGCCGGGCTTGGCGTGGGGGATGACGATACGCCAGTGGATGCGCCACCAGGGGCAGCCGAGATCGCGCGCGGCTTCGATCTGGTTCCTGTCCAGGCTCTCAACGGCGTTGTAGATCGGAAAGATCATCAGCAGTATGTAGGCATAGGACAGGCCCGAGTAGAGGGCAACGCCGTTGCGAATGAAATCGAACGGCTCGTCGAGTATCCCCATCGCGACCAGGAAATTGTTGATGATCCCGGTCGATCCGAACATGATCTTGAACGCAAACGCCCTGAGGAGTTCGTTGACCCAGAACGGGACGATCAACGCCATCACCATCAGCCTGGCCCAGCCGCCGGTGGCGACGTGCGCCAGGTAATAGGCCACCGGGTAGCACAGCGCCACATCGATCATGGTGACGAAAATCGCGGTCATGATGGTGCGCCCGAAAACCGACAGGTCGACGAAGTTGTACGAATCGGTGCTCTGCGCACTGCCGTAGATCATGTAGCGGTAGTGTTCGAAGGTATAACCGTGCGCTTCGGTCCCCCACAGCGGTGGCGGCACGTTGGTCCGGAACGAGAAGTCCAGCATGAATATCTGTGGCAGGATGATCATCAACAGCATCCAGCACGCCACGGATATCAGCAGATAAAGCGCCAGTGCCGTCCCGTTACGGAGGAAGAATTGTTTCCAGTATCCACCCATGCGATAGCCCTCGTTCAGGTCACTCCGCGGCCAGTTCCCCGGCCGGGGTTGCGATAGCCATGTCGGCGCTGAACCCGAGATCGACCCTGTCTCCGACCTTGTGGGTCAGGGAGCCGCCGTCGTTGACGGCAGACAGCTTGACGTCGCGGTCGCTGCCTTCCACGTCGAAAAACACCTGCCAGAAACTGCCCTCGAATTCCTGCTGCTTGATGCTGGCAACGATCCGGTTGTCGAAGTCCCCGCCGTTCGCGATCTTCAGGGATTCCGGTCGGATGAAGACATACGCCTCGTCCCCTGCGCTCAAACGCTCCTTGCCTTTCGACATCCGTGCACGGATCGCTCCGGTCGCCGTATCGACGATTGCGTAGTCGCTGGAGATCTCCGACACCTTGCCCTTGAACAGGTTGTTCTCGCCAACGAAAGAGGCAACGAACGCGGTCTCGGGATTGTCGTAGACGGTAGTGCCGTCCCCCACCTGCTGGATGACGCCCTGGCTCATGACGGCAACGTGGTCGGACATGGTCAACGCCTCGCCCTGATCGTGGGTGATGTAGATGAACGTGATCCCGACCCGTCGCTGGATGGCTCGCAGCTCGCTGCGCATGTGCTGTCGCAGTTTGAGGTCCAGCGCGGACAATGGCTCATCGAGCAGAAGCACGTCCGGTTCGGCGGCCAGCGCCCGTGCAATCGCGACGCGCTGTTTCTGCCCGCCCGAGAGTTCGTTGACCATCTTTTCGCCCTGGCCAGGCAATGCGATGAGCTCGAGCAGGTCCTCCGCTTTCTTGCGCCGTTCCTTGGTGCCGACGCCCCTGACTTCGAGTGAAAACGCGATGTTTTCCCAGACGGTCATCAGCGGGAACAGCGCCAGGTTCTGGAAGATCAGCGCCGTGGGGCGCTTGTTGGGACCGATGCCCGCCATATCCTTGCCGCCGATCAGCACCCTGCCTTCCGACGGCTCGGAGAAGCCGGACACGGCACGCAGCAGCGTCGTCTTGCCGCAGCCGGACGGGCCGAGAAAACTGAAAAATTCTCCTTCCTGGATGTGTATGTTCACGTCCCGGGCAGCAACGAAATCCCCGAACCGGACCCACACCTGGTCGAGCTGGACGTCAGCACTCATCTATCGATCTCCTCCATCGGTATAAATCTGGTGATGGATGTGTTCGCGGACATTGCGCGAGCCACTTTCTTAGTTGTTCGGCATCATTGTAGAAAAAAAACAGCCCCCGGGTCACCCCGGAGGCTATTTTCAACACCGATTAGTTTTGTGTCCGCCTACGCATTCACAAACTTGTTTCTGTACTCGGTCCGCACATCGGCGTACCACTGGGGTTCCGCCGGCCACGGATTGAGGTTGGCCAGAGAGTCGCCCGGGTAGGCCTCGGCGAAGTTCTTCTTGTAGTTGTCGTCCGTGAACTTGTCTGCACCGAGGATAGCCGAGTTGTAGCCGTGGATGTTGATGGACTGTCCGGCGACTTCAGGCTGGAACACATAGTCAATCAGGGCATAGGCCTGATCGACGTTGGCGGCCGCCGCCGACATGGCGATGCTGTCAACCCATGCCATCGCGCCTTCCTTCGGCGCCTGGTAGGTCACCGGCTCGCCGGAGGATTTCATCGCCAGCACCGGGCCATCCCAGGTCTGTCCGACGACCACGCCGTCGTTCAGGAAACCGTTCTTCTGACTGTCGGTATCGTTCCAGAACAGCTTGATCTGAGATTTACGGGCAATGCAGAAATCCGTGATCTTCTGCCAGATCGGCCGCATGGCCTCCTCGCTGCTGTAGGCCTTCCACACGTCACCCGGCTCTAGTTCGCCGATGGTCTCCATGTACAGCCCGCAGCCCAGCATGCCGCTGTGCGGCCGGATCATGGTCTTGCCTTCCACCTCCTTGTCCCAGATGTTGCCGTAGCTCGGTGTGCCACCCGGCGGGCTGTACAGGTCGGTGCGCCAACCGACGGCTTCCGTACCCCAGATGAACGGCAGCCAGTGAGAGCCCTTGCCGCCGAAGTTCCACTCCATGTCACCCACCTTGAGCATGGCCGGGTTGACGTTGCCCAGGTTCTTGATGCGGCCGTAGTCGAACGGTGCCAGCAGATCCAGTGCCACCCACTGGCCGGAGCGATTGTTGGTCGGGCTGCACAGATCAACACCGGCGCCCTTGGTCGCCTTCATCTGGTTGATGAGTTCCTCGTTGGAACCCAACTCCTTGTAGTTGACCTGGATACCGGTCTTGGCCTTGAAGGCCTCGATGACCGGGGCCGGGATGTAGTCGGTCCACATCGTCACGTTGACTTCGCCGGACGAGGCAAACACTTTCGGGCTCACCACCCAGGGTCCGACCGATGCCGCGGTGCCGGCAACTGCAGAGGTTTTCAGAAATTTACGCCGTGATTGTGACGGCTTGTCAGCTTTACTCATTACTTGCATCTCCTCCTTCAGGATTGGATGTATCGCAGTCTAAACCGCGATACAGCGTGTCATAAAGTGCGTTTCAAATTTGTTACCCGGACACGAACAGGCGTGCATCTGACGACACAGGATACAAACATAATCCAAAACAGTCGGTCTCGGCCAGTCTTATTTTTTTCATTCGCGCCCATTCGATGCCTGTATTTCCCGTGAATCAGCCACAATCCTGCGGATCGCGACCAGCCAGAGGGCACTCATCCAGTTCGTATCGTCCCACTTTGATGTTCAGGCGTTGTCAAAACCCGGGGTGTTGTGCTGGAATCCGGCATCGCCCGCAATAATGCCAAAAAGACCTTTAGCTGCCCGGATGACCCTCTACGGTGTGTTTGATGAAGGAACCGGCGCGCCATGAACCAACGGAGACATTTATGACAATCAAAGCGGTGACATTCGACCTGTGGGACACCATCGTCGACGACGATTCCGACGAGGTTGCGCGCGCCCAGCGGGGCCTGCGGACCAAAAAAGAGGAACGCCGTTACCAGATCTGGGAGGCCCTCAACGCCGTCGAACCCATCGACTACGACCGGGTCGCCCTGGCCTACGATACCGCCGAGGCAGGCTTCTGGCTGGTATGGAAGGAAAGCTACATCAACTGGACCGTGGACCAGCGCCTCCGCGTGGTGCTGAAAGGGCTCGGCCGCGAGGTCGGCAGCGAGGTGTTCGCCCGGCTCGTGGAAGACCATTCGAACATGGAAGTCGACATTTCACCCGACCCCATCGACGGCATAGCGGCAGCCCTCGAGGAGCTGTCGACCCGCTACAAGCTCTGCATCGTGTCGGATTCCATCGTCACGCCCGGCACCGGCCTGCGCCAGATCCTCGAAAAGCACGGCGTTAAAAAGTACTTCTCGGGGTTCGCGTTCTCCGACGAGGTCGGCCACTCCAAGCCCCACCGGTCCATGTTCGATTCCGCCGCGGAACAGTTGGGGATAGACGTGACGGAGATCGTCCACATCGGCGACCGCGACCACAACGACGTCAAGGGCCCCCACGCCATCGGTGCCAAAGCCATACTTTTCACCGCCACCCGTCCGGACGACCGTGAGATCACGACCGCGGACGCCATTTGCGACAGCCACCACGACCTGCCCGCCATCGTGGATCGCCTGGCGGCGGAATCGAACTGAGGCGCCCCATCATGTCCAACGCACCCCGTTTCCTCGTACTCGACGGTTATTCAAAGGCAGGTCGTAACGACCTCGCGGCGGGCGGCGCCACCACCGCCGGGGAACTCTACCGGCAGATGCTGCAGAACTGCGCTCCGGGCAGCGTCGTGGACCTCCTGTGTCCGGCGGACCCGGGAGCGAGCCTGCCCACCGGTGCGTCCATCGCCCAGTACCACGGCATCGCCTGGACCGGCTCGAGCCTCACCGTGTACCACGACACCGACGAGGTCCGGCAGCAGATCGATTTCGCCCGCGAGGTGTTCAGGGCCGGGGTCCCCAGTTTCGGCTCCTGCTGGGGCGCCCAGATCGCCGTCGCCGCCGCCGGCGGCCGCTGCCAGGCCCACCCGGGCGGCCGCGAAATGGGCATCGCGAGAAAGATCAGACTGACGGAGGAGGGCAGGGCGCACCCGATGTACCGGGGGAAAAAGCACGTGTTCGACGCCTTCATCAGCCACGACGACGAGATCACTCACATGCCGCCGGGCGGCCTGGTCCTCGCCGGCAACGACTTCACCCGGGTGCAGGCGGTGTCGGTGACCTGGCAGGGTGGGACGTTCTGGTCGCCGCAGTACCATCCGGAGTACGACCTGCACGAACTGGCCCGCTTGTGCTTCTGCCGAAAGCAGAAGCTGACCGACAAGGGCTTCTTCCAGAACCTCGACGACGCCCAGCGCTACGTCGATCTGCTGGAAGCCCTGCACCTGGACCCCGGCCGAAAGGACATTGCCTGGCTGCTGGGGGTCGACGAGGACGTGACGAATCCCGACGTGCGCCAGGCGGAGGTCCGGAACTGGATCGAACTGCTGGTGCTTCCCGGCATCCGCGCCTGACAGATCTTCCAGTCATGTCGTCCAGAGATGAAATCGTCTCCATCGTCGACCGCGAGGACAACGTGGTCGACGAGGTGCCCCGGCACGTCATGCGCGCGCAGTCCCTGCGCCACCGGGTGACCTATATCTTTGTGTTCGACTCGTCCGGCAGGCTGTTCGTGCAGAAACGGACCCCGACAAAAGACCTTTACCCGGGGTATTTCGACCTGGCCGCGGGCGGTGTGGTCTGCGCCGGTGAAAGCTACGAGGATTCGGCTGCCAGGGAAGCCCACGAAGAACTGGGCATCACCGGCTCACCGTTGCAGTCCCTGTTCAAGTTCTACTTCGAGGACGATGACGACAACAAATCCTGGGGCATGGTGTTCTCCTGCACCCACGACGGGCCGTTCGTGCTGCAGCAGGAGGAGGTCGAGAGCGGCGAATTCGTAGAGATCGACACCCTCCTCAAAGGATCGATCAACCCCGTCACACCCGACACGCGGGCGGTGCTCGACCGCCTCCTGGCGGAACGGAAACCTGATCCGGGTTCTGATCCGGGGTCAGAGTAAAAACTACTCAAGCGGCTTGGCCAACACAGGAGATTTTACTCTGACCCCAGTTTTGACAGGGGACCCCCCGGGGTTTCCACGCGTCTTGCTGACTCTAATGCTATTTCCCACGATAATGCGATAATTTCACCATTCGCCAGTATCCATCAGGCGATATAAGAGACTGAAATCCTGGGGGCATATCCTGTAGCTGATAATTGGTGCCGCCTCTGCTTGAACCGGTGCAGGGGGCACGAACAGATGGGTACGATGGCGCGACGGCGGCGATCCGGCTGCAAAACCGAATTCTCCTCGCGCACGGCGCAGGATACGGCCGATGATTCGGCCTGGTCTGGTAACGGGTTGCGCAAGCCCCCCAGGTTGATTACCGGGGACTGGCAACCGGCGCTCTCCGGCAACGACACGTCAAAGTTCAATCATTCCCGTATCTGCCCGTCGCTGGCCCGCATTCCGTCCGTGCTGTTCAGCCTGGGCATGCTGTCCATCTCCCCCGCGTTCGCCGGGTTGACGGACCCCGCCACCCAGGTCATCGGTACCGACCCGGCCAATGCCTCCCACAGTGCCCCGGTCAGCACGGACGTCTCCGCCACGCTGGATGGCCAGGCGTATGGGGACGTCAACGGCCAGACATATGTGATCCACGGCAGCCAGACCCCGATTACCTCGGTCTCCTACTCCCTCTCCACTACTGGAACCTTTCCCAACGACATTATCATCGGAAATCCTGCTGGAGACTTCCATCCCGGCGAACGCTCCAGGCCACGGTCACACCCGGTGTCGGCGTGTCTGACGATGTGAAGCCCCACGTGTGGACTTTCCGCACCCGGGTGATGAACGGATCCGGGGTGTTCATCCAGAGCATCAACAGCCTCGGCAACCGGCTCAGCCGTGACGTTTCCCTGGGCGACCTGGACGGGGACGGCGACCTGGATGCGTTCGTGGCCAATTTCAATGATACGAACCGGGTGTGGCTGAACGACGATGACACGGATATGGACAACGTCGCCGACAGCATCGACAACTGCCCGGACGACGACAACCCCGGCCAGGAGAATCTGGACGGGGATCCGCTGGGCAATGTCTGCGACGACGATGTCGACGGGGACGGGACCCTGAATGACGACGACCCGGATGACGACAATGACGGCGTGCTGGATGGCAGTGAGACCGGCGGCCCGTCGGACAATCCCCACGCCTTCGACCCGGACCGGGACGACGACGGCATCATCGACGGTCTCGACCCGGAACCGGACACCGCGAGCAACAGCCCGACCTGTGAGAACGAAGCGGGGCCGCTGGCCACGGTGTCGTTCACGCAGCAGATCGGCAATGCGACGGATGTGACCTGCGCGGCCACGGAAATGATCACGCTGGAGCCCTCCGCCGAGGTTCAGGCTGGAGGCATCCTGCGGCTGATTGCGCCCGAGACCGCATTTGACCCGGGGACCCAGACCATCCATGTGGACAACGGCGGCACCCTGGTCATCATCTCCGCCGACCCGACCGCACCGATTCCCAACCCGACGCCATAGCCCGGATATAGAGCAATCTGGGGTCGGCGTAAAATCTGTTTCAGATTTTACGCCGACCCTAAATCTACGCCCACGAAATCCTGCAGCAGGTCGAAGAAGGCTCGGATGACCCGCATCTGGCGGCGCTCCTCGAGGCACACCACGAACTCGACATCCTCGAGCCGCACATCGCTCACGGTCAATGCGTGGAGGCGGTTGTCGCAGCCGAATTCGCTCTGTGAAACCACACCCACGCCCAGCCCGGCGGCGACCGCTTCCCTGACGCCCTCTCTGCTGCCGATCTCCATCGCGTCGTTGATCGGAACGTTCTTGCTGCGCATGGCCTCGATGAACAGGGCGCGTGTGTTCGAACCCGACTCCCTGAGAATCAGTTTCTCTCCCTCCAGATCGCCCAGGCGAATGCTGGTCCGTTTCGCCCAGGGGTGAGTGCGATTCACAAAAACGACAAGTCGGTCAGGCTTCAACGGGACCGATGACAACCGCGCGTCGTCGGGAGGGACATTGGGGAGTACGGCAATGTCGCACTTGCCGGAAACCAGGGACTTCATCAGTTCCGTGGAGTTGCCGAACGAGATCGACAGTTTGATGCCCGGGTAGCGGCCCTGGAAAGCCGCCAGGATGGGGGTGATGTGGTAAGGCGAATCCGCGCCCACCCGCAACTGGCCCGTGATCAGTTCTCTGGCGGAGATGAACAGTTCCTCCGCCTCCATTTCGATCCTGAACAATCGCTGGGTAATATCCATGACCGAACGTCCAAACTCCGTCAGTTCGACGCCGCGGCCCCTGCGCTCGAACAGCTTGACGCTGTAGCGCTCCTCCAGTTCCTTGACGTGCGCCGACAACGTGGGCTGCGATACGTGCAGCGCCTCGGCCGCGCGGGTGTAGCTGCCGTGTGCCGCGACTGCGTTGAAGGCGCGCAAATGGGCGTGATTGATCGGCATGTTCTATAGTCTACATAACCACTATCGATTTGCTTTATATGAAATCACTAAAGTATAAATATCAACAAGTTATAACACCGCATGAGGACAACCCGTGACCGATTCCAACGCACCAACCCGGCGTACCGCCGCGTCCCCGACCGGCGATCCTTGGTTGCTCACCCCCGGCCCCCTGACCACCTCGCCGACGGTCAAACAGGCCATGCTTCACGACTACGGCTCCCGGGACCGCAAATTCATCGACATCAACGCTCGCGTACGGGAGCGCCTGATCGGGATTATCGACGGAGAGGGGTCGCACGTTTGCGTGCCGCTACAGGGCAGCGGCACCTTTGTTGTCGAGGCCATGCTGGGCACCTTCGTCCCCCGCGACGGCAAGCTGCTGATCCTGGTCAACGGCGCATACGGGCACCGGATAGCGAAGATCTGCAGCTATCTCGGCCGCGAACATCTCGTCCAGGAGACAGCGGAAAATGTCCCGGTGGACCCCGTCGCTCTGGACCGGGCGCTGGCAGCGGACGAGGGAATCAGCCACGTTGCGGTCATCCACTGTGAAACCACCTCCGGCATTCTGAACCCGATCGGCGAGGTCGCGGGTGTGGTCTCCAAACATGGGCGCAGCCTCCTCATCGACGCCATGAGTGCGTTCGGCGCCATCCCCCTGTCGGCGAAGGAAATCGAATTCGACGCCGTAGTGGCTTCAAGCAACAAGTGCCTCGAAGGCTCACCGGGGATGGGTTTCTGTCTGGCCAGAAAGAGTGCGCTGGAGGCAACCCGGGGCAACTCCCCCTCCCTCGTCATGGATCTTTTCGATCAGTGGGACGCCATGGAAAAGAACGGGCAGTGGCGCTTCACGCCACCGACCCACACCATCCTTGCGTTCAATCAGGCGCTCGACGAGTTCGAGGAAGAAGGGGGCGTGTCGGGTCGGGGTGGCCGCTACCGCGAGAACTGCCGCATCCTGGTCGAGGGCATGCGGGCACAGGGTTTCAGAACGCTGCTGCCGGACGAACTGCAGGCCCCGATCATCGTGACCTTCCACATGCCGGACAACCCGGGGTTCGACTTCAACCGTTTCTATGACCGCCTGAGCGCTCAGGGCTACGTCATCTATCCCGGCAAGCTCACCGTGGCGGACAGTTTCCGCATCGGGTGCATCGGTCGTCTCGGCGCTGCCGAGATGCACGGGGCGCTGGCCGCCGTGAAGGAGGCCATGCGGGATTTCGCCTGACAGCACAGTCCACCACCACGCACACATTGGAGTCAAGAACACATGAGCACATTCCAGACAACCAGCCCAGTCGACGGTTCCGTTTACGTGGAAAGGGCCTATGCGTCGGACGCGGAAATCGCAAACGCCCTCCGCAAAGCCCGCGATGCACAGGCCGGATGGCGAATGATGGAGGTGAGCGAACGCGCCGCGCTCCTGAGCAGCGCGGTGGACAGTTTCGTCGCCAACCGGGAGGACATTTCGCTCGAGCTGACCTGGCAGATGGGCCGCCCGATCGCCTTCGCACCCGGGGAAGTAGGCGGCTTCGAGGAGCGGGCGCGATACATGATCTCGGTGGCGGAAGGCGCCCTCGCACCCGAACAGGTCGAGCCCAAACCGGGCTTCGAGCGTTATATCAGGCACGAACCCCTCGGCGTCGTGTTCGTGGTTGCCCCCTGGAACTACCCGTACCTCACCTCGGTCAACGCCATCGTCCCCGCGCTGCTTGCAGGCAATACGGTGATCCTCAAGCACTCCGTGCAGACTCCGCTGTGTGCCGAGCGCTACGCGCAGATTTTCGAGGAGGCGGGTCTTCCCGACGGCGTATTTCAGTACCTGCACACCACGCATGACGCCACGGCGCGCATCATCCAGGCCGACGAGATCGATTTCGTCGCCTTTACCGGCTCCGTGCCCGGCGGCCGGAGCGTCGAACAGAGCGCCTCGGGACGGTTCATCAACCTCGGCCTGGAACTTGGCGGAAAAGATCCGGCCTATGTAAGACACGACGCGGACCTGGGTCACGCCATCGAGACCACCGTCGACGGCGCATTTTTCAACAGCGGCCAGTCATGCTGCGGCATCGAGCGCATCTACGTCAGCAGTGCGGTGTACGAAACCTTTGTCGAAGGCTACGTGGAACTGGCGGGCAAATACGTTCTGGGCCGCCCGGACGACCCGGGTACGACGCTGGGACCTCTGGTAAAGACCTCTGCCGCTGAATTCGTCCGCAGCCAGACCGCCGCCGCGGTAGCCGCGGGCGCCCGTGCCCATCTGGACGCCACCACTTTCGCCATGGACCAGGCCGGCACCCCGTACCTGGCACCGCAGGTCCTGACCGACGTCGATCACTCGATGGCGGTGATGACGGAGGAGAGCTTCGGACCCGTTGTGGGCATCATGCCGGTGCAGGACGACGCGGAGGCGGTGCGCCTGATGAACGACAGCGAATTCGGTCTGACCGCAAGCGTGTTCACCTCCGATGTAGACGCCGCGATCCGGATCGGCGATCAGGTCGAGACCGGCACGTGGTTCATGAACCGCTGCGACTATCTGGACCCGGCGCTGGCGTGGACCGGGGTCAAGAACTCCGGCCGGGGGTGTACCCTGTCCCGCCTCGGGTTCGACTACCTGACCCGCCCGAAGTCGTACCACCTGAAGACGCAACTATAGAAGAACCTGCTGGCACAGATGATCGGCGCTGGGGCGCGCCTCCTGTGGGGAGCGCATGCCGGCTATCCATGAGCGGTGCTCCGCCGCGGTCGATGAACGCCCCGTTCAGGGCATGGCATGGTGGATCGGGCTTTCGTACTCTTGCGCGACGTCGGCGCGGCCGAACAGCGATTGCGACATGTGCGGTCCCTGGTAGATGAACAACATCAGGACCACGTAGGACAACACGAGAAATACGCTGAACAACCTGCCGATTCGGATCAGGCGCCTGCTCGGCAGCGGCTGATAGACACCGAAGTCACGGGGATTCAGTTCGTCGCGTTCGTGAAGTTCGACGACCCGTCTCGAGTAACTCCTGACCCAGGCAGGAATTTTCTGATGGAACATGTAGTTGGAAAAATGGGCCTCGATCACGTGGTTGAGCGGCTTCTTGCCGTACCACTTGCGGTAGGCAAGTTCGAAAATGGTGTACTCCTTGATCTCCAGCGCCGCGGAGGCTTGCAGCAGGTCCAGCGAGTCCTTGTTCAGATCCTCATCGAAATACTGCTTGTTTCCCACGGACCTGACCCATGATTCCGGTAGTCGCATCGGCAATAGTCCCGTCTGGCATCGACTCACAATGGAGTTGACAGCCCGTGCTGTACGAAGGTTCCGGGGGTGCAGATACCTCGAACACCGTGTAGTCAAACCGCACACCCGGCGCCGTCAACCGCTACAGGCAACACTGTAATCCCAATCGACGCACCGGTTCAACTCACCTGGGGAGACGGGTATCATTGAGCACAAAGAATCAGATCTTCAGTATTCCACCTGGGCGCGGAGCCGGACCTGCACACTTGGTACGTCGGCGACAGCACCACGGATACGACAGCGTCCAAGTTCGCCGGCGTTACCAGCGTATTTTACAAAGGCGCGCAGTGGAGCGATGCGTGGATCAAAAGGATCTTTCCCGGCACGCCGCGTTACCCGCACAAACCGGACACCATCGTGGACGATTTCGACGAGTTCTTTGCACTGGTGCGAATGAGTGTCGGTGAGCAGGAACCGCAGACCGGCGGGAAACCTTCGGTCTGCAATACATGAACCGATGGCAACCAGATACCCATACGACGTAACACTCGCCGTTCGCACGCTGCGGCGGCGGGACAGGGAACTGGGTGCCCTCATGGACCGCGTCGGGCCTTTCAATCTTGGATTGAGGGACGGCAATACGCCGTTCCAGTCCGTGTTGCAGTCCATCGTCTACCAGATGATCTCGACAAAATCGGCGAAGGCCATCCACGGCAGGATCATCAAGCTGTTCCCGAACCGCTATCCAAGCGCCCGGCGACTGCGTTCGGTCCCGGACGGGGATCTGCTTGCCGCAGGACTGTCGCGTGCCAAGGTGAAAGCTCTGCGCGACCTGTCGGACAGGTGCATCGACGGCCGGGTGCCGCGGGCCTCCCGACTCAAGAACATGAGCGACGGCGAGGTCCTGGCCTGTCTGCAGCAGGTCCGTGGCGTGGGTGTGTGGACTGCCGAAATGCTGCTCATTTTCAACCTGGCTCGCCCTGATGTGCTGCCGGCGGGGGACCTCGGGATACGGCGGGGTTTTCGTATGGCATACGGCCTGGATTGCGACCCCACGCCCGGGCAACTGCTCGCGCACGGTGAACGCTGGCGCCCCTGGCGTACGGTGGCCGCGTGGTATCTGTGGCGGGCGAACCATCTTTAACCCGCAGGTCCGACCAGGAACCCCGGCGTTGATTTCACTCCCCCTCATCCCAGCCTTCTCCCCGGCGGGGAGAAGGGGAAAGACACTGTTACGACATCCTTCGTGGGGAGGAGGGAGACAGCGAACTCTACCTGTTAACTCTGTTTTCCCCCGTTGGGAAGGCAGGAACTCGGGATTTTCAGCCAACCAGGCAGATGACCTTGGCTACACTCGGCGCGCGGCGCAGCATCTCGGCACGCGCTTCGAGGGTGGCGGGTGTGATGGCAAAAACCCGTCCGGGGCGCCCCCTGCCTGCCCCGCCGGAGATGAGCTGATCGATACTGGCCGGAGCCGCCGTGTACACCCGGCCGCGGCGTCTCGACTCCGCTACCAGAACGCCCACCACACGGCCTGCGCCGTCCAGGGCCGGGCCACCGCTCAGTCCACCCAGGTTCTTGAGACCCGCCGGCCTCCGCCGTCTTTCCGCCCACGCGACGACGGGCTCGTTGGTCCGGTACCGGCCGCTCACCCGCATGCGGCGACGCCCCAGCAGCGTCGACCAGACCTCGCCGGGGCTGCCCCTGGGGTAACCTACGTGGAAGCCGTTCTGCCCGATCTGAAGCGCCCCCTGCGCAAGCGTCAGTGGATGCGGCGCGTCCCCGGTACGCAGGAGTGCGAGGTCCGCGTTTCCGTGATGCACCGCCCTGGCAACGCGAACCCCCCGGTGACCCGGGAAACGCAGCTGGATCTCGGCGCACTGGTCCACGACATGGCGCGCTGTTATCCACCAGCCTGCCGCGTCGAGGGCAAATGCCGTGCCGGTGGAATCCTTCTTGCGCCCGAGCCCCACCGAGATCTCCGGATCGAAGCCGGACGCCCCCGGAAGGGGGCCCTTCGTATCGCCGTAATCCGGTCCATCCGGAGCGTGTTCCGGCACCGGCCGCCGCGGCGTCGGGGCCTGCTCGCGATAGTCCCGAATGATATTTATCCCGAACACGACAAGTGCAATCAGCACGAACCGCCAGTTGACCCTCACCTCCCGCGCCCTCCAGCCCGACGCCGAGCTC
>Ga0316187_10003249_pt1 | contig 14169 bp, 13 predicted proteins | sample CroRivburrow1_MG_FD_204927 | JGI IMG/M metagenome (GOLD analysis project Ga0316187, IMG submission 204927) | Coastal sediment microbial communities from Maine, United States - Cross River worm burrow 1 | ecosystem: Environmental > Aquatic > Marine > Coastal > Sediment | place: USA: Maine...
GTTCGCGTTGTTTCCATGCCATCAACCAATGCATTCGACAAGCAGGATGCGGCGTACAAAGAATCCGTGTTGCCGGCAGCTGTGACAGCACGTGTTGCTGTTGAAGCAGGTGTCACCGGCTTCTGGGCGAAGTATGTTGGTCTCAATGGCAAGACTGTTGGTATCGATACCTTTGGTGAGTCGGCTCCTGCCGGTGAACTGTACAAACTGTTTGGCATTACCACTGAGGCAGTTGTCGCAGCGGTCAACGAAGTAGCTTAATATAAATCATTAAATAGAGAGGAGATAATATGACAATCAAAGTTGGTATTAATGGATTTGGCCGCATCGGCCGCATGGTATTCCGCGCTATCGCAAAAGACTTCACGGACATGGAAGTCGTAGGCATTAACGATTTGCTGGCTCCGGATTACCTAGAATACATGCTGAAGTATGACTCCGTGCATGGTCGTTTTAACGGTGACGTATCTGTCAACGGCAATAGTCTTGTTGTAAACGGTAAGAAGATTCGTCTGACCGCCGAGCGTGACCCAGCTAACCTGAAGTGGGATGAAGTTGGCGCAGAAATCGTCATCGATTGCACCGGCTTCTTCCTGACCACAGAAACCTGCCAGGCTCATATCGACGCAGGTGCCAAGAAGGTTGTGCAGTCTGCTCCGGGCAAGGATAACACCCCGATGTTTGTTTATGGTGTAAACCATAAGGATTATGCCGGACAGACCATCGTGTCTGCTGCTTCCTGCACCACCAACTGCCTGGCTCCTATGGCCAAGGTGATCAACGACAACTTCGGCATCAAGCGTGGCCTGATGACCACCGTGCATGCTGCAACTGCAACTCAGAAGACTGTTGATGGCCCTTCCAACAAGGATTGGCGCGGCGGTCGCGGCATTCTGGAGAACATCATCCCGTCCTCCACTGGTGCTGCAAAGGCTGTGGGCGTGGTGCTTCCTGCACTCAACGGCAAGCTGACCGGCATGGCCTTCCGCGTGCCGACATCTGATGTTTCCGTGGTCGATTTGACCTGTGAGCTTGAGAAATCAGCCACCTATGATGAGATCTGTGCTGCCATGAAGAAGGCTGCAGATGGCGACATGAAGGACACGCTTGGTTACACCGATGAGAAGGTTGTTTCTACAGACTTCCGCGGTGTAAAACATTCCTCCATCTTTGATTCAGGCGCTGGTATTGCACTCGACGGCACCTTTGTGAAGCTGGTTGCCTGGTACGACAACGAGTATGGCTACACCTGCAATATGATGAATCTGGTTCGTCATATCGCCAAGTAAGGCATCAGACGTGGGGGCTCTAAGCCCCCACGTTTGTCATTGCCGATCCAGAACTCTGGTTCGGTAGCGACAAACGTTAACGTTTAACATCAGAGTCTATGTCATCACCCTGCCACTTTGCGTGACAAGCATGCCAGCGACTCATTCTAGGGAGTGAACCATGTCTGTAATTAAAATGACTGATCTTGATCTTGCAGGAAAGCGTGTACTTATCCGCGAAGACCTCAATGTTCCAATTAAAGATGGCAAAGTGACTTCGGATGCCCGCATTCGTGCCAGCATGCCGACCATTACCCATGCCGCCAATGCCGGCGCCAAGGTAATGCTCATGTCGCATGTCGGTCGTCCGACCGAAGGCGAGTTCAGCGAAGAGAATTCACTGCGGCCTGTTGCTGATCACCTCTCCTCCCTGCTGGGTAAACCTGTGCGCCTGATTCGCGACTATCTTGATGGTGGCTTTGATGTGGCCGACGGCGAAGTGGTACTGCTGGAAAATGTGCGTTTTAATGCCGGCGAAAAGAAAAATGAGGAAGCCCTCTCCAAAAAATATGCAGCCCTGTGCGACATCTATGTGATGGACGCCTTCGGTACAGCGCATCGCGCACAGGCCTCCACGCATGGCGCTGGCGTATATGCACCTGTCGCTTGTGCCGGCCCGTTGTTGGCTGGAGAGCTGGATGCACTGGGCAAAGCCCTGCACAACCCGAAACGCCCGATGGTGGCCATTGTGGGCGGTTCCAAAGTTTCCACCAAGCTGACCGTTCTTGAGTCCCTTTCCAAGATTGTGGATCAGTTGGTTGTCGGTGGCGGTATTGCCAACACCTTTATTGCAGCAGCCGGTTATCCTGTCGGTAAATCACTGTACGAAGCCGATCTTATTGATACCTGCAAACGACTGACCGCCGATGCCGAAGCGCGTGGCGGCAGCATTCCTGTACCAACGGATATCGTTTGTGCCAAGGAATTTTCCCCTACTGCAGCAGCCACACTGAAAGCTGCTGATGCCTGCCTTGATGACGACATGATCTTCGACATCGGACCTGATTCCGCAGCAGTGCTGGCCGAGATCATCAAGAATGCCGGAACCATCGTTTGGAACGGCCCTGTCGGCGTGTTCGAGTTCGATCAGTTCGGTGAAGGCACCAAGGCCATCTCTCTGGCCATTGCCGAATCCGAAGGATTCTCCATTGCTGGTGGCGGTGACACATTGGCTGCGGTCGATAAATACGATATCGCAGACAAAGTCTCCTACATCTCCACTGGTGGCGGTGCCTTCCTTGAGTTCCTTGAGGGCAAAGAACTTCCAGCAGTTGCTATGCTCGAGGCACGTGCTGCCTAAGTGACTGAATTCCGCAGAACTAAAATCGTAGCCACGCTAGGTCCGGCCTCCGAATCCCCGAAGGTGTTGGACCAACTGATCAAGGCCGGCGTTAATGTCGTCCGTCTGAATTTTTCACACGGTACAGCCGATGAGCATCGCACGCGGGCAGAAAATGTGCGCGTTGCAGCCAAAAAAAACGGCGTTTGTGTTGGCATCCTTGCCGACATGCAGGGCCCAAAGATTCGCTGTGGCAAGTTCAAAACAGGCAAAACCATGCTGACCCCCGGGCAGCACTTTATTGTTGATGGTGCCCTTGGTCTTAATGACGGCACCGATGAGCGCGTTGGCATCACCTACAAAGAACTAGTTGGTGATGTTGAAGCCGGCGCCCGCCTACTGCTCAACGATGGCTTGATTGTCATGGATGTCGTTGAGGTCAAAGGGCAGGAGATTCACTGCACTGTGGTGGTCGGTGGCGAACTGTCCAATAATAAAGGCATCAATCGCGCCGGCGGCGGCCTTTCCGCAGCAGCTCTAACGGAAAAGGATGAAGAAGATATCAAAACGGCTTGTGCCATAGGGGTGGACTATATAGCCATCTCCTTTCCTCGTGATGGCGCGGATATGGATTATGCGCGCTCACTGGTACGAGCCTGTGGCAGCAATGCAGGGCTCATAGCCAAAGTCGAACGCGCCGAGGCTGTGCAGAACCTGGACTCAATTCTTGAAGCCTCTGATGCTGTCATGGTGGCGCGCGGGGATCTGGGTGTTGAAATCGGCGATGCTGCCGTGCCGCCGGTACAGAAACGCATCCTGCGTGAAGCTCCCAAGCACAACACACCGGTAATTGTCGCCACGCAGATGATGGAATCGATGTGCAATAATCCAATCCCGACACGTGCCGAGGTTAACGACGTAGCCAATGCCGTGCTTGACGGAACGGATGCCATCATGCTTTCCGGTGAAACCGCAGCCGGTAAATATCCGATTGAGGCAGTTGAAGCGATGCATCGCACCTGCATCGCTACGGAAAACCAGCCAGTCATGCCTTCTGCCACGACACGCGATCCACGCTACCCACCGCAATCGGTGGATGAATGCATCGCCCGTCAGGCCATGGAAGTATCACATATCATGGCGATCAAGGCGCTTGCCGCCTTTACGCAAAGCGGCAATACGGTTCTGTATATGTCACGCCATGTATCGAGGGTGCCGATTTATGCCCTGACTCCGTTACAGAGCACTGCAGGTAAGGTCACACTGTTTCGTAATGTAATACCCAAGCCGATTAGCGGCGACTACGGGGCAAGTGATGCGCAACAGGCTACCAAGGATGCTATTTCGGTCATGCTGTACGACGAACTGATTGCCAAGGACGACCTGGTAGTCATGACCCTGGGCACACCGATGGGCGGCGCTGGTGCAACCAACACGATGAAGATCGTGCAAGCATCCAGCGTATTTGAAAGCTAAATTGATTTATCGGTCCTGAAGGACCAACATACTGGGCAATAGCCCGATATACACCAAGGAGGAAGAAAATGGCTCTAATTTCACTGAGACAACTGCTGGATCATGCGGCTGAGAACAGCTATGGCATGCCTGCATTTAACGTAAACAATATGGAACAGGTTCATGCAATCATGCAGGCCGCTGATGAGACCGATTCTCCGGTCATCATGCAGGGTTCTGCCGGTGCGCGTGGTTACGCTGGCGAATCATTCCTGCGTCACCTGATTGCCGCTGCAATTGAGCAGTATCCGCACATTCCAGTAGTCATGCATCAGGATCACGGTTCTGAGCCTGCAGTATGTCTGCGTTCCATTCAGTCCGGCTTCTCATCAGTCATGATGGACGGCTCTCTGATGGCTGATGCCAAGACTCCTTCTACCTACGAGTACAACGTTGAAACAACCAGAAAGGTTGTTGAAATGGCACACGCTGGCGGTGTATCGGTTGAAGGCGAGCTCGGCTGCCTCGGTTCTCTTGAAACTGGCATGATGGGTGAGGAAGACGGACATGGCGCTGAAGGTAAGCTGGACATCGAACAGCTGCTGACCGGCGTTGATGAAGCTGCTGATTTCGTGGAAAAGACCGGCTGTGATGCACTTGCCATCGCCATCGGCACTTCTCACGGCGCTTACAAGTTCACCAAGCCACCAACCGGTGCTGTTCTGCGTATTGACCGCATTCAGGAAATTCACGCCAAGCTGCCAAACACGCATCTGGTGATGCATGGTTCTTCATCCGTTCCTCAGGACTGGCTGGCTACCATTAACAAATACGGCGGCGAGATGGGCGAGACTTATGGCGTTCCTGTTGAAGAGATTGTTGAAGGCATCAAGTCCGGCGTTCGCAAAGTGAACATCGATACCGACCTTCGCATGGCTTCAACCGGTGCCGTTCGTAAGTTCCTGGTTGATAACCCATCGAACTTCGATCCACGCAAGTTCCTGAAAGCTTCGACTGCGGCTATGCAGGGTATCTGCAAGGCTCGTTTCGAACAGTTCGGCTCTGCTGGTAACGCTTCCAAGATCAAAGCACGTTCCCTTGAAAGCATGATCGAGTACTACACCTGATCTATTCAGCAATGCATTGAAAACGGGCTCTTCGGAGCCCGTTTTTTTTATGCCTGTTGATAGCCGGGAAATGCGGACAACGCATCCTTCAGCAGTGCTTGGTTCAGCGGCCGGATGATCCGCCGCGCCGTCCACCTGAACGACCTGCACCGCCACGACGTGGCCCACCGGCGCGCGGATGTCCTTGCGCAGGCCTGCCCCGACGTTGACCACCACCGCCCTGCCTGCCTCCACTGCGTGCTTCATCAGGCTCGTTTTTAGGCTGGCTGGAAAAATCAACGGTAAACCCAGGAATATGCAGTACCTGAATTTTCTTACCGATAAGCTTCTCAATACCGTCCAGCAGTTTCTCTTCCTCGCGGCAAACCAGCGAGAGAGCATCACCACTGTGCCCGGCCCGGCCTGTACGGCCGATACGATGTACATAGTCTTCCGAGACATTGGGTAACTCGTAATTCACCACATGCGGTAGTTGATCGATATCCAGACCGCGTGCGGCGATATCTGTAGCCACCAGCACGCGAATACTGCCTTCCTTGAATCCAGCCAGCGCCTTGGTGCGTGCCGTCTGGCTCTTATTACCATGGATTGCCGATGCGTTAATACCATCCTTACCCAACTGCTCGGCAAGGCGGTTTGCTCCGTGCTTGGTGCGCGTGAAGACAAGCACCTGTTTCCAATCATGTGTTGAAATCAAATGCGAAAGCAGCGCGCGTTTGTTGGTCTTGCCAACCGGATGCACGATATGCGTCACTTTCACGGCAGTACGGTTTGGTGCCACTTCGACAAGCGCCGGATTATGCAGAATCCCGGATGCCAGCTTCTTGATATCTGCAGAAAAAGTTGCCGAAAACAACAGGTTCTGCCGTTTTACCGGCAACAGCGCCATCACCTTGCGGATATCGTGAATAAAGCCCATATCCAGCATGCGATCGGCTTCATCAAGCACGAGAATTTCAACCTTGGAGAGATCACACTTCTTCTGACCCACCAGATCGAGCAGCCGCCCGGGGGTGGCAATAAGGATATCGACACCGTGCCTGAGCTTGGTGATCTGCGGCTGAATACCGACGCCGCCGAATACAACGGTGGATTTCAATGGCAGGTATTTTCCATAGGTGCGAATGCTTTCGTGAATCTGTGCTGCCAACTCGCGGGTTGGTGCCAGAATCAGGGCACGGATTGGACGCTGGCCGTGACCGGCACCTTCTTTATCGAGTAATTGCAGCATGGGCAGGGTAAAGCCCGCCGTCTTGCCTGTCCCCGTTTGGGCGCCGGCCATGATGTCTCGCCCATCAAGGATGAACGGAATCGACTGAGCCTGAACAGGCGTGGGAATGGTATAGCCCTGTTCGGAAACTGCGCGCAGCACGTTCCCCGAAAGGCCGAATTCTTCAAATGTCATAATGTATTGTTTTCCAGATGCACCCGCCGAGAGGAACCCGGACTGGTCCGGTGCATGTTTATTTACGGGACCCGGGCAAAACCCATCATCCCATGCGGTGCAGACCAAATGCTGCCGCAATAAGTGGCCGCACCTTATCCACGCCTGTGCTAAATAGCAACCACGACGCAATGCGCCTGATCCAGCTCGAGCACGACATCGGCAACATCCGGCATCGAAATCAACTGAGAACGTGTCAGACGCTCAAAATACTGCACAAAATGGGAAATTTCAGCCGGGCTCATCAAGCGACCCTCGCCGGTATGCGTGGCACGCAGGCTATCCTCCTGCTCACTCCGCCAGCGCAGCACCGCATCAAAATTAGGGACTTTAAGAAACACCCGATAATCGATCGCTGCAAACAGTGGCGAATAGGCCTCGGCAAGCTGCCGATTTACATGGCGCCGCCAAATACCTTCAACATCCTCGCTTCGTTCCAATTCGTTGCAGGGTTCTGCAAGCTCATCTTCTGTCTGTGGCAAGGCTCCGAGACACCAGCCTTCGAAGATCAGCAGATCAAATGGCCCGCTCACCACCTCACGTGAATCGTATGGCACAGGTTCATCACGCGCTTTATCGAAACGGGGAAGGCAAACTTCTTCACCGCTTCCAGCTGCACGTAAAGCTGTGATGGTATCGATTCCCAGTTGTACATCATGCGTACCCGGCACACCGCGCGTGGCCAGCAGTGGATGCACACACTGAGCAAGACTTTGTCGCGCCGCACGACTCAGATACAGATCGTCTAAGGATAAAACTGCAACCTTCCATTTGAATCGTTGCCGGCAGATGATGGCAAGCAATCCAGCCAGTGTGGATTTCCCACTTCCTTGTGCCCCGTTGATGCCGAGCACCTGCATACCATCCGACTTTCTGGCAGCCAAACGTTCGCCCAATGGCAGGGCATACTGCTGCATATTTGTCAGCACAGATTCGGACAAGCCTTGCCCAAGCACAAAATCGCTTAATGCGCGCTGCAGATTCCTATCCATACATGTCATCGTAAACCCGAGGGCTATGCATTGACAGCACAGCGATTTACGACAATGTTCCCCCCATGAAGCAACAGAGCCTGAGTGCACTTCCCCGCCCCGTCCTTATCGGGCTGATGGGCTGCGGCAAAAGCAGCATTGGCAGGCGACTGAGTCAAGAGCTGAAGCTGCCTCTCGTCGATCTTGATGACGCCATTGTCGAAAAAGCAGGCATGGGTATTCCCGATATTTTCGCCAAGCTTGGTGAAGAAGCTTTCCGCGATATGGAAAGTGCTGTGCTGGCCGACCATATCGAAGACCGGGCGATTCTGGCTACCGGTGGCGGCGTGGTACTCCGCAAAGCCAATCGCGGACTTCTAAAAGCACATCCGCCTGTGATCTGGCTTAAGGCTGCACCCGAATTTCTTGCCAGGCGCATCGCCGGCGATAGCAATCGCCCATTGATTACCAATCAGGATACCCTTGAGAAACTGACAACATTGGCCGTCGAGCGTTACCCTCTGTACGAGGCATGTGCTGATCTGGTCATTGATCGTGATGAGGCTAAAAAGGGTGAAATAGTCAGCCTTATTATCCAATATCTGGAAAAGGTGCAGGCATGATTGACGAGGAAATGGACAAGCCGCAATACGACCGCCCCAGCAAAAGTGAGCTGAAAAGACGCGTCGAGGCTTTGCAAAAAGCCGGGGAATCACTGATCGACTTAACCCCTTCCCAGTTGGCCAAAATGCCGATACCTGATGAATTGCGCAGTGCTGTGAAGGAAGCAGCCAATATCCGCAACAAGCACGCCGCATTCAAACGTCAGCGGCAATATATCGGGAAACTCATGCGTGAGATCGATGCCGAACCGATTCTCGAAGCCCTTAGTGATCTGGAATCCACACACAGGAACGATACATCGCGCTTTCATGAAATCGAATACTGGCGGGATACCCTTCTCGGTGATGCAGGGGCCGATGCGCTGACCGAATTGCTGGGCACGCATCCAGGCGTGGATGTGCAAATGCTTCGCCGACAGGTCGCCAAGGCAAAGCGTGAGAAGGAGCTTGGCCGCAGCCGGCACGAGCAACGCGACCTCTTCGCCATGCTGCGCGGCATGTTCGAAAACGCCTAGGCCGGGTAGCAACTCATGGCTGAATTATTGTTTAAACTGCGCAATGTGCCGGAGGATGAGGCTGCGGATGTTCGCGAGCTTTTGCAAAAGCATGACATCTCATTTTACGAGACCACGGCAGGCTCGTGGGGTATTTCGATGCCTGCCATCTGGCTACATGATGACCAGCGGCTTACCGAGGCCAAAGGGCTGCTTGATATCTATCAGAAAAACCGTCAGGCCGAAGCCCGTGCGACCTATGAGCAAGCCCTTGCCAGAGGTGAGAAGCGCACGGTTCTCACACTCGCTGCCGAATCGCCACTCAAGGTTGTTCTGCTGCTCGCCGCCCTGCTGTTTGTTTTGTATGTATCCATCATGCCCTTCATGCGCCTCTAATACGAACTACCTTCTGGTTCATGGATTTTAGGCGGTTGTTTTCTCAACAAATGAAATTATACTGCCTACGCACAGCAAAAAGAGGGTTTTTTATGACCGCCAGCCAACACGGCTCGCATTGATGATGGTATCGGACACGGCCAAAGACATCTCTCGAAAATTCTAAATGGCTCAAGAGAAACAGAAAATGGTATGCGAAACGCGGCGGCATACCCAGATGCCCGGAAGCACTGCCGCGAAATGGATTAAAAGAAAAAACACTGGAGAAATACATGTCTAACAAGAAATACGTCTACTCATTCACCGAGGGGGACGGCAAAAACCGAATACTACTCGGAGGCAAGGGCGCCAATCTGTGTGAAATGACCCAGATTGGTTTGAATGTGCCGCCGGGATTCACCATCACAACCGAAGCATGCATTGAATATATTGAACAGGGCAGCAAGATGCCGGACGGCGTCATGGAAGAAGTGAAGGCGCAGATGACCGCGCTGGAAAAGGCAACCGGAAAGATCTTCGGCGATGCACACAATCCGCTGCTGGTCTCGGTTCGTTCAGGCTCCGCCATGTCGATGCCCGGCATGATGGATACCATCCTCAATCTCGGCATGAATAGCGATACGCTGCAGGGCGAAATCGAACAGACCGGTGATGAGCGCTTTGCCTACGATGCTTACCGCCGCTTTATCCAGTTGTTTGGTAAAATAGCTCTGGATGTCGACGACGAGCATTTTGACGTGCCCTTTGAAGCGATTAAGAAGCGTGAAGGCGTCAAAGAAGATGTTGGCCTGAGTGCGGAGCATCTGAAAGAGATTTCAGAAGAATTCCTTGAGGTTGTGCATGCCCAGACCGGACGCCGCTTCCCTGAAGACCCGTATGAGCAGCTGGATCTGGCCATCAAGGCCGTGCTCGGCTCATGGTCGGGCAAGCGTGCGGTCGATTACCGCCGCGAGTTCAACATCACCCCGGCTCAGGCCAATGGCACTGCCGTGAATATCTGCACCATGGTATTCGGCAATCGTGGCGACGACTGCGCAACAGGCGTGGCCTTCACCCGCAATCCGGGCACCGGCGAGAATGTTTTCTACGGTGAATATCTGGTCAATGCTCAGGGTGAAGACGTGGTTGCCGGTATCCGCACCCCCAAGCCGATTGCCCAGATGGCCGATGAAATGCCGGATCTCTACCGCCAGCTTGAAGAGCTGCGCACCAAGCTCGAGACTCACTACTCCGAAATTCAGGATTTTGAGTTCACCATCGAGAAAGGCATTCTCTACTGCCTGCAGACCCGTAATGGCAAGATGAACACTCAGGCCATGGTTCGCACCTCGGTCGAGTTGGTGAATGAAGGTCTGATCACCAAGGAACAGGCCCTGCTTCGCATTGCTCCCGAATCACTGGAGCAGATGTTGTTCCCGCGTCTGGACCCGACTGCCAAGGTCCAGTCTCTGGCAAAAGGCCTGCCGGCCAGCCCGGGCGCTGCCTGTGGTCATGTGGTTTTCGATGCCGACCGTGCAGTGGCGCAGAAGGCTGCGCATCCTGACAAACCACTGATCCTGCTGCGCGAAGAGACCAAGCCTGAAGATATCCACGGCTTCTTCGTCTCCGAAGCAATTCTCACCTCACGTGGTGGTAAAACCAGCCATGCTGCAGTGGTAGCACGCGGCATGGGCAAACCATGTGTGGCCGGCGCCGCCGGTATTGAAGTGGATGTTCTGGCCCGTCGCGCACATATCGGCGATGTTGTCATTAAAGAGGGCGATATCATCACCCTTGATGGCACCTCAGGTAACGTCTATCTGGGTGCAGTCCCGACCGTTGAGGCCGAGTTCTCCGATGAGCTCAAGACCCTGCTGTCTTGGGCTGATGAACGTGCCCGTCTGAAGGTCATGGCCAATGCCGATGTGCCGGAAGATGCCGAGCGCGCACTCAAATATGGTGCCATGGGTATTGGTCTGTGCCGTACAGAGCGCATGTTCAATGCGGCAGAGCGTCTGCCCATCGTGCTGGAAATGATTGTTTCCGACACGCTTGAGCAGCGTCAGGATGCGCTGGACAGGTTGCTGCCGATTCAGCGCCAGGATTTCGTTGAGCTGTTCACCACCATGTCGCCGAATCCTGTGACGGTGCGTCTGCTTGATCCGCCGATCCACGAGTTCCTGCCATCTGAAAATCAGTTGATCGATGATCTGCTTCAGCTTAAGAGCCTGAAGGACACCATGCGCGGAACCGAGGTTCTTTCTTCGACCTTGAGCCTGCTCTCCAACAGAAACACGACTCAGACAAAGATTGAGCAGTTGGCCGACTCGGCACTGGTTGATGAAGCCATTGAGAAGAAGGAAGCCATTCTGAAGAAGGTTCGCGCCCTGTTCGAGGTCAACCCGATGCTCGGTCATCGTGGCGTACGCCTGGGTATTACCTTCCCGGAAATCTATGCCATGCAGATTCGTGCCGTGCTTGAAGCAGCCTGTGCATGCCAGAAGGCCGGTACCGAAGTGCATCCTGAGATCATGATTCCGCAGGTCTGCACCTCTGAAGAGCTCATTCATATCAAGAAGATTGTCGAAACCATCAAGGCGGAGGTTGAAGAATCGGAAGGCATCACTCCGATTTTCAAATTCGGCACCATGATGGAAGTCGTTCGCGCCTGCATGCGGGCTGACCAACTGGCAGAAGAAGCAGAGTTTTTCAGCTTCGGAACCAACGATCTGACACAGGCAGCCTTCTCCTTCTCACGTGAGGATGCCGAGAATAAATTCCTGCCGATGTACAACGAAGTGGGTATTCTCAAAGATAATCCATTCGAGGTGCTTGATGCCAACGGTGTCGGCAAGCTCATGGCGATCGCTGTGAAATGGGGCCGCGAAACCAAGCCTGATCTCAAGATCGGTATCTGCGGCGAGCATGGTGGCCATCCGGCCTCTATCCGTTTCTGCCACAGCATCGGCCTGACCTATGTGTCCTGCTCCGGCCCTCGCGTTCCGATTGCGCGTCTGGCTGCAGCACATGCTGTTCTTCTGGAAAAATAGAACAGCAATAGAAGTCAGCTTCACCAACAAAAAGAAAAGGCCCCTTTCGGGGCCTTTTCCTTGTGGGTCATTCAATCCATTCTAAATGCTGGCTTTAACACACCGGGCCCTGACTCTGCCGGGCGAACATGACCGGTCATAAATGCCTCTTTGTCCGATCGCAAAAAGGCTTGGTAATCCCATGCGTTGCGGGTCAACAGTCTGCGACATTCGGGCCGCAGCAAATAAGCCTGCACAAGTTCCCGTTTACCGTTTTCATAATGTACGGTCACCGGCTTCTTGAAATACTGCTCGCCTTCGAATGCATCGAAACACGCCCACAGATACGATGGGAAGGTATAAACCAGACCCTCGACTAGGCCGCCGTGCGCCTGAATCAAGCCGGGATACACCTCACCACGCACAACAAGACAGCGGTGATTCTTTACCTTACCGGGCGCAACAGCCCGAGGAGGCATGCCGGTCAGCTTTTCAAAAATTTCAGGGCACATCAAGGTGCCGTATGCGAATAATTTTGCCATATCGTCTTCACCCTATGCATGCCGCATTGCTAATCAAACACATATACGAATCACACCGGTAAGGACTGCCGGGGATTGCTATGCATTGGGAATGAGAACACTCTCAGTGGCTTGTTCCATTGATATGCCTGCCATAAAAAAAGAGCCCCGCAAATGCGGGGCCCTGATTTCCACCTATAAAAGGAAGGGCTTAATCAATCATCCTCAGGCTCTTTTCTCAAGGTCTTACGCCCGGAAATCATAGCGGAGACCAGCCCCCCTCCTTCGGTAATCTCGACATGCGCCACAGCAAAGATATGCAGAAAGATCAGGAACATCAGAAAGTAAGAGGTATAAATATGCACCTCACCAAACGGACCCTTGAAGGCACTTAACTCCTTCATCTTAGCAGCATCGACAAAGGTTTTGTCATAGGGCTTCAATGTGGACGGATCAACACCTTCGGCAGCCACAAATTCGGCGGCAATGGAGCCAAACGGTGGATAATAGATGTCGGTACCAGCGCGGATAAGACCCGTCGTCGCCATGACTAGCAGTGAGGCCATCATGACGGCCACAGCGAGGCGACCGATCGGGTTGTGCCCAAGATACTGTTTCGGTTCTCCAGCCAGATATCCTTTCACATCGGCGAAAAATCCCTTACCCGGCAGCATGGCGCTCCAGCGGGCGAAACGGTTGCCGACAAAGGCCCAGCCGATACGCACTACCAGATTGAGGACAAACACATAACCAATCAGCACATGAATGGTTTTCAGGGTGATCTTCGCATCAAGGCTGGTAATACCCATGTCTTTCTTGAACAACATCATCAGGCCCATAAAAATCAGCAAAAGTACGGTGGTGAAATTCACCCAGTGGAAAATGCGCGTCGGCGCGTCCCATACCCTGTATTCCTTCAACATAGTCAGCTCCCTGAATCGAATTTTAAATATATCTTGAACCAGTATCTCACTGTACTTGCATTATCTTAAATCATAGTGAAGCCGCATGGATCGGACAATCTATTCGTTCACCTGTTTATAAGCAGTGATGGCGGCCAGACAGGGATTGAGTTACCACATCCACCTCAACAACCAGACACAATCACACAGTTCGCTTGACTGCATTACGCCCTATGCGTTCTACTATGAAAATCTACGCTCACCAACAATAGCTACGAGTGCAGAAACAGGCGGGAGTCCATTTATAAGTCAGGATTTGCTGTCTATACAAATGAGGTCGCCTATAAAATCATGGATACGTTTATATTTACAATGTTGCTTGTAACCTTTCTGTTCATTTTTAATGGATATAAGAAGTATGCGACCTATTCATTTTTCTTCTCTCTCTTTCTGGTTCTTGTTTGGTTTAGCTATCATGCAACTGACAAGTTAAACATCAATATTTAAAGGCCCAAGACATGAGAATAGATGAAAACAGAGTTTTGATGTTTAACACTCTTGGCCTGATCGCACTGTCGTTCCCACTGATAGGTGCGCTAGTCGATCAGCTTATTATGGGGG
>Ga0316187_10003252_pt1 | contig 14155 bp, 31 predicted proteins | sample CroRivburrow1_MG_FD_204927 | JGI IMG/M metagenome (GOLD analysis project Ga0316187, IMG submission 204927) | Coastal sediment microbial communities from Maine, United States - Cross River worm burrow 1 | ecosystem: Environmental > Aquatic > Marine > Coastal > Sediment | place: USA: Maine...
TGTGGTCAGCCCACTTGATGGCTAGTTCCGGCCCGTGTTCTTCGGCTACTTGCTGGACGGTCTGCTCCATACCTTCTTCTACCCTGTCTCGGCTAGGGCGTCGAGCGCGTGATCGGCCAGGAGGTCGGTGATGTTGTCGTAGACGGTTGACTCCACCTCGTAATTAGCTCCGAAGGGGTTCATCACAGTATCGACCCAACAGACAACGTCGTGCTTGTCCCCATCCCACGTCTTCCCATCTAGCCCGGCGTCATCGATCTCAATGATGGCGATGAACTTACGAGTGGCCATCAGACCATCATCCCTTCGTAAAGGCCTGGGTAGGTTTCGTAGACACCGGCCCACTGATCAGCAATCTTCCACTCGTCGTCGGAGAGGTCGAATGTCCCCTCATCGTTCACGTACTTGGGCATCATGATCTGGCCGTTTACCACGCCTCCGGTACCCTCGACGGGCTTGAATTGCTGGACCTGTTCCTGGAGCTTTACGATGACGCCGGTCGTGCCCTGGAGGAGTGGGGTCACGTGGTCGAACGCCGTCTTGAAATCATTGGCCGCCGGAAGCCCTAGTCGGGAGCAGGCGTCGTCGATGTTCAGGCTAACAGCCTGGAGGTTGTCCAGTAGTTTGAAGCCTTCGAGCGCGGTCAGGGTGCGGGTCGTCATTAGGCGTTCGCGATCTTGTCGAGCAGCGTGGGGGTGAACTCGTCATTGCCCATCTTCTCGGTGATGTGGTCTTTGGCAGCCTTGAGCATCGTCGAGGCTTGGCAGAGGGTGTTGATGATCGTGCGGCGGGTGACCCTGCCTCCCAGATCGGCCTCGTCGATTAGACGCTGGCAGGCGATTCGCAGGAGTTCGTCGGTCACTGGGACCATCTCGTCGTCGCAGGTGTAGCGATCAGGTGAGGCCATCCAGGTGCCCTGGAGTAGCTGCTCGACGGAAAGGCCGGGTCGAAGGACCGGAGCTTTACTCTTTTTCTTGGCCATGTGTTGCCTCCTTTACCGAAATGCGGTCCGACCGGAGACTCATCGTCTAAGTCCGGTGGAGCCCACAGAACAGAAGGCGGCTTCTCTTGGTAGTGCCGGTGTAGATCCGGATGCCCCAGACCATGTTCATTCCCTCGCCCGCTATGTCCACCTTTGTGTAGTCCGGGAAGAGACCGAAATAATCCTCGGCCCTGGTGCGGGCGTGGGAGTCGGAGGGGAACACGGTGGATGGGTCGAGAAGCTGGTAATTGATGCGGCCCGACAACAGAGGATTCTGCTGTGCCTGACGGAACGCCAGGATGTCCGAAGGGCCTTCACCGATGACCGCGAAGATGCTGAGAGCCATGCCCTCAGTCTAACGCGTCGAACCAGGCCTGGGCTCGTATGTCTTCCTTCGTCATATCGAACTTGGGCTCTCCCTTCCCCTTGGGAGGGAGCAAGTTGTCCCTGAACCAGTTTAGCACCGAGCCGATGACCTCGTCCTGCTTGTTCTGGGAGGCGAAGCTGACAAGCTCGGGGAGCTTGGTGCCGATAGTCATCCAAGCCTTCATCACGAGATTGCACCCAGGAATGTCGTCAGCCTCCACGAACGGGACCAACGACAGGAGCACAGTTCGCGGGTCGCCGGGTTCCAGCTTGAGCACGTCCTTCGCTGTGCTCTGGGCCATCTCGCTGTATTCGGTCTCGCTCACAGGTCCTCCGGTTTGCCGATTCCGGCGTAGTTGTAGTTGCCCCTTTTTACCTCAGCCAACTCCGCTTCCCACGCTTCTTTGTAGCGTGGGTGAGCCCTCTCGATGTCCTCGCACGGGATGCAGATGGTGTCCGTGTTGAACCGCGACATCGTGGTAATGACGCTCTTGTCCCCACACCTAATGCAGGTGGACCAGCTACTCATCGGCCAACTCGGCCTCGGGGAGGGCGTTGTAGGTCTCGAATGGGATGTCGAGCCAGACGCTTCCGATGTGCCTGCCACTTGCGTCGGAGCCTATGGTGATCTGCACCCGCATCTCGCAATCGTTGTGGGGCATGACGAATCCGACCGGGAACTTGAGATCGGGCAGCGTCTCCAGCTTGTCCCCGTAGAGCGAGCGGTTGCGCTTGGTGGCGACCGCGACCTTGTTGGCGAGGATCAGCGTGTCCTTCGTGAAGTACTTGACCTTCCTCATACGAGGTCCACCAGGTCCGTCATGGGGGTGAGGTTGAAGGTCCGTCCCAGGCTGTAGCCGAAGGCTAGGGTGAGGAATCCGTGCCGCTCGGAGAGGATCTCGTTGACCGCATCGTCAATGTCCTCCTCGGCGATGTCGTCGGGGAGGTCCACGACCTCCTCTTTCGGTAGGTCTACGGCTTCGCCGTCCGTCTCCCACTCGATCTCTTCGAGGTAGTACCTCACAGGCCGTTCGCCTGCTTGAACTCGGAGATGTTGCCGGACGTACTCTCGTCCCAGGCCGTCTTGGCCCTGAGCCACGCGGCCTCCCGACCGTTCACTCGATCACCACGGTAAAGCTCTTTGCCGGAGGTGGTGACGGTGATGATGGGGAGGAACTCGCCGTAGCCGCAGTCCCGAATGATAATGTCGATCATGTTGATCCTCCTTCTGTGGCTAATGCGACAGGCTGCACAACTCATCGGTCAGGCAGCAGGGTGTAATAGCGGGCTACTTTGAAATGCGGCCCGACTACATCTTGTCAGCCCTGGCCTGAAGAGCGCGGGATTTCTCGTCCAGCTTCTCGGTCTGCCTGTTGCATTTCCGGATGAGCTCCTGCTTCTTCCAGTAGAGAGCAGAAATCTCCCTCTCTATGGCGATCTTGCTCCGGGTGATTTTGGTTCGGGTCCTCATGTTGAGCTTCTCTGTGAAATCGAACACTCGATTGTCGTAGCCGCCACGCCTTGCGATGCAACGCCAGACGGTCTTGGCAAACTCGATCAGGTTGGTCGCGCTCATGTGCTGTACGACCTCACCGATGTGGGCCAGGCGGTCTAGTGGCTCCATCTCTAGCTTCTTCGCGGACTGGACCACAATGAGCTTGGTGTCATCGTAGCGACTGGGCCACGTGAAGTAGTCAGCCACCGGAGCCTTGGCCGTGATCTCCCCGTCGTAGGGGTCCTTCTTGTCCTTCTGGCAGTTCGTCTTGAACAGGATGAGGGTGCTCTCGTAGATGCCACTGTCCAGCTCAAAGGTGGGCTGTTCCATCATGGATTTCAGTAGGGCTTCAATGTCCTCTGTCAGCCAGTTGCTTTCGTTCTCAACGATCACCTGATGCTCCTCCAATCCGCATCATCGATACCAAAGGACTTATGATGCTTGACGCATCACCTTTGGTACCAATGACTTACGCATCACCTTGGTATGAAACGACTTATGTCTTCTGCCTTGGATGCTCCGGGACCTCAGACTCATCGGCTGAATCCGATGAAGCCCGCTATACGCCTGACCTGCCAGCCGATGAGTTGATGGGGTGGGGGCATTAAGGGTGGAAGGAGGACACATGCCGAACCTATACGAGACCCACGAGGGCGTCGAAGCGATCATGCGGGTCAACATCGGGCTCTGCGGCCCACAGTTCGGCCTAGATAAGATCGCCAAGGCAGCCAAGCTGGAGGTCTGGGGATCGTCCTTCGACGACCCTGGTGCCGATTGGTGCCGGTTCGACCTATTCGACCAGAACGGTGAGCGCATCGCCTCTCAGACGACCCCAGGCTACTAGCGTGGGGCCTCTGCGCATCTCACACCCGAGCCCGCTAACAGATGCAGGCTGTCCCGGCCTGTCGGCGGCGTGTAGTAAGGTGTTGAGGCGAGCTAAGTGCATGGAAACAAAGGACAGATTCTCAACCGATGAGTTTGATTCGATGGGGCATTCACGGTGAAGATGATGGACCAGACGATGGAACGGACAGCCCACCTAATCCTGTAACCGTTTGATCCATAAGGCAGTAGGGCACGGAAGACAAAGCGCCGTTGACAAAACGGATCAACCCAGTAAACTACCCAAGTGTGAAAGTGAGGAACCCATGACCACGAAGAAGCGAAAGACCCGTTTGAAGGGCACCGAGACCGAGAAGCCGTGTTTCGATTGCGGCGTGACCAAGAATCGGTTTACCGATTTCAAGCCCCGTTGGGCCGGATGCGCGACCCACCGTACCGAGCGTGGACGGCGCTATCTGGAACCCGGCTGCGCCGACTGCAAGGCGCTGGTCAACGGGAACATCCGTCAGCCCCGGTGCATCGAGTGCGACAAGCAGCGCCCGAAGAAGCGGAACGCGGCTGCGAAGCCGAAGCCGAAGCCGACCAAGCCGAAGCCGACCAAGCCGGTGGCGACGGTCAACCCGACCCCCGAGCCGAAGGCCGAGCCGGTCGCCGAAGCGACGCCCGTGGTCGTGCCGACCCCCGAGCCGGTGGCGAAGAAGGGCAAGCAGCCCAAGACCTCGCAGAAGCCGAAGCGCCCCAAGCTGGCGACGATGGCCGACCTCTCCGCTCTGTTCGAAGACAGCGAGTAGGCGATGGGAGTTGCCCCGAAAGGGGCTTTTCCCGTTGAGCAGGAAAAGCCCGCTATTAGCCAGGGTTCGCCCAGCAGCTACGACATCGACGCCAGCCCCATTCGCATCGAGCGGATGTTGCGGACCGTGTTCTCGAACGAACAGAGGATCGCTCAGTGGCAGAAGCTCGCCCCGGTCGTGGAGGTAGGAAAGCGCTACTGCATCAAGCTCGCTGGTGAGAGCAAGCTGCGGTACGTGACTGCCGAAGCCGTCAGCACCGAACTTGCGAACGCTGTGAAGGCCCGAGACAGCCACCTCGATGAGGTCCGGCACGTCATCGACTACGCCCTCACGACCGATGCGTACGAGGATGTTCGCTGTTCGAATTGCAAGCCGTGGACTATGCCGCTCAGCCCGCTAGGGTTCGTCCGCGTGGCTGCGACGGCCGCACCACCTACAGGCAGCGCATCCATGTGCAAGACGTGCCTGGGGGTGGGCACGGTTCGGCAGAAGAAGAAGGACAAGGAGAGCAAGGAGGCGTTCAAGCGGATCTCCCACTTCAAGCGGTCCATCGACGTGACCGGTCTGTGTGCAAAGATCCGTTATCGGAGCGCCGACCACAACGAAGCCTTCGCAGAGCTGATGAAGCAGAACGCTCGTCTCGTCACCAAGTTCGGGGACGAGAATCAGACTGCGATGGAAGGGGACGACGCGGAGCAGGGCGCACGGATGGGGATCATGGACGCCGCTATGCGGTATGACCCGACGCACCCGAAGAGCGCAGCGTTCGGAACCGTGGCCCACAACTGGGCCTATCGAAACTCCCGAGCACGGAAGCGGTCCGATGCTAGGGCCGGTGTCAATGAGGGGTCATTGGACTACGAGGGGCCTGGTGATGACGGCATCTGCCTGAAGGACTGCCTACTGGGATCTGATGGTGCACTCGCATCGTTCGACTCCACGCCAGCAGACACGGCTCTCGTCATCGACATGCGGAACAAGATCTCATGCCTTCCTGCGGACCAACGTCAAGTAGTGCTCGCCATCTACGGCGGTCATACCGTGGCTACTGCAGCCAAGTCCCTGAAGATGTCTCGTGGCGACGTCGAGTTGCTTCGCGATGAAGCCTTCAGCACGCTCCGAGGTTCTCTTTCCGGCTACGTGGATGTAGTCTGTGACTGAGGAGACAACGATGGAAATTCACATCGGCGACGTGATCAGAGCGGCGTTTGATGCCGAGCAACCCGACGCCGCAGCCATCGCACGGGAGGAGGCCATCGCTGAACAGGTGCGGCCACCGACTCCCGATGAGCTGGCCGCTATCGAGAAGGTCGCTGAAGAAACTGCTCAGCTCCAAGATGAGCTGAGTCAGTTCAACGACAAGTTCAGCAAGCTGCGTGATCTCAAGAAGGACCTCACCGGCAAGATGATCAAGCACGGCTTGAAGGAACTCAAGATTGCGGGCCGTCCCGCTATTGAGCTCGCGGACACAAACTCGCGAAAGCCCACGCGGAAGGCCATCGTTGCGGCGATGCAGAAGGCTTACGTCGAGAAGCTAGGCGAGAAGAAAGGGATGAAGGAGGGTAAGGAGAGAGCCTTCGCCCTCTGGGGTGCCCTTGCTCCGACGCCTGGTCACAAGCTGACGATTCCAGCTCCGGTACCCGAGTCGGATGACGTTGAGCCTAACTATTAGGACATAGCGGGCTCCGGCACTCTACCAACCCTGATCAAGTGGGTGTTGGCGGTTTGTACACAAGAATTAGTCGAGAGCGGCTAGTTCTTCCAGGATGCCGGGTAGCTTCTGCGAGAGCATGGCGTGGATCGACCGTAGGTTATGGGCGACCTCCAGTAGGTCGTGGACCAACACGCTGCAACTGATGTTGTCGTTGAGGGACTCTTCCCAACCGGGGATTAAGCTCTCCAGCACCGCAGCCGTGGCGGTGTTAGTTGAGATTCCCGCTTTTTGTTCGGCCCGCATCTCGGAACCGGCGTGGCTGATCCACTCACTCGGCGTGGTCATTAGTCTAGCTCCAGGAAAGGGCTGGCGTCGATGTCTTTGATGAACTGAGGCACGGGGACTTTGCCGGACCCGTTGCAGTTCTCGCAGTCACCATGCGGTCCCTCTTCCCATTTCGATCCGTCGTCTTTCCTGCCGTCAGAGGATGTGCCGTCGATGCAGTGCGGGTCTTCGCAGTCCGTCATTACCTCCACGATCCTATCGAGAGCACTGATCTCTTCGACGTGTTCAACCCACGAGCCATCCCGGATGTCCCCCTCTTCCTTACTGACTCGCTCTGACTGAGAGCAGAAGTCGTAAGGCGACTCATGGAACTCTGCTAGTTCCTCCGCCTTTTCCTCTGGGGATGAGACATCGTGGGGGCCGTCCTCTCCGACCACGACCTCGAAGGTTTCAAAGACCTTGATGTCATAGCTGACGCTCACCCTGTACTTAGGCACTAGCTGTCCCTCCGGGCCATCAACGCGGTGAGGTGGCTCTTGCCCATCCAGAACCGGGGCGTCATGAATCGCTCATCCAGCTCCGCCATCGGGTGCGGGTTAGCTATCAGATCCGCGATCATCTCGGTAGCCCTTTCGGGGGAGATGGCGTCGTAGTCGATACGAGCGATGGGCTCGGGGGTTTCCGCGCAGTTGCATCCACAGTTCTCGCACGTCATATCTACCTCGCTTTCACAGTAAATGCGGCCCAGCCTCAGACTCATCGATCGGGAATACAGTGGAGCCCGCTATGAGCTCCAAAGGCCAAAGGCCACCGCATTACGCGGTGGACAGTGGCAGTTTCTTTCCGCCGTTCCCGTGGGCAGGGAACACAATCCCCTTGAAGCCGGTACGCCGCAGCGTAGGGACGTCGCAAAGGCCGCACCGATTGCACTGAATCTCGGGCCGTGCGTAGTTAGGGCACGTTACCAAGCCAGGGGCGGACACGGGGCCAGCAAGGGCGACTAGCCAGCCTTCGGCCAGCGCTTGGTCTACTTGCGCGGACGTCTCGCACGACGCGAGCAACTCCTTGTTAAGGCCACCCGTCAAGGGTTCCTCACGCCAGTGATGAGTGTAGGCCAACACCTTGAAGCCATTGGTACGGGCGAGGGCAAGGTCTGCCAGAAGGATTTCACGCTTCAAGCGCGCCGGGTCGCCAATCGCTCCGAACCTTACGCACCGAGCGGAGCGAGGGGTACGGGCGAGCGCAGCTTGCAGGGTCGAAGGCCGACCCTTTGCTGTAGCCTTGCGGACCGAGTTAGCGCCCCGTGAGACGTTACCGGACCAGGCGTAGCAGCCGCCGACCTCACCGTTAGGGGAGAGCGCGCACCCGTTACAAGAAGAGAGGGTTTCGTCGCGGGTCGCTCCGACGTATTGAGTAGGAATGTCGCCGGTTTTCCGGTTCCTACTGGACACGGTCCACATGGACGCAATAGCAAGTCGTTTCACGGTAGTGTCTCCTGGGTTCGCACCTAATGCCCATCAGTGCACAACTCATCGGTTAGGCCACCAGCGGAAAATAGCGGGCTACTTGCTTCCGCCCGGTTTGGGGGCGGCGAGCCCCCTGTCGGCTAGGTGCGAGCGTTCCAGCCAGGCGTAGCCTTGGTCAGTCCCAGTGCCGTGCAGACATCGGGGTGCTCCCAATACGAGATAGTCTCGACTAGGTAGGCGGTCCCGGCGTATTTCTCGGGGTTACTCTCACGCGCACCCTTGAGCATTGCGTCGCCCACGTCCGCGTGGACATACGCCGCAATTGCCCACTGGCAATCCTCTTCGTACCAGCCGCCGGGCTGCCGTGCGCCCTTGGGGACCCTCCGGTTCCGAGTGGCGTCCAGCTTGATACCGCCGTGTCCTGCCGTGCTCACGCTCCACGCACCCGGCGCTAGTTGAGTGACGTGCTGAATCTTGCCCCAAGGGGAGCTGCTACCTTCTTGCATGTTGTTCCTCGCTTTCTGATGTTAATGCTCTGTAGTGATGGACTCATCGGCTATGAGTTTGGAAGTGGAGGCGAGCTTATGAGCTCGAAGCCTCGCGCACGATCCAGTTGATGTGACATCGGACATCGGACATATTTCAGTACGCACCTGGTTGATCTTGTGTACAGAGGGGGGTCAGACCCCCTCACATCCTCCTGGGAGGGGTCAGAGTGCCCCTATTGACGCGGTGCGCCGTGGGATGTCGTCTGATGTTGTGGATGGGATGACTCCTAGCCACGATCCTCTGCGGATCGTGGTCTCCCCTGGCGTTTCAGGGATTCGGATTGTCGGGGTCTACTGCGGGTTCGCTATCGGTTGCGGGGGGTTTAGGTTTTCGCATTGGCCTCCTTTCTACTCTTAATGCTCCATCACTCCCAACTCATCGGTTGGAGCCCGCTATTAGCCCGACTGACCGATGAGTGAGAGTGCGGCCCGCATTACAGGCGAAGGAGGAACCTATGGCTCGACTCACCCCTATCTGCGCCCCGTGCGCTCGCTCTATGAGGTGCGCCCAGAACGACTACCCCGTACGCGACAAGCGGACGGCTCACAGCCCGGCTACGGTCTGGCTCGGGGATCGGTTCACGTGCCCCGACTGTAACGTGTCGGTCGTCGTGAACTTCGGTCGGGGCCGTGTCGAGGACCAAGACGCCCCGAATACGGACGCCCTGGAGTTTCGTCGCTAGGGGCCTACCACGGGCCTACGACACGACCTAGGCGATGTACACAAGAAGGCCGCTATTGACCGTGAGGTCAAAGCCTTACGCCCCGTGCTCCTGCTCTCCGGTGCAGGCCGTGAACGCTGGGCATCCGCACTGCATGAGACCGCACTGCCGGTGGCCGGGCTCTCCTGCCTTCTCGCAGTCAATGCGGTCCTGGCAGTCGCAGTCGGAACCGTGGCACCATTTGCAGGAATCGCTCATTGCCAGCCCCCTTGCTTGCGCCTGCGATCTGCGGCCCGACGCTTACCCTCACGGGTCTTGGTGCGGGTGCCGTGGCCCATAGGACTCACGTGATGATGGGCGCCGGTACCGTTGCCTGCGTTACCGCGCTTGCGTCCGTTCTTCTGAATCTTCATGACTTCTCCTACATCTAATGCGACACCCCATCAGACTCATCGGAAGGACTTGATCTGTCAGCCCGCTATTAGGGTGAGAGCCGAAGCCCTATCCCTTGTAGGGAATGCTGCTCCAGCCGCCGGGATTGGCGTGATTGGCGTCGAGATGGTCGATCGCCTTGTCCTCGGTGGGGAACGGCCCGTAGGTGTCGTAGTCCTCGTTGCAGCCGTAGGGATACTGCTGCAACTTGTAGTACCACTTGCCGGGCTTCTTCTCAATGAAAACGCAGTCTGCTCCGGTGCTCATGTTGGTCCTTTCGTCGGGGTGAAAATGCCCAGGAGAGGAATCGAACCTCTCGCCTGCAAAGGGTGCCCTACGTACGCTTGGCCTTCCCTGAGCCCTTCCACCATTTGCAACTGGCTTCCGGTAGAGCAGTCGACCTTTCGGCCCCTGACTCTGGGCTTGTGCTCTTAATGCGACAGGCACATCAACTCATCGGCTGGCTCCGCAGCCTTCGAGCCCGCTATGAGATCACAAGGCCCGAAGGCCCCGACCCTAGTCCGGTCGGTTGTTCGAGTTGCCGCAGGGGCAGGAGAACTGATTGCAGCACGGCCCCGCGTCGTAGGCGTCCTCGGCTGCCGCCTCCGCGTCCTCCCGGAAATGCTCGTCGAGCAATTCCCGCAGGGCGTCCTCGCCCTCGTCGTCGTAGACCCCGAGCAACTCCCGTTTCCACGTCCAGGGGTGGGCGTTGTCGATCCACTCGCCCTCGTCGCGGTCGTACACCATCTCGTCTATTTCATCCACCACGGGATCGACTAGTAGAGCAAGCTGCTCCCTGATCGCGTCCTCGCGTGCTTCCCAGGCTTCGTCAGCCCTGGCGTCTGAGGCCGTGTATTCGTCGGGGTCGTACACTTGTCTCTCCTTTGTTCACCACTAATGCGACAGTCGCATCAACTCATCGGCTAGGCAACCTCGCCTATAGCGGGCTTCCGCCCTTACGAAAGGGAAGCCTCCGAGGGCGCTAACCCTCGGAGGCTTGACCTCCTTTCTCTAGGTGGATTCGGGGGCGGCTGGCGAGGCCCTAAGAGCCGAGGCCCTGGGCCTTGGCCTGGATCCTCATGCCCATTTGGAAGGCTTCGGCCAGCAAGGCTTGCTGATCGGTCGCAACAGGGGTGGGGGTGAGAGGACCGGGGGCGTCTCCCATCACCTTGAAGGACAGGATTCCGGCCATCGTGACGCAAGTGTAGTTCCACTTGCGGATCGGCTCGCCCGTCTCCGGGTCCAACTCGACCTCGCCATCCTCCCCGAGAGGCGCACGGGCTTCGTCCATGATCCGAAGGTAAACCTTCAGCTTCTTATTGGTGGGAGCGGCGTAGAGCCACCCTTCGTGGGCGTGGGGGGCGAGTCCCGGATCGGCCTTGTAGTCCACGCCTGGCACCCGTGCCTTGGCCTTGGACTGCTTGCGGTTGGTCAGCCGCACGTAGAACCGCTTGTTCCCGGCCCGGACCTCATTGATACAACGGAGCAGTTCACTCGCCTCGCTGTCAGTGAGGTTGGGGGTCGAGATTGCGGACACGTGAGAGTCGGCAACGAACTCGGCAACGAACTCGGGTTTCATAGGCGGTGCGGACAGTTGCATGGTTTTCTCCTTTGGTTCACCCCTAATGCGACAGGGAACCAAACTCATCGGCTGAGAAATGCGGCCCGAGAGAACACGACAGGGAGAGCCCGCTATAAACAGAATTAAGCCGAGGACGGAGGGCTACCTGTGTTCCCCCCGCCCCGGCCTTTTCAAGTTTCCTCATGGCTGTGTCGGTTCCTCGTTCCTTTCGTTTGGGTGCCGTCTCGGTCGGCCGGTGGCCCATATCCGGCTGGTCTACGCTCCCCTCCGCTGACTAGGCTCGGGATCATCGCGACGGGCTAGGGTCTCATTGAATCGTTACCTCCCGGTGCGGCTTCGTGGTGCGTGCGGGTGCCACCCGTCGGAGAGTCACTCCGTTCCTGTTCTCGTTCATTCTTCACCCACAATGCGACAGCCAGCCAAACTCATCGGCTGGGTAAACGGGGCATCGAGCCCGCTATAGGCGATGTGTCCCTAACCCAGCAGGGCGAGGGCTTCCAGCAGGGCGAGCCGGTCGTTCCCGAAACGGTGCTCGCAGTTCGTGCAGGAGGGGGCGTGCTCCAGGGCAGCTTGGAGGTCGAATCGGACGTAGGACAGCTTGAGCACCCCCGAGCCGCTTCGGTATTCCATTGCCTTGTCCAGTAACTCTCGCCCGGTCATGTGGCCTCCTTCGAGTCTAATCCGCCGCCGATGTCGACTCATCGGTCGACCCCACCCGATGAGTTGGGTGGTCGACTGCATTAGGGTTGACGACTCGGAGTTGGGTCGTCTGAAAGTTAGAGCAACCCGAACACAGAGAGGGGATCAGTTCAAAAGCCACAAGACCAGAGAGCCGCCGGGTGTCCGGCGGCTCTCCTCTTGTACTGATCCCATAGCGGGCTAGACCGGGTCTGGTCTTAGACCGGGTCTGGACCTGAGACCTTCTGAGTAGAGAGCACCCCGTTCTGGTCTACAGAGACCCGGAAGATGCGGTCCGCACCATCATGAAGGTGTAGCTGATTCGTAGCCATAGCGAGCGGCGTCGGGCTCTGCATGTCGGCGAGCGCGTGACCAGCATCGATAGGGCACGCGGTGGGAGGTGCCGCAGACCAGACCGTTTGGACGCCGTCGACCTGGCAGTTAACTTCAAAGCACAGTAGGTGGTTCAACATGGGTGGGATCTCCTGGTGGGGACAGTATAGCCCGCTATTGGAGGGAAGAGGCCCTTAGTGGGGGACCCAGCTTCGCCGGTCCTCCACGTTGGCCGTGGTCACGGGGCCGAAGCCTTTGAGCCAGTCGTAGGCTTCGGTGCGGTCGTCGGTCCAGCCGATGACCTCCCAGTCGTCCCTGAGGTGGTAACGGGCTCGGTCCTGCCGCCCCTCGCGGGGCGGCTCCTTCACCTTGACTCGGTCGTGCATCACGGCTCCCCTTCCTATTTCATTCTACCGGAGGATTACCAGGCCGTAGCCTGGATGTCCTCGCGGTAGTCGTTCTTGATCCCCATGACCTTGGCGACCTTCTTGATCGCGCCCTTGACCGTCGTCGCCTTGCCGATCAGTTCCTCGACCTCGGCGTCCGAGTAGCATTCCACGAGGTAGTCCCAGCCACCACTCTCGTAGTTGTCGACAGCGTGCGCCTTGACCGCCTCCACCAGCTCCGTCTTCGTCATGTTGGCCTCCTTCGGCTCATCACTAATGCGACAACGATGCGGACTCATCGGCTGACAAATCGTCAGCAAATTCGTCCGATGTACACAAGCCCGCTATGAGCTCACAAGGCCCTAGCCGCCCCGATGGGCAAGCTCGGGGTGCTCGTTCCGGTAGAGAATCAACGCGATGCGGTCCAAGGCGTTCTGCGGCTCGCACTTGTCGTGCCTGCGGAAGCCCGATCCAGCGTAGATGGGCTTACAGTCGACACAGTGTCCAGCCTCCGGGACTCGCCGCCTCATAGCGTCTCCGGGGTTGTAAGGGAGATAGCTCATGAGGCGTTTGCAGCAATGGCAACGAATGCGCTTAGGCCTCACTTGCACTCGCAGTGGTGGTGCTTGCACTTGGGGCAGACCAGCATGTTGCCCCAGCAGTAGTCGCACCGCTCGTAACCGGAGCAGCACGACCGATCACAGTGGCATTCCTGTTGACCACCGTCGCAGTCCGTAGCGATACAGGGGACGTAGTCGCTCAATAGACCCTCCTTTGCCCTCAATGCGACATAGGGAACTACTCATCGGTCGACACTCTATGCCTGACTGATGCGCCCGCTATCCTGTAGGTATGGACTGTCCAGAGTGCGGTGAGTCTGGTGCCTACTACGGATTGCAGTGGATGCACTGCATGAACGAGAAGTGCTACTTCTACGACGCCCGCTACACCAGCAAGATCCGGTCCGAGAGGCATGCTCGGGCGGTCGAGAACCTGTCCGGTCTCGATAACTTCATTGTTCTCCCCGATGAGGACGACGATATTTGAGACAGGTGCGGCCCGGCTTCTGGTCATATAGGCATGCTCAGAACCCCAAAGACCTTTCGTTATGTTGTCGCTATGTGCGGCGGACGGAAGAACGTATGAGCACAGCCCATCCCCGGTCACGCCGGGGCTTCTTCATGTACGGAGGTATTCATGTTCGCACCGCTCCCCTCTCGCCCCCATCCCGCCGCCCCAGCAACGCCGTGCCTAGATTGTGCGCGAGGTCAATGCAAGTCGACTTGCGATCCGATTATGGCCGCTATGGGGATGAGGGCCAGGAGAGACACGGGACTCGGTTCGTTGAGTGTCTCTGAGCTTGAGGATCTAGTCGCCCACCTCGACCAGTTCATCGATTAGCAGGCGCAGGGGTCGCAGTCGCAGTAATCGCAGAGGTCCGGCCCCTCTTCGATTCCAGCGATTTCGTGCTGACGCCGTGCGGGCAGGAGCGACAACAGGCAGGGCAGCGTCAGAAGGCTGAGTAGCTCCATGATAACGTCGCCGCGTTCGTCTAGTCCGCAGTCCGCGATGTGGCAGTAAATCTCCTCGATCCGATCCTTACGGGTCGACATTCATGCTCCTTCGCCGGGGCACTCCGGCTCGTTGTCCTC
>Ga0316187_10003253_pt1 | contig 14155 bp, 12 predicted proteins | sample CroRivburrow1_MG_FD_204927 | JGI IMG/M metagenome (GOLD analysis project Ga0316187, IMG submission 204927) | Coastal sediment microbial communities from Maine, United States - Cross River worm burrow 1 | ecosystem: Environmental > Aquatic > Marine > Coastal > Sediment | place: USA: Maine...
ACTCAGCGAGGCCCTGGGTGGCCCGAATATCTACATCAAGCGTGATGACTGCACGGGCCTGGCGACCGGTGGAAACAAGACGCGAAAACTTGAATTCTCGATGGGGGAGGCGCTCAGGCTGGGCGCCGATACTGTGGTAACTGTCGGTGCGGTGCAGTCGAATCACGTTCGCCAGACCGTCGCTGCTGCTTGCAAGCTCGGTCTGAAAAGCGAAGTGTTGCTGGAACATCGCGTGATCGATGCCAGTGAAGACTACCGCGAATCGGGCAATGTATTCCTGGATCGTATGTATGGCGCCAATTTGCGTGAATACACAAAAGGCACCGATTTCGATGTTGAACTTGAGGCCGTTGCCAACGAGGTTCGTCAGTCCGGCGGCAAGCCCTACATTATTCCCGGCGGCGCATCGAATGTGGTTGGCGCGCTCGGCTATGTCAATTGCGCACTGGAGCTGGTCAACCAGGCGAACGATTCAGGACTTGTCATTGATCACATTGTTCACGCAACCGGCAGCGCTGGCACGCAGGCGGGTCTCATCACCGGCCTGAACGCGATGCATACCAATATTCCGTTACTTGGAATCGGCGTTAACGCGGATCGGAAATCGCAGGAACAGCGTGTTTATGACCTGGCAATCGAAACGGCCGACTATATCGGTGCACCGGGAATCGTCGCGCGTGACGATATTGTCGCCAACTGTGATTATGTTGGCGAAGGCTATGGTCTGCCCACGCCGGCAATGAATGATGCGGTACTAAAACTCGCCAGGCTCGAAGGTATCCTTGCGGACCCCGTCTACAGCGGAAAAGGTTTAGCCGGCATGTTTGACCTGGTATCCAATGGCTATTTTGCTGAAGCCAGAGACATCGTATTTATTCACACCGGCGGATCCGCCGCACTGTTCGCATATCGAGATCAGTTAAACCTGGATTGAGGTTTGGTATGAGAGTGGTGTTGGGGCACTGCCGACGGGCCGCGAATTCAACATCAAGTACAGCCACATTTTTGACGTTTTCTACTGACGTTCGAATAGCCTGATCGTTTCCCGTCACACGGAACGACCGTTATATGCGAAAATGCCCGTCCTGCGAGCAATAACAAGAAACCGGGGGGATACGCATGGCAGCAGCAACTGGATCGGGTGAGCAATGGTCGTCGCGGTGGGGATTTATTCTGGCAGCGATCGGCTTTTCGGTCGGCCTCGGGAATATCTGGCGATTCCCGTTCGTCACCGGCGAAAATGGCGGCAGCGCATTTCTCATTATCTACCTGATTTGTGCACTGGGAATCGGATTACCGTTACTCATCACGGAATTGTCGATTGGGCGACGCGGCCGAGGTAGTTCGTCCGGAAGTATCATTGCCGTTGCCACCGAATCGGCGAGAAGCTCCCGTTGGGGAGCCGTTGGCACGCTCGCCGCCTTCTGCGTTTTCATGATTTTGACCTATTACACGGTCATTAGCGGCTGGACGCTGGACTACCTGTACCGTTCTGCCGGGGGATCTTTCGAGGCGATAAACCGGGAGGAATCTCAGTCGGCGTTTAACGTATTGATGGTCAGTCCGTGGCGCCTCATTTTCTGGAACACGGTCGTACATGTCTGCATATTTTTCATCGTGCGACGAGGCGTGCAGGGTGGCATTGAAAAAGCGGTAAAGATACTAATGCCAATTCTATTCGTCGCTTTGTTTGCAATGGTGATTTACGGATTTCTCAACGGCGACATGAAATCAGCCGCAGCGTTTTTGATGGAGCCGGATTTCTCAAAAGTCAGTGCGCGAACGGTAATGGCAGCGATTGGCCAGGCGTTCTTTTCCATCGGCATCGGCCTGGGTGCGCTAATCGCATTCGGCGCATATCTGCCGTCGGAATACTCGATTCCGAAGTCAGCAGTTGGAATAATCTTTGCCGACACTGGCGTCGCAATGTTGGCGGGCTTTGCGATCTTCCCGTTGGTATTTGCGTTTGGTCTGGAACCCTCCGGTGGATCCGGACTTACTTTCGTGACCCTTCCAGTCGCATTTGGCCAGATGCAGGGCGGCGTGTTTTTCGGTTCTTTGTTTTTCATATTGCTCTTTGCTGCCGCATTGTCATCGTGCATTGGATGTGCCGAAGGTGTGGCGTTCTGGATTATGGAGAAATTCGAAGTAAGCCGGGGGCTGTCGACGCTCTATACAACGTTGGCAGCATGGATGGTCGGTCTGGTCACGATATTTTCGCTTGGAGACTGGTCCGAATTTTATCCCCTGAACTTCATTCCTGCGATGGAGGGCATGAATATCTACGTTGCCATTGATTTTGTTGCGGCGAATATCCTGTTGCTGGTCGGCGCCATGCTCACATCGGTATTTTTTGGCTGGTTCGTGCCGAAGAAAGTCAAGATCGAGGCGATCGGGATGGCGGATGGCGGATTATTTCGTTTCTGGCACGTTCTCATTCGCTTTGTCATCCCGCCGGTCCTGTTTGTCGTATTGTTCATGGGATTGACCGGCCTGTGACTGTTTTCCGCATTGTCGGTTTCGGTGCGGTGCTGGTCACCGCTGCTGTGATGGTCACGGGCATGGTAGCGGCGGGGGAACGGCCGACAATGAGCCAGGTCCTGGAAGATTCTACCGATGACGACTGGCGAAAGCCGGACGACGCCTACACCGTTTATATGAAAATACCGGGCGGAACCGTGATCCTGGAAATGGCGCCTGAATTTGCGCCGAATGTCATCGAAAACATTCGTAAACTGTCGGCGTCAGGTTTCTTTGACGGCACTGCCATCATGCGTTCCCAGGAAAATTATGTGGTGCAGTGGGGCGATCCGCTTTCCGAGACTGATGAAGCGCGATCCCATGGCAATGCGGCTGCGAATATCGAGGCGGAGTTCTACCGTGCAGCGGACGGACTCGACTTCATCGCAATCGATAGTCGCGACGCTTACGCAGACCAGGTCGGTTTTGTTAACGGATTTCCAGCAGGCAAGGATAGCGACGGCGAACGCGCCTGGTTGACGCATTGTTATGGCATGGTGGGCGTCGGCCGGGGTATGGCCACCGACAGCGGCAATGGAGCCGACCTTTACGTCGTTACGGGACACTCTCCCCGACATCTTGATCGCAACGTCGTGTTGGTTGGCAGGGTTCTCGTGGGCATGGAACTACTTACGACACTGCGTCGCGGAACTGGGCCGTTGGGCTTTTACGAGAACGCAGAGCAGCAGGTGCCCATCGAGTCAATGCGCTTTGCCAGCGATCTTCCGGAAGATCAGCATGTCGACTTACGCGTTTTGCGTACCGACACAGAAACGTTCTCTGACCTTGTCGAATCCAGGCGATATCGCGCCGAAGAATGGTTTGTCGATCCAACCGGCAGGATCGGATTGTGTAACGTGCCCATTCCCGTCCGTACATCTCAGTGAGTGCCGGCCATCCTGGCAAAATAAAGGCGACGGCATTATTTCTTATGGCGGTGATTGACGCCTCCATCCTTACGAGTATCGTTTCGACCCAGCTGGTGCTGGCAGATATTCAGAGCTTCGGACTGGATGTGTCAGCTGCTGATCGCCTGCAGACGACATTACACGACGTGTTGGGTCTGGCGTTGCCGCTGATCGGCGCCATCGGTCTCAGTTTCCTCGTCGCGTTTCGCGTCGCGCGTTACGCGATTGTGAGAACCGGTGGCTACAACGCGATCTGGTACATGGCGGCCGGATTCACGTCCGTTCCGGCAGCGATCTATATCACCCGGCTTGTCATGGGCGTTACTGTGCTCGCCTCGGCACGAACACCGCTAGGCATGTTCCTGGTTGCCTGTTGCAGCATGGCCGGTGGGTGGATCTATTTCTACCTGATTTCACAATACGGTGATGCGGAGCGTGCGGATGCGTAGATATCTTCATCGCCGGGCGCTGGTTGCTTTCGTTTTTTTGGGACTGGCTGTCAGCATGGCCTCAACAGCGGCTGATTACGGGATCAAGGCAGTCGCCAAAGGCCTGGAGTATCCATGGTCACTAGCCTTCCTGCCAAACGGCGAGATGCTGGTAACAGAACGTGCCGGACGCCTGCGCATGATCCGTAATGGCGAGTTGATCGAGTATTCGGTCAACGGTGTACCTGATGTGTATGTCCGAGGGCAGGGAGGCCTGTTTGACGTGCTGGTCGATCCGGACTTTCACACTAACGAGCGCATTTACTTGTCTTTCGCCTCGGGCAATCGATCCAGCAACGCACTAAGGGTTATCAGCGCCCGGCTCGAGGGCGCCACGCTTTATGATGTCCGCACGATCCTGACGGTAACGCCGGACAAAAACACGCCACAGCATTATGGCGGCAGAATGGCGATGATGGCGGACGGGACGTTGCTGGTGACCTCGGGCGAAGGGTTTGATTTTCGTGAGCAGGCACAGGCGCTTGATAGTTTGCTGGGCAAAATTTTAAGAATTAATACCGATGGTTCAGTTCCGGATGACAATCCATTTGTTGGCCGTAGTGATGCAAGGCCGGAAATTTATGCCTACGGCGTGCGTAATCCCCAGGGAATCGTGATTGCCGCCGGTGGCAATGTCTGGGAGCATGAACACGGACCAAGAGGTGGTGACGAGTTGAACTTGCTCAGACCGGGCCTCAACTACGGATGGCCGGCGATTACCTATGGCATGGATTATTCCGGCGCTTACGTGTCCCCTTATACGTCGGCGGAGGGCATGGAACAGCCGGTGGTTGACTGGACGCCGTCCATCGCGCCCGCTGGCATGACCGAGTACCAGGGAGCGGCGTTTCCGGAGTGGCAGGGCAACCTGTTCGTAGCGGCACTCAAGGAGAAATCGATTCGACGTTTGACGCTGGCGGGCGACAAGGTTATTGGGCAGGAAAAGGTTTTTACGGAGATCGACGCTCGTTTTCGGGATGTTCGCACCGGTCCGGATGGCTTTATCTACCTGTTGACCGACAGCGACTCCGGTACTATTTATATAGTATCGCCCAGGTAATGTCGCCCAAGGTCATCGAATCGAATCAAAGACTGTCCGACCTGATAACCATCATCTTGTCGATTTGCATGTCTTCGATCGTGTAGGGAATTCCGCCAATGCCAAGGCCTGACTGACGAAGTCCGGCAAACGGCATCACGTCGTCACGAAACGCGGAATGGTCATTGATCATGACAGCTGACGCATCCAGCTCTTTGTAAAGACGCATCGCATTCTCGGTATTGTCACTGTAAACGGCCGCTTGGAATGCGACCGGCAGCGCATTCGCTTGCAGAACCGCAGCATCGATATCGTCGTAGGCATAAACGCAAACGACGGGCCCGAAAATCTCCATTGTGCTGACTCGAACGTCTTCGGGAGGATTCAACAATACAGTCGGCGCATAGCAGGTGTCCGATATCTTTTTGCCCCCGCAAAGCAATTCGGCGCCTGCTGTAACGGCCTCGTCGACCCACTCAGCGACGCGATCAACTTCACCGGTGCGGATAAGCGGCCCGACCTCAGTTGCCGCGTTTTCGGGTGCCCCAACCACCAATGCTTCTGCAGCTTCGGCGAGACTGCCTGCAAAGTCGGCCGCGTCTGCGACGGGGGCGAACACTCGTTGTACCGATACGCAAACCTGGCCAGCGTGATAAAAGCCGCCCTTGAGAATCGATGAAAGCGCAAGACCCTTGTCATATGGCGCCGCGAGTATGGCTGGCGCGGCGCCGCCATGTTCAAGTGCGCAGCGTGCACCGGGCGCCAGCCTGGAACGGAGCATCCAGCCGACACGAGCGCTGCCGATAAAGCTGAAGAAGCCGACACGCTCATCGGTAACGAGTTTTTCAGCCGTCGCATTGTCGTCCGCGACGATTACCTGGCACCAGGCGGCAGGCAATCCTGCCTCACGAAGAATTTCAACGAATCGAAGGCACGACAATGGCGTGTCCGTGGCGGGCTTTACGATGACCGGGCATCCCGTCGCCACAGCAGGCCCGACCTGATGAACGATGAGATTCAGCGGGTGATTAAATGCACTGACGGCAACCACAACGCCGATCGGTTCCTTTTGTGTGAAAGCGGCTCTGCCGGTCGTCGCTTTGGTCGTACCCAGCGGGATCACGGAGCCTGCGTGGGCGCGCAACGACTCGATACATAAATGCACACCATCGATCGCACGAATCACTTCTACTTTTGAGTCGTTGTACGGTTTGCCACCTTCGCTGGCTGCCAGCAAGGTGAGTTCCTCGACCTGGGTGCTCATAATAGATGCAGCCCGGTTAAGAATGGCAATACGTTCAGGCACGGGTATTGTGGATTTTCTGTCACGAAATAATGTATATGCCGAAGACAAGGCATCTTCCACGTGATCCGGTCCGGCAGTGGCGACCTGCCCGATCTCGCGACCGTCGAATGGTGAGGTCACAGAAAGGTCGCCTGTGGCGGGTCGCGTGCTTTCAAGCATCAGATCGGGCATGTAATTTCTCCGAGTTTTTTCGTCAGCAGCGGATTCTCTCGATAGTCGATCGGGATGACAACGAGGCTCGGTCCCTTTTCGTCGAACGCGGCTTCCAGCGTGCCGGCGAGGTCGACCGCGTTCTCCACGTAATGGCCGTTCCAGCCGAATGACTTCGCCAGCAAAATCCAGTCCGGATTGCCAAAAGACAACTCCGTATGCCGGCCGAAATGCGTTTCCTGTTTCCAGGCAATCAAACCGTATTCATGATCTTCCCAAACCATCACGACGATGTTGCTGCCGATGCGAACGGCGGTTTCCATCTCTTGTACGTTCATCAGGAAGCCGGCGTCACCGGCGATCGCCAGAATTCGCCGGTCCGGATGTACGATGTCAGCCGCAATGGCCCCTGGCAGCGCAAAGCCCATCGAGCAAAATCCGTTCGGAATCAGGCAAGTATTCGGTTCATGGCATTGATAATGCCGCGCAATCCACATCTTGTGCGCGCCAACATCGGATAACACGATATCGCTCGGTCCCATCACCTGCCTTACATCCCATATGGCTTTCTGCGGTCGTATGGCGCCTGTCGTTGCGTCGTCTTTGTACTCCGCGAAATCGTCGGTCATGTCCTGGCGGCACTGGCGTTGTAGTTCGAAATCGTAGTCCGGTAATTTCTCCGCGTCGACTCGTTCGTTCAACATCCATAAGGCGTGAGCGAGGTCGCCAATCAATTCTGTTTCCGGATGGTAGTGCTCGTCAATTTCCGCCGGTACGAAATCAGCATGCAGAATTTTTTTGTCCCCATCCGGATTCCAGAGTTGTGGGTGGTACTCAACCATGTCGAAACCGAGCGTTATCACGAGATCCGCATCGTTGATCGCAACCGAGATGCGGTCGCCACTTCCGAGCCCGACGGTATAAAGGCAATAGTCCGCATCCATGTCGACACAGCCTTTCGCCATGAAGGTGCTGGCAACACCAATGCCGGTTTTCTCACACAACATCCTGAGCTGCCGGCTGGCACGCTTACGAATACAACCGTTGCCGGCGATAATAATCGGGCGTTTCGCCTCTTTCAGCATCTCGAATGCCTGTTCGATGATCTTGCTGTCAGGAACCGAGCGCCGAAAGCGGCGTGGCGTCATAGGCTCGTTATCCGACTCCATGCTTGCAACATCTTCCGGCAACTCGATGTGGACGGCACCGGGCTTTTCGGTTCGCGCCAATCGAACCGCTTTTCGGACGATTTCAGGAATGGTATTCGGGTTCAAGATAGTGACCGCCCATTTCGTCACCGGCTTTAACATGCTGACGACATCCATTATCTGGTGCGATTCCTTATGCAGCCGATCCGTCGAGCCCTGGCCGGTCAATACCAGCATCGGTGAACGGTCCATATTGGAATCAGCGACGCCTGTAATCAGGTTCGTCGCGCCGGGACCCAGGGTGCCGAGACAACCTGCCGGGTTGCCTGTCAGGCGGCCGTATATTTCGGCCATGAACGCAGCGCCTTGTTCGTGACGCGTAAGGACGAAATTAATTTTCTTCGATTGCTCGAGTGACATCATGAAGTCGGCATTTTCTTCGCCGGGCACTCCGAATATATACTCGATGCCTTCTTCTTCCAGGCACTTGACCATCAGATCGGACGCCTTCATGTATTTCCCCTCGGTATCTTTTTGTTGTTGGCAGTTTGCCTGCCTGTCATCGCTAAGTTCGCAGATCGTAATATAAGACCTGCAGACAGGGGTCAATATTTCATCAATCGGCGTTTTCGTTGTTCTTGATCGGTGGAAATTCGATCGGGCTCTGCAATTCCGGGTGGCGACCTTCGAAAGGTTTATAATAGTCGCGAATAAACGCCAGATCCTCGTCTATATCTCCGCTGGGCCTCAATTCAGGCCCGATGCCGATTTCCTTTCGAGGATAGTCAATGTGAGCCAGAATGATCGGAATATTTGCTGCCAGTGCAATCTGGTAGAAACCGGTTTTCCAGTAAGGCCGCAGTTTCCGAGTGCCTTCCGGCGCCAGCGCGAGAAAAAGGTGTTCCTCTTGCTCAAAAATGTCGATCAATTGTTGCACCGTCGATGTCGCCTGGCTGCGATCGATGGGCATCGCACCGAACCATCGCAACAGTGAGCCAAGCGGCCACCAGAACAAGGTGGACTTGGCCAGGAACCGCAATTCCACATCCAGTGCGACTTTGTAGACCAGCAACCAGAAGCCATCCCAGTTGGACGTGTGCGGTGCCGCGATGAAAACAACCTTTTCGAGGTCGGGAATCTCGCCAGTGTACGTCCAGCCGGATGTCTTCAAAATGAACTTGGCGATGGTTTGGAGTATCACGGCGTCATTGTCTCACGCCCTCGCCGACGTGCTCAATCAAGAATTTCCGGCCGCAGGCCAAGCCATTGATTTCGAGGGACTATCGTCGCCCAATTGCGCCACTTGGCCAACGAAATCTGAAGGCTCGGAACTGCGTCACCTTTTTGCATGGAGGGATATGTCATACAGGGGGTGACATTACCGTAACAACCGCATTGGGGGCTCGATCATGAAATCCGCACTACAGGTACTGGCTCTGCTGGCGCTACCGCTGTTCTCCCTGGCGGCAGATGTCGTCGTGCCGGTGGATTCGGTTGAAAACAGCGTCAACGTTCGAATGGACGCGGACGCCAGTTCGGAAATCGTCGGCCGGTTGATGCAGGGCAGCAGTCTTCCTCATCAACGCAGCATTCCCGGTTGGCACGTAATAAGGCTCGAAGACGATGCGTATGGCTACGTCAGCGAAGACTGGGCCAACGTAATCTCCGAAGAGGAATTCGCCGCGCGCCAGGTCGTCACTGAGGACGAAGTGGCCGAGGAAACGGTTGCACTCGAAGAGACGGAAGCCGAGGAAACGGTGGAGCAACCTGAGCCCGAAGCGATTGTCGATGAATTAACAGAAGATCCTTCCGACGAATTAGCGGAAGAGGAAGAAACGGTCGCCGCCGTCGTGGATGACATGGATGACTTGGATGGCGAAAGTGAGACGGCAGAACAAATATCAGAACCGGTAGCCGATGACACTACTGAAGTCGTCGAAGACACGGAAAGTGTCGACGACTCGACCGCGGATGTCGCGCCGACCGTTGCGGTGGTACCGGTTGTTGCCGCGGGTGCCCAGGGTGCCACTGGTGCACCGGGACCGGCCGGACCGATGGGGCCACCAGGTCCACCCGGGCCAACGGGTTCATCGACTGTCGATGGAACAGAAGATTTCCTGATGAAATTTACTAACCGGAATGAAGGTGGCGATTCACAGGTTTTCGACAACGGTCGTAATGTCGGTATCGGAACCACAGAGCCGAAACAGCGCCTCGAGGTAAACGGCAATATCCAGATTCATGAGCAAAACAGTAATGTCGTCGGCCTGATGTTGACGCAGGCGTCGGGCGGTATGGGCTACATCATGCATAACCGGGCGGATACTTTGACGATCGGCGCGGGTTCAGTGGACAGGATGACGATCGATCGCGATGGGAATGTCGGTATCGGTACTGTGCGACCGTCTCACCCGATTGAGATGGCCAGTGGTGCCTACGTTTCGGCCGGAGGCGTATGGACGAATAGCTCGTCACGCGAGAAAAAAGACAATATCGTCGCATTGACGCCTGAAGAAGCATTGGCGGCACTTGTGGCCCTCGAACCAGTACGATTTAACTACAAGCAAGACGAGTCCGAAGAATATGTCGGCTTTATTGCTGAAGATGTCCCCGGTCTCGTCGCCTCGACGGACCGATCCAGCCTTAGCACCATGGATATCGTTGCGGTTCTGACGCGGGTTGTTCAGGAACAGCAGCAGAAAATCGAGGAATTGGAAAACCGACTCGATAACAAATCGCGCGAGTAGCAAATCAGGTCTTTACACCGGCGCGATTGAGGTTCTCCACCAGGCTTTCAAAGCCGCGCGTCAGTTGAGCCTGCATGCCGCAACGCTTTGCGGCATCGACATTCAGTATGTTGTCATCGAGGAACAAAACCTGCCCGGCGGTGACGTCCAGAGTATCCAACACGTGCTCGAATGCGGCTGATTCCGGCTTGACCAGTCCGGTGCGATACGACAGGAACAAGCTGTCAATCAATGGTTCGAGTTGCCCGGCGATGTCGTCGCGTTCCCAGTGAATGGCGTTGGTATTCGATAGCAATGCGACATGATGGTTTTGGGCGATTGCCTTGAGCAGGTCCGGAATGCCATCAAAAAAAGCGTCCGGCCATCGATTGAAGCGCAGTAGAAACTCTTGCGGCGCATACGACAATGCGAACTCCTCAACAATGTCGGTTGCAAAGTGTTCTGCAGAAATTTCGCCGCGCTCGAGCTTTCGAACCGCCGTTGATAGCAACCACTTTTCAAGGAATTCATCATCGTGCAATTCTATGCCGAATGTGTCCAGCGGGTCGTGCAATCGCATCAGCACACCACCGAGATCCAGCAATACAACTTTTACTTCTTCTTCGTTCATCAGTCCCTGATTCGCGTGTTCCAGAGTGTTGCTGCGAGCACCATCGATACCACGGATGTCGAGATCCAGAACAGGATGACTGAGTCAAAGTTATAGACTTTGGCCCCATCGATGATGGTGATGCCTGCTTCGATTAGTCCGGCACTAATCATATCCTGTGTGCCGGCACCCATATAACTGAATACGCCGACCAGCCCCATGGCTGCACCGGTTGCGCCGCGAGGTGCAATATCGACGGCAAACAGGCCGCCGACGGATGCGATCAGCCCGCTGAGCGCAGCGCCGTAAACAGCGAAAGCGATTACCAGCGTAAGATAGTCTGTCGGACCGTAAAAAATAACCACGAGTGCGAGTATCTCGATGATCGCGAACACCAGGTTTGCGGGTGGTCGTTTGGCATCAAATACTTTGTCCGACAGAAATCCGTAGGCGACCGATCCGGCGATACCGGCCATACCATAAATTCCCATGAGCGTACCTGCTTCCACAAGCGAGTAACCGCGAATCTCCTGCAAGTAAAGAATGCCCCAGCTGTTGACCCCGTAACGGGTGACATACATCAATGCGCTGGCGAGGGCGACCACCCAGATTGCACCGATGCCGAATATCACTTTTTGCGTAGCCCAGGTACTTTTGTCTGTCTCCGCTTCGGGTTCCTCATTGTGAAATTCGTGTACGTCGGGCAGGCCCATGGTCTTTGGCGCGTCTCTGAGAAACGAATAAGCCCAGGCAGCAACGCCGATGCATAAAATACCGGGCGTGATGAATCCATATCTCCATCCCCACGCGGCGACGGCAGCAGCAATTACGTAGTAGGTCAGTCCTTCGCCGATCGCGTGCGAGGCACTCCAGATTCCGTAGGCTCTGCCGCGCTCCTGAATCGAAAACCAGTTTGTGATGCTGATAACGGCGGACGGTGCTGCCATCCCCTGGAACCAGCCGTTCATTGCCCATAGAGTGACTGACAGCCACAGCAACGAGGACCAACCCATGAACAGGTTGATCAGCGCCGAGAGGAAAATACTGGTGGCGAAAAAAATGCGCGGATTGAAATGGTCTGCGGCGAAACCGTTGACCAGTTTGCCGGATGCGTAGCCGTAATAGAGTGCCGCACCGATCATGCCGAGTTCATCGACCGAGAAAATGTCGTTATCGATCAGCGGCTTCTTGACGATATTCAGACCGAGCCGGCACGTGTATATAAATCCGTAACCGAAGGTGATGGCAAGCATGACGCGAACCCGGTGTTTCCGGAATGTGGCGCTCACGTCCGCAGCACTTACCGTCATTATTAGTCCATTTGGCCTGACAAGAAGCCAGCTTGCCAGATCGCCCGGCGAGATACGACCGCGGGTAGTAGAAACCGTGTCAACCAGTCTGGTTGTGTCGCGTTAGATACCCGACGCCATAAATATCATCTGATACAGGGAGTATGGATATGAACAATTCGAGCAACAACAAAACAACCGCTTTTGGCCTGATCGCGTTGAGTACAGTGCTTTTCAGCGCAAATACGATCGCCGATGACAGTAGCGGTATTGAAGATCGGTTTGACAATCGCGGTGACCGGATCGAAGAACGGCTGGACGACAAGGGCGATCGAATTGATCAGCGCCTCGACAAGAAAGGTGACCGCATCGACACTCGTCTTGACCGGCAATCTGACCGAGCTGCTGCTGCAGGGCGAGACAACCGTTCCGCCCGCCTGGACAACAAAGGCGACCGAATCGACAGTCGGCTCGACAGAAAGGGCGACCGCGCTAACCGACGTCTGGACAACAAAGGTGATCGCGCTGACCGAAAAATGGACAATCGTGGTCAACGGGCAGATCGACGACAGAGTCAACGACAAAATCGTCGCGGCAGCTAAAAAAAATCTGAAGAAACTAAAAACCGGGGCCGAACCGAAAAAACCTCGGTTCGACCCCGGTTTTTCTATTCTACGGTTTTCAGGAGGTCTTCCAAGCGTCTCTTGAGCAGGTTCGCTTTGTGGTCCGGAATCGCGTATTGCCAGGCAGCGAGCCGCGTATTTACGCGTGTGACTTCATCCTGGATTTCGGTTTCTGCTTCTTCGGCGGCGTCTGCGACAATTGAAATCCAGATTGCATTGTCGTGTTCATAGGTCATCGCGACAATTTGCAGGCCATCGAAGGTGCGAATCGTTGTCGTGGTGCCTGGTTCCAAAGCACCTTCGGGTTTTGGACGCACATCGTCCAGCGTTAGTTCTGCCAACGCTGCACCGATTTCGTTGGCGACGCTCGGGTAACTGAGCTCGCGCCCATCCGGAATATCGACGATGTCATAATTGGCGGTTTCAGCGGTTGGTTTTTCAATTACGAATTCTTCGCCATCCGCATGCGAGATGATGACCTGTTGTACACGTTCCGCGTCGATATCGACAAGCGCATCCGCAAGCCAGTCACCGGCGTCGCCCGGCACGTCTGGATCCTGGTCAATCAAAACACTTTGTTCGGCGTCGGCTATCCTGGCGTAGCGATAGACGGTTTGCGCCGTTGCCCCAAGTATGATGCCGTATTCGAACCCGTCACCGCTGATCGTCAACTCCGTCGATTCACTGTTCTCGTCTGACGGATCGTTAACGCCGATCAGGTGATACTTTTCGGGATCGTTGGTTTTTCTCTCGATAATTTTCGCGTCCGCGATTGAAACCAACAAATCACGCAGTTTGGCCATGTCGGCAGCGTAGCCTTCGCGCTCGACTACCACCCAGGCATCGTCAGACCTCCGAATAGTGACGGTTCCGCTGGCATTGCGGGCGCCAAGAGACGTTACGTCATTAAGTTGTGACTTCAATTCGGGAATCAGCGTGTCGCTGGCCGGGCGATTATTTTCGCTGCGGTCGAGAACCAGATAGGCAATAACCAGGATCGCCGCCAGCGCTGCGAGAGCATTCAGGTTCTTCGCGGTCACTTTGTCGTTTCCCTGTTGCGTCGCCACACGCTGAACAATGCGAACAAGGTAAGCAGTACGGGAACAAAAGCGATGTTCAGTATCTTGAGTTTCGTGCCAAGCGCTTCAATATTCTTGTCCAGGTCACGCTGCACTGCGCGAAGTTCTCTTCGAATATCCGCACGTTGATCAATGAATCGATCGATTTCCGCCTCCTGCTCCGGCGTCATTAACAGGCTACCCGTGTCTTCCCGTGACGACTGCAATTCAACCAGTCGTGCTTCTGTGTCGGCAAGCTCGCTTTGCAGGCGTTGTTCGGTCTGACGATA
>Ga0316187_10003254_pt1 | contig 14151 bp, 9 predicted proteins | sample CroRivburrow1_MG_FD_204927 | JGI IMG/M metagenome (GOLD analysis project Ga0316187, IMG submission 204927) | Coastal sediment microbial communities from Maine, United States - Cross River worm burrow 1 | ecosystem: Environmental > Aquatic > Marine > Coastal > Sediment | place: USA: Maine...
TCAAGATCACCATCCACAGAAGTAATATTGCTCAAACCATCAAGATTGGTGAGTATGTAATTGTACCCTATCGCGAGACTACCACGGACAGAAGTAATATTTCTCAAACCAGCAAGATTGGTGAGTGCGGCATTGCTCCATATCCACAGAGGACCACCCACAGAAGTAAGACTGCTCAAACCATCAAGATTGGTGAGTAAGTCATTGGACGATATCCTCAGATCACCAGCCACAGAAGTAATATTTCTCAAACCAGCAAGATTGGTGAGTGCGGCATTGCTCCATATCCTCAGACGACCACGGACAGAAGTAATATTTCTCAAACCAGCAAGATTGGTGAGTGCGGCATTGCTCCATATCTCAAGATCACCATCCACAGAAGTAATCTCGCTCAAACCATCAAGATTGGTGAGTATGTAATTGGACCCTATCACGAGACTACCACGGACAGAAGTAATATTTCTCAAACCAGCAAGATTGGTGAGTGCGGCATTCCTGTATATACTCAGATCACCAGCCACAGAAGTAATCTCGCTCAAACCATCAAGATTGGTGAGTATGTCATTCAAATGTATATGAAGATGACTACCCACAGTAATATTGCTCAAACCATTAAGATTGTCGAGTGTGGCATTGTTGGCTAAATGAAGTCTACCACCCACAGAAGTCAGATTGCTCAAACCATCAAGATTGGTGAGTGCGGGATTGTGCGCTACATAAAGATCACCACCCACAGAAGTCAGTGTTGAAAGTGGCGCTAAATCATCAATGTCAGAACCCGTAATAGTAAGGAAACCCGTAATAGAAGTTCCTGCAAATGCATTGACTTCTTCTTGTGTGCTTAATTTTACATTCCCATCAATAATTTGTGTATGCGCTACAGATAACAAAAACAATAATATGTTAACCAACGCTATTGTAATTACTTTAATTTGTTTCATCACTTTTCTCCATGGTTATTTCAATAATTAGTGTCCATCCGTAAATAGCCTGAAAATGTCATTCCCACGATTTCTTAGCGGGAATCCACGCTCAAATACAAATCGATTCCCCACGCTTTTGCAAAAGTATGACAAAAAAATCGACTTTACGGATGGACTCTATATAGCGCCCCAGCTTGGGCTGCCAACAAACTTTGAGAGAGCGCCAAACCAACCCGCTCAACAGAAGCCTTGGCTCCCGCTGCAGAAAAATAATAGCTGTTCGCAGTGTTCGGCAAATTACTTTTCGCAAGTAATTGTTATCAAGATACACATGCCCACATAGACTGTCAGATATCCCGTCTTTCAACAAAAATGTCAAATCTGATATTTGAAATGTATATTGACAACTCTGTTGATTAAGTCCATTTTTGAGAATTTCAGCAAAATAGATATTGAAGTTAGGTGCTTCAATATGTTCAAAAAACCATTAAATCAACAGAGTCGTTGATAGTAGTGGTAAGTAATCAAAACACCTTTACCTCTCTCCCGTTGTTCTAAAATTAAACCAATCATTTGTTCAATAACCATTGCTTTTCATTTAGGAGTAATTTAAAAGTGATGCGATTTATGGCGCATAACGCAATTCGTGCACCATTTTTCAGGCATTTTTTTTACGGGGAAAAATAGAGGAGGCCAAGCGGAAGTCCCGGGCGGTTTTGCAAAATGTGCATTTTTCCTGCAAAAAATGCGGAGTCTCTTTTTCAGATAAAAACAGCCCTTTGGTTAGATTCAGGCGGCCGGTGAGACGGAGACGGAAACAGGCGCTGCTGAGGAGCAACCTGTAAGGGATAACCGGGTCGAGGCAACCAAGCGCGAGACAAATTCTCCCGCTTATAAACTATGGTTGCTTCGCAATGCCTTATAAAAGCTTATACTTAGAACTTCCTCTGGTCATTTGACACTATTTTATCAACATCATCTTCTTAACCGTATGGCCGAGACCGGATGTTAATTTGTAGTAGTAAACGCCAGTCGGTAAATTGCCGGCATTAAATTGAACCTCATGCGCGCCCGGCAAAAAAGTCTTCTGATCAATCAACTTTGCCACCGCTTGCCCACGAACATTGAATACATGAATAGAAACTTTTGCTTCCCGGTCTAGTGAAAACGGTATTTTGGTCTGAGGATTAAATGGATTCGGGTAATTTTGCGATAAGGAAAAAGCAACCGGATTTATTTTTGTCGAAGAAATGCCGGTTACGAGGGACGACACTTGCACCAGGTCAAGCATCAGCGCGTCGCCCTGAACAAGTGAAGTCAGGGTGTTTTCCCGGAACGCAACATAAATAGTATCACCGATAAACGCGCTTAAATCATAAGCGTAAGACTTCCAATTTTCGTCGCCATCATCGGCAAAAGCAATGGACACAATTGTTGTGTCAAATAATTCAACGCTATCAGCGCTTGTTCGCGACACCATGATATCGAGGTTATCGTCGAACTTACCGAATGTTCTTGCCCAAAACCGCAGCGAATCGCCGTCTTCAATTTTACTGATAGCCGGTGTAATCAGCAACTGTTCCGTTTTCTGGTCAGTGGTGTAGTTTGAGTCGGCGTCGCCAGTCGCCCATGAAGCATAGGCAACATTTTGGCCGCCGCCCGGAGGCGTTTCAATGATCGGCCCGAAAAACTCCATGCCGAGCAATAAGTCGCCAAGTGTGGCTTGCTCCCAACCAGAACCATCGAACTTAGTTATCTTTTGCCAGCCTTCCGGAGGAAATGTTTGTTCTTCAAATGACTCCTGCGGCAGCAAACCATTCATGAAATCCAATAAAGCCGCTCCTGCATTCTGATTAAATGAGACTGCCGACGCGGCGATTACAAAACAAAGTGACAACATTTTTTTCATAGTCATGGATTTATAAAACCTTTATGAGTGTAAGTTTTTAATTTCATCATTCACTTGCAAAAGTACATCCTCCTGCATCTCATGTCCGCCGGAAAAAGGAATTGCAAAATATCGAATTTTGTTTTGCTGTAAATATTGCGTCTGCTTTGCGATGACCTCAGCGGTGATATATTCATCTTCATCTCCATAAGCAAAAATCAATTTCATCATTCGCAACCTCTGAAATGCCAAGGCTGAATTTAAATCAGGTGGAAGTCCACCCGACCAGAGCGTTAAGGTCTGCGGTGAAAAGTTGCCCGAAACAGCCCAACGAGCCGCTGTCGCCACGCCTTGAGAAAAACCCAAAACGGAAATAAGCGGCTTTGGCGACAGGGGTTGCACAACCATTTCAAGCACGCTATTCAAATAGTCTATATAATCGGCGATTTCATTTTCCCGATCTTCTTTGGTCATCCACGAGGCGCCAATGCGACCCGACGTGCCATTTAAATAAAAACGTGACAGCGCTTCCGGCGCAACGATCAGCGTCCTGCCATCATCGAGGCATTTGAATTTACGTATGAAGAATTGTGACAAGTGACCATAGCCATGACATACAAGCCAAACCCGGCTGATGTCGTTTTGCGGATTTCCCAAAAGAGAATAACGCGCCTTTCTTTTAATCTCTATTTCAAATTCCTGAGTCATTATTTGGAGACCTCAATCCCCCTCCAGAAAGCAACATAGCCCTTTATATTCACGGCGACGCTATTCGGTTCCGGATAATACCAGGCTGCGTCAACATTTACTTCTCCGCCAACCCGAACATGGAAAAAATGCGCCGTTCCTTTTTCGGGACAAAAAGTTTCCGTTTCGCTGTCCGACAAAAAATCCGTGTCGACTGAAGAGGCGGGAAAATATACCTTTCCATCCACCTGCTCGACAAATTCACTGTCAGCGAGAATTTGACCACGCCACACCGCCTGCGCCATATTTTTCTCCATTTTCTAAAAAAGTAAGGGCAAGTATAGGAAAATCAGCATATAAAAACAAGAATATATATCCTTGTTAAGCAGTGGCGGCAGGCTTGGCAAAACCAAATATTAAGGATATAACGTCGGGCGCGGCATACGTCTGTGAAAACCATTTTTAAGCCCGACCCAGGAACAAAAAACGCGTCTATCGGGAACATTGCATCCGTCCGGCGGGACTTGCATGAGTCTGCAAAAAACGGGGCTCGGATCGTTTTTGTCTGGTCGAGGCCGCCAACAGAATCAATGACGATCCGGCTTCCCGCTTCGGTTGGTATAAAATGGAGAAATGTCTATTGTGACATTTTGTTTGCATTTGGAGGCGGCATTAACTTTATTTAACCTGCGCCACACTTAGTTGGAAAGAACCCGTAGTTTTACCGAACTGCGCAACATGGCTCAGACATCCAATTAGATACGGTCAATTCATTCCTCAAAAAGATACATCCATTCTACTCAAAGTTTGATTCAAACAAAAAATGTTGATTTTCAGATAAATCGACCCTTCCTCAATCAGGTTTCGCACAATCTAAGGGACTCATGCCATGAAGGACGCGTTGACCAAAATTTTTGCCATTGCTTGCAGCGTATTTTTTCTTTTTACCACACCGAGGTCTATTCTTGCGGAAAAATGGCCGGAATACGCTCAAAAAGGCATGGTGGTTTCGACCAACCGCATTGCCTCGGAAATCGGCGTTGAGATTTTAAAGCGCGGCGGCAACGCTATCGACGCTGCAGTTGCAACCGGGTTCGCTCTGGCGGTTGTCGATATCAAAGCCGGTAACATTGGCGGCGGCGGCTTTATGGTGATTTATTTGAAAAATGGCGAAGCGGCGACCATTGACTATCGCGAAACCGCGCCGGCGGCGGCTCATGAAAAAATGTTCCTGGATGAAGAAGGCGTTTTGATTAAAGATATAAACCACGAAAGCTATTTGTCGGTTGGCGTGCCGGGAACGGTTGCGGGGCTCTTATTGGCACTGGAAAAATATGGCAGGCTTTCCCGTGCAGAAGTTCTCCGACCCGCAATTGAATTGGCCGAGCGCGGATTTCCGGTCAGCTACGCATTTACGCAGGACTTCAGCCGGCTTGAGGAAAGATTTAAAAAGCATTCTGCAACTCAAAAAGCATTTTACAAAAAAGATGGCGGCGTTTATCAGCCAGGTGAAATACTTGTGCAGAAAGATCTTGCAGAGAGTTTGCAGCGAATTTCAAAAAAAGGGCGAGTCGGATTTTACAAGGGGAAAACGGCTGATCTGATAGCCAGTCAGATGCAAAAAAATGGCGGAATCATTACGCATCAGGATTTGGAAGACTATCGCGCTATCATACGGAAACCGCTGGTTTCTTCCTATGGTGAGTATACGATTTTTTCGATGCCGCCCCCAAGTTCAGGCGGCGTTACTTTATCCATCATGCTCAATATTTTGGAAGGTTACGCTCCGGGAAAACTTGGTCATAATTCTTCACAATATATTCATCTTCTTACCGAGACAATGCGCCGGGCTTATTCTGATCGAGCGCGCTATCTTGGCGATCCTGACTTCAACCCGGATCTGCCCGTTGCCAGATTAATTTCCAAAGAACATGCTGAACAACACCGCCGAACCATCAATCCGGAGCGCGCCTCAAAGAGCCAACCGGACAATTTTGATTTTAATTTACCCGACAAGGAAACGACACACTATAGTGTTGTTGACGCCGAGGGCAATGCGGTGTCGAACACCTACACGCTGGAATATTTTTATGGCTCAGGCATTGTGGTTGAGGGCGCCGGTTTCCTGCTCAATAATGAAATGGGCGACTTTAATCCCCGACCCGGACATACCGACTCCACCGGCTTGATCGGCACAAAACCAAATTTAATACAACCGGGCAAACGTATGTTGTCCTCCATGACCCCAACCATTGTTGTGAAAGATAATAAGCCATTTATGGTAATTGGCAGCCCTGGCGGCAGAGCGATTATCGGCACGGTTTTACAATCAATTCTAAATGTGGTTGACCATGACATGAATATTTTTGAAGCCATCAATGCGCCGCGATTTTACCATCAATGGCTGCCTGATGTGCTCAGAATAGAAAAGTGGGGAACTACAACCGATACAATTGAAAAACTCACAGCCCTGGGTCACCAACATATCTGGGTTGCAACCCAGGGCAGGGCAATGGGAATTATAATCGACCCGGAAACCGGTTTCCGCATCGGCGCTTCTGATCCGCGCAGTGAGAGCGGAGCGGCCATCGGCTACTAAATCGCTGGTCGATTCAACGGCGTAATAATGCAGCTGGCCTGGTTCCCGGCTTGCAGACAGTTCAATTTTTTGAATTACAAAAAGTGGAGGGCCTATGAAATAAGTTTTTTTTATAAATAACAGATGTCGTTTTTTTACTTTACAAGGAGAAAAGAAATGAAGTCAAAAGTTATTTATTTCTGTTTATTTTCGTTGGCTATGTTTGCTTTTAACGTTCACGCGCAAAATATGGTTACAGTGTCAGGCAAGGTAACTTCGGCAGATGATAATGAGCCTTTAATTGGCGCCAATTTGTCCATTCAAGGCGCTTTTATCGGAGCCGCGACGCAATCAGATGGAAGTTATGAGTTAAAAGTCGCTCCAGGCACATATACCATAATCGTAAAGTATATCGGCTATACCATTGAAAAAGCTGTGATTAAAGTGAGTGTCGACGAACCGGTGATTCAGGATTTCGTCCTGAAGGAAGATGTGTTGCAGCTTTCCGAAATTGTCGCCACAGGAACGCGCTTTAGCGGGCGCACCGTCACCGAATCTGTGGCGCCGATTGATGTTATTTCAGCCAAAGAAATCCATGCGACGGGTCTCACCCAAACCACTCAGGTTCTGCAACAATTGGTTCCCTCCTACAATGCGCCGCAACCATCCATTACCGATGGTTCAGATCACATGAGCCCGGCAACTTTGCGCGGATTAGGCCCGGATCAGGTCTTAATTCTGGTTAATGGCAAACGCCGTCATACCAGCGCGCTGGTTCACGTTAACGGATCCGTGGGTCGCGGCTCGACTGGCGCCGACTTAAACTCTATTCCACCTAACGCAATTGAAAAAATTGAAGTGCTGCGCGACGGCGCCGCCGCCCAGTACGGTTCTGACGCAATTTCCGGCGTTATTAACCTGGTGTTAAAAGAGTCCATGGGCTTTGATGGCTCAATTTCCTATTCGCAATATATAAGCTCGGTAACACGGGGTTATTCCGAAGGCGAATTAAACCTTAACGATGGCTCCGACAACTATTCATGGGATGGCAGCGGTCTCGGCGGCCCGGAAAGTATCGATTATCGTGATGGAAACACCTTAAACCTTCATCTTGGTTATGGTTTTGAAGTTGCGCAAGACGGTCAATTTTATGTGTCCGGGCAATTGCGCAGTCGCGACAAAGCGGTTCGCGCCGGACTTGATCCCCGACAACAATATTTCGATGGCGATCCAAATGAAGCTTCATTTGATCGCCTCAACCATGCTTATGGTCAGGGTGAATTTACCGATTACAGCCTGTTTTTTAATGGCTCTATGCCGCTTGAAGGAATCGGAAAGTTTTATGCCTTTGGCGGCTACAATGATCGCGAAGGCAGCACAGGTTGTTACTATCGTCGGGCGAATGATAATCGCACCGTGCGCGCCATTCATCCCGACGGTTTTCTGCCAACATTGGATAATCGGTTAAAAGATTTGTCCCTTTCTGCGGGCATTAAAGGCAATTTGGGCAAATGGAATTATGATTTGAGTGAGACCTTTGGTTCAAACTCTTTTCAATTTATCGTCGGCAATACGAACAATGTGTCGCTTGGCGCGGAGAGTCCGACTAAATTTGATGCGGGAACCCTAAAATTTCGCCAGGCAACCACCAACTTCGACATGTTGCGCGAACTGGATATCAGCATGACATCTCCGCTCAACATAGCGGTTGGCGCAGAACTCCGTTGGGAAAACTACCAGATTGAAGCAGGCGAGGAATCTTCCTATATCAATGGCCTCGTGCCGATTCTCGATGGCGGCAATGTTGGAAACAGCTCCCCGGTTGGCGCCTCCTGTTTTCCCGGTTTTTCCCCTGAGAACGCCACCGACGAGCAACGCACCAACGTCGCCGCCTATATTGATCTCGAAAACAAGCTAACCGACCAACTTTTGGTTACAGTGGCCAGTCGCTTTGAAAGTTACAGCGACTTTGGTGAAACGCTAAACGGAAAAATAGCCGGACGTTTTGAATTTATCGATGGCGTTGCCTTGCGAGGCGCGGCCAGCACAGGTTTCAGAGCGCCTTCGCTTGCTCAAGCGCACTATTCCGCCATTGCAACTAACTTCATTGACGGCGTGCCATTTGAAGTTGGAACTTTTCCAGTTACTCATCCTGTGGCGCAAGCTTTTGGCGCAAAGGATCTGGAGCCGGAGAAATCTGTGAATTTCAGCGCAGGATTGACAGTTTCGCAAAGCAACTTTGCTTTAACAGCAGATATATATCAAATCAATATTGATGATCGCATTGTCTTCACGGAAAACTTCACCGGCGCCGGCGTTGCTGAGTATCTGGCGACTCAGAATATCAATGCCAATGGCGGACGTTTTTTTACAAACGCTGTCAATACGAAAACCCAGGGGTTGGATATCATTGCCAAATACGGAATCCGTTTTGGCGAAGCGAAACTCCGCTTTGTCGCCGCACTTGGCTTTAACAAAACAGAAATCACCAACAAGGATGCGATTCAAACCCCTGATGTTCTAAAAAATTATACCGGAAAAGTTTTATTTGGCAGGGTTGAACAAGGCCGTTTTGAGCATGGGCAGCCGCGTCAAAAGCATAATCTTACCGCCAATTTTGACTTGGATCGCTTTAGCATTATGACTCGCGCTATTTTTTATGGCGAGGTTACGTCTTTCAACTCCGGAGACCCGAATCCTGCCACCGGTATAAACCTGCGAGACGAAACTTTCGGCGCAAAGTGGATTAATGATGTCGAAGTATCGTATCAATTGATGGGTGATATATCCTGGGCAATCGGCGCCAATAATTTATTTGACATTTATCCCGACAAGCAGCTTAAGGCGAATAGTTTTAACGGTATTTTCCCTTATGCTGGTTTGTCTCCTTTTGGCTTCTTCGGACGCAACATTTATACACGTTTAAACTTCAGTCTTTAAGATTCTCCGATTTGGTCAAAAAATGTAACTTATTTAGCCTGTCAGCCATCCGCTGGCAGGCTTTTTTTCGTTCGCCGATTTAGGCAGTATAGCGGTATAAAGAAATATTACTTTTAATATTATTCCACTATTCAAAATCAATAAATCGCGAGTTTATTATGAAGATGAGACTTTTGTTACTCTGCACATTTCTTCTTTGCTCCTGTGCAAACAAAACCATGGTTATTTCGCCTGACTACAAAAAAAATGCCATCAAAAAGGCCGGCATTGTAGTTGTGTTGATGGAGCAGCCCGACATAAACAATACCGATGATGTGACAGATGACTTTGGCGAAGGCGACCCGGATGAACTATATCTCAAACATTTCAACCAAAAATTTACCGAATATCTGCAAAAATACACCTATCTTTCCCCTATTACAATTGACACATTGAACGCCCAGATGACTTTCATAGAAGAAACTTTAGAACTCAACCAAAAAAAGGACATAATAATAAAGGTTCCGCAAAGTTCAGAAAAATATGTTTTCAATGGATTTGAACCGGAATATATTCTTTTCATTCAGAAATTTTCCATAATACGTAAAGCCGCGACATCAGGCGTATTTATACCGGGTCCTCCCGGCCGGCCGGGAGGTTATACCGGTGGGACTTCCCCGGCATTATTACATGTTGGTGAAATGCTGGTGTGGGATAATTATAATCAAAAGAAAGTTTTATATGGCCAATTTGATGCGAAGGCTACCTTTCTATTTGCAATGACCAAGAACGTTTGGGACGCCGCTCTAAAAGATATGATTCTGACAATTTTTAAAGATAGCCCGTTTATGCTCAAAAGCACAGTCAGGAGATAAGCAACTCCTGCTTGCGGGATAAAAAACACCCGGTTAAACCAATCGCGGCGTTCGCTCCAAAAGCGCTATTTAACGCAGAGACACAGAGGAAACATAAAATATCTGTTCTGCTTTGTTCCTTCTCTGTGCCTTTGTGTCTCTGTGTTCGATCAGCTTCAACACCCGAAAATATATTTTAACACAGAGGCGCAGAGACACAGAGAAAACATAAAAACTTGACCTATTTGGTTCTTTCTCTGTCCCCCCTTGCGTCCACGTTCTATATCTGTTTTAATTCTTTCTCTGCGCCCTCGTGTCTCCGTGTTAGATCTGTCTGTTTCCTTCTCCGCGCCCTCGTGTTCAAAATACAATCCTCAAAATATAGCACGCATGGTCTATGATCATTCAAAGAACGGGAAAATGGATATATCGCGCGAATGACAAGATTCGGGTTTGGACAATCCAAAAAAGTTTATAGATTGCCTTTCATTTGCAGCGTAAATCTTGTAAAAAGGAAAAAATAGATGTCTTCTGGTATTCTTGAGTTGATTTTTCTCGCCATGCTGTGGGGGCCGTCCTTTCTCTTTATAAAAATTGCAGTGCTGGAAGTTCCGCCCATAACCATGGTCATGGTTCGCGTTGGCATTGCAGCAGCAATTCTTTACACGGTTTTGCGTTTCAGAAAAACCCCTCTGCCAACCGGCTGGAATATCTGGCGGCATTTCGCCATATTAGGTTTTTTTGCCAATGCCTTCCCCTTTTTATGTTTCAATTGGGGAGAAATCTACGTTGACAGCGCGCTTGCTTCCATTCTAAACGGCACAACGCCGTTGTTTACCATGCTGATTGCGCATTTTGCAATTCGCGAGGAACGCTTGACCTTGCCAAAAATATTGGGCGGCTTAATCGGATTTCAAGGCTTATTCCTGCTGGTTCTCCCATCCATACAAAGCGGCGTCAACGCATCATTTTGGGGAATCATGGCAATGACCGCAGCGTCGGCGAGTTACGGAATTGCGCTGGTTTATGCAAAAAAAAATCTGCCCAAATTAGCGCCGGCAGTCGCGCCAACCGCACAGCTAACCATGGCCACGGTTTATCTGCTGCCGCTTTCCTTGCTGCTGGACAAACCGTGGAGCTTGCCTGTTCCCTCTTTACAGGCTGTCGCCTCCATTATCGCGCTGGCCGTATTTGGAACCGCCATAGCCTTTATCGTCTACTATCATATTCTTGCAAAAGTCGGCGCCACCCATCTTTCCATGGTCACTTATCTGGTTCCGGTGTTTGGCATCGCGCTTGGGGTGCTTGTTTTGGATGAAATTTTATCATGGCATGCTTATCTGGGCTGTCTGCTTATTTTGCTGGGCGTTATGGTCGCCAACGGCTTAATTCGTTGGCCGCAACGTTTAATGCGGCCTCGCATTGAAAGCGTCTGAGGGAAATATGGGTGTTGTAAAAACAAAATCTTAAGCATCGTTGGCAAGGAATAACCTAAATATCCAGATTGTTGATTGGCAGGCGTTGATATTCCCTAAAATATTAATATCAGGAGGAATGAGGATGATTCGAACTATTATGGTCGTTTTTTTAGCGCTGACCACTTTTCCGGCGCAGACTACTTTTGCCGAAGATTTGCTGCGCGAAGCGCTTGAAACAAGGTCGCAAAGCATTCTGACCAAGCTGCAAAAAGATAAAAAAAGCAGCGGCGCTACTTTTAAAGAATTTGCCCTTTCCATGTCAGATGTTTTGCTCGCAAAAGGAGCGCATGAACGCGGCAACGCCATTCGTTGGGCTTTTCAGAAAAAGAACAACGTTGAACTCCCGGTTCGCGACATTGCCATGATTGCCAGCGTCTTCGCTCGTGAATACTATCAGACTGAAATCATCAAAAAAAGCGCAGAGTTGATGAAATTCAAGACGTATGCGGTCAGCGGCATTCCCAATCGCCAAAACCCTGAATTCATCCGTCAGGCCAATCGCCTGGAACAAATCGCCGCTGAGCTGGGGCTGCATTTCCGCGATGTGGATGGCTATGTGCAGGAAATCACCATTGGTGAAAGTGAAAAAATATTTGGCGTCACCGTTCACTCCGACGTGCAACCGGTTGACGAATCGGCCTGGCGTGAATCGCCCTGGGACGGTGTGATAAAAGATGGCGAACTTTGGGGACGAGGCGCAATTGATGATAAAGGCCCATTGGTTGCAATTATGTATGGTATGCGCGCGTTGCTCGATAGCGGCTTGCCGTTGCGCCAAAAAATTGTCTTGCTGGTTGGAACCGACGAAGAGTCTGCAAATGAAGACATAAACTACTATCTCAGCAAAAACAAAGCCCCGGACAAAACGATTGTTGTTGACGCCGATTATCCGGTTATTTGCGCGGAAAAAGGGTGGTGCGGCAGTTGGCTTAAACTGCCGGTTCAGCATAAAAATGTTGATTCGGGAATGGTCATCACCGATCTGCAAGCCGGTTTTTCCCCATCCATTGTGCCGGCAAAGGCTGCGGCAAAAATTGTCGATTGCTGTAAGTCAGCCGATGAAATTGTAAACGAAATTCAGCCCCTAATCGAAAAATTTCACCAAACACGTCAGGCCGCCGCGCTGGAACTTATTGCGCAAGACGACCATGTTCTGTTAACCGCGCGCGGTCGCGCAGTTCATGCAAGCGTGCCTGAAACCGGACACAACGCTTTAATGGATCTGCTGGTCTTCATCACGGATTATCTCAAACCCGCCCCCAATGGTCTCGCGCTTATGGCTGAGTTTGCAGCGCGCTATATTGGTTTTGAACTAGCTGGGAAAAGTTTGGGGATTGCGCGCCACGACGAATTTATGGGCAATGTTTCGGTCGCCGCCAATATGTTTCAGACCGCAGCGGACTCGGTGATGTTTATGTTCAATTATCGTATTCCAAAAGGAATAACCTCGAAGCAGGCCGCCGTAGAAATTGAAAAACGGCTTAACGCATTCGAAAATGAAAAGGGCGTTCAATTTGGCCATCAAAAGTACCTTAGCGAAGCCATGTACAACGATCCGGAAACGCCGTTTGTCAAGCGCCTTCTTGGCATTTATAATGACGTTACCGGAGAAAGCAGGTCTGCCGGATCAATGGGCGGCGAAACATACGCCAAACGCATACCGAACGCCGTTGTCTTTGGCCCGAACATGCCGGACGATGAATATCGCGGCCATCAACCAAATGAGCGCATCAAGTTGTCCGTACTGGTTAAAAACATCGAAATTCTCACTCATACGCTCATGTCTTTTGCCCTTGACGGGAAATAAAATGAAAGCCCGGCGCCTGAGTCCTTTCTGCTTTGAGTAAACATAGAACATTATAAAATGAAAAAAATCAATATCCAGTATACCAAAACAAAAATCGGAGAGCTGATTTTAGGCGCGTTCGATGACAAACTTTGTATACTTGATTTTCTATATCGCAAAATGAGAACCACAGTAGACAAGAGAGTAAAGGAAGGAATAGGCGCTGAATTTATTGAACAAGACGATGAAATTCTGCAGGAAACAAGAACTCAGCTTGATGAATACCTTGCCGGAGATAGAAAAGAATTTGATATCCCTTTGCTAATGATTGGAAGCAATTTTCAAAAAAGTGTTTGGAATGCGCTGCTGACAGTAAAATATGGCGCGACATCAACCTACCTGCAATTGGCAAAAGATATAAACAATGAAAAAGCAGTTAGAGCAGTGGCCGGCGCGAACGGAGCTAATTCTATTGGAATAATTATCCCTTGTCACCGTATAATCGGCAGCAATGGTGAACTCGTTGGTTACGGCGGCGGATTGCCGGTAAAAAAACGCTTGTTAAAGCTGGAGCAAAATCACACTGTTTTAAGTGATGAGGGAAAGTATGATTTTATTGGAAACAAAGATTCAAAATATGACGGCGCATTCTTTACGGCTGTAAAAACCACAGGAATATACTGTTTGCCATCTTGTCGCGCCAGGAAACCAAACAGAGAGAATGTCATTTTCTATAATACCAAAACAGAAGCAATTGAAAATGGCTATCGGGCTTGTAAGATTTGTAAGCCCTAAGACTTATACCACTCATCTGCGCTCAAACATAAAAAAACAACTCTCCCTGTTCCACTGCTTTTTGCAGTCGGCGATGTGACCGCCCTTCGGGGTATTTAACCCTTCCTGCGCGCTTTTGAGCCGCCCTTCGGGGTATTTGACCCTTCCTGCGCAGTTTTGAGCCGCCCTTCGGGGTGTTTGACCCTTCCTGCGCGCTTTTGAGCCGCCCTTCGGGGTATTTGACCCTTCCTGCGCAGTTTTGAG
>Ga0316187_10003255_pt1 | contig 14151 bp, 21 predicted proteins | sample CroRivburrow1_MG_FD_204927 | JGI IMG/M metagenome (GOLD analysis project Ga0316187, IMG submission 204927) | Coastal sediment microbial communities from Maine, United States - Cross River worm burrow 1 | ecosystem: Environmental > Aquatic > Marine > Coastal > Sediment | place: USA: Maine...
ACCAGTTAAAATTTTGTTATGGGAGTCCATTGGATTACGAGCAATCCACTCCTTAACTGCTTCTGGAGCGTTTGAAATAGGCTCATCCAAATCAAAAAATTCCGAAGGATCGGCACTTACTTCCAATTCATACATATTTCCTCTGGGCATAGAAGCAATAAATTCGTCACTCTTATCTTTAAATTCCTTAATTATTTCATCCAAATTAAGATCATCTCTATATGCAAGTCTGTACAATTCTTCCTGTTCTTCGTCCATCCCAAAATCAAACGCTTCGTCAACAAATTCATTGAGATCATCTGGAGATATACCACGCTTTTTTGCTTCTTTCATTTGTTCCAAACTTTCAATCGCGTACTCTGGAACATTTTTAACAGGCATATCATTATCAGCAGCATTAAGCATTAAATACTCATTATAATATTTTGCTGCTACTTTATTCTCCCCCTTTTTAGGAAAAATTAACTCTGGGTCGTATTCGTCTCTAATGATAGTATCTTGATAATACTTTGCTACATCTCTCTCTTCAGCAGTGTATAACCCCCATCCTTCCTGCTGAGTCCCTTCACCAGTATTAATTTTATCCGTTGACATTTTATTAAATTTATATGGAGATCCATGCCATAATTTCATCATCTTATTGGCCGGAATTGGGAGAGCTGCCGCCCCCAACAGTCCCGCCCCCATAGCAATATCTCCAGACCCCATCATCTTCCCGGCCTCATAAGAATCAGTTAGCGCCCCAACAGGAGTGTAATCTAACAACCCCATAAATTTATTAGACTGCTTATTAGCCAAATACCCATCACCAAACTGCCTACTAAGGAATTGAGAAATCATGTCCCTAGGGGTCGGTCTGTATGACTTGAGTTCAGCCATTATCTATTTCCACCCGGCACATGCTGAATATCAATGCCATGAGCTTTTTCCCATGTGAGACCTGCGGCAATGGTACGCCTAAATTGGTGATACCGTGCGTTGGCCTTATGATGAGTCATCCCAGTTACTTCTATGGATTTTTCAGAACCAAAAATGAAAGACCCTGCAGCCTTCTCTCTGGTTCCGATAGATACTGAACCACCATCAGCATCATCGATCGGGGAAACTACCTTAACTATTGCTCTGCGACCGGGACGAAGCTGAATTTCGCCCATGGTGAAAATAGCTTCCTTATTGGCACCATTAAAAAATCCGAGCTTCTTATCAGGAGTAAAAGCCGCTAAAGCTGGCAATCCGCCTTCAAAAACCCGATCATCCAAAGACCACGGAAGAGTATCGAGGTCATATTCTGGATAATTAGTATCAATATCTTCGAGGCTCATGGCCAACGTAGACGCAGGCAAAGGATTGCCCGCATCATATTTACCAGCACCCCACCGATCATTAAGATAATCATATACTATTACACTATCATGGTCAGTAGTACTAGAAGATCGGTAAAACCACCACACCATTGGGTCTTCCGGATCTACCACCCCAGTAACATTCAAAACATCTGACTGATCCATATTAGTATAAAAAGTTCTGTCGACGCGATCATGGCCGATACGCCTAAACTCCTGACCATTAAACTGAATAAATCCGTCCTGACTGAGATAATAATCACTGGCATTGGCCCGACACAAAGACCAAGGAGCCGCGAGACCATTACCCTCAGTCAGTAGTTCAAAATCGAAAATAGCATTATCTTGGGTTAAGCCAGCCCGCTGAACCGCTTCATCCTGATAAATATACCCATTCAGACGCCCACTGGAAATCCCACGCACCCACCCATAATTCTTGAATTCTTGAAGGATGCCATTAGCTCCGCCGCCAGTAGTCCAGTCGTCGGAAGTCGCGGCTTTACACGCCCGAATGTGTCCCGGACCATCTGATGTAGCACCTAAAATAATATGGGGACCAATAACTCCAGCATAGTTAGCAGTCGGAGGAGACCCGCCAAGATCAGCAAATACAGTACCCGAATCAATATCTATCTCTTGAATAGTAACAGACCCACCACCCATGATAGCCTGAGTACCGAATTTAATCCCCCACCACCTCTCTGGATTAGCCATAGTATACGCCGGAGAACCAGCTTTTGACCTGTCAGTAAAAGTCAAATCTGTGGCAAGCTCATATAGTTTAGCGGGGTCTCCTACATACGTCTTTACGGTCCCGTTAGTCAAACGAACCGAAATACCACCAAGAAACTCCCCATCAGTCGCTCCAACGGAATAATTCACAAGCTCCTTCATAGGGCGATAATGGTCGCCAGACGGAGCGCCATTCTGGAGAGCAATCAAAAGTCCATTATTGAGCTGCGCTCTATCCGGCTCAAACGTGCCCCACGGTATAAATGTCATGGCACCACCGGCATATCCAGAACAATACCAGCGTTATGATAGCCAGCATGGCTATCAAGAATACGCAGTTCTTTCAACACCTCTAACGCATATCCTTTGTGAGCCTGTGCCATCTCCATGTCTTCGTTCCAAGCATAATAATGAGCCAAAGACATGTAGTAGTATGCATCCGGAGCTAAGGCCAATAACCAATTAGTAGTATTACTGGCAGTTAAGGCGGGAATCTTCTCAAAATATGTGAGAATAAGTTCCGCTGCTTCGATGGGAGTCACCCTGAGAGTAGTACCAGAAATTGAATAGAAACAAGCTTCTCCAGCAGTATCATAAGGGGATAGTCTATTCTCCCCACCCATAGATATTGGCTGGAGTTCTATATTCGGAGATCCGGACCTTCGGACCGACCGCATAACCAAAAAGTCCCCCGGAAGAGTTATATTACCATTTGCATCCGCAGTATCAGTTAACTCCTCTTCCATCTGAGAAGTTCGAAGACGACGATTGAAATCCGCCTCTGCAAAATCTATAAACAGATCACGAGAGTTAACGAAATCGTCGTCAGACCGGCCAATCTTAGTAGAAAGTTCAGTTTTCAACTCGTCATAAGTCGAAATAATTCCCATCACACATTGCCTTTAAAGGTCCGGTATTTCTGATTCTCGGAATCATTTAACCAATAAGTGAGATGATCTTTATCCCCTTCAAGGTCCTTCTCCGATATCTGATCAAACCAGATGTTTAGGGGAAGACGAGCGACAACTTTACCGTCGCCCCAACGTTTATTCTCACTATCATTATATTCTTGCTGATTTGCCGCAATCAGCAAATCATTAGCGAGATACTGAGTGCGTTCCGCTCGAACCTGATGACCACCAATTTCCACATAAGTATATGAGCGAATATAATCGTCCGTTACCTCATATGGGGTCCAGTTGCTCTCAGGTATCTGCTCAAATTCTTCGTTAGATAGAAAGCTCATCAGCCCGCTCCGCATTTGGAGATTTAACGGTGCGTGTCTTACGAACTTTACCCTGAGGAGTATCAACCATCACATCAGCCACCTCATAGGAATTTGACATGAGACGCTTTGCTTCTGCGATTGGAAGCCTGACGATAGTACCCGCCCAAAGTTTAGTACCATGGACCTGACCAACACCGGGATAAAATGATTCCTGATTTTCGACAATCTCAAAAACACCCTCTGGGCGGTAATTTTTGAGAAGACGAACCGGGAAAAGGCCCGACTTTTCGTCAGCGCCCGCGATAATCTCCTCAGCTTCGGCCTCAGCTTCTTCCTGAATTTTATCAGCTTTCGCTTCAGCAGTTTTGCGGGTTTTCTCGGTTTTAGCCTTACCGATAATAGTAGCGGCTTCGTCCTTAGCAGCTTCTAGGATTGCTGCGGCCTGAGCCTCAGCTTCCTGACGGATCTTCTCCGCTGCCACCTTCTGATCAATGATAGATTGCTCCGCAACAGCAGCTTCCTTATCAGCTTTAGCCTTCGCCCTAGCCTCTAATTCTTTCTGCTTTCTGGCTGCAGAAATTGCTCCGTCTTTCGACTGAACCTGACCGGCCATTAATAGTCTCCTTAAGTTGCGGGGGTCCCGAAGGACAAGGAGATGAACCTCCGAAACCCCCTACCCTGCGGCGGCAGGATTACTGGTCAGCGTATGTCGGTGCGTTGGCCGAAGCTACTACACCCGAAAGCACCCAATTGGTGCCATTATGACATTCACACCTAACCCGAGTACCAGCCTCAGGAGTGAGAACGTTTACTTTGGAGTTAGAGTTACCGTCCGGAGCCACGGAATCAGCTGCAGGAGCATCATCAACATAGAGCAGACCACCAAGAAAATAGTTAGCGTCTGCTCCAGAATCAAGCTGCCAATCCTGAGCATCAATCGCGGCAAGAGCGACGAATTCGAACCACAATCCGGCTACTGGAGTCGGAAGAGAGATTACGATATCCGCCGTCAAATCGGGAAGATAATGTACCAACCCCGAATCCTGAGCGTCCACCGTGTAGGTAGCTGCGTCAGGAATAGTTACGGGAACATGAGTAACAGGCATGTTTCTATCTCCCCTTAACTCGAAGCCGTCAGACCGTAGAGGTCAGCCGCAACGCCGTGCGCAGCTTCATTCTTTACGCAGAGAGTATACTCGGTGTTTAGAACACGCTTCTCTGCATCGCCGGTCTTGGCTGGTTTGTGAATACGAACATCGCGGTAAACGCCCATCGCGATCATCTTACGATCGATGAGAAAGGCATTCCGAGCAATGGTCGCACCGGCTCGCGCCATCTGCCGATTCGGAAGAACGGAAATGTTCCCGAAGTCCGAATGATAGATCTCTGCCGAACCGATAAGAGTGTTCTTGCCACGAGTATTGGCCTGAACACGGAGAGGAACGATATTTGCATCATCGAGGAACGTTGAAAATACCGTCTTCACGTAAGGCGATGTCATCAACACAGTCGGTGAACCGCCCGCATTGTAGGTATTCAGAATAACTGAATCCAAGATCGCTTTAGTGAAAGCACGCTGAGTGCCATTTGTAGCTGCTGTGACGAGACCGCCAGAGAAGCCACCAGACGCGCCAGAACCACCAAGGTCGTCGTTGGTAGCAAGCCACGCACGCAACCCACCGAGAGTACGATTGGTAGCACCGTTGCCAGAACCCGCGCTAGAAGCCTGATTTGAAAGCATAATAACTTCCATATCAGTCTTAAGCTCGACACCCTTCTTAGCAACCTGAAGTGCCAGTTCGGATTTACGACCAGCCTTATCAGTCTCTTCCTGAGAGGCGGAGATGATGAGTGTCTTTTCCGAAATCTGACAGTAGGTTCCCGGACGGGTAGTCGGGGTAATAGCACTGTACGACCAGTCATTCCCTTCCATCTGGTTGTTGTCAGTGTCTGGAGTGGCGAGGGTATCATTCTGCCATTCCGGATGAACCGTTTTACACGGCATATGTGGAATCAGAGAAGTGAACGGCGTCTCTTCCGGATCAATCCGGTAGATACGGTCGGCCAACTCCTCGCGATTACCGATAGCATCGTAAGTCTCAAAAGTGTTTGAGATTTGTGCCATAGGATTGGCTCTCCAATATTATGAGGAGAGTACTAGAGCAAATCTTCGATCGCCCTCGCACCTGCCTCAAGTGACTGTTCTTGCGAGAGCACCTTCATATTTCGAGCTTTGTTGTTCCGAGCCTTTTGGCTCCGGGAAACACGACGAGACCCCTTAAGGAGTTTCGGCTTTTTGTTCAGCTCTGTTCGGACCTTAGGAGCACGCTTCTTCATTCGGCGAAGCTCCATCAAATCTTTAAAAGCTTTGTACACCCGGTGATCAGTGGTATTATAAATCTCTTCTTTCGAAAAGCCATATTCTTCACCGATCGTCGCCATTTCCGCAAGAAACGTAGCATGTTTCTCACGATCAGCAAGCTGAGGGAGTGCCAGCACCAAACTTTCCTTCTCCTTCTGGAGATACTCCTGATTGGCTATGGTTTGTTCCTCTTCAGCTTTGCCCATTTGCTCGGAGTAGTTCTGATGCCATTGACCAGCAAATTCTTCCCACTTCCGCAGCCGGTCGGCGTACTCCGCATGAGCAATAAGATTATCACTCGGAGCGCCCTCAGGTGGCTTTGGTTTAGCGTTCTGAACTATATGGTTAACAAAAGCGAACTGTTGCTCAAGCTGTTGAAAATGCTCTTGCACACGCTGCCGTTCCGCATCAATCGCTTGCTTCTCTTCAGCTACCGCTTGTGCCTTGCGTGTGTAATCTGACTGTCTAAGATTCCCCTGTTCGAGATCGGAGACGGTAGTCACAGTCCCATCCTTAAGGCGCACTCTGGCGTCTTCGCCTAGCACATCCTCATCGGACTCGTCCTCTGAGTCGTCTTCATCCTCGTCTTGGTCATCCTCAGTCGATTCCTCTTCCCCATCATCGGAGGCAATAACCTCATCTTCAGAGTCATCAGAATCATCGCCATCAATCGAGGGGTTGTTCGGATCATCTTCTTCGTCCGATTCTCCAAAGAGTGATGCGAGAGCGTCTACCGCATCGGCAGTCGCCGCCTCATCGACAGTCCCGGACAATTCCGAGGTGTTGTCTTCCGGCCTTTCGTCTGGCATTCAAGGTTCTCCTTTTATCCGTTGTTCAGTTTACTGAGTCGGATTCTTCGGGTTCGTCTATCGACATATCAAATCCGCCGTCACGTTTACCGGAGGCAGTAATATGATATCCAAGTTGACGAATAACATCTAAAGTACAATGAGCAATAGCCTGAAGACGAAGGATCTCTGCCATGTCCTCAACATCGACTTCCGACAATGCTACTAAGGCTTTCAATCGCACATTCTCAAAAGCTTCAGCCAGAATAGGATTTTCCAGCAATAACTGAGCTTCTTCAGAGAGCGATTCTTTATCCATATCTAACATAATGGAATTTTACCTCAAAATTAATGGAAAAGTCAAGTAGGTGGCTCCGAAAGTTCACCATTTACCTCTTCCAAAGTATTAGAAATTAATTCTTCCATCTCCGGAGTATTTGGACTTTCACCCGGTCCACCCTTATTCCGTAAAGCTTCCATGACTAAATCAAACTTCATTTTATTGATCTGCATCGAGGCTTCGTGATCCATTTTCATTTTAGCCATCTCTTGAGCCATTTCAGCTTTCACCGCTTCAAGAGCCACGGCATTTTTGCGCTCCATTTCAGAGGTTCGAGCGTCCGCTTCGAATTGAGCAGCTTCTTTAATCTTATTGCCTTTAGCCTTATACTCCTCGATCTGGCCCTTAAGTTGAGCCTCAATTTGCTTAATCTGAACAGCATTTTGGCCTCGGATCTTCTCGATCTCTTGCTCGTTTTTAAGCTCCATCATTTTGAGTTCAGCTTCAGGCGGTGGCTGTCCCTGTTTCTGCTTGATACGGTCAAGCATCGCCTGTACCATTGGCGGATCAATGTCCGGGAAATAAATATCCGCATTAGACAGACCGCCACTGTCGGCGATCTTCACCATGGTATCTACCACTTTGGGAGACATCTTGACTGCTTCTTCAGGGTATCCACCCTTCGAGAAGCGGTCCATCAACTCCACCTGATTCCCAAGTACTCCATGAAGCATCGACATATCGCGGTCTTTGCTTCCCGTTCCAAGTCCGGTGGACACAGTAGCTTTCATTGACGTCGACCAGTGACGTGGGTCCATCTCTACGAATTTTCCACGCAGTCGAATAACTTTCGGACGATCTTGATGCTTAATCGTGATTCTCAGAAGCTTCTCAAACACCCGTGACCAACCGATCTCGGCCTGATGTCGGGCGATAAGCTCCACTTGACTATATGAAGCATCTTTCTGATTCTGCGCAGAAGTAGCAGACTGATTCGCAAGCGCCTCCGGATCAAGCGCCATAGTAGGTTCACCGACCCCGGTGCGCCTATGAGTAATCTGATCAAAATACTTAGATGCTTGTAGCGCATGATCGGCTACGAACGGAATTTGATGAGTTTGGATCAGTGCTGATCCGGGAGTCTTCCAAATAGTTCCACCAAATTTCTTATTAACGAGGATATCCGGATTAGTGACCGAATCCTCCTCTACTTCCTGCATCGGCATATTCGAGGCGTAAAGATTCTCCAGTGCCTGTCGAATGACCACCGTTTTGATCTGCTGAATATCCATCGTGCGGTTGGACAGCGACTCATTATCGAACCGATGCGGCCTCGGAAAGCATGGAATTCGGCTGAAGGGAAGATCATCCTCCCACAGACTCCATTCTAACACTACCCCATTACCACCATCACCTGCGTAAAATACCTGAATGATTTCCGCGATACCGTCATTATCTATATCGAGTTTCAAATAGCACTCGTAGAACTCCACCACCTGCATCGAGCGAATGTCACTCTGCGTCAAGAGGGTAGAATCACGTCTTCGTGAGAATCCTTCTTCTGTATTAAACACGAAATTATTTTCAGCAGCGAGTTCGTCAATCTTTTCTCGGTCGAATCCCATCTCTACGAGGTCTGAACGGGTCTTATTAATTTCACGATGTGCTACAAAGCGCCAATTCGTCTCCAGATCAAGTGCCTGATTATCCGTAATGAGATTCTCTGGCTCAATCGAAACTATCCGCATGCGCCCATTAGACATCGTGCGTTCAATTTTGATGTCCCACAAGCGTGCCATAACCGGTTCCCCGGTGTCCGGATGCTCGCCTAGGAAGGTCTCTTCCTCGTGCTCTTCCTGCGCGAGAATTTCCACACCCTCGTCGCTGACTAATTCAGTCACCTGTTCAATCGTGAGATTGCTGTGGTGACTTATTTCAGTCTCCGGAGTATCATCCCACCAATGCTTTAGTGGTCCGTCGCCAGTCAGAAATGCATCATAAGTAGCATCGTATACTATTTCGTATCCCTTGTTTTCGCGCCAAAATACATGATTGACATAATCTTCGGCTTGTTTAGCATGGTCCTCACATTTTCGGACCGCAATCGGGTCGTTCGGATCCGCTGGAGCAACTGGCTCATATTCGACCATACTTCTGGAAGACGTAAATACACGCATGACCTGTGGGAGTATCCACGACACAACTTCCGATACATCTCGGCTAGTGTACTTTGACCCTCCGCGTCTGGCGGGGGTATCGTCCATCTTCCCTTCATAGTATTCCAAGGCGCGAGAGCGCTCATCGGACAATTCAGAATCATCATAATTCAGCGACGACCCAATTTCTTGGGCTATAATTGCTGATAAATTATGTTCATCGAAGTCACCATCGGGTACGGTGGTTTCCTCGTCGCCATAGATATATGAAGGGTCCGACATTATTCAAGCTCAGTGATCTGTGCCGATCCGTTGGCGCTGGCCCAAATGCCACTGATCGCGCCCCGGAATTTTCCGAGATTAATATTGGTATTCGCTGCCATCTGAATAGAATGTGCAGTAGTGGCGGTAGCCACTCCACCGCCTAATAGCAGATACAATATCGCCGTAGATTTATTAGTGATCCACAAATCGTTCCGATCGGGATTCGCTGCGATCAGAGTCACTGAAGATGCACTGGAAGCTACTGAAGTAACTGTTGAATTAGTAGACATTTGATTCCCTTCCGAATATTAAATAGGCCGCGACTACCACGATTATGATTCCGATACTATATATCATTCTCCGTACACCATTTCTTTAAGCCCCGGATAGTATCTGTAATGCCACTCCTTAGCCGTAACGTATGCTGCTACCGCCCCTTCCTTCATTGTCCGGGGTGGTTTCATCAGCTCCTGAACGTGTTCAGGCTTTAAACCGGTTTCACGAATAATCTGTCTAGCTACGGGGTTCATTCGATCCATTTTTAGTTGGTCTCTAACTGTCATCAGACCACCCAACTTTGGTCAGGATCTACGTGTTGTGTGCGGCGGTCGCCCCGGATGACCTGAAGGAACAATTCTGTCCATAACCAGACCAGCGCATCGACCCTATCGGCGAGTTCACCACCTTCGATGCCCCACGGTGTGAATAATACCATCTGATCCTCTAGTCTGTCAAATCTACCCACGTGGGAAATTCGCCCTTGCTCATAAAGCGCCGCAACTGGTTCGGCTCTCGTCACCTTTCCTCTCGATGCTCGAACCTTGATTACGCGCATCGTGGGACGTTCCGACTTGATCACTTGCTCCACCATATCGCCGCCCTGATTTACTTCGGCAACGATCGCATCAGCCGCGTGTATGTCGACAAGGGCCAGCGCTCTTCGTACCCACTCTCTGGGCCGACCGCGAATGGTTCCATCCTCAAGCACGTATCCCCGTCCGTCGACACCAATTCCTCCGCAGACAATACCCGTCTCAGCGGTTTGTTCCGAGTCTCCACCTGCTGCCGGGTCAATCGCGACAATGGTGCGTTGCATATCAGGCAATACTTCTGTTTCGACCCGGTACCTATCAATATCCGTTCGGGTCCAAAGTGATCCCGGCACATCATCCAAAAGCTCCGCTTCAAGCTCTTGTCGGCCAAGACGCGTTCCTTCATATTTCTTAATGATTGATGTAAAGAAAGAAGCTGCGAGATTGGATCGGTTCTCATAAGTGGATCCCACTGTCGTTATCGTCGCCGGGTCCGCCATGATCTGCTTGATGAGGGGCAATGGTCTCGGTGTAGTAGTAATGCATGTTCTTGGGTCCCCCTGCCTCATGCCGAACCCCAGTTGCTCCCATGTAGAACGTGCGTACTTCCATTTCGCCAACTCGTCGCACCACGCCAGTGAATGCTGAGGGCCTCGCAACTGGTCTGGCTCCGTGGCGTTGAAAAGGGTCGCTCTCGCTCCGTTCGGCCATGTGAGTCTCCTCTTAGATGGCTCATATATAGGTCTGAAATCGGGCGGATGTACCCCTAGTATACCGGATTCACCTTCTACCATTACGTCGCGTGAATCGGCGGCGGTCTCTCCAATCAATGCTGTGAATTCCGCTTTGCCTCCCGAAAGTGGAGTCGGTCCACATACCTGACTTCGGACCCACTCTGCGCCACTCCTCGTCTTCCCAAAACCCCGACCCGCTAAAATGAGCCAATTTCTCCACGGCGGGGATGGTGCCAACTGCTTCGGTCTCGCCCATGCCTCCCATCTGTATATTAACTCCTTGGCTTCTTCCTCACTCAGACTTTTTATCAGGCTCTCCACTTCCGCTTGAGGTAGTGAGGCTAAGGATTCGATCAAGGAGTGTGTCGACATTCGACGTTACCTCTATGGGTTTATCCGGGTTACCTTGAATAGTATGCACACTTTGGTTCGGAGCTGGTGCCCATCCTCGGCGAGAACCGAGAGTTTTCAGGACGAACTGGGACTGTACCATATCCCCTTCTATTACAGCGTCATATACGTTTTTCTCCGCCGCGTCTACCAATTCTTCTTGGTACTGTTCCACGATGGCCGAAAGTTCTTCATTCTCGGCGATCAACTTTGCGACGTAACCCCGTGACATTCCGAAATGTCGGGCTACTGCACTTACACTACCATTATGGTGGTATAGTTGCACCGCGAGGTGTTCCGGACCTACCTTTCTTTTTTTGTTCTTCGCGGGGGTGTCCGGGAGATATATCTCTACTTCGCTCATATCTACTCCATTATATCGGGTAGCTTTCGAACCGAAATGGAATTTTTGTTTTTAGTTACAGAAAAATAGAATCCATTTGGTCCCTTGATTCCTATATGCCTCCCAATCGAAAGACCCACTCCGTAATGAGAAGCGTGTAATGCCTCTTGTTCGTAACCTTCACAATCATTCAGAATAAGTCTCATGATGCTGCTCCGTTACAATTCTGCAACATTTAATCACGAGAAGTGGTGTCGTACAAGGGGTGGGTCCTCCGCTTATATGTGAGGTGTCTTCGTCCCGAAAGTCTTCCATGCCATACCCATACTCTTCCGCCCGGAACAACGCAACGCCGCTGCCGATCGCTCCGCTTCGGTGTTCCCTGCGGCGGCGTAGCCGCGTGTTCCGCTGCGAGGGAACAGAGGAACAGAGGAACAGAGGAACAGAGGAACAGAGGAACAGAGGAACAGAGGAACAGAGGAACAGAGGAACAGAGGAACAGAGGAACAGAGGAACAGAGGAACAGAGGAACAGGGACGCCAAACGAGCAAAAGTTGCGCCAAACGAGCAAAAGTTGCGCAAAACGAGCAAAAGTTGCGCAAAACGAGCAAAAGTTGCGCAAAACGAGCAAAAGCGGTGTTCCCTGCGACGGCGCAGCCGTGTTCCTGTTGCGGTGCAACCGAGCAAAAGTGCGGCGCAACTCGGCAAAAGCTGGCCTGTGTTCCTTGCGGCTTGTGCTGCTGCGACGTGGGACCGAGCGAGGATGAGAGGCTGATCGCCACGGGACACCTCTGAGCGGGTAGCGGCGAATGGCGAGTTGCGTGCAAGGTCCACTGGTCCGTGTGGTCCGTGCTCGCTGCGACTCGTCGAAAAAGAAAAAAGAGACCAACCCTCCTTTTTTCTTCTCTCTCTCTCACTGAGACAAAAACACGGACCACACGGACCAGTGGACCATCTTGAAGCGGGACGGGACCTCTGGCCGGTCCGCTACCCGGTCCGTCCTGCCTCTTGGTCCGTGTGGAACACGGGGGTCGAGACACCAGCGCGTATTGCTGTCACGACAACCATAGCCACGCCGACCGGTCTTGATCCGCGCAGCATGGACCAGTGAGGTATCCGAGTACCACAACGGACCACCCCACGGACCACCCCACGGACCACCCTGCGGGTAGCGGACCAGCTGGCCGAGGGCCAAAACGAGCAAAAGCGGGCTGTTGTCATGACAACACATCGCTCCTGCGCCTCCTTGGGGTCTCCGTTGCACGCAACTGCGCTCCGGTACTGATACCTTCGGACATGCCCTCCCGCTAACGGGGAGCCAAGGGAGAGCTATTGTCGTGACAACCATGTGTTGCAACGACGACATGCCAGACGCCTCTCGTGCGCCTCGTTGCACGCAACTGTTTGACAGGAGCGCGTGTCTGTGTTACGATGGGAACGCAAAACAAGGAGACACACGATGCAGACCAAGATCCCACACGTCCACCCCCAGCACAACCCAGACGCCGCGCCGCTGTTTTTCCGCGTCGACGACGCCGACCGCGACTGGCTCTGCCTCGTGCCACAGGACAAAAAAGACGACCAGACCGGCGTCGTGTTTCTGGGTTTTGACTCGCTGGACGCGCTGGTCGCCGCACTCGACGAGGACGACAACGACGAGGAGCACGGCGGCTTCGCATGGGCATCGGACGGAAACGCGGACGGGCCAGAGCGCTTCTGGCGGACGGACCTGTGCTGGCAGTACGAAGGCGACGAAGACACGATCGAACGGCTGCTCGACGGCGAAGACGCCGCGATCTCGTGGCTCTCGGTCGCCGAGACCATCGCGATCGTCGGCACCAGCCGCGACCCCGGCGACGAGCCGATCGACTGAGGCGAAACCCGGCACAAGCCGGGTCCGGTGCGGTGGTTCCGCACCGCTGATGAGCCAGCCAACAAGGAGACGTACGATGCTAACCGACCAACAATGTCGAAGCCGAGACGCACTAGCCGAACGCGCCATGGGTTTGTCAGGTGACGACAAGGAAGCCGCGATGGGTTTGCTGTGGTGCGCATGGCAGAAGATGCGCGAAGAAGCATGGGAACAGGCCGAGCGAGACGAACCCGACCTCGTAGCGTTCGCCACCGAAGCAGCGTACGAATGGGCATCTGACCGCGATGTCAAGGACGTCCTGATGACGACTATCCCTTCGGATTTCCGCGAGCAGTACGAAGAGCTGCGCGAGTACGAAGCCGAAGAGACCAAAGAGGCGATCGCAAGCCTCGACCAGTAGAGGACCCACAAGCCAACAAGGAGACGTACGATGCGAATCGTCCACGACCAACAAGGCACGCTTCTTCTTAGGACCGAGCCAACATCAGCGATCGCCGAGGCGCTTATCCGCGCCGAGGCAGCGATAGTCGCGAACGATGTCGAAGACACCGAAGCGGTGTGGCGCGAAGCTACCCAAGCGATCGTCGCCGTACGCGACGGACAGGATGCGAGCTTCGGAGCTTTGTCGTTCCGGTTCTGAGGATCCGAAGACCCACAAAAAGGCGAAACCCGGAACACTCCGGGTCTGCGTACGGGTGGTTCCCGGCGCACTGATGAGCAAACCAAGGAGAAGCCCAATGAGAACACACGTCTTCTACCACACTGATGAGGCGTACGACGCGTGCCAATGCGACGATACGTTAAAGGACGGCGACGTGCTGATTTGCACCAGTGAACAAGTCGTAG
>Ga0316187_10003258_pt1 | contig 14145 bp, 14 predicted proteins | sample CroRivburrow1_MG_FD_204927 | JGI IMG/M metagenome (GOLD analysis project Ga0316187, IMG submission 204927) | Coastal sediment microbial communities from Maine, United States - Cross River worm burrow 1 | ecosystem: Environmental > Aquatic > Marine > Coastal > Sediment | place: USA: Maine...
GCATCCCCAGTAGTTGCTATTGCCGTAGCCGTAACGGGCAGTGCACTGACGGCTTACATAGCCACAACGGCCACCTGATGCAGCTGCACCGGCACCGATTGCCAACCCAGTGCCAAGCATCCACCACGGAGAAGCATACCAATAGCCACGGTAGTAATGACGATGGCCACGACGACGATGCTTGTACCTGTTGCCATGACGGTGCCGACTGTAACGATGTCGATTGCTGCCACGTCTGTGCCTGTTACTGCTTCTTCTCTTTTTGGCAACGTTTTCAACAGGCAATTCAGCAACATCACCCTGTATTTCTGAATACGAAGGCAGGTTGGGCGCTACCAGAGCAGAGGCAGGGGTGATTGGTGCCATCAAGGCCAATCCACTTACTGCCAATGCAGTCATTGCCAAAATCGGTTTGAATATCTGTCTCACTTGAACTCCTTCCAAAAGTCGGTTGTGCCCTCTCCCAGATAGTAGGGGTCACCATACTCTATCGAAAGTTCATAGCTTTGATTTCGGTCAACTTTGTTGATGTGCTTCTGCCAAATACCCCCAAAATCGGGTTGGAGTTTTCCGGGTCGGTTACCTTGGTTGGGAAAGGAGCGGAAAGTGATGAAGGCATCGAAGTTCACGGACGCGAGAAAGGCAATCATTATCAGGCACGGCGAAGACGGAAAGCCGGTCGTGGAGGTTTACGTTCAGAACCTGCCGACCGGATTGATGCCAATGTCTCTCATGGTGCGGGCATTGATGAAGCTGTTGGCCAGCAGGCCGTGATTCTTGTTGGCGCGGAACAGACGCTGTGTTGAACCGAAGATGGCTTTGGTGAAGCTGGTATGGCGCTGCGTGTTCATGGCTCAGGTTCCTCGTGGGCTATCATTGTCTGCCGTCTTGCTGTGACCACTGTTGCGAAATCTGAAGCCGCTGGATGTGAGTTTCATCACACTGCAGGACAGCACCTGCACCAGCGCACACCAAAGCAAAACAGATGCTCCCGAAGAAACCTTCATAATCACAACTCTAAATGCCGCGTCGAATGATTGACTGGATTTAACCGGGACTGTGGGCAAAACATGCTGTTTTCTGAAATCACACAAGGTCTTGCCCCCCCCTTGCAAACGACCTTGAAGAAGGCCGCCGGGTTACCCCTCCCTGGCGGCCTTCGCTATTTATGCCTGCCAACAGACCCCTAAAGCACCATTTCATATGAAGCCTGCCAGTCCGCCACCCACGGCCTGCGAGACAGGTCCCACAACTGCTGCCCGTACTATTGCCGTGTTGTCCTGTAAGATAGCCGGACAGAATCCCGTCCAACCCCCGGAGTGCAACCCGATGATCGACATTGAAACCAGGCGTGCCGAGAACGTCTTCATTCTGACCCCCAAGGGGTCAATCACAGCCAAGGACATCAGCACAGTCGCCAGCACTATTGATGATTACATCAATGAGCATGATGCCATCCCCAGCCTTGTTTTCCGGGTCAGCGAACTCCCCCGCTGGAAAGACTTCGAGGCGATGGGCGCACATTTCCGGCTGGTCAAGGATCACCACAAGGTCGTGCCGAAAGTTGCGATTGTCAGTGACAGCAGCTTTCTTGCCCTCGTGCGCGTGTTCGTTGACCAGTTCACGGGCGCACGGGTTCGGCGCTTTCCGGAAGAGGCTTTCGATGATGCGGTAAACTGGGCTGCCATGAAGGAGGATCACCCCGGCAGCTTCATAATCCTGGAGGATCTGCCGTCTGACGTGATCGGCATAGATGCCCGTGGCCTGATTGGCGCGACTGACTACCGTGAAACCCTTGAACCACTGGTAGAGACGAAATTGAAGCAGCACGACAAGCTGAAACTGCTGTTTGTCGCAGGACCCTATTTTGACAGCTATTCCGCCGGTGCCATGTGGGATGACGCCCGGTTTGGCCTTGCCCACATCACCACGTTTTCAAAACTCGCGCTGGTCACCGACCACGATTGGCTGCGTCATAGCGTCAAGCTGTTTGGCGCGCTGATGCCCACAGAGATCATGGTTTTCTCAATGACCGAACTTGATGACGCAAGGGCATGGATCAGGGGCTGACAGCCAGGCCCGGTTTGATCAACAGCACTCACGCAATGTGGCACAGCCTGTAGGCGTCGTAGATGGCGGCATGGATGTTGCGGCTTGCCTGTGCATCTCCGACGCGATGCAACTCAAATCCGCTGCCGGTCAGGGGCTGTCTCTGGTTTGCGACCAGCCGGTCCGGGTCGGTCATGCCGTCATTGGCAGAATGGGCGCGCACGCTGTCGAACAGGTCGTTGTCCGGGACGGTTCCCATATCCACGATCACCTGGTCCGCGGTAATCGTCTTCAGGTCGGTGGTCAGAAGATTGAGCAGGGTGGCCTCGAGCCGATTGTTGATCCTGTTCACCGAGACCAGGCGGTAATCGTGCATGGCCTGCATGGGCGTTCTTGCGAACTCCATTTTCCAGCGCGTGGTTTCAGCATAGGTCAGGTCCTGTGCCAGGCCGCCGTCGATGCTGGCGAAGGTGATCTCCGCGCCTGCTGCATGGGCTGCCTGCGCAACCATCGGGGCAGGATGACGGCCCGTGCCGTCCCAGATCAGCACATTCGGGGCAAGCGGCGTCTGGCGTGAGATGACGTCCCACGTGGCGTGGACATGCTCGGCGCCTTCACCGAAGTCGGTCTGGGGAATGCCGCCGGTTGCAAGCACTACCAGGTCGGGTTTCTCCCCGGCAATGAACCCGGCATTCACATAGCTGTTGTAGGTGATCTCGACACCAAGTCGCTTCAGTTCTGCCAGGCGCCAGTCAATGATGCCGATGAGATCGTGGCGCCATTGGCATTCAACGGCCAGGAGGACCTGTCCACCCGCGCGGGCCGCGGCTTCATGAACGCAGACCTGGTGGCCACGTTCAGCCAGGACGCGGGCTGCCTCCAGCCCTGCCGGTCCGGCACCGACAACCATGGCCCGGCGTGGCTTTTCAGCCCTTGCGATGTCATGGCTGAGGGTAAGCTCGCGACCGGTGACAGCATTGTGCAGGCATTTTGGCCGGTGTTGCGACTGGCAGTGCTGGGCGCCGACACACGGCCTCACCCTGTCCACCTCTCCAGCCATCAGCTTGCGCACCAGGTGCGGCTCGGCAATCTGTGCCCGGGTCATGCCGACCATGTCCATATGACCTTCTGCCACCGCATGGCGTGCAGAGGCCAGGTCTGAAATGCGCGCGGCATGGAATACCGGCACCTCGACCTGCCTGCGGAACCGGCCCACGGCTTCTACCCATGGCGCAATCGGGGTACCGATGCCCGGCATGTTTTCCATCGCCAGGGCCCGCAGCGTATCCATCGAACCGTAGATTGCGTTGAAGAAATCAATCGAGCCCTCGCGCTGAAGCATGCTGGCTGCCTGTACGCTTTCGTCGGCGCTCAGGCTGTTGTCCGGCCCGCCATCCACCACCCAGCGGATGCCGACCAGGAAATCATCGCCGACGGCCTTGCGAATGGCCTGGTGCACCATGATGGCGAAACGCAGCCTGTTCTCCAGGCTACCGCCGAACTCGTCGGTTCGCAGATTGGTCTTCGGCGACAGAAACTGGCCGATCAGATGTCCACCGGCCAGGGTCTCGATGCCGTCTATCCCGCCCTGCTTGCAGCGCAGCGCTGCGGTGGCATAGCTTTGCACCACGCGGTCGATGTCATGACGGTCCATCTCGCGCGGGATGGAGCGATGCAGCGATTCGCGCACAACCGACGGCGCAATTGTGGGGAGCCAGTTCGAGGCATAGGGCTCGCCCCTGCGGCCAAGGTGGGTGATCTGGCACATCAGCGCTGCACCCTGGCCGTGCATGCGTTGTGAAAAACGCTGCAGATGGGGGATGATGGCATCGGTGCCGACGTTCAGCTGGTTGAAGATGTTCGGGCTGTCGATTGCCACGTTCGATGACCCGCCGAACATCGACAGCGCAATGCCGCCGCGCGCCTTTTCCTCGTGATAGGCCTGATAGGCATCCTGGGGAAGCTCGTCCTTCTGAAGCCCGCAGGCATGGCTTGTGCTCATGATCCTGTTGCGGAAGGTTACTGACTTGATCTTCAGTGGCTGCAGCAATGGATCCTTGCTGCCGGAAACGGGTCTGTCGGTCATGGCGGGGGTCCTGAAACTACCTGGTCAGTCAATCGGGGTGAAGGGATGGGTGGTACGGGTCAGGCCACCGTCGATCAGGATGTTCTGACCCGTGATGTAACTGTTGGCGTCGCTGGCAAGCCAGGCAGCAAAAGCGCCGATTTCCTCGGGACGGCCCGGCCGGCCAATCGGAATGTGGGCGCTGACCTGCTTCAGTCTCTCGGCCGAATAGCGCTCCTGGAGAATCTCGGTGAGGATGTATCCCGGCGCAATGGCATTGACGAGTACGCCCTTGCGGGCAACCTCGGCAGCAAGCGCGACCGTAAAACCATCGACGGCAAACTTGGAAGCGCAATATGCCGTGTTGGTGGGATTGCCGGTGATGCTCCAGATCGAGGAAATATTGACGATGCGGCCCCACTGGCGGGCAATCATGTGTGGCAGACAAGCCTGGGTGAGACGGTAGGGACCTGCGAGATTCACCGTCCAGACGTCCTGCAGATTGTGCGGGTCGGCGTCGATGAACGACTCCTTGCGATTGATGCCGGCATTGTTGATGAGAATGTCCGGGCGCAGTTCATCGGTGATGATGCCGACTGCCCGGTCCAGCGACGCGGCATCGAGATAGTCCAGTGTCACGTAGCCGATCGTGTCGTCCAGATCGGCGGGGCGTTGCGCCGACCGCCCGGTGATGGTGCAGTGTACGCCGTCTGCCATCAGTGCAGCAGCTATGGCTGCCCCGATGCCGGCACCTCCTCCGGTGACCAATGCGGTTCGTGTTGTGGCTGGCACTGTCATGTTCCTTGTCCGGGTTGCTGCTCATCACAGAGATAGCAGGCAGTGACGTGACCGGGCCCGGTTTGAAAGAAGCCGGGGTGGCGCTGCCTGCATTGGTCCATGACATGCGGGCAGCGGTTCAGATAGCGACACGCCGCCCGGTCGTCGCGCGCGGGATCATAGGTATCGCGCGTGCTGAGAACCGTTTCACTGTCCTGCTTCAGCGTGCCGAGCAGTTCCTGCGAGTAGGGATGGCGCGGGTTGGAGTAGACATCGCGTGTCGCGCCGAGTTCAACCAGCTTGCCGAAATACATGATCGCGATCCGGTCACACAGAAACCGGGCCACGTGCAGATCGTGGGTCACGAAAACAATCGTCAGGTCGTAGGTATCGCGAAGGCGTTTCAGCAGGTTGAGGATCTGGGCGCGCACGGAAACATCGAGCTTCGACACTGCTTCATCGGCAAACAGCACGCGCGGGTTCGTCGCCAGGGCCCGGGCAATAGCGGCCCGCTGCAACTGACCACCCGACAGTTCATGCGGATAGCGGTTGCCGAACTGTGGTCCCAGGCCGACATCTCGCAACAACCGTTCAACCGTGGCTGCAAGGTCACCCGAACTGGTCCGGCCATGCAGCCTGAGCGGTGTCGCCAGGGCCTGGTTGACGGTCTGGCGCGGATTGAGAGACGACAGCGGGTCCTGGAACACCATCTGCAATTCGCCCTTGGCCAGCGAGGCTGGTTTGCCGTCGACGCTGATGGTGCCGCCGGCGAGGTCAACAAGACCCAGTGCCGCCTTGCAAATCGTGGTCTTGCCGCTGCCGGACTCGCCGACAATGCCGACAATCTCGCCCTTGCGTATATCCAGATCGACATGGTCCACGGCATTGAACATGTTGCTCGCACCCGCAAGTCTTGCCATCAGCCCCGACCTGGCGGAGAAACTCACCACCACATCCGAAAATTGCAGGATCGCCGTCATGTCGTGGCTCCCGTCAACCCGGCTTTCACGCAGCGCACGGCGCTGCCGTCGGGTGCATCAAGCAACGGCACTGCCATATCGCATTCACTGCCGTGAAGCGGACATCGCGGCGCGAACCGGCACTGGTCGGCGGGCCAGAAGCCGGTGGCGCCTTCTCCGGCGATCTCGGTCAGCACTGTCACATCGCCCTCCAGTTCCCGGGCGGTGTTCACCAGGCCCCGGGTATAGGGATGATGCGGATTGCGCATCAGCCCGGTGGTGTCGCCATACTCCACGATCTGGCCCGCATACATGACCAGTACCTGGTCGCTTACCTGTTCAGCAATCGTCATGTCGTGGGTGATGAAGATGAAGCTGGCATCGATTTCGCTGCGCAACCTTTCCAGCAACTTGATGGTTTGACGCTCGACCAGGTTGTCGAGATTCGTGGTCGGCTCGTCGGCGACGATCAGCGATGGCTGGCAGAACAGCACCAGCGCAATCAGGCATCGCTGCAGCATGCCACCGCTGAGCTGGTGAGGAAACTTGCGCAACACCGCGTCCGGGTCTGCAATATCGACCTGGTGCAATGTCGCCATTGCCTCGACATGGCCCTGTTCGGCCGACAGCGGGTCGCCCCGCCGACGGGAAACCACATTGCGAAAATGCCAGCCTATGGTCTTCACCGGGTTGAAGGAGCCGACCGGGTCCTGGAAGATCATTGCCAGTTCGCTTCCGCGCAAGCGGTCAAACTCATCAGGTGGCAACCGGCTGATATCGCGGCCATTGAACATGATGGCGTCGGCTTCCACCACGGCATTGTCCGGGAGCAGGCCGAGGATCGCCTTGGTGGCAACGGTCTTGCCGGACCCCGATTCACCGATCACACCGAGAACCTGGCCGCGGTCAAGGGTGAACGATATGTCCTGGCAGATCTCCAGGCGCTGTCCGCCGAGAACGAACGTCACGTTGAGATTTTTCACATCGAGCAGCGGTGCGGTCATGACACTCTTTCGCGAAGACGCGGGTCGGACAGGTCGCGCAGGCCGTCTCCCAGCAGGTTCAGCCCCAGCAATGCAACCGTTACCGTCACACCGGTCAAGGTGAGCACCCACGGCGCGCGGCGGAAATATTCCTGGCCATCAGCCATGATCACACCCAGCGAGGGAGTGGGCGGCTGGACGCCCAGCCCTATGAACGACAGTCCGGACTCGATGACGATACCGAATGCGACCGCTACGCTGGCCTGAACCAGAATCGGGGCGGATATGTTGGGCAGGATTTCCCGGAACAGGATACGCGTCGTGCTCTGCCCCATGACGCGGGCGGCCTGCACATAGGCGTCGTTGCGAACGATTTCGGTGGTGTTTCGCGTAATGCGGGCAAATATCGGATAGTAGACCAGCATAATGGCGAGAGCCACATTGACCACGCCGAAACCGAGCACGACCATCAGGAACAATGCCAGCACGAAGGCCGGAAAGGAGAACAGCAAGTCCACCAGGCGCATGATGAAAAGGTCGAACCAGCCGCCCCAGTAGCCTGCGAAGAGCCCCGTGGTTATGCCGAGGACCATTGCCAGGCTTACCCCGGACACGCTGATGGCCAGCGAAACCCTGGCCCCTTCCAGGACCCTGGTGGCCACGTCACGTCCGAGGCTGTCGGTGCCGAACGAGTGGCTCCATGATGGCGGCTTCAGAACGTTCTGGAAGTCGAAGCCACCGCTGGCCCAGGGCGAAAGCACCGGACCGATCAGGATGGCGACAAGAAATACCAGCGTGATCGATGCGCCCGCAAACGCAGTCCGGTTCTTCAGTATCGCTGCGAGTTTCATGGGCGTTACCTTGATCTTTTGGGGTCGAGCAGTGCGCAGACGAGATCGACGATGAAATTCACCGACAGGACGATCGCCAGAAACACCACTGCGCAGGCCTGAACCACGAAATAGTCCCGCGCGAAGGCGGCTTCGACCATCAACGAACCGATGCCGTTGATGCCGAAGACCCGTTCTATGATCACGACCCCGCCGAGAAGATATCTGATCTGCAGGCCGATCACGACGATATAGGGGATAATGGAATTGCGCAGGACGTGATGCAGGAAGATGAACGATGCCGGGTGGCCGAAAGACTTCGCCACCAGCACGTGGTCGCGGTTGAGATTTTCCACCAGTGACGTGCGCAGCGTTCGCGAGAACACCGCGGCCATGGGGGCGGCGATGGCCAGTGCCGGCAGGAAGCCGGAGTGCATGGCACCGAGAAACGATGTCGAAACCGGGATGAACCCGTAGGACGGAAACCAGCCGAGGCCGATCGACAGACCGAGGATCAGCATATAGGCCAGCCAGAAATCGGGCATCGAGACGCCCAGCACCGAGACCGAGGTCGCGGCTGCGTCAATACTGCTGCCGCGATAGATCGCGGCCAGCGTGCCCAGTGTCAGGGAGACGAGGATTGCGATTGCAATGGCGTAAATGCCGATGGTGAAGGTGTTGGGCAGCCGGAACAGGATCAGCCTGGAGATGTCCTGCCGGCTGGCGATCGACAGCGACGTGCCGAAGTCAAGCTGCGCAATACCTTTCAGCCAGTCCAGATATTGACCGAGCACCGGCTGATCCAGGCCATATTCGCTGTTGAATCTCGCCACCGCTTCCGGGGTGGCGAAATCGCCCAGTACAACGAGAGCCGGATCACCAGGTGCCGCCTTCATGACGATGAAGACGACAAAAGTGCCGATAATCATCGTCATGCATGCGCCGAGGAGGCGGGACAGGAAGTAGTTCAGGCTAATCGTCATGCTGGATCAACGTTTTGTACAAGCCTGGTCCTGCTTCCTGCCAGTTGTGGTGCTGTGAGGCAATCGCCCTCAGCACTCGCTGACCTCGGCCAGCTGGGAGCCGTAGGCTGAATAGGGCAACTGCGTGAAGCCCTTGACCTTTGGTGCAAGCAGATTGTGCACATTGCTCTCGAAACAGGGCAGGATCGGGCAATCTTCGTTGGCCAGCGTCAGTGCCTGCCGGTATACTTGTCCGCGCTTTTCCTGATCAAGTTCACCTCTTGCCGCTTCCAGAAGCCTGTCGACCTCCGGGTTCGAATACTTCTCGAAGTTGCGCCATCCAGTTGAGTGAAGAACCTCGAAGGCATACTCATCCGGGTCGATAAGGCCGAGCCAGCCCCAGATCGTTGCCTGGAAGTCGCCTGTCTTCTTGCGCTGGTAGACGGCGCCCGATTCAGACACTTCAACCTTGAAGTTGACCCCGAGCGTCTGGTTCACCTGAAGCGCAAAGACCTCGGCGAAGCGTTTCCACCAGCTAGATCCCCAGGTGAGGATGGTTGCTTCAGTTCCCGCACCATACTTGGACAAGGCAAGCTCGGCCTTTGCCTTTTCCGGATTGAAAGTCATGATATCCGGCGTTTCCTCCAGGCTGGCCCATGCAATTGAACTCGGCACCACGCCGGTTGCCGTACGACCTTCGCCAAAGATCACGACATCGACCATGGCCTGCCGGTCGAACGCCATCGAGACTGCCCGGCGGAAGTGCACATCGTCGAACGGCGCTACCGCATTGTTCATGCTGATAAAGCGGATATTGGTGCCGGGAGATTTCAGCACCTGCACGTTGGGGTCCGCCTCGAGGTTTGGAATGTCGGCGAACGGTGCCGTGCTGGTCACATCGATGCTGCCGCCGAGCAGGGCGGTCACACCCGCCGATTCCTCGGCAATCAGCGGCATGGTCACCGTCTTCACGACCGGCAGGCCATCGATGAAGTAGTCTTCGTGAGCAGCCAGGGAGATCGAGGCACCCGGTTCGTATCCGGTGACTTTGAACGGTCCGGTCCCGATCGGCGCAGTGGCGAAGCTTTCCGGGGTGCCGTTCTCAAGCAGGTGCCTGGGCACGATCTGGCTGCCGGTACGGGTGTTGGTCAGGTAGCTCAGCAGAGGTGCGAACGGCTTGGATGTCTCGATCTCGACAGTGTGGCTGTCGATGATGCGAATCTCGGAAATGGCGTCGAACTTCGACTTGTGCGGCGAGCCGTATGCCTCGCTCTGCAAGCGTTCAAGCGTGAACTTGACGTCCTCGGCGGTCATGTCGACGCCGTCGTGGAACTTCACACCCTTGCGCAGCACGAACTTCACAATCGTTGGGCTGAGGGTTTCGTAGCTTTCGGCAAGATCGGGTACGATTTTCATCTGCTCGTCAAACTTGAGCAGTGAATTGAACACGCCCCAAAGCACATAATATTCGGGGATCAGGGTGGCCTTGCCGGGATCCATGGTGTTGATGGTGTTGAACCCGGTGATGCCGGCACGCAGGGTGGAACAGGCCGCTTGCGCCTGGCCGGCCCATATTGGCAACATCGCCAGTGTTGCACCGGCGGTGCTTGCTTTCAGGATGGTACGGCGACTGATGAGCGCCTTGTTGCTGGGATTAGTCATGTTTACTCCTCCTCTGGGGTCTATGGTTTGGATGCGATGGTTGTGTGGGCATGCTGGCGGCCGGGTACGCCGAACAGGCTTTCGGTTTCCTGCCGGAATTGAGAAATCTCCGCGCTGCGACGTTGCGGCGACCAGCCAAGTTCTGCAGCCATTATATCGGCGATGGCGTCCAGTTCATTTCCATCGAAGGTGTGACGCCATCCCAGGCCCGTGCGCCTGTAGACAATATCAAACAGCGTTCTTGCCTGTTCGTGGCGAACCGCCTGGCGAACGTCGGCAAGATGATACTGGGTGTCTGTGTCCGCCAGCGGGCTGGTATTGGTGTTTACCAGTGGCAGGTGGGGTGCATAGCTCAAGGTGGCCGGTGAGCCGGAAGGATTGATCTCGGTCCTGAGCCTGTCGACGACCTCGCGGCCGGAAATACGGTGGCTCATGATCGGACCGGCTGTCATGGCGAAAACACCAGGCATGCCGTCGGCTGCGAGATCATGAAAGGTTCTGGCGCGATCGCCTTTCGGAAAACTGTCATTGTAGGTGAGCGGGCGAACCCCTGCCCAGGTGCTGAGCACATCAGCTTTGGTGATGTTCAGACCCGGGAACAGTGACGCCGTTTCACTGAGCATGAATTCGAGATCGTTCGCGTCGACGTTCACACAATCGGGGTCGCCGTCATATGGCGTTTCAGTCGGGCCGATATAGTGAAGGTCGTGCCATGGAATACAGTAGAATGGCTCGCCATGACTGTTGATGGTTGAGACGCCGTGGTGCCGGTACTTCTCCGGGAGACGCACCACGATGTGTGCCCCCTTGGTTCCGAATGTCTTGCGCGGCATGTCGGGTTTTGACTTGCGCAGCACCTTGTCGATCCAGACGCCGGCCATGGTCACGACCCGGCGTGCTGTTACCTCCACCTGTTTGCCGCTTGCATCGCTCAGGGACACGACCCGACAGTCTCCCTGCACGGGGCCGATCGAGGCTTCGGTATAATTGACGGCTTCTGCACCAAGCTGCCTTGCATCAAGCACGGCATCCACGCACAGCCGTTCCGGCCAGTTGAACTGGTACTCGGTGAACTGGGCCGCGCTGAGCAGATCCTGCTGGCGGGCGAGCGCGGCGACCATAGGGTTGCCGCTGGCGGCTTTTCCCTTGAGCCGCCGGTAGTTGAGCGGCACGTCGTCAGGAGCCATGCGGGAGAGCAACTTGAACGCGATGTCGACCTGGAGCGGCGTATAGGGTCCGTCGCGATAGACGGGAAATGCAAACACCAGCGGCACCGCGCGCTGGCTTGTGGTTTGCACGATTTCACGCCTTGCGAGCATGGCCTGACGCGCCATTTTCAGCGCGGATACAAATCGGTCGGGGTGACGCAGGAAATACCGGACGGGTGCCGGTGCCTCGAAATATCTCAGTCCGCAGTGCAGCAAGCGGCTCGAGCGACTGCTTGCGCCACTGGCAAAATCGCCTTTCTCAACAAGCAGTACCGAGTATCCCGCGGCTGCTGCTTCCCTCGCGGTGCTCGATCCGATAATGCCGCCACCGATCACGACGACGTCGTATGAATTGCCGGCAAGCCGGCTGATATCCGGTGTGAGCTGTTGTCTGTCGTGCATTCCGCAAGGTGCTCACCCATCCGCAGCCCAGTCAAATAACTCAGGGTTTTGCACGTATGCAGGAAAGTTATATGCAAGCCTTGCTACAGGCCGGAACTGAGCAAGGCATCCGTCTTTTGCAGCAGCAGGTTGCGCTGTTGGCGCATGGTGGCAAGTAACTGGGTTCCCGAGCGAGACAGGGCAATATGATGGGGGTGCAAGAGACCCACGTGGAAAACGACCTCGGGTTCGAAACGACGAAATACCAAGCCTGACTCTGCGAAATTGTGTGCCGTAAACAGATCTACCATACCGACGCCAAGGCCCTGCTGGACCAGTGCACACAAGCCGGCGCTGAACAATGTCTCGCAAACGATCTGCGGTTCGATGCCGGCTTCAAAAAACCGGAGGTCGAATGTCTGGCGTGCGGCGGATTCAGGAGACAGGCTGACGATGCGGACATGCTCGAGTTGCCGGGGTGTAATCACCGGACTGGCGGCGAGGGGGTGGTCCGGTGGCAAGGCCACGACATAGGGAACCCGGCAGAAGTCCTCACTATGGAAGCCGGTATAGGCAAAAGGAAACTCGGCAATGCCAAGGTCGACCTGCTGTGATGATACCCACTCTTCGACCCGCGGCGACAGTTGCAGGTCATAGCGGATCTTGACATCAGGCTGGGTCCTGGCGAATGCTCCGATCACCTTGGGCAGAAATCCCAACCCCACGGCGGGCATGCAGGCAATGTGCAAGCTGCCACGGCGGCCCGAACGGATGTCGTTCGCGACGCTGGACAGACGATCATAGCTGATAAACGCCTGTTGAACTTCTTCGTAGAATATGCGCGCCTCGAGAGTTGGGACCAGGCGTCCCGTGGATCTGTTGAACAGAGTGAATTTCAGTTCGGTTTCCAAAGCTTCGAGCAACCGGCTCACGGCCGGTTGCGAAACGCCGAGAAGTTCTGCTGCCGCGTTGACGGTGCCAGTCGACATGGTGTTCTTGAATGCCTGCAACTGGCGCCAACGTATCCTGGTTGCCTGTCCATCAGTCATCATATGTCATTGGTTTCCTGCGGATGCTCGCTTGAGTGGTTGGATGGTGATCAAGGAAACGATCATCAATTCCAGATCAGGATATTTTTGGGTTGGGTCAACCAAAAAATGGCGATGCGCGAAAAAGTGCCTGTCATCCCAACCGCAATTGTCGTGATGGATCATTAACTGGAATTAACTGGTGTTGAGTCCAGCGCCTGCTATTTTACCAATCACACAAGGCCTTTATGTAACCCCTGCACAGACCTTGAAAAGAAGGCCGCCGGGCTCCCCTCCCTGGCGGCCTTCGCTTTTAATACCTGCCCCGAGATTTCCCACGGCGCGATTTATGATCGAACCAGCCGGTCTGGTCCCTGGCCACTGGAGAAGTGGAAGGGCAGCGGCGAGGGGCTCACAGCACCGGTGGCCGTTCACCCCTGGGCGAAAATGTCGCCGCCATGCGCTTCAGCCATTGTCATCGGAAGCTCGCTGGCTGCCTGGCTGCGGATTTCGGCGATCTTGTTTTGGGCTGCCTCGGCTGATTTGGCGTCGGAATATTCTGTAACAACGCAAAAACTCAAATCGCCAGTCCTTATCATTCGTACCCGGCTGGCGCCGACAGACATAATCAGGGGGACAAACTTTTCCCTTGCAATGGCCTCGATTTCGTCAGTCCATTCTGTCGTTGTCCAGTGGGATACCGTAGCGTAAGACATTATGTGTTCCTCTCGTGCACTCTTCAGGATTTGAATGGCAAGGCACGATACTGTCACGAAACGAGACCAAATTACACCGTTCATCCCGCACCAGGCACTGACTGCGCCGACTGACCCTGGTCCCTGTCTTGTATGTCGACACTGTCGCGACACAGTGGAGATGTGCAATTTTTGAGGCTGGCGACACCATCAGGAACACACAACGGGAGCGGTTTCGCCTGCTGCTGGCGTCCATGCGCAGCTATCCAGGCCAGGGTCATTGCAGCACAGGCCATCCATGAACTAGCATCTACTGAGGCCACTCGAGCTAGAACAATCTCATTTGGAAAAATATGGAATATGTTGGATACAGTAGATCGCATTTTGTCACTTGGAAGTGATGCCAATACTCCGCTGGAGTATCGCATTCCCTACCGTGTGTATAATCTGCTTCTGCTGGGCGCCTCTAAAAATAGCCACTCCAACTTTGATCAGGTAGAATCACGATATCGACGCAGTGATTTGGGTGATCAAATATGGGACAGA
>Ga0316187_10003259_pt1 | contig 14138 bp, 17 predicted proteins | sample CroRivburrow1_MG_FD_204927 | JGI IMG/M metagenome (GOLD analysis project Ga0316187, IMG submission 204927) | Coastal sediment microbial communities from Maine, United States - Cross River worm burrow 1 | ecosystem: Environmental > Aquatic > Marine > Coastal > Sediment | place: USA: Maine...
CGTATCTTCTCACGCTTCGATAAACTCGATGTCGTCTTTTCCTTTTTCATCTACTTCGCGCTCATCATCGATAACATCAAATTAATGTGAACAGGCCCTAATAATTGGCAGGACGCCAATTGTTAGAGGTTGCCCTTATTTATCCACGCATGAAATAGATGGCGAGGGCCATAATCAGGGCCACGCCAATAAGCAGCGATAGCCACGCCCGCCAACGTCTTCCTCCCGGCTGCGAGGCCGTCATCCGGGGAGAAGTCTCAAGATACCTTTCCCGCGTGCCGGCAACGGCGTGGGCGGCAAAGGCCTCCGCGTCTTTCCAGTCCACGTCCGTCTTTTCATCGGCTGAAAACCATTTGATGGCATAGAGCATCACCATTCCCACGATGGCGTCATCCAGTCCACCCAGCGGCGCATGCTCCACCTTCAGGCGGAAATCGATATAGCTCCTGAGATCAGGCCCCGCCGGGCAGGCGACCGATTGGCCAAACAGCGAGCGTTGCATGTCGATACGCTGGAATATTTCGTCATCGGCCATGGCTTTGTGCTTAAGGATAAAATACGTCTCGACAATGCCGACGATGGTCGATTCCGGCAGCACCGACAATTTCTCACCGCTCAACTGATCGATAAACTGCTCGCTGATGCCGCTCCGGGCGGCTTCGGGGTCGCCGCGCAGGCGCAGTTTCGCAAGCAAGCGAATCAACTCCTCCTTGCTTGCCACATTGGCGATATCAAGCGCCGCTTTTTTATCGCTCATCGCTCCCCTGCTGCCCCTGGTTACCAATTCCATCGCAATCATGGCAATATCCGCGGCCAAATCAAAACATGGGGAAGTGAGGGAAATATGGCAGTAAGAACACGCCTGCATCGCAGCGAGCTGGCCGTGCCGGGCAGCAATCCCCGCATGCTGGAAAAAGCGCCCGCCGCCGGGGCCGACGTGGTATTTCTCGATCTGGAAGATGCCGTCGCCCCCGACGACAAGGCGCAGGCAAGAAAAAACGTCATCGAGGCGCTCAATGACCTGGACTGGTCGGCCTGTTCAGTCTCGGTACGCATCAACGGCCTGGACACGCATTACTGCTACCGTGATATCGTCGAGGTGGTGGAGGCCGCCGGAGACAAGCTCGACACCATCCTCATACCTAAGGTCGGCACGCCGGCCGATGTCTTGTTCGTCGCTACATTATTGAGCCAGATCGAGGCGGCCAAGAGCCTTGCGCCGATCAACCTGCATGTATTGATTGAAACCGCCTTGGGCATGGCCAATATCGAGCAGATCGCCCAGACCTGTCCCGAACGCATGGAGGCCCTGGTTTTCGGCGTGGCCGATTTCGCCGCCTCCACCCAGGCTCGCACCACCCACATGGGCGGCGCCAACGCCGATTACGCCATCCTCACCGATCTGGATTCCGAAGGCGCACGCCAGCGGCACTGGGGCGATCAATGGCACTACGCCGTTTCACGCCTGGTGGTCGCGGCCCGCGCATATGGCCTGCGCCCCATCGACGGACCATTCGGCGATTTCAACGACCCCGATGGCTATCTTTCCGTAGCACGTTCGGTCGCGGCCCTCGGCTGCGAAGGTAAATGGGCCATCCACCCTAGCCAGGTCGCCCTGGCCAACGACGTGTTTACACCTGGAGAAGCCGAAGTGACGAAAGCCCGGCGTATCCTCGCGGCCATGGATGAAGCGGCCAAACTGGGCCGTGGCGCGGTTTCACTGGACGGCCGCCTGATCGACGCGGCTTCGATCCGCCAGGCGGAGGTATTGGTGGCCAAGACCAATCAGATCGAAGATGGGCTGGCGGCGGGCGCCGCATGAATATCCACGAGTATCAGGCCAAGGAACTGTTCAAATTGTATGGCATTCCCGTGCCAGCGGGACGCGCGGCGCAAACCGATGCGCAGGCCGTCAGCATCGCCGAGGAAATCGGCGGTTCGAAATGGGTCATCAAGGCCCAGATTCATTCTGGCGGCCGGGGCAAGGCGGGCGGCGTGCGCCTGGCGTCATCGCTCGATGAAGCGCGGAGCATTGCCGATGAAATGATCGGCAGCCATCTGATCACCGGGCAAACCGGCCCGGCAGGCAGGCTGGTGCACCGGGTGCTGGTGGAGAAAGCCAGCGACATCGATCGGGAATTCTATCTTGCCGTGGTTATCGACCGTGGCCGCCGTTGCATCAAGCTGATTGCCTCGGCTGAGGGTGGCATGGACATCGAAGAGGTGGCCAGGCAAGCCCCAGACAGCATCGTCATCGAAGAAGTCGATCCGGCCGTGGGGCTGCTGGATTTTCAATGCCGGAAGGTTGCTGCCGCGATTGGCCTGGACGGCGGGTTATTGCCTGGCGCGGTGCGCATCATGAAGCGCCTGTATCGATGTATGCGCGACAAGGATGCGCTGATGGCCGAAATCAATCCGCTGGCGATTGTAGGTGGCGGCGAGCTTGTCGCCCTGGATGGCAAGATGAGTTTCGATGGTAATGCGCTTTACCGTCTGCCGGACATCTCCGAGTTCCGGGATTTCGACGAGGAGGACCCCAAGGAGGTCGAGGCCACGGCGCACGGTCTTAACTACATCGCCCTCGACGGCCAGGTGGGCTGTATCGTTAATGGCGCCGGCCTGGCGATGGCCACCATGGACGCCATCGCGCTGCATGGAGGCAGGCCGGCCAATTTTCTCGACGTTGGCGGCGGCGCTTCTCCGGAAAAGGTCGGCAATGCCTTCCGTATTGTGTTGCAGGATCCCAGCGTGCGGGCCATCCTCATCAACATCTTTGCCGGTATTAACCGTTGCGACTGGATCGCCTCCGGCATCGTACAGGCCATACGCGACCAGAAGATTCAAATCCCCATCGTAGTGCGGCTAGCCGGCACCAATGTCGAGCAGGGGCGGGATATCCTGAATGAGTCGAAGTTCCCCTTCATTATCGGCCATGACCTCGACGACGCCTCGGCCAAGGCAGTGGCGGCGCTGGAAGGAACTTTGGCATGAGCATCTTTCTCACCGAGCAGTCACGCGTTATTTTTCAGGGCTTCACCGGCCAACACGCCAGTTTCCACGCCGAGGAGGCCCTCAGAATCGGCACCAAGCTGGTTGGCGGCGTCACGCCCGGCAAAGGCGGCGGCACCCACCTCGGCCTGCCGGTATTCAACTCGGTCAGCGATGCCGTGAGCGCCACGGGTGCGGACGTATCCGGGATCTTCGCGCCGCCGCAATATGCCGGCGATGCCATCATGGAGGCGATTGAAGCGGGTATCCGGATCATCGTCGTCATCGCCGACGGCATCCCGGTGCACGACATGGTGCGTATCCACCGCTACCGCCAGGGCCTAAACTGCCTCATCATCGGCCCCAACACCCCAGGCATCATCACCCCGGCTGTGGGCAAGGTTGGCATCATGCCATCCCATATCTATACGCCCGGGCGCATCGGCATCGTATCCCGCTCGGGCACGCTGAATTACGAGGCGGTGGCGCAAATGAGCGCACTTGGGCTGGGGCAGTCATCCTCCATCGGCATCGGTGGCGACCCGGTCAACGGCACGGATTTTACGACCGTGCTGGACGCCTTCGAGCAGGATGCTGACACCGACGCCGTGGTCATGATCGGCGAGATCGGCGGGCCGCAAGAGGTGGATGCGGCGCTCTGGGCCAGGGAGCATATGCGCAAGCCGGTCATCGGTTTCGTGGCCGGGGTGTCCGCTCCGCCTGGCCGACGAATGGGCCATGCCGGCGCCATCATCAGCAGCCATGCCGATACCGCCAACGCCAAAATGGACGCCATGCAGGAGCTTGGCGTGCACGTCGTACGCCGCCCGTCGGATATTGGCGCCAAGGTCGCCGAGGTGCTCGCCCACCAGAAACCAGCGGCAACCGTTTAAGTTTCGATTCAGCCGCCAGCCCCACCCTGCCGCCACTTTTAAGCGCAAATGCGCCTATCGTGGAGGACGTATCAATGAAAATAATTCACATTCTATCTATGTTGATGATTGCCATGGCATGGCTGGCCAACCCCGCCCATGCGGCTGATTTCAAGGATGGTCTGGCGGCCTATAACGCTGGTAATTATGAGCAGGCTTACGAGATATTCACACCGCTGGCTGAAGCGGGCGATGCCAAGGCCCAGCACCTGCTGGGGCATATGTGCATTGAAGGTGATGGCGTGGAGAAAGACGTCTCGCAGGGCTTGCTATGGTTCCGCATGGCGGCCAAGCAGGGTGTCAAGATCGAAGAGGATTATGGCAAAACCGATAATTGATCACCAATAAGATATGATGGGCTGGTCTGCCAGAATAACTGACCGCTTTTAAAACTGATAATTCAGGGCCCGTCCACAGGCCCTGAATTATTAATCATCTGCCTCGTATCTGCTATAGTGACCGTGTATGCGTATCATGGATGAAAAAGGAACACTTCAACTTATTGAGGGGATCACAAGGTAAACATGGATTCGCTCAGCAAACGCCTTCGATGGAAAGACAGGCACGGCATCGGCGACGAAGCGCTCGACGCGCAACACAAGCAACTACTCGATATTGCCAACGAACTGCAATGTGCCCTGCACGATGGTAAGGCTGATGAGGTGCTAAACGAGCATCTCAACCATTTGATCAGCTTCACCCAGTTGCATTTCAGAGAAGAAGAACAATCAATGCGCGACCACCATTACCCTGGGTTTTCCCAGCACAAGGCCGAGCATGATCGACTGATTCTTCAGGTTGCTGATCTTCAGGAACAGATGTCCCGGGGCCAGAAGATGTATTCAATGGATGTTATTTATTTTCTCAAGCACTGGATGATGCATCATGTGGTCACCGAGGATGACGCCTTCGGCCTGCACCTGAAGAAGCACAACATATAAACCTTCGGCGCGTGACGCCTCAAGGATAGGGCCTCCGTAATCTCGCGGAGTTTGAATAAACTACCCCTCAGCAAGCTACGGGGCATTGCTGTGTGATCATATTTCTCACATCGCAGCAAAGATGCGGGAAACTTGACCCGTAGAGATTCAAAGGGGTAAAGCCATGTTTGTTAGCATGAATCGCATCGATGTAAACGAGGATCATCAGGATGACTTCGCAGAGCGCTTCAGAAGCCGCGCCGGCCTGGTGGATGGATCGCCGGGCTTTGTCCGCAATATGGTGCTTCGCCCCGATAACCCAGCTGACCCGCATATCGTCATGACCCTCTGGGAGAACCGTGAAGCCTTCGTCGCCTGGACGCAAAGCGATAGCTTCAGGCAGGCTCATGCCAAAGCCAGTCAGGCGTCGAAGAAAATGTTCCGCGGCCCGAGCAAGCTGGAACTGTTTGAATCCGTTACGGATTCTGATGTAAAATAGTCAGCCACTTGAGAGGGAAAAACAAGTTAACCGCTGATCTCTAGACCTTGCCGCAAACACCCATCCCATGTGTGACCATAATCGCCCGCTCCTTAGTTATCTCGACACAGATAATTCGCGGCCAGATATCATTGTCAGAATACAGCAAGATTGGTTTTTCTATACCCAAGGGGACGCCACGGAGAAGCGCTTCTTAGCGCTTGCGGCGAAATGCTACGCTAGCAATAAATGACCGTTGCGCAGATGAGCCCAATCCTCCACGCATGCCAATGGCATGCCGAAGGGCTGCCGGCGCCGCGTCCACGCTAGCCTCGCACCCGTCTGGGGCCAAAGCGCAACTCGTCTACTTCAACCTCGCCAGAAGAGGGCCGATGGCGTTCACACGCTTGAGCCAAACGCTTGCGAATCTTGAGGAAGATCGTGTTGACGGAGCGGATACTTATTCCCGTCAATTTCCGCCGTATCAGTAGCCGACAAATCCAAGGCCAGACACCGTACAAGACGTCTAAAAACCTTCTCTGTGATTCGGGAATGACAGTCATACCTGTTCTTCCACCCCATAACAAAAGCTAAGCACCTTCTTCAAAGTGCTTAGCTTTCTAAGAACCAAAGCTATAACAGTCAGGTTAATATTCGTATCTGATAGTTCCAACTAAACCGAACAAATCTGAATTATAGCGTAGCCACTCAATGCCAACCAACCACTCGTTGCGCAAACGATAGTCAGCTCCAACACCAAGGCTAATATCCGCATCCGTCCCGCTGTCGCCAATCTGCAAAACCCCACCTCTTCTCAGCTCATGACTCCAACCAGCCACTGTCAAACCAAGCAATCCATAAACATGAACCTCTGGTAAGACCGCATATTTTGCTTTACCAAGAGCCGCCAAAAAATAATCGATATCGTAACTTTCTAAAGTCACTGCACCAGCTGACCCACCAAGTTTATCAGCCTCAAACGCAGTTCCCAAGCGTATTTCAGCTCCAAAGTACTCCGTCTCAGGAAAATCCGCGCCGCCTGACACATACAGTCCAAATGCAGCATTATTAACCTTGCCATAATTAAAAAAACCAACACCCGCACCAGCATATGGCTGCATTTCTAGAGCAAAGGCACGAATCGGCGATAAAATCAACATCATCAATATCAAAACGGTTATGCGCCAAAGGTATTCCATGCTAAGCCTCCAACGGGTTGAACCCTACTCGAGCACCTGGATACTTGCTCGCAAGCCATGGATGTCAACAGCCCGCGTCAGCAGCAACACCTTACCCACTTGAGTAAAAGCTCAAGGAGTTGATCAACTGACCAATTGGAATGGATGCTAATGAAGCCACCCCTGATGCTATAGCAACCAATCTTACTACATGATTTCCCAGGCGCCATCCGGTTGCAGACAGGCTGTGCCATAGGCCTGCTCGGACCTGCCGCCAATGGTGACGGTCTGTTGAAACTCGCGGCACTGCCGCCCGGAGGTGCTGGCGCCAATCCGGGTGGTCATCACCGAGCCCGAGGCGTTGCCGTCTTGCCAGATGACGCTCTCACCCACCGCTGCCATGGTAGCTCGTATCTGAGCCTCTTCGTGCAGGCGCTGCTGCTCCTCACTGATATAATCGAACATTGCCAGTGTGATGGCCGTGAAGGCCAACCATCGGTAGGCATCCGAATCGGCATAGTAAAACCCGTATCCGGGATAGCGATAGCCGTAGGGACGATTCACCCTGATGCCACGAAAATAACGGCTGTATGGAGCCGGTCCACCACTTCTCCACCTGTTTGCCCTGCCTCGATCATACATGGCCAGCTTCTCATAGTTTCTGGCAGCCTTTCTATTCTCGATCACCCTGTGTTGATGACCGCGGTGCTTTCCAGACCTTGCAACAGCCCCGCGCCTTTGGGCATGACGTCGGTCGCCCCGCTCAATACCTTTGACCTTCTGAACGTGGCGTTGCTTGTTCTTTTCAATGTTATTGTTATTGCGGGCCTGGCGCAGCCTGGGCTTTTCCATACCCTTGCGCCTTTGAACGTAGAATCGCTCGCCCCTTTCAACGCCTTTGCTCTTTCGATTGCGGCTCTGCTCTCCCCTCTCAACGCCTTTAACTCTACGGGCGTGCTGTTGCTTTGATTTTTGGGAGCGGTGACGATCTCCCTTCTCGATGCCCTTATGCTTCTGGACACCGTGGCTTTCGGCCCTCTGAAGACCTTGGTCCGCATGGGCGGTTATTGGTGTCATCGAAAGAACACCAGCCATGAGCAATATCAGGGGAAGAGCTAACTGTGTGCGGCTTTTCATATCATGCCTCCAATGCTTCCGGAAAATGTCGGCGCAGATTGTTTCATTGCAACTCATCTGGAAACGCGAGCAATTGCAAGCGGCTCAAACACCTTCCGTGTCGATCATGATAGGAGCGTCAACAGCTTTAAACAGCCGAAAAGATTTCACGTCTAGGGGCGGGAAGTTCGCCTTTTACCGTTTTCCGCCAACCAATATGAGGAGGCTTAAGTTCCGTAAGCTGCGATGCAATAACCGGACAGGATGGGTGTAATTATTGTGTCTGAGTCTTTAAGCAGTCCCCTAAGACGAAGCTCCTAAACCACGCAGCGCTTCAGTCAGCCTAGCGCATCGCCCTGCCTTGCGATTGTTGGCTTCCACTCTTATTTTACCGCGATGTCTGAACATGTTGTTTCACCTAGCAAAATTATTCACTTCTGGTTCGAGGAAATCGAACCAGCCCATTGGTGGAAGAAAGATATGGATTTTGACCGCGAAATCGAGGCTCGCTTTGGCGCAACCCACAGCGCCGCAGCCTTGGGCGAGCTCGAATCATGGCGTGAAACTGCTGAAGGAAGACTCTCCGAAATTATCGTGTTGGATCAGTTCTCGAGGAACATCCATCGCGGTACGCATTTGACCTTTGCCTGTGATGCAATGGCTTTGGCGCTGGCGCAGGAGGCGATTCGCGCTGGGGCCGATCAGAAGGTGGATTATGAAAAACGATCTTTTTTCTACATGCCCTATATGCATAGCGAGTCCGCCAAGATTCATCAAAGGGCGGTGGAGTTGTTTAGCCAGCCCGGAGCAGAGTTTAATTACGAGTTTGAGCTCAAGCATAAAGCGATCATTGATCGCTTTGGCCGTTACCCACATAGAAATGCAATCCTCGGCCGTGAATCAACGCCCGAGGAAACAGAGTTTTTAACCCAGCCAGGCTCATCATTTTAATTTCATACATCTAAGCATCCGGCACTGAGCTTAGACCATTTTCACGACCTTAATTCTCTGAACAGATCAGTCACCTAAGGGCATCCATGACATCCTGGTTGCTGACAGCTTGCTCCGCCTTCCTACGGATAAGCGAGCGCTGATAGTTGTTAATTTTCAGGCTGGCGCCGCACTTCGGGCAGTGGATGCTACAGCCTTGTGACAAGCTCGCGATGGGCAACTTGAAGCGATGGCCGCATTCAGGGCAGCCCAGAGGATAACGGATGGAATCCAGTGCCGTGGTCATATGCACCTCCCATGTCACCATTAGTATAGTTTGCGCGAATGCGCCGTTCTATTGTGGATAATACGTACATGGCCTGAAGCCAAAGATGGCATATGGCAACGATCTGAATGGAGTTGTAGCCCAGACGTAAATGCTGTTGGACAAGTGTTTGCCAACATAACTTCAGTAGGGATTTCGAACACCTTCCATTCAGGTTAGTACTTCGACGTGCCGGTGATAATTCGGCTATAGTAACCTATACTCGGTGTAAGGAAGTGTGGGGATCCGTTTCCGACCTTGAAGGGGGGCGACCTTGGTGAGGGCAGGTACCATCTTCAGATTGGAAAAGAGCGACCTTGACCGGTTGTTGGTTTCACTGAGACAGCTGGGCTACCGCACGCTTGCGCCTATAGAGCGGGATGGAACGGTGATGTGGGATGGCATCGAGTCCGCCGCCGCTCTGCCCTGGGGTCGAAGGGAGTCCCAGCAACCGGGCCACTACCGGCTTGAGGCAGGCGATCCCGACCGTTGCTTCGATGTGCTACATGGCCCGCAGTCGCTGAAATCGCTGACCTTTGCCTCCCGCGAGAAACTTTCATCAGTCAGTCGCAAAGTGGATTCGGGTGTCAGCAAGATAAATTTCTATCCGGTGCGCCCGGAAGTGGAAAAAATCGCCGTGCTGGGTGCCCGCGCCTGTGACCTGGCAGCGCTTGCCATGCAGGAGAATATTCTGACCCAGGGTGAATACGCCGATCCGTTTTTTGCGGCGCGGCGGGATTCACTGCTGATTGTTGCCGTGAACTGCACGCGCTCGGCCGATACATGTTTCTGCGCCTCGATGGACACAGGCCCGGAGACCATGTCCGGTTTTGATCTTGCCATGACGGAGCTGGATGCTGCTTTTCTCATTGAAGCTGGAAGCGAGGCAGGTTCAGCCATTCTTGCCGAGCTGTCGCTGCCGCAAGCCGGGAACGGTGAAGTTGAAGCGGCTGCTACCGCCATTGCCTCAGCAGCCTCCAGCCAGTCGCGGGCCATTAATCAACATGGCCTGCCGCAGGCGCTCTTTGATGCCCACAACCATCCGCAATGGGATGATGTGGCCGGGCGCTGTCTCTCCTGTACCAACTGCACCGTGGTCTGTCCAACCTGTTTCTGTCATGCGGTGGAGGAGGTGCCGAGCCTGGATCGCAGTGAGAGCGAGCGCTTCAGGTCCTGGGATTCCTGTTTTTCGCCGGAGCACGGCTATATTCACGGCAAAAATATGCGGCCGACGACAAAAGAGCGTTATCGCATGTGGATGACGCATAAGCTGGGCGCATGGATTGATCAGTTCGGCGCATCTGGCTGCGTCGGTTGCGGGCGCTGCATCAGCTGGTGTCCGGTTGGTATCGACCTGGTTGAGGAATACCGCAAGGTTAGGAAGGAGCCATGAGCATGGAGGCTTGTCCATCCCCCGCCGATGTGATGCGTTCAAACCAGATTCATCCCGCCCGCATTATTGAAAAGAGGGAGGAGACGCCGGACATCCACACCTATCGGCTGCAGTTCGAGGAGAGGGAGATCGCCGACTACTTTGCCTTCGCGGGCGGCCAGTTCAATATGATATATATCTTTGGCGTCGGCGAGGTGCCGATTTCCATTGTCTCCGATCCCGAGGATGCTCATATCCTTGATCACACCATTCGCGTGGTTGGCCGCGTGACCGAGGTGATCGGCCGCATGAATGTGGGTGATGTGATGGGGGTGCGCGGCCCGTTTGGCAAGGGTTGGCCGCTGGAAGAGGCGAAGGGCAAGGATGTGCTGGTGGTGACGGGCGGCCTGGGTTGCGCCCCGGTGGTGGGGGCCATTGAATACATGTTCCGCAGGCGTGAGCAGTATGGCCATATCCGCATCATGCATGGCGTCAAAACGCCTCGGGACCTGCTCTACCGCGAGCGTTTCGACCTGTGGCGCAAGGAGCCGGACACGGAAGTGATGCTGGCAAGCGATCAACCTGAGAAGACCTGGCGCTACCATACCGGTGTGATCACGGAACTGTTTGATATCGTCGAGATGGAGCCCGCCAATACCATCTGCATGATGTGCGGGCCGGAGATTATGATGAAGCTGGCCGCCAGGCGCCTGACTCAGCGCGGCCTTCCCGACAGCGCGCTTTATCTCTCCATGGAGCGCAATATGCAGTGCGGCATTGGCCTGTGCGGCCATTGCCAGATCGGGCCGTACTTTTCATGCAGGGATGGCCCGGTGATGCGATATGATCTGATTGCGCCGTTTCTGGCGAAGGATGTCTGAGGTGTCGAAACCGCGTCTCGCCGTCTTCAAATTCGCGTCCTGTGACGGGTGCCAGCTTTCCGTTCTCAGCCTGGAAGAGGATCTGCTGATTCTCGATGAAGCGGTGGATATCGCCTACTTTCCCGAAGCGTCGAGCAATATGCAGCCCGGCCCTTACGATGTGGCGCTGGTGGAAGGCTCCATCTCCACGCCGGAGCACCTGCATCAGATCGCCGAAATTCGTGAGCAGAGCAAAGTGCTGATCACCATTGGCGCCTGCGCTACAGCGGGCGGCCTGCAGGCGCTACGCAACTTTGCCGATGCCGATCACTTTACCGAAGTGGTCTATGCCCACCCTGAATATATCGAATCACTCTCGACCTCCACACCGGTATCCGAACATGTGAAGGTGGATTTCGAATTGTGGGGTTGTCCGATCGATAAGGCGCAACTCAAGCATGTACTCAGCGATCTATTGGCTGGCGTCATGCCTAGACTGCCGGAGCAGAGCCTCTGTCTGGAGTGCAAGCGTCAGGGGCATGCCTGCGTGCTGGTAGCAAAGGGAGAGCCCTGCCTCGGGCCTGTCACGCGAACCGGTTGCGGCACGATATGTCCCTCCATGGGCAAGGCGTGCTACGGCTGTTTCGGCCCTGCCGACCTGTCGTTTCCGCATGACAGGGAGCAGGCCAATGCTTCTTCACTGGCCGAGCATTTTTCATCAGGGCTTAAGATGAGCGAGGATGAGATTCGCCGCCGGTTCCATCTGATCTACAGCTACATGAGCCCGTTCAGGGAGATTGGCAGGCGGGAAGAGGAGAAGAATCAATGAGCAGCCGCACGATTCGTGTCGACATGGTGGCCCGTGTGGAGGGCGAGGGGGCGCTCAATGTGGAGCTGGAGGGCGATGCCATCCGCAAGGTGCAGCTGAATATCTTCGAGCCGCCGCGTTTCTTCGAGGCATTCCTGCAGGGCCGTCACTTCTCCGAGGTTTCCGATATCGTTGCCCGCATCTGCGGTATCTGTCCGGTGGCCTACCAGATGAGCGCAGTCCACGCCTTTGAGAAGTTGTTCGATGCCGGGATTGATCCCGGAATCCGCAAGCTGCGGCGGCTGCTGTATTGCGGAGAGTGGATCGAAAGCCATGCGCTGCATATCTATCTGTTGCATGCCCCCGACTTTCTGGGATTTGATTCTGCACTTGAGATCAGCCGGAGCGCGCCGGACGTGGTCAAGCGCGGCCTGCGGCTGAAGAAGGTGGGCGATGCCATCCTGAAAACGACTGGCGGACGGGCAGTGCATCCGGTATCCGTGTGCGTCGGCGGGTTTACGCGCGTGCCTTCGAAGCAGGCACTGACGGATCTTCTTGACGATCTCTGCTGGGCGCGCGATGCGGCGGTTGAAACCATTCGCTGGGTAAGAGGTCTGGATTTTCCGCATTTCGATATGGACTACACCTTTGTCTCGCTCAGGCATGCAGAGGAGTACCCTTTCAATGAGGGTGATATCACAATTTCAGGAGAGGATGAAGCAAGCATTGCCGTTTCCGGTTTTGAGCGCGACTTTGAGGAACAGCATGTGGCTCATTCCAATGCACTGCAATGCGACTACCATGGTAAGCCGTATTTCGTCGGGCCATTGGCACGACTGAATATCAATCGTGACAGGCTGCACCCGCTTGCCGCTTCGATGCTGGAGGAGACGGGGCTGGCGCTGCCTTTGGTCAATCCGTTCCATAGCATCGTGGCACGCGCCGTCGAGTTGCTGGAGGCTGTGGAGGAAGCCATCGACATTATCGAGGCTTACACGCCGCCTGACCGGCCTGCCGTCGATTTTCAGGTGCAGGCTGGGGAATGCATGGCTGCAACCGAAGCGCCGCGCGGCATTCTTTACCACCGTTACGGGGTTGATGCCGATGGGCTGATCGAGGAGGCGAAAATCGTGCCACCGACCTCCCAGAACCAGTCGCGCATCGAGGAGGATATCCGCATGTTGCTGCCGTCCGTGATCAAGCAGAGGGATGCGGAAATTGCCCATGAATGCGAGCGGGTGATCCGCTGTTACGACCCCTGCATCTCCTGCGCTACCCATTTTCTGAGATTGACCATGAGTCGTCACTGATGGGCGTGATCCGCATCGTCGGCCTGGGCAACGAATGGGCAGGTGACGACGCCGTCGGACTGATCGCAGCGCAAAGGTTCCGGGAAAGAAACATGCCAGGAGTCGAGGTCTCCACCCGCGATGTGCCGGACTGGGAAATGTTCGAGCATCTGCAGGCTGAGGACCTGCTGATTTTTATCGATGCCTGCGAGAGCGGAGCGAAGCCGGGAGCGATTGTTGAACTCCGCGCCGATGATGTGATGGGACAAGGGGTGCGGCATTGTTCATCGCATGGGCTGGGGCTGACACACTGGCTGTCGATGGCCGAAGTGCTGGGTACGAATACGGGCCGGGTGATCGTTTACGGAATTGAGATTGCGCAGGCCGAGATGGGAGCAGGGCTTAGCAAGCCAATCATGGCAGCAGTGGCTGAGGTGTGCGGCCGGATCGCAGAAACAGTAGCCAGCTATACGGAAAGGGCTCATGCATGAGGTGGCGCCAGCACGTGAAATGATCCGACAGGTGGAGAGTGAGGCGGCAAGACGGCATTTTTCCCGCGTGGCCAGCGTGCACGTGGCATTGGGGGCGCACGCCTGCGTTTCGGAATATTCACTCCGTTTTGCCTTTGAATCGCTGCGGCGTCCAGTTGACCACAAATACAGGGGTGAAATTGGATAGGCACTCCTGAGAATGTATGCATCAGTTAGTGACACCATAAGAGGGAGCACTCCCCATGCTTATCTATGCAATGGGGCTTAAAACTTTCTAGAGAAATTATGGGTTCCGAATGACTGCTTTTGATCTTACCCACGTTTGGTGGACATCCCAATTAGGCGTTTTGTTGCTGCTTCGAAAGCCAGTGGGGCTTCATAACGAATCGTTGAATGACGCCGCTGGCGGTTGTAAAACACTTCCATATATTCGAACAGGCTTGCTCTAGCC
>Ga0316187_10003262_pt1 | contig 14133 bp, 13 predicted proteins | sample CroRivburrow1_MG_FD_204927 | JGI IMG/M metagenome (GOLD analysis project Ga0316187, IMG submission 204927) | Coastal sediment microbial communities from Maine, United States - Cross River worm burrow 1 | ecosystem: Environmental > Aquatic > Marine > Coastal > Sediment | place: USA: Maine...
TTGGTGGAGGCGGCGGGGATCGAACCCGCGTCCGTAAGTCCTCTGCCTTCGGCTCTACATGTTTATCCCGCTAATTAGTTTAACCGCCTGCTACCCAACGGGCAGGGAAGACAAACGGCGAGTCCGGCTAAAGTTTAATGAGTCCACCCCGGACAGGCTTCATCACGATCTTATGAGAAATGACACCTGGAATCTGAACGCATAAGCACGGCTTCAGTCAGATGGCACCCTACTGGGTTTTAAGCAGCGAGTGCGTAGTTGTCGTCGTTGGCAACTAAAAGTTTGCAGATGGATTTACGAGGTATCCTGCACCTCGACATGCACCTTGGGTTTCGCAACCTGCGTCGAAGCCATGTCGCCCCCAATACTCCTTATTATCGGGTCGGGGAGGAGGTTTTTCAAGGGCTATTTTGGTGATGAGTAATGGGTGATGTCTATATACTCATCCCCCCCAATCACTCATTACCCATATCACTGTTTCAGTGAGTAAGGTGGGTGACGCTGTCGCTTACCCACCCTGCATTGGCTATCGGCTCCTGAGCAGCCGCTGTTTTTCGCGGTTCCAGTCGCGTTCCTTTTCGCTGGCGCGTTTGTCGAAGTCTTTTTTACCCTTGGCCAGGCCAATCTTGAGTTTGGCCAGACCGTGGGCCCAGTACATGGCCAGTGGCACCAGGGTGTAGCCTTTACGTTCGACGGCGCCGATGAGCTTGCTCAGCTCGCTGCGATGTAACAACAGTTTGCGCAGGCGGGTCGGGTCGGGGTTGACATGGGTCGAGGCGGTATTCAGGGGCGATATATGGGCGCCGAGCAGGAAGGCCTCGCCGTTCTGGATCAATACATAACTTTCTGCCAGCTGCAGACGGTTGTCGCGCAGGCTTTTGACCTCCCAGCCCTGCAGGGCGATACCGGCCTCATATTCATCCTCGATCAGGTAGTCATGTCGGGCCCGCTTGTTCAGGGCGATGGTATTGCTGCCGGGTTTTTTCTTTTTGTTTGTTTTTGCCATGGCCGGATTATAGCTAAATTGTTGGCGAACGGGTGATTGTTGAGCATGGGGCGGCCATATTTAGCCTGAGCGGGCGATCTGGAGTAGAATAAACGCGTTTGTGCCGGTGGGGGCTGGTCGAACAGTTTGAGTGTCTTTGGAGCTTGGTGTGTTACAGAAACAAGGGACGAGAATAAAAATGACAGAAAAGCCCGGAATGCCCAGACATTATCGCCGTGTCGGCGGGTTCTTACTTGTATTGCTGTTGTTGTGGTCCACGGCCGTTGTCGCTGAGGAAAGCGTCGGCATGGGTGAGATGATTGATCAGTGGTTCGGTTCGATTGTCAGTACGATGGCCACAGTATTGTTCTTCGATGTCCTGTTTTTTAGTGACACCCAGAAGTTACCCTTTATTATCGCCTGGCTTGTGGTCGGGGCGATATTTTTCACCTATCGTATGGGTTTTGTCAATTTGCGGGCCTTTCGCCATGCCATTGATTGTGTCCGTGGTCGTTATGACAAACCGGATGATCAGGGTGAGGTGAACCATTTTCAGGCCCTGGCAACGGCCCTGTCAGCGACGGTAGGTCTGGGGAATATCGCCGGGGTGGCCATTGCGGTCAGTATAGGCGGGCCCGGGGCAACCTTCTGGATGATTGTGGCCGGTTTCCTGGGTATGACATCCAAATTTACCGAATGTACGCTCGGGCAGATGTACCGCGTAATTCGTTCCGATGGCCATGTGATGGGCGGGGCGATGGAGTATCTGAGCCGGGGGCTGGCCGATATCGGCTGGGCACGATTGGGCAAGGTGCTGGCAATCCTGTTTTGTGTGATGTGTATCGGCGGGGCATTGGGGGCCGGGAATGCCTTTCAGGTCAGTCAGTCCTTGTCGGCGGTCAAACAAACCGTACCGATGATCGCTGAGGATCCATGGATCTATGGCCTTATCATGGCCTTTCTGGTCGGCGTTGTGATCATTGGTGGTATTCGCCGTATAGCCCATGTGACACAGGCCGTGGTGCCATTCATGTGTGTTATCTATGTGGCGGCCTGTCTGTGGGTGATTCTGACCCATGCGTCAGAGGTGCCGGGGGCCTTTGGCAAGATTATCACCGAGGCCTTCTCACCCCAGGCGGGGCTGGGTGGTCTGATCGGAGTCTTGATCGTCGGTTTTCAGCGCGCGGCGTTTTCGAATGAGGCCGGTATTGGTTCGGCAGCAATAGCCCATTCGGCGGCCAAGACAGAATATCCCGTGCGCGAGGGGATTGTGGCCCTGCTGGAGCCGTTTATAGATACCATCGTCGTGTGTACGATGACGGCGCTGGTGATTATAATCACCGGGGTTTATAACAGCCCGGAGACGATTGAGCTGGTGCAGAGTAAACAGGGTGCGGCATTAACGTCGGTGGCTTTTGCCTCCGTGATTTCATGGTTTCCGTTGATTCTATCCCTGTCGGTGGTGTTGTTCGCCTATAGCACAATGATTTCCTGGTCTTATTATGGTGAACGTTGCTGGTCCTATATGTTTGGCGACCAGTCATCCATGGCGTTCCGGATTGTGTTTGTGATTTTTGTTTTTCTTGGTTCCGTGACCAGCCCGTCGAATATTCTGGATTTCAGTGATTTGATGATTTTGTCTATGGCCATACCGAATATTTTGGGTTTGTATCTATTACATGGCAAGGTGCGGGCGGCGTTGCATGAATATATTATCAAGTTTCGCCGGGGTGATTTTGAACGCGAGATGGGGCGGGGTTAAAAAGCCTGATGTATGTGCTGAATAACAGGTTGTTGTATGCCGGTTGTTAATCGAAATGCCCTGGTGCCCTATAGTCGGGCTGAGATGTTTGCGCTGGTGGATGAGATAGAACGCTACCCGGAGTTTTTACCCTGGTGCAAGCAGGCTACGGTGTTAAGTCGTGAAGGCGACGAGGTGCAGGCGACGGTCGAGCTGTCCAAAGGTGCGTTGCATAAATCGTTTACGACATTAAACCGTAATCAGCCGGACAAGATGATAGAAATGCGTCTGATCGAGGGCCCCTTTCATCACCTCGAAGGATTCTGGCGTTTTGACGCCCTGGGTCAAGGCGATGTGGTTGCCTGCAAGGTGTCACTGGACCTTGAATATGAATTTTCTAATACCTTGCTGGCCATGACGGTAGGTCCGATATTTAATCAGATCGCCAACAAACTGGTCGATGCCTTTAGTCAACGTGCGGTAACAGTCTATGGAAAACGCTGAAAAAATAACAGTTGAGGTGGCCTATGCGCTGCCCGAAAGTCAGGTCATCATTCCGGTGAAGGTGAATACCGATATGACGATTGAAGAGATTATTAAACATTCGGGTATTCTGGATAATTATCCGGATATCGATCTGGCCCAAAACAAGGTGGGGGTGTTTGGTAAACTGACAAAATTGACGTCGACGTTGCGTGAAGGCGACCGAATCGAGATTTACCGGCCGCTGATTGCTGATCCCAAGGAGGTACGGCGTCAACGTGCGGCGGCGGGCAAGAAAATGAAAAAGGGCGGTGGTGATGATACCGCTACCCCGGCTGAATAAACCAGGATATTAGGGTTGGTTGCTGCCTTCAGTTATGTCACTGTCCACGCGTTGTACCTGATCGCCATCGAAGAAAACAGTGACGTGATAACGTTCCAGAGCCGCGCCTTTTTTACCTGATTGAAAGCTGAATGGATAATCCCAGCGATCATGATCAAAGGGGTGCTGGATGACGGGATTACCGAGCAGGAACTGTACCTGTTTTCGTGACATGCCGGGTTTGACCTGGGCGACGATGTCGCTGGTCAGGACATTGCCTTGCTGGACGTCGATTTTGTGAATCGAACAGGATGTTAATATCAATTGCAAACCGATAAGATAAATAAGACGTATTTTCATTAATCAATTGTTCCCAGGGCATTTAACGCGCCCTATGATAGCTCAGACCGCAATGGATGGGTACGGGCAAGTGCAGTAGTTTTTGAGGAAGGGGGTTCGAACGGTGGAAAATTCCAACCTGAAAAAGGCTGGTCTGAAGGCGACATTACCACGCCTGCGCGTGTTCCAGATGCTGGAGAATGCCAGTGAGCGCCATATGAGCGCTGAGGATATCTATAAGGCCTTGCTTGAGACGGGTGATGATGTGGGTATGGCTACCGTCTATCGGGTTTTAACCCAGTTTGAGGCTGCCGGCCTCGTTAATCGTCACCACTTTGAGGGGCATTCGGTATTTGAGCTTGATGAAGGTGAACACCATGACCACATTCTGTGCATCAAATGCGGCAAGGTGGATGAGTTTGTTGATGAGACCATTGAACAACGCCAGCGTGAAATTGCCGAGCGCGCGGGATATGAAATGACCGACCACGCCCTGTATATCTACGGCTTGTGTGGTAATTGCCGGGGGTAAAATTAGGACTTAGCACTCAGTACTTTTTTCGCCTGCGTTGCATGGTTGATCATTTCCCGGGCGTGGGCCAGGGTTTGTTTGGTTATCTCAACGCCACCCAGCATCCGGGCGATTTCATTCTGGCGATTTTTGTCATCCAGAGTCGTAATGGTCGTGCTGGCATTATTATGTGTGCGGGATTTATTGACGAACAGATGCTGGTGTCCCTGGGCGGCGACCTGAGGCAGATGGGTGACGCAGAGCACCTGGCTATTGTTACCCAGTTGACGCAATTTCTGACCAACAATTTCGGCAACCCCGCCGCCAATACCAACATCCACTTCATCAAAGATCAGGGTCGGGACACTGCTGTCGGTGGCCGTGATCACCTGAATGGCCAGGCTGATACGTGATAACTCACCACCTGAGGCGATCTTTGTTAATGGCTTGGGTGGTTGCTTGGGGTTAGTCGCCACCAGAAATTCGATGCGGTCGAGACCGAAGCGGGAAAAGTTTTCCTGGGTTTGTATATCAATGGCTAACAGGCTGTCCGGCATCCCCAGAGGCCGCATGGTGCTAGTGACCTCGCTGGCCAGCGCCCTGGCCGCCTTGTTACGGCTTTTACTCAGAGCGGCGGCGGCATCGTGATAGTCGCTAACGGCCTGATCAATCTCCTGTTGCAGGACTTCGAGGCGCTGTTCTGCATGTTCGAGCTGGTTCAGTTCATCAGTGAGCCGCACCTGTAGTTCGGGCAGCTCGCTGGCGACGATGCGATGTTTGCGGGCCAGATCATGAATCATACCAAGACGCTGATCAATCTGCTGCAAGCGCTCGGGATCCAGAGACAGGCCATCGATATGGTGCCGTAGTTCGCTGCCGGCTTCGTCGATCTGGATGGTGGCGCTATTTAATAGTTCAATGATGGGCTCAAGTGATGGGTCGTGGTGATGCAGCTCGTGCATAATCCCGATGATGTGGCTCAGATCCCGGCATAATGAGTTGTCTTCATTGTCGATCGCCAGCAATACCTGCTGGCAGCCTTCGAGCAGTCGATCGGCATTGGCCAGACGTTTGTGTTCATCACCCAGGGCCTGTATTTCATCGCTGCTGATGGCCAGGGTCTCCAGTTCCTGCACCTGAAAACGTAACAGGTCGAGTTGCTGGTCACGGTTACCGGCCTGGGTCAGCTGCTCATATTCGTGTTGCAGCGCCTGCCAGTGGCGGTAAGCCAGGCTGACACCCTCAAGCAGTGGCTTATGGTCGGCAAACTGGTCCAGCAGTTGTCGTTGCTGGTCACGTTTGAGCAGGGTTTGATGTTCGTGTTGGCCGTGGATATTGACCAGTAGATCACCCAGGCCGCGCAGTTGTTGAACGGGTACCGGGGTACCATTCACCCATGCTCGCGAGCGGCCCTCGCTGTTGACACTGCGACGCAGCAGGCATTCATCTTCATTATCAAGCTCATTGTCTGTCAGCCATAAGCGGGCCGGGGTGTTATTGCTGATATCGAAGCTGACGCTGATCTCGGTACGTTTACTGCCATGGCGGACGATGCCGCTGTCGGCGCGATCACCCAGGGCCAGACCCAGGGCATCAACGATGATGGATTTACCGGCGCCGGTCTCGCCTGTTAATACCGTCAGCCCACTGTCCAGCTCCAGCTCCAGTTGCTCGACAACGGCAAAATCGCGTAAGTGGAGGTAATTCAGCATGCTTGAGTGGGCCCGATTTGTGCTTGTGTTAGGCCCAATTATTAAGGGTTTCACGGGGGATGGCAATATTTTAGTGCTCTGTCCGCCGTCCGGATAAGCAGGGTATCTTATTGCGGGTGGTTTTTAGTGATGACCTTTGGGTGGTTCAGCCCACTGTAGTTTAGCGCGCAACAAATTGTAGTGATCGTGCTGGGCGGGGTGAATGAGCCGTAAGGGTTTTTCGGCCTTGTGAATCTGGATGCGATCACCAGTAGTTAACTCGAAGGGTATCTGACCGTCGCAGGTGACACGGACATCGTTGCTGCTACTGTCGACAATGATAATCTCGATCTGGCTGTCACCATTCACAACGATGGGACGGTTACTCATCGTGTGGGGGCAGATGGGGACAATGGTCACGGCATTCAGGGTTGGGTAAATGATGGGGCCACCGGCAGACAGGGCATAGGCGGTGGTGCCCGTTGGAGTGGCCACGATCAGGCCATCGGAACGCGTGCGATGGACAAAACGCTCATTGATATAGGTTTCCAGTTCGATCATGCGGGCCACATTCCATTTGTGGGTGACAACCTCGTTCAGGGCATAACTTTGATTGAGCGGCTGGTCGTCACGGCTGATAACACAATCAAGCAGGAAACGTTCCTCGAGCAGGTAGTTGCCAGAGAGGATTTCGGTCATACATTCTTCCATGGCCGAGGGCAGAATGTCGGCGAGAAAACCGAGCCGGCCCAGGTTAACGCCGACCAGCGGGGTGTCGCTATCGACCAGTTCACGGGCGGCGTGCAACAGGGTGCCATCACCGCCGATGACGATGGCCAGATCACAGATTTGGCCGATTTCAGTGCAGCTGGCTGTTTTGATCTGGCCGGCGCTGATGATGGCCGCGCTTTTGTCATCCAGGACAACGTGGATACCTTTGTTATCCAGGAACTGGATCAGGGCATCAATGGCTTCACCACCGTCGGCCCCCGTATGTTTGCCGATCAGTCCGACAGATTGAAATACAAATTCACTCATCAGGCAGTAATGATCCAAAAGGGGTTGTTTATTAACCAATAATCAAACAAAAGGTACCATGCAGGGGGTTATTACGCCAGCACTGTGGTTGTCCCTGCTTTGCTGCTGTTTCGGCTGGTTTTCATTATTCTGAAGGCGGATAAAAAATGCCGCTTTAACCTTGAATCAGGCCAATTCGCCCCTATAATTCTGTGGCGATTGACGTTTTTACGGAGCAGATTATGGCAAATGAACAACGGCCTGAGGGTGATGAGGATCAGATTCAGGTTATTGATGCAGTTGATGAGGCCGGTCAGGCCGAGCCTGCTGCAGGCAGCGAAGCAGAGGCTGGGGATGGTGCAGTGGCTCACGAGCAGTCGCATGAAGAATTATTACTGACCCTGCAGGATGCCCAGGCCAAGGCGGATGACTACTGGAACCAGTTGTTACTGAGCAGGGCCGAGATGGCCAATATGCAACGTCGGGCTGAGCGTGAACTCGAAAATGCCCATAAATATGGCCTGGAAAAATTTGTGCGGGAGTTATTACCCATCAAGGACAGCCTGGAGATGGGCCTGACGGCCGTTGATGGCGAGGTACCGGATCCGGCCAAGGTGCGTGAAGGCGTTGAGATGACGTTAAAATTATTGGCCGATGTGGTAGGAAAATTTGGCGTTGCTGAGATCAATCCGGTGGGTGAGGCATTTAACCCGGATTTTCATCAGGCCATGACTACCCAGCCCGGCGGGGACGGTGTGGAGGCGAATACCGTGTTGACAGTCTTTCAGAAGGGTTATCTGCTCAATGATCGACTGATCCGTCCGGCAATGGTGGTAGTGGCCAAATAAATGCTGGCTACCCCGAATAAAACGCATCAGGTGACTTGAAACAGGGCTTGCAGGCCCCAATATATCAAACATAACAGGTCACGTTGGGTTTGCGGGCCTTATAGAGAACAGCTAACAGCTAGCATAACGGAGATTTAGATCATGGCAAAGATTATCGGAATTGACCTCGGCACAACGAATTCCTGCGTCGCGGTAATGGAGGGTGACAAGCCCCGCGTAATTGAGAACAGCGAAGGTGGGCGTACAACACCGTCGATAGTCGCGTATACCGATGATGATGAGGTTCTGGTTGGGCAGGCCGCTAAACGCCAGGCCGTGACCAATCCGGAAAATACCCTGTTTGCCATCAAACGCCTGATCGGCCGCCGTTTCGACGAAGATGTTGTGCAGCGTGATATCAAACTGGTGCCCTACAAAATTATCAAGGCCGACAATGGTGATGCCTGGGTTGAAGCCCGCGGCAAAAAGATGGCCGCCCCGGAGGTTTCGGCCCGGGTACTGATGAAGATGAAAAAGACCGCTGAGGAATATCTCGGCGAGACTGTGACCGAGGCGGTGATTACCGTGCCGGCCTACTTTAATGATTCACAGCGCCAGGCAACCAAAGATGCCGGTAAGATCGCCGGGCTGGAGGTCAAACGTATTATCAATGAGCCAACGGCCGCAGCACTGGCCTATGGTATGGACAAAAAACGTGGTGATGCCAAGGTTGCTGTTTATGATTTGGGTGGTGGTACCTTCGATATCTCGATTATCGAGATTGCCGAGATTGAGGGTGAGCACCAGTTTGAGGTCTTATCGACCAATGGTGATACCTTCCTGGGTGGTGAAGATTTTGATACCCGCCTGATAGATTACCTCTCCGATGAGTTCAAGAAGGATACCACGGTTGACCTGCATAATGACCCGCTGGCCCTGCAGCGCCTGAAAGAGGCGGCAGAGAAGGCCAAGATAGAACTGTCATCCAGCCAGCAGACCGATGTGAATCTGCCTTATATCACGGCTGATGCCTCAGGTCCCAAACATCTGAATATCAAACTGACACGGGCCAAGCTGGAGTCTCTGGTTGAAGAACTCGTGAAACGTTCGATCGAACCCTGCCGGGTTGCCCTGAAAGATGCCGGTCTGAGTGCATCGGATATCGATGATGTGATTTTGGTTGGTGGGCAGACGCGTATGCCCAAGGTACAGGAAATGGTACAGGAATTTTTTGGCAAGGAGCCACGCCGCGATGTTAACCCGGATGAAGCTGTGGCCGTGGGTGCAGCGATTCAAGGTGGTGTGCTTGGCGGTGACGTCAAGGATGTGCTGCTGCTGGATGTGACGCCGCTATCGCTGGGTATTGAAACCATGGGTGGTGTCATGACCAAGCTGATTGAAAAAAACACAACCATCCCGACCAAGGCCAACCAGGTTTTTTCAACAGCCGACGACAATCAAACGGCTGTTACCGTGCATGTATTGCAGGGTGAGCGCGAGCAGGCGGTAGGCAATAAATCACTGGGACGTTTCGACCTCAATGATATACCACCGGCGCCGCGTGGTATGCCGCAGATTGAGGTCAATTTTGACATCGATGCCAATGGTATCCTCAATGTCTCGGCCAAAGACAAGGCTACTGGTAAGGAGCAATCGATCATCATCAAGGCATCAAGTGGTTTGTCGGATGATGAAGTAGAAAAGATGATCAAGGATGCCGAGGCCCATGCGGACGAAGATCGCAAGTTCCATGAGCTGGTTGCTGTACGCAACCAGGCCGATACCATGATTCATGCAGTACAAAAATCGATCGAAGAGCTGGGCGACAAGGTGGATGCCGATGAGAAGGCCAGGGCAGAAGCGGCGATTGCCGAATTGAAGGAAGTCATGCAGGGTGATGACAAGGATGTGATTGAAGCCAAAACCAAGGCCCTGACCGAGGCGTCTGCCAAGATCGCGGAGCGCGCGTATGCGCAACAGGCTGAGGCCGGGCAGGCCGACGCTGGGGCTGAGGCGGGTGCCGAGGCTGTGCAGGATGACGTTGTTGATGCCGAATTCGAAGAGGTCAAGGAAAACGACAAGTAAGTTCGGTGTGTTCGGTCGTGTCCGCAATCGTGATGCTGTGTCAGCTAGCACCTCGAAATGATGACTGCTACGATAGGTTTAGGGTACATTGAACACAAATGCAGCATGTTATGAAAGCGCGAGAGGTTCTCTCGCGCTTTTTCTATTAGTCCGTAGCCAAAGTTAAGAAGCATTATGTCGAAAAAGGATTATTACGAAGTACTGGGTGTGGCACGTAATGCCAGTGAGGCCGAATTAAAAAAGGCCTATCGCCGCTTGGCAATGAAATATCATCCTGACCGTAACCCGGATGACGCAGAGGCAGAAGCCAACTTCAAGGAGGCCAAAGAGGCCTATGAAGTACTGACTGATGCCCAGAAACGCGCAGCCTATGATCAGTTTGGTCATGCCGGTGTAGATCCCTCCATGGGTGGTGGCGGTGGTGCCCGCGGCGCCGGTGGTTTTGGTGATATCTTTGAGGATGTTTTTGGCGATATCTTTGGTGGTGGCCGTTCATCACGCACACGGGCCCAGCGGGGTGCGGATTTGCGTTATGACCTGAGCATTACCCTCGAAGAGGCAGTGCAGGGTAAAACAGTCAAGATTCAGATACCGACCCAGGTTGCGTGTAAAACCTGTGATGGTTCAGGTGCCAAAAAGGGATCAACACCTGAAACCTGTACTACCTGTGCTGGCCAGGGACAGGTACGTATCCAGCAGGGTTTTTTTTCGGTGCAGCAGACCTGTCCGCGTTGTCACGGCAGTGGCAAAATGATCTCCGACCCATGTTCCAGCTGCCATGGTCATGGCCGCGTGCAGGAGTCCAAAACCCTGTCGGTCAAGATACCGGCAGGCGTAGATACGGGAGACCGTATTCGTCTGGGTGGCGAAGGAGAAGCAGGAGAGAACAGCGGCCCGGCCGGTGATTTGTATGTTCAGGTGCACATTAAAGAACATCCCCTGTTTACCCGGGACGCCAGTAACCTGTATTGCGAAATGCCCGTGAGTTTTGTGACGACGGCATTGGGTGGTGAGATTGATGTGCCAACGCTGGATGGCCGTGTTAAATTAAAAATTCCATCGGAAACCCAGACGGGCAAGGTTTTTCGCCTACGTGGTAAGGGTGTGCGTTCAGTGCATGACAGCCACATTGGTGATCTATTCTGCAAGGTGGTGGTTGAAACGCCGGTTAAATTGAGTGCTGAACAAAAGGAAATCCTGCGCAGCTTTGATGAGTCGGTGCAGGGTGGTAATCACAAACATAGCCCCAAGGCACACTCATGGCTGGATGGCGTTAAAAGTTTTTTTGATGATTTGAAATCGTAGGGCTTGAGTGAGGAGTGATGGGGCTTGCGGTAGCACAGTGATAGGCTGACAATTTTGCATAAGCCATAACCCATAACCCATAACAGGAATTAGTCAGGAGCAAAACAGTAATGACCACCCGAGCTGCAATCATAGGTGCCAGTGGGCGCATGGGCAGGAGCTTGATTGCGGCATGTCAGGCTGATGGTGTTGCCGTGACCCTCGGGGCTGCGACTGAACGTCCGGGTAGTAGTGTTGTGGGTTGTGATGCCGGAGAGCTGGCGGGTCTGGGCAAACTCAATGTGACGGTGGTCGATGATCTGGCCACGGTGGTGGATGATTTTGATGTTGTTATCGATTTTTCTCAGCCGGTCGTAACGCTGGCCAATCTTGCAGTCTGTTGCGAATATGGTAAGGCGATAGTCATCGGTACCACAGGCTTTAAAGATGAGCAGCGGCAACAGATTGAAGGGGCTACAGCAACGATCCCGGTAGTGATGGCGCCGAATATGAGTGTGGGCGTCAATCTATGTTTGAAACTGCTGGATATGGCGGCCCGGGTGCTGGGTGATGACGTGGATATTGAAGTGATCGAGGCCCATCACCGCGATAAAGTTGATGCACCATCAGGTACGGCGCTACGTATGGGTGAGGTGGTTGCCAGTGCATTAGGACGTGATTTGAAAGAATGTGCCGTTTACGGCCGTGAAGGGATCACCGGGAAGCGGGATCGCAAGACCATCGGGTTTGAGACGATTCGGGCCGGTGATATCGTCGGTGACCACACGGTATTATTTGCTGCTGCCGGAGAACGGGTCGAAATTACCCACAAGGCATCCAGCAGGATGACTTTTGCCCAGGGCGCTGTGCGTGCTGCCCAGTGGCTGCAGGATAAGTCCTCTGGCCTGTTTGATATGCAGGACGTCTTAGGTCTGCGTGACCGATAAGCCCGAGCTGGACGCGCCTGTTACCTGGTGCGGTTCTAGCACCAATCAATTCATTCCCGAGACTGCCCCGGTGTTGCCAGTGGGGGATGAATTGAGCTTGTTGAGGCCGTAACCGTGGGTTTAACAACACCTGTTTCATGAAGTGTGGGGATGGAATGTGGTGGGCTGGGGGTAGATATCCACATGGACATGAAGGGGCCTGTAGGATAGAATCTCGCTCAATTCGGGGATGCTTGTCCATCAGCTCTGCCGTAAAAGTATTATAGGTGAATTTTAGCGGGGGTCCATGTTACGTGGCTCCCGTTTTGTGTATCTGACGGGAGGGAAGCGTTGTATCAGCCGGCATTACTCGCACTTGAGGATGGCACATTGTTTCATGGTCGTTCTGTAGGAGCGGCCGGGCAGATAGTGGGTGAGGTGGTTTTTAATACCGCTATGACCGGCTATCAGGAGATAGTGACCGATCCCTCCTACTGTCAACAAATTGTCGCGCTGACCTATCCGCATATCGGTAATACCGGCGCTAACGCGACCGATGAAGAATCGGCTGATATTGTCGTCAGCGGCCTCGTTATACGTGATTTACCCCTGATTACCAGCAACTTTCGTGCGGAGGAGTCCTTGCAGGCCTATCTGCAACGGCGTCAGGTTGTCAGTATTGCCGATATAGACACCCGACGTCTGACTCGTCTGTTACGGGAAAAAGGTGCCCTGAATGGCTGTATCTGGGCCGGCGATGATATTGATGTTGAGACGGCCGTGGCGAAGGCGCGTGAATTTCCGGGCCTGAAAGGTCAGGATCTGGCCTGCAGGGTGACCACGGCCGAAGCCTATCAGTGGCAGTCACCGAGCTGGACCTTGGCGGGGGATACTCAGACACCTGAGCCGCGTTTCAGGATTGTTGCCTACGATTATGGTGTCAAACGTAACATCCTGCGTATGCTCGTCGATCGCGGCTGCGAGGTGACTGTGGTGCCCGCAACAACAGCGGCTGCCGAGGTCCTGGCCATGAAGCCGGATGGTATTTTTCTGTCCAATGGGCCGGGTGACCCGGAACCCTGTGATTATGCGATTACGGCTATCCAGGACATCCTCGAAACCGATATCCCGGTATTTGGCATCTGTCTGGGGCATCAATTGCTGGCCCTGGCCAGTGGGGCTCAGACACTGAAAATGAAGTTCGGCCATCACGGTGCCAACCACCCGGTGCTGGATATTGCCAGTGGTCGGGTCATGATTACCAGTCAGAATCACGGTTTTGCTGTTGATGAACAGACTCTGCCGGCCAATCTGCGTGCCACCCACCGATCCCTGTTTGATGATTCATTGCAGGGTATTCATCGTAACGATAAACCGGCCTTCAGTTTCCAGGGACATCCTGAAGCTAGCCCGGGTCCGCAGGATGCGGCGCCCTTATTTGACCATTTTATAGAATTGATGCTGGAACGTGCTGAAGCCTGACCGACGATGAAACGAACTGATATAAAAAGTATTCTGATTATAGGGGCCGGACCGATTGTTATCGGTCAGGCCTGTGAGTTTGATTATTCAGGGGCCCAGGCCTGTAAGGCCCTGCGTGAAGAGGGTTACCGCGTTATCCTCGTGAACTCTAATCCGGCTACGATCATGACCGACCCGGGGATGGCCGACGCGACCTATATAGAGCCGATACAGTGGCAGACCGTGGCGCGGATTATCGAGCAGGAACGCCCTGACGCCCTGTTGCCGACCATGGGTGGCCAGACAGCGCTGAATTGTGCGCTGGATCTGGATCGTGAAGGGGTGCTGGAAAAATTCGGTGTCGAGATGATCGGCGCCACGCGTGATGCCATTGATATGGCCGAGGATCGTGATCGCTTCCGCCATGCCATGGATGATATCGGCCTCGAATCACCCCGGGC
>Ga0316187_10003263_pt1 | contig 14133 bp, 10 predicted proteins | sample CroRivburrow1_MG_FD_204927 | JGI IMG/M metagenome (GOLD analysis project Ga0316187, IMG submission 204927) | Coastal sediment microbial communities from Maine, United States - Cross River worm burrow 1 | ecosystem: Environmental > Aquatic > Marine > Coastal > Sediment | place: USA: Maine...
ATCGCGCCATCGACGGCCTGACGCTCGAAATCCCCGAGGGCTCCATCTTCGGTCTGCTGGGCCGCAACGGCGCCGGCAAGACCACCACGATCCGGATGATCATGGACATCATCCGCCCCGATTCGGGTGGGATTCGCGTTTTCGGCAAGCCGATGGACGAGTCGATCAAGGATCGAACCGGCTATCTCCCCGAGGAGCGCGGACTGTACCCCAAGATGCGTGTGCTCGACATGCTCCAGTTCCACGGAACCGTGAAGAACCTCTCGCCGTCCGAGGCCAGAGAGGCGGCGAGTCGCTGGCTCGATCGACTCGAGCTCGGCGACTGGAAGTCGAAGAAGGTCGAGGAGCTCTCCAAGGGCATGCAGCAGAAGGCGCAGTTCATCGCGGCGGTGATGGCCGAGCCCGAGTTGCTGATCCTCGACGAGCCGTTCTCCGGCATGGATCCCGTGAACCAGGATCTCCTGAAAGATCTGATCCTGGAGCGCAACCGCAACGGCTGCACCATCATCTTCTCGACGCACGTCATGGACCAGGCCGAGCGGTTGTGCCGGGAGATCGCCCTGATCGATCGCGGCCGCGCCGTGCTCAACGGCGAGCTGACGGCGATCAAGGAGCGCCTCGGAACCAATGCGGTGCAGGTGGAGTTCGACGGGGACGGCTCGTTCCTGAAGGACCTGCCCATGGTGGATCGGGTCTACGAGTACGGCCAGTACGTCGAGATCCGGCTCAGGCCCGGCGCCGATCCCCAGGACCTGCTCCAGGCGTCGACGGCCTCGCTCGAGATCCGACGCTTCGAGATCATGACGCCCACGCTCCACAACATCTTCATCCAGCAGGTCGGTGGAGATGCACCCGATGCGTAAGGTCCTGATGATCGCCCGCCGCGAATACATCGAGGCCGTTCGCAAGAAGGCGTTCTGGATCGGGATGCTTCTGTTTCCCCTGCTGATGGGTGCGATGTTCGTGGTGCCCATCGGTCTCTCGCAGGTCAATCCCGAGCGTCAGAAGACCCTCGTGATCGTCGACGAGACCGGACGGCTGGCTGGAACCGTCGCCGAAAGGCTGGCGGAAGAGACGCTGGCGGACGGAACTCCGGAGTACGTCGTCGAGTCGATCGAGGCGACTCGCCCGGCCGACGAGATTCGTCGCGAGCTCGAGCCCAGGATCCTCGAGGGGGAGCTCTACGGCGTGGTGACGATCGGGAGCGACTTCGACGCGAGCGACGGTTTCCGCTTTTACCGCAAGAACGTCGGCGATTTGCAGACCTCGAGCACCGTCCGGTCCGCGCTTCACAGCGCCGTGATCGACCTTCGTCTCGAGCGCAGCGACCTGGAGCTGGACAAGGGGACGCTCGAAGCGTTGACCGCAGGAGTGAACCTCGAGAGCTTCCAGGTCACCGCGGGCCAGGAGGCGATGAAGAAGGGCTTCATCGAGACCTACCTCGCGACCTACCTGTTCGTCATCATGCTGTACTTCATGCTGTACTTCTACGGCTATTCGGTGACACGGGGGGTACTTCAAGAGAAGAGCAGCCGGGTCATGGAGGTTCTCCTGGGCTCGGTCTCACCCGACCAGCTCATGACCGGCAAGATCCTCGGGATCGGGCTCGTGGGACTGACGCAGACCGGATTCTACATCGTCACCGTCGGTTCGTTGCGCCTCGTGGCGATCTTGTTCTTCGTCGGGAAAGAGTCGGGATTCGACGCCGCCGCGCTCGTCGACGCGGTCGGTCCAGCGAAGCTGGTGTTCTTCGTTGTCTATTACGTGCTCGGCTATTTCATGTTCGTGACGCTGTTCGCCATCATCGGGGCCGTCTGCAACTCGGAGCAAGAAGCGCAGAACTTTCAGCTTCCGGTGGTCCTGTCCCTGCTGATCCCCATGATCTCGACGATCTTCTTCGTGCAGCACCCCGACGCGCCGGCCGCCGTCGTTCTGTCCCTGGTGCCGTTGTTCACCCCCATGCTCATGTTCATGCGAATCAGCGTGCTTTCGCCGCCCGCCTGGCAGATCGCCCTGTCGATCGTCTTGCTCCTGGTCACGATCTGGGTGCTCTTCAAGGCCGCGGCCAAGATCTTCCGCATCGGCACGTTGATGTACGGCAAGCGACCGACGATCCCCGAGATTCTCCGTTGGGCGCGAGGGTAACTTCGGGAGCGGATGAGGTGAAAGCCGTGACGGATCCCAAACAGCTTGGCTTCGATTACGTCGCCACCCCCTGGCGCTTCCAGGCGGAGTGGGATGGAGAGTGGAACAAGGGCGGGCTGATCGACGCGCCGACCTTGACCCTGGAGGAGGGGGCGACCGCCCTGCACTACGGTCAGCAGTGCTTCGAGGGGCTCAAAGCCTTCGCCGGCCCGGACGGTGTGCCGCAGCTTTTTCGCGCCGATGAAAACGCCGCGCGCATGGCCCGCACCGCCGAGCGAATCCTGCTCCCGCCGCCGTCGAAGGATCTGTTCCACAAGGGTGTGCACGCCTGCGTCCTGGCCAACCGCGATCTCGTGCCTCCCCACGGCAGCGGGGCCTCGCTCTACGTGCGCCCGCTCTTGATCGGCGTGGGCGACAACCTGGGCGTGCGCCCGGCTCGCCGCGCCGTCTTTCGCGTGTTCTGCTCGCCGGTCGGTCCCTACTTCAAGGGCGGCATGAAGGGCATTCGCCTCAAGGTCAGCGACCAGGATCGTGTCGCGCCCCGCGGCCTGGGCGCCTTCAAGACCGGTGGCAACTACGCCGGCGGGCTCCTGCTCGCCAAGCAGGTCAAGGAGGAGGGCTACGACGAGGTTCTCTACCTTGACGCGAGAGAGCATCGCTACCTGGACGAGGCCGGCTCGGCCAATGTCTACGGGATCAAAGGAGACACCTTCATCCAGCCGGACTCCGATTCGATCCTCCCCTCGATCACGATGAAGTCGCTGCTCGTCCTCGCCGCCGAAGAGCTGCACATGACCGTGGAATGCCGCAAGATACCCGTGGAGGAGATTCGCGAGCTCGACGAGATGGGCTGCACGGGCACCGCCGCGGTCATTACCCCCGTCGCGCTGGTCCACCACGCTGGCCAGGACATGGAGATCCCGGCCGCGCCGGGACCCAAGACCCGGGAGCTCTACCGGCTCCTCACCGGAATCCAGGCCGGCGAGATCGAGGACACACGCGGCTGGGTGGTCAAGGTCGAGCAGGGCTGAAGGACTCGCACCCGGCGGCTTGGCGTTCGATTCGGAGCGAGTGGGACCGGTCAGAGACGGCGGAGTCGCTCGCGGAAGGCGAAACCGATCAGCTTGTAGACCAGCCGCGCGACGGTGAAGTCGGCGTGGTGGAGGCCCGGGATCGGGGCCAGCTCCACGACGTCACAAGCCACTACCCGGCCTTCGCGGAACAGCCGTTCCAGAAAGCCCAGGGTCGGTCTCCATTTCCCGCCTCCCGGCTCCGGGGTGCCGGTAGCGGGAACGATGGCGGGGTCGAAGTAATCGACGTCGACGGTGAGATACAGCGGGGCGTCCCCGAGGCCGTCGAGCGCGCGATCGTGCCAGTCGTCGCCTTCCATCTCCCAGGCGTGGATCATGCGGTGGCCGGGAATCCCCTCTCGGATGCGCTCGGCTTCCTCGACGGAGTAGCTGCGAATGCCGATGCCCGTGACCGGCGCCATCTCGAGGCAGCGCGCCATGGCGCACGCGTGGTTGCACGGAGTCCCCTCGTAGCGATCCCGGAGGTCGGCGTGGGCGTCGAGCTGCACCACCCGCAGGCCCGGATGACGCTCGTGCGCGGCACGCACCGCACCCGGCGTGATCGAGTGCTCGCCTCCGAGCGTGACCACCCACTTGCCGGCATCCATGAGCTCGCCGCACCGCGCGGTCACCGCGGCGACAATCCGGTCCGGAGGGTCGTCAGCGGACACCGTCAAGGGAGCCGCGGTATGGATGCCGACGCGGTACGGCTCCGCGCCCATCTCGTCGTCGTAGAGCTCGATCTGCTCGGAGGCGTGGAGGATCGCGGCCGGCCCTCGCGACGCTCCGGCTCCGTAGGAGACGGTGCCCTCGTACGGGACCGGCAGAACGGCCACCGCCGCATCGACCAAGTCGCGAGCCGCCTCCTCGCCGCCGAACGGGGTCGTCGGTTCGTCTTGGTGTCCCATGAATCTCCCCGTCGCGCGACGAGACGAGATGTCGCGCGGGTGCGATTATACGGGGAGTGCCGACGCCTCGGACGGGGCGCCTCCAAGGTACGGGTGGCAGCCGGAGTCGCCTCCTCGAAAATAACTCCGGCCACCACCCGGCGGTCATGAAAGCCGCCGACGCCGTGGGTCCCGTTTCACTTCGTCGGCGGTCGGGAGCTTCGCCCCCACCGCGCCCGGATGAAGAGCAACCCTCGGGCCAGATCGGTCTTCAGCCGATCAAGCGCGAGGCGTCGGCATTTCCCCGTTACGGAACGGGGGTCGCCTCCCCCGGCGACCGCCGGCGGGCCCCACGATGCCCGCCGGCGGGCACGCACGCCCGAAGCGATCCGCTACAATGCGCCCGGCCCCGCCGCCCATGACAGGAGACCGCGTCGATGCCGCACAAGACCCGAACCGTTCGAGCCCGCTCCGCCCAGGCCTCTCTGTTCGACGAATCGCCGGGGCGTCCTTCCGCCAAACGTTCCTCCGGCGGCAGCGGCTCCTCACGCGGCAAGGCCGAGCGCAAACCGGCCCCGAGCAAGAAGTCATCGAAAAAAGCGAAGAAGAAAACGGAGGCGCCCCGAGCCGAGGCACCGCCCAGGCGCCGGGCGAAAGCGCGTCCTCGGGAAGACGCCGCCTCGATGGCGGCCCGTCAGAGGGAGATCTCGATCTCCGAGTTCTTCACGAAGAACCGCCACCTCCTCGGCTTCGACAATCCCCAGAAGGCGCTGTTGACCGCGGTCAAGGAGGCCGTCGACAACTCCCTCGACGCCTGTGAGGAGGCGGGCATCCTGCCCGATCTCGTCGTGGAGATCACCGAGGTCGGCGAGAGCCGCTTCCGGATCGCCGTCGAGGACAACGGCCCCGGCATCGTCAAGCAGCAGATCCCCCGCATCTTCGGCAAGCTGCTGTACGGCTCGAAGTTCCACCGGCTCAAGCAACAGCGCGGCCAGCAGGGTATCGGAATCTCGGCTGCCGGGATGTACGGCCAGCTCACCACGGGCCGCCCGGTATCGATCATCTCGAGGACCGGCAAGCGCAGCCCGGCCCACCAGTTCCAGCTCGTCATCGACACCAAGAAGAACGCTCCCGTCATCCAGAAGGACACCACCATCGAGTGGGAACGGGCGCACGGCACCCGCGTGGAAATCGAGCTCGAGGCGGTCTACAAGAAAGGGCGCCGCTCGGTGGACGACTACATCGAGCAAACCGCGCTGGCCAATCCCCACGCCGAAATCCGTTTCGTGACTCCCAAGGACGAGCCGCGGATCTACGAACGGGTGACCCGGGAGCTGCCCAAGGAATCGGTCGAGATCAAGCCTCATCCCTACGGCGTCGAGCTCGGCATCCTCGCGAGGATGCTGAAAGAGTCCAAGGCAAGAAACCTGCGGGGCGCGTTGACGGGAGACTTCTCCCGCGTGAGCGCCGCGGTCGCGGACCGGATCTGCGAGACCGCCGGCGTGTCGGCCGGCACCCGGGCTTCGAGACTGACCGCCGCCCAGGTGGAGATGCTGTTCCAGGCGATCCCCAAGGTAAAGATCATGGCGCCTCCGACCGCGATCCTCTCGCCCATCGGCGAGGAGCTGCTCCAGACGGGCCTGGAGGAGCGGATCGAGGCGGAGTTCTCGACGGCGGTCACGCGTCCTCCGGCTGTCTACCGGGGCAACCCGTTCCAGATCGAGGCGGGGCTGGCCTACGGCGGTAACCTGCCGGGCGACGACCTGGCTCAGCTCTACCGCTTCGCCAACCGCGTGCCCCTGCAGTACCAGCAGTCGGGGTGCGCCATCTTCAAGTCGGCCCTCTCGGTCGACTGGAGGAAGTACGGCCTCCAGCAATCGCGGGGCGCGCTACCCACCGCTCCGATGGTGGTCTCGGTGCACATGGTCTCGGTATGGGTGCCCTTCACCTCCGAGTCGAAGGAAGCCGTCGCCTCCTATCCGGAGATCGTCAAGGAGATCCGGCTCGCCCTGATGGAGGCCGGTCGTCGCCTGGGCATCTTCGTGCGCCGCCGGCGACGGGTGGCCGACGAGGCCAAAAAGCGCGCGCACATCGAGAAGTACATCCCCGCCATCGGCAAGGCCCTCCAGGAGATCCTCGACCTCAGCGATAGTCACCGAGACCGCACCGTCGCGAATCTCAAGGACATCCTGGAGCGCAGCCGGAAGCTCTGATCACGGGAGCTTGCCGGCGAGGTCATCCCAGCGCGCGTACAGCCCTTCGAGATTGCTCTCGATCTCGGCTCTTTCGCGGGCGAGTCGGGCAGCTTTCTCGGGGTCGCTGTAGGTCGCCGGGTCCGCCTGCTGCGCGTTGACCTGGTTCAGCGATCGCTCCAGGGTCGCGATCTCGGGCTCGACGCGGTCGAGCTCGTCCTGCACCACCTTTCGCTCGCGGTAGAGGCGATTTCGCTCTTCGGCCTCGGTCCGACGTAGCTCCCGACGGCGCTGCCGGTCGTCGGTCCCGCTCTCGTCGGCCGCCTCCGGCGCCTCCGTCACCGCACGCTCCATGAAGGTATCGTAGTCGCCTGGATAGGTGTCGACGCGACCGTTGCCCACCTCGCCGATCGAGGTCGCGACGCGGTTCATGAAGTAGCGGTCGTGGGAGACGAAGATCAGCGTGCCCTCGTATTCGTCGAGGGCGTCCTCCAGGACCTCTCGCCCCATGAGGTCGAGATGGTTGGTGGGCTCGTCCAGCAGGAGCAGGTTGGCGGGCCGGACGAGCAGCCGGCACAGCGCCAGCCTCGCCTTCTCGCCACCGGAAAGCACGGAGACCCTCTTGTCGACGTCTTCACCCGGAAACAGGAAGCTCCCTAGAAGCGTGCGGGTGCGTTGCCGATCGAATCGCCCGGCGGCCGCCGCCTCGACGCTCTGCAGGACCGTGTGCCCCGGATCAAGGGCCTCCAGCTGGTGCTGGGCGTAGTACTCGGCGGTGACATTGTGGCCGAGCTCGAGCCTCCCCCCGTCCGGATCGGTGCCCCCCGCCAGGAGCTTCAGCAACGTGGATTTCCCCGCTCCGTTGGGTCCGACCAGGGCCACCCGGTCGCCGCGTCGCATCAGGAAGTTCAGGTCGCGGTAGACGACCTTGTCGCCGTAGGCCTTGGAGAGACCCTCGATCCGGACCACGATCTCCCCCGAGCGGGGTGGCGGAGGAAAACCGAGGCGCATCTTCCGGGTGGTCCGCTTGACGGTCTCGACCGGCTCGAGCTTCTCCAGCGCGCGGACGCGGGCCTGGACCTGCCGCGCCTTGCTGGCCTTGTAACGGAAGCGCTCGACGAACCGCTGGACGCGCGCGACCTCCCGGGCCCGGAGTCGAGCGTCCTTCTTGCGCGCCTCGTCGCGCTGCACCTTGGTCTCCAGGTAGCTGTCGTAGTTGCCGCGGTAGATATCGAGCCTGCCGCAGTCGAGCTCCGCCACCGTGGCGACCATACGGTTGAGGAAGTAGCGATCGTGGGAGACCACCACGAATGCCCCCTCGTAGGCAGCCAGGAATCCCTCGAGCCACGACAGGGCCTCGAGGTCCAGGTGGTTGGTCGGCTCGTCGAGGAGCAACAGTCCCGGTGACCCGACCAGCAGGCGCGCCAGCGCGACTCGCATGCGCCATCCGCCGGAGAGGTCGGCCAAGGGGCGGTCGAACGCCGTGGGGGGCACGCCCAGCCCGGTCAGGATCGAGCGACTCCGGGTCTCGGCACGGTCTCCGCCGAGCACCTCGAAGCGATGACGCAGCTCGCCGTAGGCTGCGGTCGTCTCCTGCATGGCCGGATCCTCGGGCGGAAGCTCGCTCATCCGGTGCTCGAGGGTGGCGAGGCGCGTCTCGATCTCGCGTAGCTCACCCAGGCCGCCCAGCGCGACCTCCAGAACGGTTCCCTCGCCGAGGGTCTCGACCTCCTGGGGCAGGTACCCGATCCGGAGCGATTCGGGGGCGTGGACGCTACCGGCGTCCGGGCGGTCCTCGCCCACGACGATCCTCAAGAGCGTGGTCTTTCCTGCACCGTTGGGTCCGACGAGGCCCACACGGGCATCGGGCTGGATCAGCCAGGACAGGCCGTCGAACAGAACCTGCCGGCCGAAGCGCCGCTGAATGCGATCGAGGCGAACCATGATCCGGGTATTGTAGAGGGGACCCGGCGCGGCATGCAGGCCCTGGACCTGCCTGCTAAGATGCGCCGACGGCGCTCTGGAGCGCCCGGAGGTTGCTGAAGACGATGAAGTTCCTTCTCGGAATCCTGTTCGTCCTCTTGCTCGCCGCGACGGTGGCGATCTTCGTCCTGGCTCGTCGGATCGAGCGCGCTCGCAGGGCCCTCGATGCGAAAAAGGCCGCGGTCCAGAAGCGGCTCCAGGAACGCGGCGGGGAAGCGGAGCTCGAGTACGTTGTCATGGAGATCGACCGCGCGCTCGAGGACGTCAAAGGCGGCGATGAGGCCGCGAGCGCGGACCGACTCCGCGAGCTCAAGACCGTTCTCCTGAAGAACCACTCGGCCCAGCCGACGCCCTTCGACGCCGCCGGTGCGTGCGCCGACGTGGTCGACGCGTGGCGAAGGCAGGTTCCGGACGAGGAGATCGTCTTCAACCGGTCGGTCGAGGGAGCAACCGAGGTCGCGGGGGATCCGGACCTGTTCCGGTGGTCGCTCCGGGAGCTGTTCTCGAATGTCGTGGCCCACGGGGGCCCCTGGTCCCGGATCGCGGTCGAGCTGGGGTCCGAGGACGGAGCGGCGCTCCTGTCCTTCACCGACGACGGCGAGGGTCCGGACCTCACGATGATTTCGAGACTGTACGGCGCCTTCACGCCGCGAATCGAATCCGAGGGGCCCGGTCTGGGGCTGTTCGCGGTCAGGGCCATCGTCGAGAGAATGGGTGGCTCGGTCAAGGCGAGTCCGGGGGACGAAGGCGGCCTTCGCCACACCGTTCGGCTGCCGTTGAACCCCTCCGAGCGCGCGCAGAACCGACCCGCGGAAGCCACGAGCCAGGCTTAGCCCGGACCCCGCTGGCCCTCCTCCCGGGCCGGCCCTATATTCGCCCTGAATCAGCACGGACGAGGTGTGTTCATGTCGCGATTCGCGGCTGCCGGAGCCAATCCACGAGTGTGTCGAAGCGTCTTGGTGGGCTGCGCGCGCCTGATCGTGGTCGCCGCGATGCTGCTCGGCGGGTCCATCCAGGCCAGGGTGCTGCGGTACTCCCTCGATATCCGCGATGGTGAAGCGACCCGCTATATCGTCGAGATCCCGGTGAGTCATCCCGGACCGCTTCTGATCGACGTCGAGTGGCCGGGCTCGAGAACCCTGGCATTTCGGATCGAGGGCCCCGGTCGGCCGCAAGTCAAGACGCGGCGCGCAGGACCGTCCCCGCAACACCTCGAGGTCGAGGTGACCGAAGAGATGATCGTTGACGGCAAACCCTGGGAGCTCCACATCCGGTCCCTCCCCGACCGCGGACGCGCCGAGGGCATCCTGACCGTGACCCTCCCGTCGCCGGAAGATCCGGTGAATCCGGGAGAGTCGCTCGAGCCCGCGCCGTCCGCGCCGGAAGTCGATCCGTGGGCCCGGTCGCGCACCGCTCCTGTCGAATCACCCGCCGGCGTCGCGCAGGTTTTCGACCAGGTCGAAAGCTACCGGTCGTGGGTCGTGGACGAAAACGGCGCCCCACGACAGGATGCGTGCGGCTGGCAGTCCGATCTTCTCCGCTACCTGGCGGAACGCCGGGATGAGCTGGAGGAGAACGATGGTGGGATCGACGAGGCGACTGCCCGGTACTTCATAAGGCTGGCACATACGATTCGCAGCGTCGACGAGCTGCGTTCATCGGACGACCCGATCCTGGCCGGTCCGGCTCCGGAGACCGAGCTTCGGCGTCGCGCCTGGGAAACCGTCCGGCGGCAGCGGATCGAGCCGTTGGAGCACGAGCTGGACGAGCTGGGTGAGACCGTTCGACGGGGCTACGTGACCGATCTCACCGGCCGGCGGTGGCCGATGCGCCTGCTCGGCTGCCTGACCGCGTGCGAGCGCTATTTCGAGCAACGCACCCGGCTCGGCGAGGGTCGCGCCCCGAACGCCGACCTGGCGCAGGCCCAGTGGGACGGCATCCTCGCCGCGGCCGACGCGCTGGACGCGCTCGCCACCGCCGAAGACGGGTCCCCACTGGTGGTCGGCGAGGCGCAGACGACCCCCTGACCCTCCCTCGACGCGGCTTTCCGAAATGCTGGCGTACGACGCCCGGGCGGGTAAGATGACCTGGCTCGGCGGCTCTCGCGCCGGCACCGGGAGGCCCCGATGAAGAGCAAGGTGGCGGTGCTGCGGGTACGTCCCGAATCGATTCTGGACGACATCGGGAAGCTGTGCGGGCTGGCGGGAATGCGGGACGCCCTGGACGCGTCGGCGACCACGATCCTCAAGGACAACATCTCGTGGCACTTCCCCTTCCCGGCGGCCAACACGACCCCGTGGCAGCTCGAAGGGACGATCCTCGCCCTGCGTGCCGCGGGCTACGAGGACCTGACCTGCGTCCAGAACCGGACGGTCGTCACCGATGCGTTCAAGGGCGAAGACCTCAACCGCTACCTCCCGGTGCTGAAGCACTACCGGGTCCCCATCCTCTACAACTTCAAGTCGGGCGACATGAAGTGGGTCGAGTACAAGCCCAAGGCCCGCATGCGGGTGCTTGACAAGATCTATCCCGACGGCATCCGCTTGCCGGACTACTTCTTCGGGAAAAACATCGTTCAGTTGCCGACCGTGAAGTGCCATATCTACTCTACGACCACCGGGGCGATGAAGAACGCCTTCGGCGGACTGCTTTACGACCACCGGCACTACACCCACTCCTGGATCCACGACACCCTTGTGGATCTGCTGGCTATACAGAAGGAGATCCACACCGGAATCTTCGCGATCATGGACGGGACGACGGCCGGCAACGGCCCCGGACCCCGGACGATGTTCCCGGTGGTGAAGAACCTGATGCTGGCCGCGGCCGATCAGGTCGCCATCGACGCTGTCGCCGCCAAGATGATGGGTTTCGACCCGATGACGATCGGGTACATCCGAGGTGGCCACGAGGAAGGTCTGGGCGTAGGCGACCCGCGGGACATCGAGATCGTGGGCGAAGACGTCTCGGGCGAGTCGTGGGGCTTCCACGTCGGGAACAACGGTGCGAGCCTGATCGGCAACCTGCTGTGGTTTTCGCCGTTCAAGGTCTTCCAGAAGCTGTTCTTCCGCACTCCGCTGGTGCACGCCTTCGTCTTCGGGTCCGAGGCCTACCACGACTACTTCCGCTGGCCGATGCGCGACAGCAAGGTCTACGAGAAGTGGCTGAGGGAGACGGAATGGGGCGGGCTGTTCCAGCGCTACGCGCAGGGTCCCATCGGGCCCGCGGCATCACCTCCGACCGAGCCGACCGCCGCCGCGCCCTGAGCCGACACGGGGGCCGTTAACCGCGCGCGTATTGTCCAGAAAATGAGCCGACCGCGGCTGAGGGTAGGGAATCGTGCTGTAGGCCGTGTTGGACTGCTCTTGACGAGAATCGGTTCGGCCGAGCAAGCGGACCCTACGAGAATGCGCCTTGAACCTCCATTCCGCTAGAATCCGGCTTGTGTTTCTTATCCACCCTGACCCGGCAAGCCGAGCTCATCGGGAACGATGCATGGTCGAAGAGGACCGTCCCGACATCCTGACGACCTCTTTCGGAGAGCCGGCATGAACGCCAAACGCACGGTCGTGCGAACCGCCGTCGGCCTCACGGTGTTCCTGTCGGGCTACCTTGCCGCCGAGCTGCTGGTCGCGCCGCTCCTGGCGGACCGTCCGGCGATCAAGCGCCAGTACTTCGTGCGCGACGTCGATCACCGCATGCCGCCCGACGACCCCGGGATTCCCACCAACGAGGACGGGATCCGCTCGCGCCGGAGGGCCGGCGACTTCACGCCCGACGGCTACAACATCGTCTTTCTGGGTGATTCCTTCATCTACGGTTACAGTCTGGAGCTTGAGCAGACCATCCCCCACGTGGTCGAGGCACGGCTGCGGGAGCGTTTTCCCGAGCGCGATGTGCGGGTGGCGAGCTTCGCGCGGGTGAGCTCCTCTCCTCTCCTGAGCTACCGGCAACTGAGCGACATCGGGGCGCGATATCGACCCGATCTCGTCGTGCTCGGTCTCGACATGACCGACTTTCACGACGACATCAAGTACGAGGCGATGCTGGCCCGCGCGGGTATCTACCGTTGGTACGACAAGCTACCCATGACACTCGCCGTCTTCAGGAAGGTGGCGCCCCGGACCTTCTGGCGGGTCCACGGGTGGTCACTAAGCGGCGCCCTGCCCGAGGGCGTGTTTTTCGCATCGGGCGCGCCGCTCTCCGAGACCCGCCCGTACCTACAGACGACGCTTCGCAACCTGGACGCGATCCACCGTCTGTCGGCGTCCCTCGGCGCCCGATTCGTCCTGATCGTGTTGCCGCGCTCGTATCAGTACAGCGACCGAGAGTCGCCGCTCAGCTGGGAGAAAACGGCGTACGACGACCTCGGACCGTTCAGCACGGAGCCGTTCCGGTTCTTTCGAGAGATCGAGGCGAGTCTCGCGTATCCCGTCTACTCGCTGCTGTCCACTTTCCTCGAGACGGAGGTCTTCCCGACCTGCTTCGAGGACGATCCGCACTGGAACGCTGACGGGGCTCGCGTTGCGGCGGAGCGCATCGCCGAGATCCTGGAGGTTGAGATCGAGCGGCCGACTGCCGGCGGACCCTAGCCCTTTCCAGTCTCGTACCCTGATTGAGCCGGGCGGTCCAGTCGGCAGTTGGCCCGGCGATGCCTCCCCTCCTATGATGCAACTCGCCATGCAACGGAGAATCTGGAAGACGGAGAAGGCCGGGAGCATCCGGCGGCTACGGCTTGTGGAGGACGGCCTCCCTCCGCTGAAAGCGAATCACGTGCGCGTCAGGGTGCGTGCCGCGGGACTGAACTTCGCCGACCTGTTCGCGCTGACCGGACTGTACTCGGCCACGCCCGACGGACCGTTCGTACCCGGGCTCGAGTTCAGCGGCGAGGTATCGGAGGTCGGTCGATCGGTCGCAGGTTCCAAGCTCACGCCGGGACAGCGGGTGATGGGGTGCATCCGGTTTGGCGGATACGCGTCGATCGTGGACGTGCCGGCCTCCGGGCTGCAGACGATTCCGCAAGGGTGGACCTTCGAGCAGGGCGCGGCTTTTCCCGTACAGACGCTGACCGCCTGGTACGCCCTTTCCACGCTGGGAGCGGTGGCTCCCGGGCAGTGGGTGTTGATCCACAGCGCCGCGGGCGGTGTCGGCCTGCAGGCGATGGCAATCTGCCGCATCCTGGGCGCCGTGCCGGTGGGCAGCGTGAGCGGTCGACACAAGAAAGCGTTCCTGGCCGAACGCGGCTACGAGCAGGTGATCGTCCGCGGCCGAGACTTTGCCCGTCGGCTCGACGAGATCCTCCAGGGGCGGCCCCTGCATCTGGTGCTGGATGCCATCGGCGGGAAGATCCAGCGACTGTCGTTTGACGCGCTCGCACCCACCGGGAGAATGGTGTGCTTCGGTGCAGCCGTATTCGCACCGGGGCGGAACCGCCCCCGCTACCTTGCGTCCGCGTGGAACTACCTGCGGCGACCCCGATACGACCCATTGCCGATGATCAGCGCAAACAAGTCGGTCATGGCATTCAACCTGATCTGGCTGTGGCACGACCAGATCCTCGTCGCCCGCTTGATGGACGAGATCCTCGCTCTGGACCTCGCCCCGCCCCACGTCGGCCGGACGTTTCCGTTCGACCAGGCCCACGCCGCGCTGGAGCACCTGCGCAGCGGCCGCTCGATCGGAAAGGTAGTGCTGATGCTCCAACCGTCGCCAGCGGCGTCGTCGAACTCGTCGCTTCCGAAATGAGCCAACAACACCGTCAAGCACATCGGCCCGCTGAGTCTCGAGGGCTTCGAGGTCGAGGACATCAAGGCCGCCACCGCCGCCGCGCGACATGCGCGGCGGGGCCATTACTCC
>Ga0316187_10003264_pt1 | contig 14132 bp, 12 predicted proteins | sample CroRivburrow1_MG_FD_204927 | JGI IMG/M metagenome (GOLD analysis project Ga0316187, IMG submission 204927) | Coastal sediment microbial communities from Maine, United States - Cross River worm burrow 1 | ecosystem: Environmental > Aquatic > Marine > Coastal > Sediment | place: USA: Maine...
GTCGCGTCCACCGAGCTTCTCTGAATGTCCACCAGGAGATTCTCCCGGCAAAATACTGAATCAATCGACGCTGACCCCTTTGAACCATTTTGACTTATACCTTCCCTATGCCTGAAGGACAAATTTCCAATCCTGCATGTGATAACATTCGCTCACTATGATTTCGCTTGAACAGTTTATTGACCGTGAACAGGCTTGCAGTTGAACTCGTATCGTCCTGTGAATAATTTCAGAATCTCGATAATCTTCAGTCTATTGCTGCTGGCTACAGCGTCGCAACTTTCGGTACGTGCTGACGGATTCGATTACCCGGTTACACAGATAACCGACAAGATACATGTCATATTCGGGCCACTGGAATTACCCGACAAAAATAACCGTGGCTTTCGTAACAACGTCGTCATTGTCAGTACCAGCAAAGGAATTGTATTAATGGACCCCGGGGGAAGCGCCTGGTCTGGCGACATGGTGGCTGCAAAGATAAAATCGATGACCGACATGCCAGTAGTCGCTGTATTCAACTCCCATGCACACGGTGACCATTGGCTGGGTAATGAGGGCATCAAGCATCATTTCCCCGATGCCGTTATTTATGGTCACCCGAACATGAAGGCGCGATTAGAGCAAAGTGACGGGTTATTCTGGCTGGAAACAATCAACCGCGTAACCGACAACAAGGCGAATGGAAAAGAGGTCATAGCACCTGACAGGACTGTCAATAATGACGATGTGATCAGCATAGGCGATACGGACTTTCGCATCTTCCACTTTGGAAAAGCACATACCGATAATGACATCATGGTGGAGATCGTCGGGGAAGATACGCTATTCACCGGGGACGTTGTGCGCAACCGGTTTATCGGCCTGATGGAAGATGATTCGAGTTTTACAGGCAATATTGAAGCCATCGAAAAAATTGTCGCGATGAATTACAAGTACTATATTCCCGGCCACGGTAATTCGGGAGATGTTGAAATACCGCTAACCTACAATACCTATCTCAAATCGTTGCGTAAAGTTGTCAAACAGATGTTCGACGAGGGCATGGAAAGCTACGAAATGAAGCCAGGTATAATCGACGCTCTCGCTGATTACCGGCAGTGGAGAGGATTCGACACGCGGCTGGGTGGGCAGATTAGTCAGGTTTACCTGGAGATCGAAAAGGAGGAGTTCGAATAATTTATTCCGTATTCAGCATTGCTACTGGCAAAGCACAACGAGTTTAACAGATCGTAAGCCGCCCCCCCTTTGGTTCGCCAAAAACGGACACCCAGTTAGAAAATGACTGAATCGATTCTGAGCTTCCTGAGCAATAAGTTTTTCAACAGACTTAAGCGCATCACCTGACCAAAACGCCACTCGCGGTGAGACGGATCAAATTTACTACCGGTGTCGAATTGTAATGGGTAAAATCTCCCGCCACATAGATGTCACCACTGCCATCGGTTGTATAAGCAGCATCACTGGCACTGCCGTTATAGTTAAACCCCTCGCCAATGAGGAATCCTGTATCGATTGAACCATCGTCGTTTAAGCGCACAACATCCTGGTTATTGGTATTAGTGGCATGAGCATAGATATCACCACTGCCATCAACTGCAGGAAGGATGAAGCGCCCTCCCTGGAAATGGAAAACACTGGTATCTACAACAAACCCAGTGTCGAACGACCCATCGCTGTTTAGACGAGCAAGACCATTTGCAGTCTTACCGTTATACCCACTAAAAAATCCTGCTAGGTAAATATCACCGCTGCCATCAGTAGCCACTGCGATATCCGTCACCCATTCGTTAAATCCGGAGGGGCCGGTATCAAATCCAGTGTCAATCGATCCGTCGTTATTTAATCGAGCAATGTAGGGAGCGACATTCCTCGAGACATAAATGTCACCACTGCCATCGGTTGCCGGGGTAATGCTATCTCCGCCCGCTGCAAAACCAGGATTAAAATCAACATCGAGCGAACCATCGACGTTTAAACGAATCGGCCCATCAACATAGACATCTCCGCTGCCATCGGTAGCCGGAACAATCGTGCTAACCTGACGCTGGATTTCTGTGCCGGTGTTGAAACTTTCGTCGAGGCTACCATCCAGGTTTAGGCGAGCTATACCACTGATAGTAGAATCAATGTAACTTAAATAACCACCGACATAGACGTCTCCGCTTCCATCGATGGCTGACACAATAATCTGGGGGGAAAAGAAATCTGTACCTGAATCAAAACCTTGGTCAAGCGAACCGTCATTGTTCAAGCGGGCAATATATTCGACAGCGCGTTTTTTAAAGTGTGTAAAAGAACCCACGGCGTATAGGTCGTCGCTTCCATCCAATGCCGGGGCGATCGAAGAAACACTCCAATTAAAGCCATCCCGTCTGAGTGAGCATGCTGTCCCATTCCATACCCAGTCCTCTCCCGGTTCACCGCCAGGACACTCGAAGCGAACGTCAACATCACAAGCTGCAAGTAAGGAGACAAAAAGAAATAGAGCAAAGTTGCTGAGTAATCTAGTTTGCATGTTTTGGGACCTTTGAAACGCAGGGGCAACAATAATCCGATAGTTTTGATTAGCAACTAATATATGGGAAGCACTATCTCCAATAGCCAGAAGGATCATATATTGTTACTTTATTCGCAAATAGATCATGTCAACGGTTGAATATAAAGATATGCACCCCTCCAGAGTAACGCCTCGGTTAATCTTGAACTTCTCACTTAACCAGGCAGAGCTGGCGTGCTTGGGCGCCTCGAATGGGTTGATATCGAAAGCCTGTTTTTCCCATGCGCGGGTCGAGTTTCGCCAATATAGATTAGCTTGCTGAGTCCGTCGAAACGGCCGGCAGCGGACACCTGACAAAAAAGTGATAAAATGCTATTCGAGAAATAGCGTTATAACACTGCTGTTTACCCCGACAACATTTACCAGGAGTCTGGTTTTTTATTTCTATTGGAGAGACGCTCCAGGGTTAAGTACAGGTGATTTAATACGGGCCGAACTAAACCGGAGAGCCTGGCTTAAAACCATTCTGCTGACCCGCGAAAGAATATGGATATGAATAATGACAGCGCCAGAATCCTGGCCGTTAAGGTACGAAGCCTGCCACCATCGATGTTGGACGCGAGCTTGCTGGCCGAATACGTCAAGACCGGTGAGGCATACGATTTGTCAGATTTGTGCAGAAAAAGCGATGTTTCAATCAAGCAAGTCGCCCATATAGTCGTTGCAAGCGGCCTTGATGAAGTCGACAAACTGCCCGGTTACACCATGACAAGTGAGATTTTCGAGTTAGCTGAAAACCTTTACTCCATTGGCGAGTCGAGGCGGCATTGGCAACTAATGCGCAACCGGCATAAACCCACTTACCTGGAAAGTCGCTTATCGCGAGAAGGGTTGAAGCGCCTTGAGCTCGATCCTGTGAAGAGTTTACGCTATTACGCGGATATCTATTTCCGCGCGTGGGCGGTATTCTGGGATGACGAGTTCATCGTTCGCATGATTCACAAGATCGATAGCCGTATCATTGCCAACCTGCCCGAAGAACTGATCACCGAAAAAATTTGCTTAGCCGCGGTGGCCAAAACGGGTTTAATGCTGCGTTACGTGCCGGTGTTGCTGCGCAGCCCAGTAGTCTGCACCCAGGCGGTACAGAATGATCCGGCAGCAATCGCCTTTGCGCCCGGCCATCTGCGCGACCAAATCAGGGAATTGCAGGCTATCAAGTTCGATTAAAGCCATTGGTTTTTGATGTCGACCCATAACCAGTATGGCCCTTGTTGTGCAGGAGTGACTTCAAGCACGAAAGGCTCATGGTCTTTACCTGGCTGCTTGTCGCCACTGCCTTTAAGATTTTGATGATCTGTTTTCTCTGGCGGGCTCAACTGCCCGACGCAAAAATCTATCTTTAACGAAAAGGAGGGCATTCAGAAAATGGTCCTTGGGCCTCGGTCTATTACCTCGCTGAACAGAGCGCGGTGACGTGGTGTGCAATCTGCGCCATGGGTATTGTGATGCTTTGGACGTATCGAATCAGCCGGACTTTCCCTGGATTTTGCAACTTTTGTGTCAGTTTCACCGTGAGAGTTGAAATGAGTTAAGCGGTCATAACGATACAAATTTAACTCGTTTGGGTGATATAAATCAGGTAGCTCCATCCGGATAATATAAGGATGAAGAATCGATTCCGGGTTTCACAATTAGCTCTCGTTAGTTTTCTGTTATATGTCCCGCAGGCAGAGAGCCGCTGGTATGACCAGGAAACACTAGAACAAGGTTCTATCGTTTTTCAGCAAAACTGCGCCAGATGCCATATGGCCGATGCCGAGGGTACTCCTGACTGGAAACAGGCCGATACCAATGGCAATTATCCGCCACCACCGTTAAACGGGACTGCGCATGCCTGGCACCATTCCATGGATTTACTGAAAACAACCATTTTAGAAGGCAGTGTAAACAGCGGAGGGTTAATGCCGGGATTTAAAGATGAGCTCTCGGACACGGAAATTGATTCGGTAATCGCCTATTTTCAATCAAAGTGGCCTGACGACCTCTATCAAAAATGGGCGGCCCAAAATCAGGAAGTTGAATTTCCTTCGACTCCACCAACCCGGGTGAAAGCAGGGAGTACATCTCAAGATAATAATAAACTTACACACTTATTTAGAATGAGACTCGGAAGTGACAAGGTATCAGATCCGGTCAAAACACCCATAGATGGCATTTACCAGACTCAATTTGGAAAGAATTATGCGTACCTGGCTAGCAATGGGCGTTATGCCTTCCTGGGCGATTTACTCGACCTGGAACAAGATCAAAACTTAACCAGCAATGCCAGGAGAGAAATCGCAGCTCCTGCGCCTAACAGCCTGGCGACAGAAATCAGTGGAAATTCAACCAGCCGGAAAATGACAGACTTGCTAAAGTTGAGGCTAGGTGGCAATACGGTTTCCGAACCGGTAAAAACACCGGTCGATGGAATCTACCAGGCCATATCTGGTTTAAAATTTGCGTACATAACGAGGGATGGGCGCTATGCATTCGTCGGGAGATTGATCGATCTTCAACAAGGCCTGGATCTGACGGATATCGCTAAACGAGAGTTAGTAAAAGCGGAAATGAATCTCTTTGCTAGCGAAGACAAAGCTGTATTTCCCGCGATTGGAGCAGAAAAAGCAGTGATCAATATTTTTACTGATACTTCCTGCTATACCTGTAAAAAATTATTCGAGGAAATTCCCAATTTACAGGCCGCAGGTATCTCTATTCAATACCTGCCTTTTCCTGATGAAGGACTGAATAGCCCAGGGTATGAAACCCTCAGACAGGTATGGTGTGCCGAAGATAGGGCCAAGGCGCTTACTATCGGCAAAGGCCTGGAAGAAGGGAACCTGCCTGCAGGAAATTGTATTGATGGTGACCTTGTTGATAAAGCCTATGCCCTGGGTAATCGAGTTGGAGTGGTAGGTACACCGGCAATCTTCAAACAAAACGGAAAACAAATAAAAGGCTATGTCCCCTACCAGCAACTGATTCCGAAAATTCTAAGTAATTGAGATCGGATCGAACCGTTGCCTGGGATCCGGTGAAAATTATTGACACTTTGGTGGCAGATAAGGTCTTGATTGACGACTGATTGAAATGTCGAGGAATGGCTCTCCCGGGTCGTTAGCAAAAGCCTGATATTATCTGGCGAGGACCTGTTCTCTGCCGAGGAGACTCTTAACTGGCTGGGCCAGCAAACAATCTTCGGCCACTTTCGGACCCTCATCACCTGCTAACTTGATTGAGGCATACCGGAGGCAGGGTTTAGCCATTCGCGGTCCAAATGCCGTTATATCGACGCCGTACGCCAGCTGCTACAGAACTCTTTTGCGTAACTCTTTGCCGGGCTTAAAGTGCGGAATATACTTGCCTGAAACATTAGCTGGTTCCCCGGTTCGTGGGTTTCTTCCGCTTCGAGATGGATGATAATGCAGATTAAAACTACCGAATCCCCTGATTTCTATCCGCTCACCTGCAGACAGACTATTGCTCAATATGTCTATCAAACTATTAACCGCGACTTCAACATCCCTGGCGGCCAGGTAGCTCTGGTTTTTAGCCAATACTTTGACCAGGTCTGACTTGGTCATCGAGGGCATAGATTTTTTTGAAACATTTCGATCCATATATCAGGGCCTGCAGTCCTGGCTTTATTGTCAAAGCAGCTTAGCCAAATCGATGAATTTACGGCTGGAAGCTGATCACACTATATTCAATACTCTAGTCCAGATTTAACAAACTGCTTTATAGCTGAGTACGCGATCCGAAACCCCAAAGCTGACACCGACGGTTCCAGCCTGAGCTTTCTGGTGCTGCGATTATAGACATTCAGAGAAAATAATTTGAATTTGAAGAATGAAATGTTCTCTTTCGCCGGATGAATTTCGAAATGGAAAACCCAGGTCAGCCACTGGGTCCATGGCAGGGTCCTGAACAGGTGCCCGGCCGTCAACGCTCCGTCGACGTAGTAGGCCGTCGTGGTCAGCCAGTGTCCGAAATCACCACCAGTATCGAAACTGCCCGCAGGAAGTCGACATAGCGATTGCGCTGTGGCGGCGTCTGTGCCGCGACATTCAGGGCCTGGCTCCAGATCTGCATTTACAGGCACCAGTGGCGGAGATCGGCAGATTATCTCCCTCGCATAATGCAGGATGGATGACCGGCGTCAGGTGTAATGAAAAAAATCGGGCAGAGGGATTATTGAGGGGGACAGACCACCATTAACCAGGAGCTCGCTTCCCTGGAGCAGACACTCCATATTGGTTGCGTGAAGTCGGAAATCTGGATCCCCCCCGATCGGTCGACACTGATAACAATTCGAGCCGCCAATTTTATATTTAAGGTTAGATCAGGCACACATGGATCAATTGAGTCTTTCAAGAAAACAGCAAATGGGCCATAATTTTTTATCAAATTATAGAACACTCAAAGATCAGGGGCCTAAATGTCGGACACTCTCAATTACTGGACCCGCCGATCACCTTTCTTCGAATGTGCGCGTCGCGCTGGTAACAAGGGATGGTCGGTTGCGAACCATATGTTCCAGCCGCATTCCTACCATGACCCGGTAACCGAGTACTGGCACCTGGTCAACGGGGTAACCTTATGGGATGTGGGAACCGAGCGCCAGGTAGAAATTTACGGGCCAGACGCGGCGGCTTTCGTCGATCTCCTGACGCCGCGCAATGTCACCAATGTCGAGCCGGGAAAATGCCGATACCTCATCATAACTTCGGAGGAAGGCGGAATTGTCAACGATCCCGTCATGCTGCGCCTTACGGCGGACCGGTACTGGCTCTCCTGTTCAGATAGTGATCTACTGTTATGGGCAAAAGGTATCGCCGTCTTCGCCGGCATGAACGTACAAATTCAGGAACCCGATGTAAGTCCGGTCCAGATTCAGGGGCCGAAATCGAGGGCGGTCGTCGAATCACTCTTCGGGGAGGATATTGCCAGTCTTGCATACTACAGTTTGGTGGAAACCTGCCTGGACCATATTCCGGTGGTCGTGACACGTACCGGTTGGAGCGGTGAGTTCGGCTACGAAGTATTTTTACGCGACAGTCGATATGGCGAGGAATTGTGGAACCGTATTCTGGAGGCCGGAAAGCCGCAGGATATTGCCGTTACCGGCCCATCTGATATACGTCGGGTCGAGGCAGGTATCCTCGGATACGGTTGCGATATCAGCCTCGATATAAATCCGTTCGAGGCAGGCATGGAGCGCCTGCTCGACCTCGATAGCGAACGTGAGTTCATTGGCAAGGAATCCTTGTTGAGAATTCGGGAAACAGGAATAAAACGTCGTATTGTTGGAGTCGAGTTACATGGAGAACCGTTGCCGCAAGGTACGTTCAATAGACGCTGGCCGGTCATAGCAGACGAGAGGATCGGTGAAATGCTGGTCGCGTTGTACTCGCCTCGACTGGCAATGAACATCGGATACGCCATGGTCGCGAGCGAGCATTCAAACCTCGACACGTCGATGAACGTCGAAACGCCGCTCGGCACATTAGCCGCAAAAGTCGTGGAGATGCCGTTCGTCAAGCCGGTCAAATCCCAGGACTGTTAAAAGCAAAGGAATTTTCCGCGCCCCTGGTGGCGGTGTTGACGTATCCCTGATCTGGACTTGATCGGGAATCCACTCCTGGATTGTTACCAAATTAAGTATCCATGTGATCCATAGCGGTTTATTCACCGTAACGTAATAATAAATTTCTATTCCTTATAACCCACGAGGCCTAAAACATGGCAAATGATATTGTTCTTTACGGATTCGATGGCAGTACATACGTACGCACCGTAAGAATGCTGCTCGCAGAGAAGGGCGCTGATTATGAGCAGGTGCCTGTCAACGTGCTTGCTGGCGAACCACTGCAACCCGAACATCTCGAGAGGCACCCCTTTGGCAAGGTACCGGTGATCGATCACGACGGCATGCGTATCCTGGAAACCAGCGCTATCACGCGCTATCTGAACGAGGTTCTCGAGGGGCCATCCTTTATTCCTGGCAACGTGCGTGACAGTGCAAGAATGGATACGGCTATCGGCTTATTTGATTCCTATGGCTACGGCGCGTTGATTGGTGTCGCCGGCTATTACCTTTTCCCTGACTTCATCGGCAATCCCGATGAGAACTTCCTTAATGAATCGATCGAGCAGTCGCGCAAGCTGCTCAGCCTGATCATGAAGATCCGAGGAGACTCTGACTGGATTGCTGGCGATACGCCCTCGCTCGCAGATTTCTTTCTGGCGCCGGCCTGTTTTTACGTGGCCATGGTCGAAGATTCTAGCAAGGTGTTTGACGTGCCCGGCTTCCAGCAATGGTGGGACCGAATGCAAGCACTTGAAAGCTATCGCATCACCGAGCCAGACCTCGGGTAGGATCTGGCTGGACCTCGTTGCGGTCTTATCAACGGGTTCCCACTTGCACTGCACATACCAGGGATAACTGCTTGTGCGTTGTAAGGCTTGATCCCATTACTCATCTTGATGATGCAGATCAACCTCTATCAGTATTATCAGAGCATCATCACTGATAACGAGAATCTACAGATAGATTCAATTTGTGAGGTTTACTGTCATGAAAATAATAGCCAGTGGTATCTTAGCTTTATTGATTTCTTTCACAGCATCCGCCCAGGAGAAGCCACACGCTTATTGGGCGTTAGGTGGATCGCTATTAACCTTTGATGATGGTTTCGATTCGATCAAACCTAAACAGCTGATCGGGCGATTGGGTTATGATTTCAATGCAAATTTCGGGATTGGTTTTGAAGGTGGTTTCTCTTTGCTTGAAGATGATCTGTTTGGCATTGATTATGATGTCTCTACAACATTTTTCTATCTCAAGGGCGCCATACCGATCGGAAACGACACCAAATTGTACGCAATGATCGGTCCAACCAACGTTGAATTAACGGGCTCCGCTGGGGGGCTTTCCATATCAGCGGACGACAATGACACCGGAATTGGATTTGGCTTCGAGAATAACCTGGGGACTTCTTCGATTTTCGTCGATTATATCAAATACAACGATAACGATGGTGTAGATGTTTATGCAATTAACCTGGGTTTAAGCATTCCCTTTTAGCAGGTCTTAAAAAGCGGTACGAAATGGAGATAACTGGCCTGTATTTGTACATTACGTCCACGTGCAATTTGTGCAACAGGAAACCAGGAGAACACGACCAATCGTATCAACTGTTCAAGCCCGGTCCACCAAATCGGAGCAAGACTAGCTAGTCGCCGATCATTTATGAATGGAGGCTATTCGCTTAGCAACGTCTTTACAGACCTATGAACTGAGCTCCCCGGGTTACCCCCCGCGCGATTGTGGAACCAACTAATACCAAAGATATATTGGCTTGTCGGACGGCATCACCAATAATGCGCGTCCTTGCGAACAAAACCTGGAGTAATTCCCCCTATGTTTCACCCTATAACCATTCCCTTCGGGGCCGTCATGCTGCACAACGTGGTAAAACTGAAACCCGGCGTCGACAGCGAAGATGTTGAAATGGCCATCGGCGAAATGTGTAACGTCGTCAAAAACACCTATGGCAATGAAGGCGGCGGTTTTATCGGCGGGCAGGTTTTTGAGCATGCTGGTTTCGTTTCCGAACAGGGGTCCTTCGACCCAACCCGCAAAAGCGATGACCACATCGTCATCATCACTTACTGGCAATCCTTCGAACAGCATGAAAAATCGCATGCCGACCATATCTTCAAGGAAAAATTCAGTCAATTAGCCGAGTATTGTTCGGAAACCTATGAACTCGGCTACAAAATGCTGTGGCAGGGCAGTGCCGAGGAATAAATCGAGGACGTTAAGCTTGATTCAGGAAATGTCCGCGGGGCACTACTATTCTTGATTAATTGAGTAAACTGTCCCCGGAAAGAAGCCGCAAAGAGAGCGTTTCGATGCCAAGAAACATACTGTTCATCATGTGCGACCAGCTGCGCTGGGATTACCTGTCCTGTTATGGCCACCACAGCCTGCACACGCCGAACATCGATTCGCTCGCTACCCGTGGCGTACGTTTTGACAACGCCTATTGCCAGGCGCCACTGTGCGGGCCATCGCGTGCGAGCTTTTACAGCGGACGCTACATGTCGAGTCACGGCGTCATGGCGAATGACGATCCCAGTCGGGTCGACGAACTTACCATTGCCGATTACCTGCGCCCCTCCGGCTATCGGAGCGCGCTGGTCGGCAAGGCACATCACCGGAAAAACCGTGACCTGTTGACCACCCTCGGCATCGACTCCGAATCGGAACTGGTCAAATACTCTGCCAGCGGCGGCTTCGAGCCTTTTGAACTACACGATGGCCTGCTACCAGGTAAACGCCAGAACGGTTATAGCGCCTACCTCAATCGGCAGGGCTACCCGGGAGACAATCCGTGGCTGGACTACGCCAATAGCGGTGAGGATAGCGACGGAAATATCCGCTCGGGCTGGCGCCTGCGCAATTCGATTTACCCAGCGCGCGTGCAGGAACAGCATTCGGAAACGACATTTACCACCAATCGCGCTATCGATTTCCTGGAACAACAGTCCGCCGATCGTCCATGGTGCCTGCACCTGTCTTACTTCAAGCCACACTGGCCATTGATCGCAGCTGCACCCTATCACGACCTTTACAGGTCCAAAGACGTCCAGTCGGTGGCACGCGCCGATACGGAACTGCGTAATCCACATCCGGTATATGCCGCCTTCATGGAACAGGAATACAGTGAGAGTTTCGCCCGCAGCGATGTGCGCGAACGCGTCATCCCGGTTTACATGGGCCTGGTGCGGCAGATAGACGATCAACTCGGACGCCTGTTCAACTACCTCAAAAAGACCGATCAGTTCGACAACACGCTGATCGTGTTTACCAGTGATCACGGCGACTACCTCGGCGATCATTGGCTCGGCGAAAAGGATTTGTTTCACGAACCCTCGGTGCGCATTCCGCTCATCATTGTCAACCCGAATTCAACCGCAGACGAGACCCGCGGCAGCGTCTGTACCGAGATGGTCGAGTCGATCGACCTGTTACCGACCTTCGTCGAATTCGCCGGCGCCAATATCTGCCACGAACGCGTCGAGGGACGTTCGCTGATGCCGTTGTTGCGCGCACATACCGCGCCAGCCGACTGGCGTCGCTACGCCGTCAGCGAAATCGACTACTCGGAACGTGGAGTGCGCAACCGGCTCAATCTGTCCCCCTACGAATGCCGCGCGACGATGATCCGTGAACAGCGTTGGAAATACGTCCACCATCACTGCTTTCGACCGCAGCTGTTCGATCTTCAGCAGGATCCGAACGAGCTGGTAGACCTCGGCGAAGAGTCCGCGTATGAAGCAGTGCGTCGCAACCTGCAGATGCTGCTCGTCGACTGGCGCCGACGCCTGAAACCACGCGTCGGTGTACCCTACGACAACCTCGCCGGCATGGGTCCCGATCGCGATGAACAGCGCGGTATCATCATTGGCCGCTGGTAGCGGGTAAGCCCTGCCCCGGGGTAGTGCGTCGTATTGCCGGTTCTGCTAGGATGCGGTCTGGAATCCACTACAAAAATCAACCCGATAAAAGCGCCGCACCAATGGCGAATCGTCACCTACCAGCAGGCCGTTCATGCAGCATTCAAGATTTCCGCTAACCCCGGTCACGCAAAGTCGTCTTGCCCAGGTCGATTTCGACAACCTCGGGTTCGGCAGTACCTTTAGCGACCACATGTTCAGCATGGTCTACGAAGATGGCGCCTGGACCAACCCCGAGATCATGCCTTACCAGGCGCTTGCCATCGAGCCCGGGGTCGCGATGCTGCATTACGGGCAAACGGTGTTCGACGGTTACAAGGCGTTTCGTGGTGAGGATGGCCAGGCACGCATCTTCCGTCCTGACCGCAATGCCAGCCGACTGCACGATTCCTGCCAACGCCTGTGTATTCCGATCATGCCGCTCGCGGAACTGACCGAGATCATGCTCCAGGCAACGCGTGAACTGATCGAGCTGGATCACGCCTGGATACCGTCGCAATGGGGACATTCGCTTTACATCAGGCCCCTGGTGATCGGCACCGAGGCCACGCTCGAAGTGCGCGCGGCCAACCGCTATCGCTTTCTGATCATGACTTCACCGGTCGGCAGCTATTTCAACAACCTGCAAAAAGGCGTATCGCTGCGCGTTGAAGATCGCTTCACCCGCGCCGCCAGCATCGGCGGACTGGGCGCGGCCAAGACCGCTGCCAACTATGCCGCCAGTCTTTTACCGGGTGCACAGAGCAGGGCGCAGGGTTTCGACCAGGTGCTGTGGCTGGATAGCAACGCACACCGCTACGTCGAGGAAGTCGGCGCGATGAACATATTCTTCAAGATCGCGGGTCGCGTGGTCACGCCGCCGCTGGGAGGTTCGATCCTGCCCGGCGTGGTGCGCGACAGCGCCCTCACCTTGCTACGCGACTGGGATATCCCGGTAGAAGAGCGACGCATCGCTATCGACGAGGTCATCGAGGCCTTTCGTAGTGGAGACCTCGAAGAGGTATTTGGCGCCGGCACAGCGGCGGTTATCTGCCCGGTCGCCAGCATCGGCTACCAGGACGAGATCTACTCGATTGCAGGCACTCCTCCGGGTGAACTGACGCTGAGGCTTTACGATGAGCTTACTGGCATTCAATACGGTAAAATCAAAGATCGCCACGACTGGAATCAATACGTTGCATTACCAGACTAGAAAATAGATATAGGCACCGCTAAACCGAACAGAGAAATCATCATGTTGCCAGCCACAAAACGGTTAATTAATGTCACCCTGCTGCTATTAACCGGGGCACTGCTCAGTCCACTTACAGTCGCTTATGCCGAGGACTCAAAGACAGCCGAGCAGTCGCTTAACATCGATAGCATACTGGCTGAAATCGATCGAGAATCCAGAAGTATTAGCAATCTCGGGAAACGCCTGACTGATGCAGAAGACATCATAAAGATCGCTCTCGAATCGCGTCTGATCCGCTCACGCATGAATTTACTGGAGCAGAACCTCGCGTTTCTCAGGCAGGTTGCCGAGCTGGAAAAATCTTCTGCCAAGAACCAAAAATATCACCAGCAGGCGCTCACTATCCTGGAATCCCAACTGCGGGCCATCGAAACCTCCATCGGTGCCCTGCGCGGGAGAATTGTCCTGCCAGAGGCCACCGCTTCGGCTGCTGAACAAGCGGCTATCTTCAGCCAGATCTTTGAAGAAATCGACCGCTTGAACCGTATCTACCAGATTCAGATTGCCACCATCGAAGTTGCACCCCGTTTCGGTCGCGATGTAACTGCAGAAAAAGCCGCACTCGAGCAAAGCCTGTCGGATCGGGCAGAGAATGGCTCGGTGTTGCTGGAAATGGCCACGAGCGACATCAAGGCCCTGCGCGCGAGTATAGCCGCGGTCCCCGATGACGCGGAGTCCAAAGCCAGGCTCAATGTCCTGACTACTCACATTACCAATCTGGCAAGCAATGTTTCCAGTGTTCTCGCCATGATGAAAACCCTGGAAATGGATACAACTGAATATCAAAACCAGTTACTCCTCGCCACGGGCCAGATCACCTCGGACATA
>Ga0316187_10003265_pt1 | contig 14127 bp, 12 predicted proteins | sample CroRivburrow1_MG_FD_204927 | JGI IMG/M metagenome (GOLD analysis project Ga0316187, IMG submission 204927) | Coastal sediment microbial communities from Maine, United States - Cross River worm burrow 1 | ecosystem: Environmental > Aquatic > Marine > Coastal > Sediment | place: USA: Maine...
TGGGCGATGAACCGGGTGAGGGCTTGAGTTTCGCTTTACGGAGATGAGAAATTCTAATGACATTCTAAACTACTCTGTTAAATGTCTGCTTTCGGCAGTGCTACTCTCTACCTTTCACTCGCCGAGACCAAAATTCTCAGCACATAAATGCATTCAACACTTAACTTGAAACGCCTGGACAGCTAGAGTTGCCTAAATCATGAGCACAATTGGCAAGCCTCTTTGCCGCGGGTTTACACTCGGCCGGCACCGCATCGATACGCCCCTGGTGTTAGCCCCCATGGCCGGCATCACCGATCTGCCGTTTCGCCGCATCTGCAGGCGCTTCGGCGTTGGCTTGGCGGTGACGGAAATGATCGCGTCGCGAGCCATTGACGCACGACGCCATCGTACCGAACAAATGGCGATCATCGGAGAGAATGAGCATCCAATAGCCATCCAGATCGCCGGCTCCGATCCTGAATACATGAGAAAGGCCACCCTCTGGACCATTGAGCATGGCGCGGATTTCGTCGACATCAATATGGGATGCCCGGTGAAGAAGGTGTGCAAACAACTGGCTGGCTCGGCCATGCTCAAGGATGAAAAGCTGGTGGCGTGCGTGCTTGAAGCCGTAGTCGGCGCAAGTTCCGTACCAGTCACATTGAAAATCCGCACCGGCTGGGATGATGAGAACAAAAACGTCGAGCACATTGCCCATATCGCCGAGGACTGCGGCATCGCCATGCTGACGGTTCATGGCCGCACGCGCGCCCAGATGTTTGACGGTCACGCCGATTGGCAGGATATCGGCGTTGCCAAGCAGGCGGTGTCCATCCCCGTGATTGGCAACGGCGATGTGGTGGACGCCGACTCAGCACGCGAGCTGCTGCGCATCTCCGGCTGCGATGGGGTAATGGTCGGCCGAGCCGTGCAGGGCAACCCATGGGTGCTAGCCGAAGTAAGCGCGGCCATACGTGGCACGGCCGCACCTGCCGAGCCAAGCCCGGTGGAACGCTGGAATGTGGTTCGCGAGCACTTTCAGCTGCTGGTCGAGTTTCACGGCCAGCGCGTCGCTGGCCAGCTCGCGCGCAAGCACGCCATCTGGTATAGCCGCGGTCTGCCGGAGAGCGCGGCCTTCCGCCGCCATTTCAATACCCTGGACGACTGGAACGCTCAGCTCGACGCCGCCGAGGCCTATTTCACTTGCTCTCATGATCGCTGGCTAGCAAATGCAGCCTGATCCGCTGCCATTTACCTCCATCCCGCTTCCGGTCCTGCTGCTGAATCACGAGGGTTTTATTATCCGGACAAACGAACAAGCGATGGTGAGGCTTGACCTGTCTGACCGCCGCCTTGTTGGCGTGCATCTTTCGTCAATATTCGAGCCTGATGAGGCTGTACAGCACCTGCTTGATTCTGTAATAGGCAGGGGCGAAGAGGTTTCCAACCATGATCTGCTCCAGCGCCCGAACAATGCCCCTTTTTCCCTGCATGGCGGCCCTATGGAAGAGGGCGCGGCAATCATCCTGGTGCCCGAGGCCAACCGGCAATCCGTGGATCAGCACGCACATCACCGGGAAATGGCTGAAACCGTGGCGCGCATCGCCCTGGAGATGGCGCACGAGGTGAAGAATCCCCTGGCCGCACTGCGTGGCGCCACGCAGTGGCTGTCCGAACAATCGCTCCCCGAAGGCTGCAAGGAAGCCACCGACATGATGATGTCGGAGATCGAGCGGATTCGGGAGCGCATCGATTCTTTTCTACTCCTGGGTCCACGAGCGCCCATCGACATGCAGCCGATTAATATCCACACCATGATTGATGAGGTATGCGCGGCATCCGGCGATGTAGAACTGCGCCGCGTGTACGACCCCAGCCTTCCCGACATCCAGGGGCTCCCCGCTCGCTTGCGCCAGGTGTTCGAAAATCTGTGGCGCAATGCCCTGGAATCAGGCGCATCATGGATTGAATGGCAAACACGCGTCGCCACGGGTGTGAACCTGCCGGGCCATCATGGCACGGTTATCGAGGCCGCTATCCGCGACAATGGCCGTGGCATACCCGCCGCCGTGCGCGAACATATGTTTGAACCGTTTGTGACGGCTAAGGAGCGCGGCAGCGGCCTAGGCCTGGCCATCGCTCAGCGCGTCATGCTCAATCACGGTGGACGCATCGTGGTGAATACGCAGACGGAGCAAACCTGCTTCGTACTACAGTTTCCCATGGCGAGTCACTGATGCGCATTCTCGTCGTCGACGACGATCACGGTATACGCTGGGTTCTGGCGCGCGTACTGGGCGAGGCAGGCTTCGACGTTTGTCAGGCCGAAACCCTGCAAGAGGCCATTGATATCCGCGCCAAACAGGCCATCGACATGGTATTTCTCGATGTTCACCTGCCTGACGGCAACGGCCTGGAGGCGATGAACCAGGGCCTGTTCGGCATGCCGGTGGTACTGCTAACGGCGGAAACGACATTTGACAAGGCCGCCGAGGCCTACCGTAGCGGCGCATTTGATTATCTTCCCAAGCCTTTTGATTTGGACGAGGTTCGCGCCCTGGCCCAACGCGTAGCGCCGCAACAGGCGACAGGCCATCAAGCGAGCAAGCCAGCAGCCGCCATCGCGCCGCAAGGTCTCATTGTCGGGCGAAGCCCCTCCATGCAGCAGCTTTTCCGCACCCTGGGACGCGTAGCCATGTCGGACTTGACGGTGTTGATCACCGGCGAATCAGGCACCGGCAAGGAGGTGGTGGCGCGTGTGCTGCACGAGCAAAGCCGCAGGGCGGGCGGCCCGTTTGTCGCCATCAACACGGCCGCGATTCCATCCGAGCTGCTGGAAAGCGAACTCTTTGGCCACGAGCGTGGCGCATTCACCGGCGCGGATCGATCACGCATCGGCTGCTTCGAGCAGGCCGATGGCGGCACCCTGTTTCTTGATGAAATTGGCGACATGCCGGCCGGATTGCAGGTCAAACTGTTGCGCGTGCTGGAGGAAGGAACCATTCAGCGCGTGGGCGGCCGCGATTCTAGGCCGGTGAACGTGCGCGTGCTGGCCGCAACCCACCAGGAATTACAGAAGAAAATCGATCAGGGAAGTTTCCGCGAGGATCTGTATTACCGCCTGAACGTCATCCCTGTGCACATTCCGCCGCTACGCGAGCGTCGCGACGACATCAGGGAATTGGCCGAGTTTCTGCTGGCTGAAGCGGCGCGCGAGCTGGGCCTCGAAGCGCCCATCCTTCTCGACGATGCGCTGGGCTTACTCGAATCGCACGACTGGCCGGGCAATGTGCGCGAACTGAAAAACACCGTCCGCCGCCTGGCGGTTCTGACGCCGGGCAGCACCATCAACCTGACCGATGTCGCCCTTGCCCTGGGCAACACGGGCGATGCCGCCGCCAATGAAGAAACCTTATCGACGGCGGTCAGCCGTTGTATGAAACGTTACCTCGATGGTCTGGGTTATGCCCGAGCCAACAATCTTTACCGGCATATGTTGGGCGAGGTCGAACCGCCATTGCTGCGCCTGGCCTTGGAGCGCTGCAAGGGCAATCAGATCAAGGCGGCGGAAATGCTGGGCCTGAACCGCAACACCATCCGCAAGCTACTCAGGCAGTATGAGATTGACCCGCGCGCTTTTCGCGATCACGCAGCAGAAAGCTGAGCAGCGCCGGGGTGTTAGCCTCAAGCATGGCAAACACCTGCTCGAAGCTCTCGCCGGCTTCAATATATGGATCAGGAACCTCCAATCCGGCCGCGCCATTCTCAAACTGACGCATCATAAGCACGCGCTCGCGGGCAACGCCAACGTCCAGGAGATCAGCCCTGTTGTGATGATCCATGGCTACGAACCAATCCCAGCCTCCCACCTCGCGCGGGTTCAGCTGGCGCGCCTGGTGCCCGCCCAGATCAAGGCCGTGTCGGGCAACGGTGGCGAGGCAACGCGAATCAGCGCCATGCTCGACATTCCAGTCCATCATACCGCGCGAGGCAAACACGAAAGCTTTCTCATGACCGAGCCTTTTGGCGTGATCGCGCATAATCACCTCAGCCATGGGTGAGCGGCAGATATTGCCCATGCACACGAACAATACGCGGGTGCTCAGGATTGTCCTCCCCCCAAATTGATCTCCGCCTGCGAAGCGCGCAAATAGGTCGGTAGAGGGTGGCGCTGGCTTTTCCGCGGCCATGAGACACCGGCGGCATTTTGCACGCACGCTGCCAGGGCATCGGATCTACTCACCGCCAAATCGAGGCGTCGCCATCCTGGCAGCTCAATCGGCGGCGGCGTGTGTGATACGAAATCTGATGCCGGCATTTGACTCACCTCCATCCAGGCCATGCAGCAATCATCATGCAAGCGATCATTACCAGCATAGCGCCCGGCGTAGGCATCTCCAGAGCGCGCGTCTTCGAGCACCCAGACAGCGCCCTCGACCACGGCCTGCCTGGCGGTGATAGCCAGCGATGACACACTGATAACCGGCCGCTGCAAGGCCGTGTTTAATCCCGCCAGCGTGGCGCATGCCACCCGCAAGCCCGTAAACGAGCCAGGGCCAACCCCTACCGCCAATCCATCAAGCTGTGGCCATTCAAGACCCGCCTGCTCAAGCAAGCGGCTAAGCAGAGGTAGAATGGATTGGGAATGGGGAGCGCTGCCTTCGCTTTCAACCGTGAATTGCCGGTTATCATCCAGAACAACAGCCGCGGAGGCAGGCCCAAAGGCGGCATCCAGCGCAAGGATATTCATCAGCAGGTTAATCGTTTGATAAAGTCCGCCAGATCGGCCCCGTATTGTTGATGGCGTAAACCCACGGCGATGTTGGCCTTAAGAAAGCCCAGGGGGTTGCCGGCGTCGAAACGTTCGCCCTCCAGAATCAAGCCGTAAACCGGCTCCTGCTTGGCCAACTGGTCGATGGCGTCGGTCAATTGAATTTCGCCCAGCGCCCCCGCCTCCACGTCGCTCAGGTGCCCGAACAGGGAAGGCTTAAAGATATAGCGGCCAACGATGGCCAGGTCGGACGGTGCATGTTCGGGGTCCGGCTTTTCCACCATGCCCGTCAACCGTAAAAGACCGCCTTCTTCCCTGGCATCCACGATGCCATACATGCTGGTTTGTTCCCTGGGAACGCGGGCAAGCCCGATCACCGATGCGCCGCCCGTCCGTTCGAACAGCGCGCGCAACTGCGCCATGGCCGGCGTGTCGCCTATCGACAATTCATCGGCCAGAGCCACACCGAAACACTCATCGCCAACCCAGCTTTCGGCGCAGGCGACGGCATGGCCCAAGCCTTTGGCCTGTTTCTGGCGCACGTAGGCAATGTCCACCATGCGCGAAATACGCGAAACCTTCATATAAAGGTCCTCCTTGCCGGCCTGGCGAAGGTTCATTTCCAGCTCGGCGGAGATATCGAAGTGGTCCTCGATAGCGCGTTTACCGCGTCCCGTCACCAAGATGATTTCATCCATGCCAGCGGCCAGCGCCTCCTCGACGCTGTACTGAATCAGCGGCTTGTCGACGATGGTGAGCATTTCCTTGGGGCTTGCCTTGGTGGCCGGTAGAAAGCGCGTGCCCAGGCCAGCGGCGGGAAACACAATCTTGCGCAATAGCTTGGACGTCATGCTCGCACGCTATCACTGGCAATATTCATATCACAACGAAAAACGCCACAGCGGTTTCACGCTGCGGCGTTTTTAGCTAAGCGCCTGCCCAAAGCAGGCGAAGCAATCTACAGGCTACCGTAGGAATGCAGCCCGGAGAGATACATGTTGACGCCGACGAAGCAGAACAGCGTCACGACAAAACCCGCCACGGCCCACAGGGCCAGCGGCCGGCCGCGCCAACCATGACTGATTCGCACATGCAGGAATGCGCCATACACCAGCCATACAATCAGCGCCCAGGTTTCCTTTGGATCCCAGGACCAGTAACCGCCCCATGCCTCGGCCGCCCAGGCAGCACCCAGGATGGTGGCAAGGGTAAATGCCGGATACCCGATGATCACGGCGTAGTAGATCAGGTCGTCGGTCTGCTCCAGGGTCGGCATGGCTGACAACAACCTGGCCTTGCTACCACCCCTCTCCAACTTTTCACGGAATAAATACAGCAGTCCCGCACCGCAGGCCACGCCAAAAGCGCCATAGCCGACAAAGTTCAGCGGCACATGAATCTTCATCCAGTAGGACTGAAGCGCCGGCACCAGCGGCTTGATTTCGCCATGGCCGCCGCCCTGAAGCCATATGGCAAAGAATATGCCGCCGCAAATCATCGGCATCACAAAGGAACCCAGAGCACGAGCGTTAAACCGGCGCTCCAGACACAGGTACACGATGCTGGCAATAGCGAACAGCAGCACGAACACCTCAAAAAGATTGGATACCGGCGCATGACCGATTTCGGGGTCGATCATGTAGGACTCATACCAGCGCAACAGCAACGCCGAACCGCCAAGATATACTGCGACCCATGCCGTCGAGGTGCCCATGCGCCCGACAACCGATTCAGGCGCAAAGAGATAGGTGATATAGAGGATGCCAGACAGGAAATAGAACACATACATGGCGGTGACGACCTTGGGCGAGAACAGCAGCGATTGGTCCTCATAGGACACCGCCGCCGCCCCAGGGCTCATGAGAATCCAGACGCCGGTCAAAAGAAGCATGAGCACGGCCCCATCCAGCCAGGGCAAAAACATCTTGGCGACCTTGGAATCGGCGCGCGCTGGCTGGATCGCGGCCAGCGCCAGCGAGCCAAGAAGCCCCGCACCGGCGCCCACGCCGCCCCACAGGAACAGTTGCGCCTGCGTAGCAGATCCACCGTAATCCGATGTGCCGAAATAGTAGAGTATGGACAGGCCGGTAATCAGGCCGAGATAAGTGTAATAACGGGCGAAGCCGAGCCTGCCCGAACTTATGGATAACCATCCTCCATGCAATGCTGTCGCTAAGGCTGTCATGATGTTACCTCCTTGTGTTGACCTTCTTGGTCAATATCTAGCACCTGAGTGAAACTGGCGCGTAATCTGCTGAATTCCTGATCAAAACCCATATGGCCGCGGTTACAGACGCCGGCAAAGGTGACTTCCGCACCCTTGTCAGCCGGTGAGAAGACGAGCCACAAGCGGCGGTGGGGCATGTAAAACATGAAGCACAGGCCGATGACGAGAATCGTCGAACCAATCCAAACCGTATTCATGCCCGGATCGTTGGTGGCCTGCAGGCCGGTGTAATAATGCTGGTCAAAATCATCGAGCAGGACCAGAAACGGCCAGGGCACGTCGCGCAAGGTCATGGTGGCCTGCTGAATGCGCGTGCCAAGCTCGGGGATGTTATCCGGCTTGTCATCTCCGTAGACCTCATCCAGGGCTGCCGCGAAGGCGTCAAAATTGTGATCCTGGTCGGTCTTGCCGGGCTGGATAGGTAGCGCCAGATTATTACGGAAAGCATTAAACAATGCCCATTCCTCAGGGCTGGTCAGATCAAACCCGATAGGAAAGCTCTGATAATCCCGTTCCTGGCCGGAAAACGAGATCATGAAAAAGTGGCCCATATTGCGGTCGTCAACGGTGTTGATGAAAGGCTGACTGAAGGCCTTAACCATCACCGGCGTCAATCCGGGACCACGCAGCACATATTCCACCGCCGGCCCGATGTCGATGAATTCCTTGGCCTGACCCTCTTCAGCAAAGTTTTCCACATTGAACACTTTCAGGTCCGTCACCTCGATGTTAAGGCCGCTGCCGTCTCCGAGCGTGCCATAGACCTTGGCAGGAACATCCTCAATGCGGCCCGAGCCATCCAGGTGATAGAACTTGAGCTTGAGATCGGAGCCGGCATCGCCAAAGGAAGCCTGGTACAGGCGCACGCCTTTGTATTCAAGCGGCTCGTTGACGATAATGTCCTGGGTCAGCACTTCCTTTCCGTCATCGATAATGGTCAGGTTGCTACGGAACTCCTTGGGCATGCCGGAAGCGTAAAAATCGATGAAGAAATCATTGCACCGCACTTCAAACGGCAACTGATGCGTGGCCGATGCTCCACCCTTCAGAAAGCTAATAGTGTCGCCCACTCCGCCTTCGGGGACGGCAAGGTTGCCGCGAAAACCGTATTGCACGCCAACCAGGCCTCCAATCAGAATGATCAGGATGGAGGCATGAACGAAGATATAGCTTGTCTTGTTGTAACGTCCTTTATCGGCGCGAATGAAGGTGCGTCCCTTGTGCTCCTGTACGTTGAGCGTCCAGTCCTTGAGCAATTCCTTTGATTTCTCGACGCCATCCGCCACCGCCAGATTCAGTTGCCAGTGCTGACGATGCTGGATGCGTTTCAGCGCCCTTTCGTTGATCACGGAATGTTTGGCAAGAATCTCCTTGATCATGCCCGGGCTGTTGCGCCACAGGCACACGCTCAGGGACATAGTGAGAAATACCAGCAGGCCGGTAAACCACCAGGCATGGTACATGTCGAACAGGCCAAGAACATTGATGACCCAGAACCACAGCGCGCCAAATTGTTCATAATAGCCGGACATTTCCTGCGACTGCTTGAGCACCGTTCCGATCATGGAGGCAATCGCCAATACAATAAGAATCACGATCGCCAAATTCATGGCGCCGAGACGATCGAATAACGGTTTCAATTTGAAAACGGCAGCATTCATCTTATTTCATCCTAAACCATGAGGTGTTATCGGTAAAGCAGAGAAAATTACTCGGGTATTTCCTGGTCATGGCTCCAATCCCTTATCGCCTCAAGCTACGCTTTACATTATTTGCGAATCCATCGCATTTTTCCGCTCCGAAAAAGCAGCAGCTTCGAAGCTTGCCCCACACCGGCGTCTCCGGCAAGGTATCCGTGAATATGCCTGTGCCAGCGCATGCGGAGATGGCGGCTGGGAGAGGCCGTTTCCCCTCCTTTGCAGTTCAGGCTGCTTGAGAGCAGGAGTCCGCCGCAGGCTTTCGCCAGCATACGGCTCTGAGAACTGGCATCAATCCTGACGGCCAGCAAACCTTTCCTGTAACACACGCCTGGCATCCCAGGCCTTGCCTGAAACAGAAGCGTAACAGGGCCTGGCCAGACCTCGGAAGCGAGCTTTCGCAATGCGGGGGAGAGATAGCGGCATAACGACAGTGCTGTGGCGATGGAATCTGCCAGAAGCAGAAAAGGCCCGGGCCGCTGTTTGAAGCTCTGCAGGCGCCTGATTGCCTCGGAGTTTCCCGGCAGGGCAGCTACGCCGGCAATGGTGCCAGTCTGATGTGCCAGCAACCCGCCCGACTTCAAAATACGCGCCGCATGCAGGACACGCATTTTTGCTATGGAATGCAGTGGCTTAACCCTCAGCGAGAATCGCTTCGGCCTGGGACTTGCGGTCGTCAATCAGTTTCTGCGTCAGTTCAGGGGCATTCTGAGCCAGCATCTGAACGGCAAGAAGTCCAGCGTTTTTTGCCCCATTGATACCAACCGTTGCCACAGGAAGCCCGGGCGGCATCATCACCGTCGAATGCAGCGCATCCTCGCCCTGAAGGGGGCCGGCTGCGATCGGCACACCGATCACCGGTTTGACCGTTTTGGAGCAGACCACCCCGGCCAGGTGCGCGGCCATGCCAGCTGCACAGATGAACACCTGGCATCCCGTAGCTTCCGCCTCTCGCACGGCCTCAACCGTGGCCTCGGGTGTGCGGTGGGCTGAGCGAATCAGGGTCTTGAACGGTACGCCGAACTCCTTGAGCACGGCCTCAGCCTTTTCCATGACCGGCCGATCGGACTTGCTGCCCATAAGAATTAAGACCTTTATCGCATCCATATTACTTCTCCTCGCGAGCGATAGCCCGATAGCCAATATCCTTCCTGTAATAACCGCCGGACCAGTCCAGTCTGCTCAGCGCATCATAAACGATTTTCTGTGCATCGCTCACTTCGCCGCCAAGCGCCGTGACGCCCAGCACCCGGCCTCCGCTGTTGACAATCTGGCCATCCTTTTCAGACGTGGCGGCATGAAACACAGTGGTTCCCGCCGCTTCGACGGCATCCAGCCCTCTTATAGCCTGACCCCTCTCGAATGAACCGGGATAGCCGTCGGATGCCACAACAACACAAAGTGCCTTGCGCTCATCCCATTCCAGCTGCATGCCCTCCAGCCTTTCTTCCGCTGCCGCCAGCAGCACTTCGCCAAGGTCGGATTTGAGCCGGCTCATCAGCGGCTGGCACTCGGGATCGCCGAAACGCACGTTGAACTCGAGCGTTTTCACCCCATCCTCGGTCAGCATCACCCCGGCATAAAGCGTGCCGATGAATTCGATCCCGCGCCTCTTCAATGCCTCGATGATCGGCCGTGCGATCTTTTCCAGCACCTCGTCTGCGACTTCAGCCGTCACGCATGGCGCGGGCGAATAGGCGCCCATGCCACCGGTGTTCGGACCCCTGTCGCCATCCAGCAGCGCCTTGTGATCCTGGCTTGAGGCCAGAGGCAGAATCGTATCGCCGGAGACGATAAACAGGCATGAGGCTTCCTCTCCTTCAAGAAACTCCTCGATCACTACCTGCGATCCTGCATCGCCAAACGAGTTGCCCGACAACATATCGCGGATGGCGGATACCGCCCTCTCGACATCATGGGCGATGATGACGCCCTTGCCGGCGGCAAGGCCCGATGCCTTGACCACGATCGGCGCGCCCCATTCGCGCACGGCGCGCTCAGCCTCCACCACTTCGGTATATGTTTCGAAACGCGCAGTCGGCACGCCGGCCTCATGCATCAGTTTTTTGGAAAACGACTTGCTGCCCTCCAGCATCGCCGCCTTCTGGCCAGGGCCGAATACGGCAAATCCTTCATTGCGCAGTTTGTCCGCCAGCCCCGCCACCAGTGGAGCTTCCGGGCCGACGACAACCAGATCGGGCCCTTCCTCGCGCGCCAGTTTCAGCTGGCCTTCGATATCCTCGGCTCCAACGGCAATACAACGCGCATCGCGGGAAATGCCCGGATTGCCTGGGGCGCAAACCACCTCGGTTACGGACGGCGAGCGTTTCAGCTTCCAGCACAGTGCATGCTCACGGCCACCACCACCGACCACCAAAACTTTCATCTGACGACTCCCATTGAAAAAGAGTTGCGAACGATAGCGAAGTTTGCCGCGCTTGGGCAGCGCTAGCCGTAGCGTTCTGTGCTTGCCCAGGTTCTCTTTACGTTTGAGTGGTTATCCTTTCGTCGAGGCCATCGAGAATCGTTCTGGCAATGGCAATGCTCTCGTCGCGGGTGAATTTAAGGATGGCTTTTTCCCGATCGAGAATGCGTGCCTTGACGAGCTTGGACTGGATTTCAGAAGACATACCGCAAAACACAAGCCGTATACCGTGCTGTTCCAGATTGTTGATGATCGACTGCATGGCGACCATGGCGGTCATGTCGATCATCGGAACATCGGTCATGTCCAGAATTACAATCTTGATCTCCTTGCGGATGGACAGCAACGTCTTAAGCGCGTTCTGAGCCGCTCCGAAAAACATCGGGCCGTTGATGTCATAGAGCATGACCTCGTCGGGAATATCGATACCGGAATGATCGGTGGTCGGGTTGATCAGCTTCATACCCGTCAGCTCGATCATGCGTTTGATAAAGAGTACGGAGGCAAGCGCCATCCCTGCCGCCACCGCCACTTCCATATCGATCAGTACCGTCAGCGAAAAACAGGTAATCAACACCATGACATCGTGCCGTGGCGCGACTTTCAGAATACGGACGAAGTGCTTTGCCTCGCTCATGTTCCACGCCACCACCATCAGCAGGGCCGCCATCGAAGCCATCGGGATCAGGCCAAGCACTGGTGCCAGCGCCAGTATCGCCAGCAAAATAACCAGCGCATGAATCACCGAGGCGAGCGGCGAGGTGGCCCCGGAACGAACATTGGTGGCGGTTCGGGCAATGGCAGCGGTGGCCGGAATGCCGCCGAAAAACGGGATGATGATATTCCCGATTCCCTGACCGATCAGCTCACGATTCGGGTCTGTGCTTGAGCCGGACATGCTGTCGGACACCACCGCGCACAGCAGCGACTCGATGGCGCCCAGCAGCGCGATGGTAATGGCCGGGCCCACGAGGCTTGTAATCAACGGCCACGACATGCCGACCGGAACGCCGCTTGCGTCTGGTTGTTGCCACGGCCACACGAGTTGCGGCGTCAATGGTGGTATACCGCTGCCGGAGATGCCATCAATAGAGTAGTGAAAAACTGATGCGATGGTATTGACGGAGAGTGACGGATCATACTGCCCGATGAGCCATGCCAGCAGCGTTCCAGCCAGCAATGCCACCAGGTGAGCCGGGATGCGTGTGCCAAACCTGCTCCATGTCAGGAGCGCGAATAGCGTGGCCAGCGCAACCATGAGCTCCTGCCAGCGGAAACCGGGCAGTGCTTGCAGGATGGCTGAGGCCGATGCGAGGTAAGAGGTGCCATGCTGCGTAACTTCAAGCCCCATGAAATCCTTGATCTGTGTGGTTGCGATTACCACCGCGATGCCGGAGGTGAAGCCGACAGTCACCGGGTAGGGAACCAGCTCGATGAGCGTGCCGAGCCGGAACACGCCGAGCAGAATGAGAATGATGCCGGCCATCAATCCACTGATCAGCAGTCCACCGAGACCGAATTGCTGCACGATGGGAAGCAAAATCACCACGAAGGCGGCCGTCGGGCCGGAGATGTTCACGCGACTGCTACCGGCCAGAGCAATGGCGATGCCTGCAACAATGGCTGTATAGAGACCGTATTGAGGCGCCACGCCGCTGGCGATGGCGAGCGCCATTGAAAGCGGCAGTGCGACTATACCGACGGTAAGGCCAGCGAGCAGGTTGGGTCGAAAGTCAGTAAACGTAGATTTTCCCCATATCAGAAGTTGAAATCTTGGGATGAATTCTTACACCTTCGCATAAGCGCTGTATATCCACGCCTTCCCATCCGCGCAATGCTTACTTATGGTCACATGCATGAAGATTTCGGAAGAAAACATTGCCCGAAGCTGCCCCGAATACGAAATCTGGAACGAGCTGCTTGAGCTAGATGGCAAGCGGATTCTTGAGCTCGGCTGCGGCAGGGCCGATCTCACCCGCCTGATCGCCAGCGAAGGAGAAGAGCGCACAATGGCTGCGCTGGAAGTGGACGAGATTCAGCACAACCTGCACAAGCAGATCACCGATCTTCCGAACGTCGAGTTCCGCATGGCCGGAGCAGAAAGCATCCCCTACCCGGACGGCAGCTTCGATGTCGCCTTCATGTTCAAATCATTGCATCACGTGCCACTGGATTTGATGGATCAGGCGATGGTCGAAATCGCGCGGGTGCTAAAGCCCGGCGGCATTGCCTACATCTCCGAACCGATCTTCGCCGGTGAGTTCAACGATATTCTGAAAATGTTCCACAACGAGGAGAAGGTGCGCCTTGCCGCCTTCGAGGCCACGAAGCGCGTGGTGGAATCAGGGCTGTTTACGCTTGCCAGCGAACCCTTCTTCAACGCGCCGATGCATTTCAATGACTTCGCCGATTTTGAGAACAAGATTCTCGGCGCTACCCACACCGACCACCAGCTTTCGCCGGAACTTTATGAAGCCGTCAAAGCGAAATTCGAAATCCACATGACACCCGGCGGCGCCAACTTCCTGATGCCGATTCGGGTTGATTTGCTAAAGGTTCCGTGCTGACTTTATCCAAAGGCTGTATCGGCCATTGTGGCCGTATAAATGGGTAGCGTCCCCTTTACCCCGACTGATTCGCCTGTAGTTTCCCAACCCCATCCCCACGCTACTCGAAGAAAGGGCCTTATTAGGTATCAATTGCCTGGTCTTGTTGCTGATTCATCAAGGGGGAGGGAGTTGATTCAACGTTGAAGACTTGACCCCAAGTTTTTGGTCGAGAAAAATACCCAATAATCGTGAGAAGGCTAAGGAGCTCGAAGGTATGGACACCAAAATGAATTTGCCGAACGGCGTCATATTTAATGCGTACCCTGACAGTATCGGGCAAAAACTGGCTGATGTCGTCCGCATGCTCGAGATGCAGGAATTAAAAGATGTTTTTTCTTTGTTCTACATCCTGCCCACCATTTTTAACAGCGATTTGGATCGCGGCTTTTCGATCATCGATTACGATCTCAATGATG
>Ga0316187_10003266_pt1 | contig 14125 bp, 13 predicted proteins | sample CroRivburrow1_MG_FD_204927 | JGI IMG/M metagenome (GOLD analysis project Ga0316187, IMG submission 204927) | Coastal sediment microbial communities from Maine, United States - Cross River worm burrow 1 | ecosystem: Environmental > Aquatic > Marine > Coastal > Sediment | place: USA: Maine...
AAGCTTAAAAAGTTCGTCATAGTTCCCTTCACGGTTTCGTCCAATTTTATTATCGTAACCAACTAAAAAACTTTGCATTTTTAGTTTGTCAATTAATATTGAGCTCACAAACTCAGTGTACGATAGTTTAGCAAATTCTTTTGAGAATGGAAAAATAACCAAATGATCGATTCCGGCCTTTCGAAATAATTCAGTTTTTTCTTCAATTGTGGTTAGTAGCACAAAATTTTTATCCGGATTTAATACACGAATAGGGTGAGGTGAAAAGGTGAAAACAACCGATTCTCCATTTCTTTTTTTTGCGAACTCGATTAATTGTTTAAGCATTTCCATGTGTCCTAAATGAACCCCATCGAATGAGCCTACAGTAATAGCCGTGTTGTTTCCTTCGAATTCCGATATGTTATTCCAAATTTTCAAACCGTAAAAGTAAGTTGCAAAAATAAAAAAATGTAAACGATATGCTTCAATTATTTGTTTTAATACATATAAAAATCAAATTCGTTTATATTATTTCAATACGCATCCTTATTTATGAGCCTTTGGAGCTCTAAAAACTTAATGTATATTTGTAGCAACATCAATAGTTTAAACAATTAAAGAGTTTAGTGTAATGCAAAAATTCCAATTTTTATTTTTCGGATTAATTCTGGTTTTTTTATTTGGATGCGAACCTAAAGAAAAGGGATTTCTAATAAAAGCCGAAATAAAAGGAGCCGAAGGGAAATACATTAAAGTTATTAACATGACCGCTCCTGGATTAAAGATTGATTCCATTGAACTTGATTTGGCAGGAAGGTTTGAAGTGACCAAGGTTATTTATCAACCCAACGACTATGTGTTTTATTTCAATCCGGAACAATCCATAAGAATTACTCCCTTACCTCAGGAACAGATTGAAATTAAAGGGCATATTTCTGATTTGTTGAAAACATATACTATAGCTGGTTCTCCAGGTTCAGAACAAATAAGTGTTTTTCTTAAAAAGCAGCAACAACTTTTAGTTGAGCTCGATTCTGTCCGCTCATTTTATATGCAAAACCAATTAAGTCCTGATATTGATACAATAATAGAAATAGCAAAACATAGAAGCGATTCTATTTTTAATGTAGGTAAATTATCATTAATTTCTGTTATTGAAAACAATCCTGGTAGTATGGCCAGTTATGTAGCCTTAGCTCAAAAGCTAGGTAAAGAAATGAACTTTTTTACTTTAGCCAACGATTTTAAATATTTTGAAATGGTTGATACGGCTTTGACCAGGGCGTATGATACGGCAATGGTAGCGCAAATGTTGAATGGTTATGTGCATCGCGGAAAGCAATTAATTGCCCAACAAAAAAAGGCGAGTAATAATTTGCAGATTGGAGATATGGCTCCTGAAATTACATTGCCTAATTTAATGGGTGATACCCTAAAATTGTCTGCCTTAAAAGGGAAGTATGTATTGGTTGATTTTTGGGGGAGCTGGTGTCGCCCATGTCGCTTGGAGCATCCAAACTTAAGGAAAGCTTATTGGAGATATCGCAAGAGAGGATTTGATGTTTATCAGGTGGCTTTGGAGCGAAATAAAGAAGATTGGAAAAATACGATTAGGGAAGATAAATTACCATGGAAAAATCAGGTAAGTGAACTAAATTATATGGCAAGTAAGGCGGCTCGCATATTTAAAGTTAAAACTATTCCTACCAATTATTTGTTAGATCCCGATAGAAAAATAATTGCAATTAATTTGCATGGAGAGGAATTGTTGGATAAACTTCGCGAAATTTTTCCTCCAAAAATTATAAGTAAAGCAACAATAGATACAACAAAAAGTGACGAATAAAAAAATATTTTTTGCATCAGATGTTCATTTGGGACATCCAACAGTTGAAGAGGGTAGAGAGCGAGAGTTGCTGTTTGCAAAATGGCTCGATGATATAAAAGATCAAGCTCAGGAAATTTATCTAGTTGGAGATATATTCGATTTTTGGTACGAATATAAAAGGGTGGCACCTCGTGGGTTTACTCGGGTTTTAGGTAAAATTGCAGAAATTACTGATTCTGGTATTCCGGTTCATTTTTTTACTGGGAATCACGATGTGTGGGTATACGATTATTTACCTAAAGAAACCGGTGTAATTCTACATCGAGAGCCTTTTGAAACTGAATTATTGGGGAAGAAATTCTATATTGCTCATGGCGATGGTCTTGGACCTGGAGATTTAAATTATAAGTTATTGAAATTTGCTTTCACAAGTAAGTTTTTGCAGTTTATGTTTAGTAGGCTTCATCCAAATTTTGCTTTCGGAATTGCCCATGCTTGGTCAAATAAAAGTCGTGGATCAAAAGGAATAAAGGCTCAAAAATTTCATGGAGAAGATAAAGAGCTAATTTATTTGCATGCCAAATCTATTGCTGAAAAACAACATTTTGATTATTACGTTTTTGGTCATCGACATTTAAAAATAAATAAAGAAATTACTAATAAATCACGCTTCATTCTTTTGGGAGACTGGCTTTATAATTTTTCGTATGGTGTTTTTGACGGGGATGAATTCCAATTAAAATCAGTTAAGCAAGGTAAGTAAGCCAATAAAATAAGTTGAAAATAATTATTCCAACAGATATAAATTAATAAAGAGTATTGGGTACCTTTTGAACATTTGCTTAACAGAAAAAAAAAGTTAATTTTGTTAGAGTCTCGTAACAAGTGCACCTTTTATTTATTATAAAACAGAGGTAATTTATTAGCAGTAAGCTTAATGAAGAGTAATAATAAAAATAGAAGTTAAAAATGAAGAATAGAAATACATTATTTGGGATTCTTGTTTTAGCTTTTGTTTTATGTGCATGTAGCTCAAATACTACTACAAAAACAAATATTGTTGAAGAAGCCATACTTGTTGCTGACGATGACCATATGAAAAAGCAAGGTACAAATTACAGAATACCCACACCACTTGATATGTTTGTACTTGTTAAAAGCAGTGGAGCTCCTTTTATTGAGGAAGCTTTAAATTCACCTTTAAATAAGATTCATTATAATTCTACGGTTAGTCGTTCGGTTAATTTTGGTGTTTATATTACTGATTTAGCTTACTGTTCTGTTTATGGAAACTTCCAAGGTTCATTAATATATTTTAATGCTGCAAAAGAAATTTCAGTAGATTTAGGAATGTATGAAGGTTATGGTGAAGAAATGGCTAAAAGAATAAATGAAAATCTTAATAATATAGATTCTCTTATCGATATCTCTACCGATTCATTTTATCAAACAACAAATTTCCTTAATGAGCAAGGAATGTCAGATATAATGGCTTTTATTATGGTAGGTTGTTGGATTGAGAGTACCTATATTGCTTTTGAGGCAGTTGATGAGTTTTTGTTAAGTAACCCAATTGTAGAGCGAATAGCTGATCAACAGTTTTTACTTGAAAATTTAATTGAATTATGTAAATTAAATAATGAATCGGATGCTATGCAAGAAGTTTTAGAAAAACTGTTAGAATTGCAAGAAGTATTTGATAATTTGTATTTTAATAGTGAAGATATGTTAATTACAAAAACGCAATATGTTGATATTGCAAATAAAGTACGTGAACTACGTCAGAATTTCGTAAGATAACAAATAGAAATGAATAACATACAACCTACATATCGTTTAATTATTATTGCAATACTTACTTTAATAGTGACATCGGTTGGTTTTGGACAAAATTGTTCGAAAAAGAAACTGGCATCTAAGGAAATGCGAGAGGAATATGACTATCGGGGCCAATCGTTATTCGTAGAGATGGCTAATGGTGATACAACCACTTTGAAAATTGTATTATACTCGAAACAGAATTATAAAATATTTGTAGTTGGAGAACAAAAAATAGGGAATTTAGAGTATGAGATTCATGTTCCACGTAAAAAGTTTAATCGGGTAGTCAAAGAAGTAAAACCAAAGACAGTTTCAGTATACAAAAAAGATCCGGATGGTTTTTATTTATATAATAATAATGGGAATAGGATAGAGATAGGGAAAGAAACTATTCAGGATACTATATGGACACGTGAAACGGCTGATATTGAAGAGTTAGTTTATAATAGCCGAAACTCTGAATTCCCTTACTGGCTTGCTACTCCAAATAAAACTCAATTGGTAACCATTAGGGTTATAGCCGATGAAGCCGACAAAATTATTATAGGCTGTGTAGGTTTATATGTTGGACGAGAATATTCAAACATTTATCAATTTCGCAGATAAATTTATATCCGGGGGTGTAACTATTTTATTAAACTCCCGTCAGATATTTGTATTAAAAAACATTCAACTTTTAGTTCATTAATCTATTAAAAAAATTATTATGAAAGGATTTTTAAAGTATGTATTAGCTACCGTTGTTGGTATATTGTTATATTCACTGGTTAGCTCATTTATTTTTTTAGGTGTAATGGGAGTAATTGCTTCAGCCTCAAAATCAAAAAGTGTAGAAGTTAAACCAAACACCATATTGATGTTAAAGCTTGATAAGCAAATTGTAGATCGCTCATCGGAAAACCCCTTTGAGAATTTTGATTTTGGTACAATGCAATCAGAAACACCTATCGGATTAAATAACATTTTAAAGAATATTGAGAAAGCAAAAAAGGATGAAAATATAGTAGGTATTTATATGGATTTGAAATATATTCCTGCCGGATTAGCAACTCTTGAGGAAATTAGAAATAGTTTAATTGATTTTAAAGAAAGTGGTAAGTTTATCTATACTTACTCTGAAATAATTACTCAGCCTAGTTATTATCTTGCATCCGTATCTGACAGTATTTTCATGAATCCAATAGGGGATATAGAAATTAGAGGTTTTCGTTCTAATATAGCTTTTCTAAAAGGAGCTCTTGAAAAACTTGGAGTTGAGCCTGTGATTTTCCGTCATGGTAAATTTAAAAGTGCTGTTGAACCATTTATGTATGATAAAATGAGCGACGATAACAAAGAACAGACAATGACCTTTGTTGGAAGTATTTGGGATCATGTTGTAAAAGGAATTTCTGCGGAGCGTGAAATATCTAAAGAAGGCATAAATCAATTGGCAGATAATTTAACTATTCGCAATTCAAAATCAGCTGTTGCAAATAATATAATTGATGGCCTATTTTATAAAGATGAAATGATTGATTTTTTGGTTGAACGTACAGGAGCAGAATCGGCTGAAAAACTAGAAGTAGTTAAGCTAGGGAAATACAACAATGTATCAATTGAAAAGAAAAGGAGAAAACGCGATAAAAGAGAAAAAATTGCTATAGTTTATGCATCTGGTAGCATTGGAATGGGCAAAGGAGAAGGTGGAAATATTGGTTCGGAAACTACCTCGAAAGCCATACGAAAAGCACGCAAAGATAGTACCATTAAAGCTATTGTTTTTAGAGTGAATTCACCTGGAGGTGGCGTTCTTGCTTCTGATATTATTTGGCGTGAAGTTGTTTTAGCTCAAAAGGCAAAACCTTTTATTGTTTCAATGGGAGACTATGCTGCATCAGGTGGTTATTATATAGCTTGCCCAGCCGATACTATTGTTGCCAGTCCTACTACTTTAACAGGATCAATAGGGGTATTTGCATTAATGATGAATACACAAAAATTAATGAATGACAAGTTGGGTATTACTTTCGATGGGGTTAAAACAAATAAATATGCTGATATAGGTAACAGTAATAGAAAAATGACTGAAGCCGAAAAGGAAATAATACAATCAAGTGTTGAGGACGTCTATACTGATTTTATAACTCATGTTAGTGAAGGAAGAGGAATAACAACTGAAGCTGTTGATGCAATTGGACAGGGTAGAATTTGGAGTGGAATAAATGCCAAAAACAATGGCTTAGTTGATGTTTATGGTGGTTTAAATACAGCTGTTCGAATAGCTGCCGAAAAAGCAGGATTGGAAGATTATAAAATCGTTGATCTTCCAAAAATTCCAGATCCATTTGAAGAATTAATTAAAGGGCTTACTGGTGGAGCAAAAGTAGCCTTATTAAAAAGAGAATTAGGTGAAAGTTATCGCATTTATGAAAAATTAGAAACACTTCAAAACATGGAAGGTGTGCAAGCCAGAATGCCATTTGAAGTTGAAATTTACTAAGAATATTGAGAAAGGTGTTGTAGTTTATATGCTAAATTTAAACTAAATACTCAAGAAATAAATTTATCAGAGGGCTTTTTTAAGCCCTCTTTTTTTATATCTTTACGACGATAGGAATCTCAAAACAACAACAATGAATTGGTTTTTATTTCCATTTGCATTAATTTTTAGGCTAATAGTTGATATAAGAAACCAGCTTTTTAATTTAGGTATTCTAAAAAGTACCTCTTTTAATAAAGCTATTATTTCAATAGGGAACATTACTGTTGGAGGTACTGGAAAAACTCCTCATACCGAATATATTATTAACTTACTTGAAGAATATTATTCACTTGCTACTTTAAGTAGAGGGTATAAACGGAAAAGCAAAGGCTTTTTTGAAGCAAAAACCAGTTCAAAAATTAGCGAAGTTGGAGATGAACCCTTACAGATAAAAAATAAATTTCCGCAAATTACGGTAGCTGTTGATGAAAAACGAGTAAATGGAGTAAATCAATTGCTAAAGAAGGAGAAAGCTCCGCAAGTAATTTTGTTGGATGATGCTTTCCAGCACCGACATATTACACCTGGTTTAAATATTTTATTAATCGATTATAATCGCCTTATTACAAAGGATCATATGCTACCGATGGGCAGGTTGCGTGAGCCTAGTCATAACTGTTCAAGAGCAAATATTATTATAGTTACAAAATGCCCAAAAGGCATGCAACCTATTGATTTTAGATTAATGCAAAAAGAGCTGAATTTATTTCCTTATCAGGAATTATATTTTACAAGCTTTAAATACAAAAAATTAATTGCAGTTTTCTCACAAAGCACGGGCAAAGAAATTTCAGAGTTGAAAGATTATACCGTAATGGTAGTTACAGGAATAGCGTATCCAAAGCCATTGTATACCGAGCTTAAACAGGCTGGAGTAAAAGTCGTTAAACAAGAATTTGTCGATCATCATGCTTTTTCGCCAAGCGATGTACATAAAATAACAGAAAGGTTTATGCAAATTAATGAACAGAAAAAGTTAATTATTTGTACTGAAAAAGACGCAATTCGATTTAAAGAAATGGCTGAGTATCAAGACTTTGTTAAACTTCCTATTTTCTATTTGCCAATTGATGTAGAATTTTTAAATCAAGGAGATGAAAGCTTTAAAACGGCCTTGTCAAAATACATTAGTCATTATCAAAACTAATTGTCTGCCGATTTACGCTTTACAATAAATCCATTACTTGAAAAAATACGCTCAGTAATTTTAGGTTCACCTGTATAATATACGTTGCTTTCGCCAGTGACTTTTAACTTGAGTGATTTTTCACAATTTATCATAACCTCACTGTAGCCAGTTGCTTCAACCTGACAAAATTCACTTTTTAAACTAAAGCAATTAAATTCTGTTTCATCATGTATGTCAATATATAGTTTTTCGGCATAACCCGAAATTTTACAGAAAGATTGGTCGTTCTGTTTTATGTGAAGTACTGTAGCATATATTTCAGAATTAATAGTAGAGCCTCCGCTTAAAAATAGTTTAAGTTCATCGAAGTGGATAACCTGATTACTTGATATGGATACGTTTTTCAATAAGGTAATACTCTTTAATTCACGGTATGAGATGTAAACGTTAAGCTCTTCAAATTTCCTTACATCTGCCAACATGGTTATATAAAGTTTCTCTTTGTCCATTCTTACTTGAAAAAGATTAACCAAATTGTCATCTGTACTTATTCTTATTCCTTCTTCATCGCCTTGTAATAAGATTACATTAAAGGTGCCATTTAAAATAAGGTGTTTAAAGCCGCTGAATTCAAGCGTTTCAATTTTTACTTTCCCACTACCTTTAGCCGCTTGAGCAAAGATAGAAGCAGAGAAAACCACAGATATAAATAAACCTAATAATAATATCTTTTTCATACCTTAATAAAATGTATTGGTGCTCAAATTTAAGGTATTCTACTTTTCAAGCCAAATAAAAAACAGTGCTATGCGGTTAATGTTTACTAATTGTTCTGATGAATAATAAGTGTGCTATCATCAAGCTTAAATTCCATTGAATTTACAGAATATATTTTTGGAGCCGGGACACCTTCATCAAAAAGCTTATTCCCTATAAATACACGAGCTTCATCCCAATAGTTATTTTCTATAAACAGCTTTAGTGTTGCTAATCCTCCTTCTATTAATACCGATGATATTTTTCTATTGTAAAGCAAATTGTTAAAACTTGAAATAAAATTCTGATTGAATGGAATTTTTATATATTCCAGTTTTTGTGATTGTTCGTTTTTTATTTCATTTATAACTAAAGTTGTTTGCTTTTTATTGAACAAATTAAGAGTGTTGGGCAAGCGTAACGTACGGTCGAATACAATTCTTATGGGTGAACTTCCACTCCAGGTTCTAACGTCAAGGTTTGGATTATCGGTATGGGCTGTGTTGGTTCCCACAAGAATTGAACTAATTTCCGAACGCCATTTATGCACGAGAGCTCTACATGCTTCATTAGTAATCCAATTTGGTTCTTGTTTGTCTTCCGGGTTTCTTATCCGATCAATAAAACCATCTTTAGTTTGTGCCCATTTCAAAATAATGTGTGGACGTTTTTGGGTGTGGAAAGTAATAAACTCACGATTAAGGTTTATACATTCTTTATTTAATACTCCAATAATAACCTCAGCTCCATTCGATTTTAATTTTTTTATCCCTAAACCATTTACTCTGGCAAAGGGATCCACCATTCCAATAACTACTTTCCTTATATTATGCTTCACTATTAAATCAGCACAGGGTGGTGTTTTTCCAGTATGCGCGCAAGGTTCAAGGCTTACGTATATAATAGAATCTTCAAGTAATGTTTTATCAATAACTTGATTAATAGCATTAACTTCAGCATGTGGGCCGCCATAAATTTTGTGGTATCCTTCACCAATAATTTTATTATTATGCACAATAACAGCGCCAACCATTGGGTTGGGAGCAACATTTCCTTTTCCCATTTTCGCTAGCTCTATGCAACGATTCATGAAAAACTCATCGCTTGTATATGCTTTCATAATTTTCTATTTTTGACACTTATGGATTACGAAATTAAGTCAATAATTACACTTGGCAAAAATACTTTAATAAACTACCCACCAGCAGAGGCGCAACAGCTTATGTATATTTTGATCCAGGATCTATTGCATATAAGCCGAACTACTATTCTGGCTTATCCTGATACAAAAATATCTAATTCTGATTACAATCAAATTATTCAGGCAATTGAAAGGCTTAAAAAGAACGAGCCTATTCAGTATATTCTAAAAAAGGCTGAATTTTATGATTTAGAATTTGAAGTTAATCAGACAGTTTTAATACCAAGACCCGAAACTGAAGAATTGGTGAGTTGGATTATTTTGGAGAATAATAAACAAAAGAGTAAAATTCTTGATATTGGTACTGGAAGTGGTTGCATTGCTATTTCATTGGCAAAAAACATTTTAGGGAGTAAAGTATTTGCCATCGATATTTCGAATGAGGCACTGCGTGTTGCGAGTAATAACGCAAGGCGTAATCTGGCAAATGTTGAATTTCTAAACATGAATATTTTAAGTGCTAAGAATGAAAATATTCCCGATTTATTGGATGTAATAGTAAGCAATCCACCTTATGTTACCTTTGCACAAAAAGAGGTAATGCATAAAAACGTAACCGAATTTGAACCTGATTTAGCACTATATGTTGAAGATACCGATCCTTTGGTTTTTTATAGGGAGATTGCGAAAATAGCTTTATTAAAACTTTCAGCTGAGGGTAAGCTATATTTTGAAATAAATGAAGATTATTCTGCAGAGTTAAAAAGCATGCTAATTGAAGTTGGATTTTCAATGGTTGATGTAAGAAAAGATATTAATGGAAAATACCGGATGATTAAGGCTGAAAGATAAAATGGAATTTAATAAGGCGCTATCAAAATGCATGCAAATGTGTAGTCGAAAAGAATATTGTGTTTTTGATATAAAACAAAAGCTGTACAACTGGGAGTTGTATGAATCAGATGCAGAAGAAATTATTAAGGTTTTAATTGGAGAAAAATTTGTTGATGAAGAACGTTTTGTAAAAGCTTTTGTAAACGATAAATTTAAATTTAATCATTGGGGCAAAGTGAAAATTAAATATCATTTGAAACATAAACATATTGAAGGTATTTTTGTAGATAATACTTTAAATGAAATTGATTTTGACGAGTACATGAAAGTTATTGTCCATGAAATTTCAAATAAAATTAAAAAAGTAAAGGCAAATTCAACTTATGAACGCAATGCAAAAGTAGTAAATTACATGGCAGGTAAAGGTTTTGAACCTGATTTAGTTTTTAAGCAACTGAAAAAGTTGAAATAGTTTTATAGATTTATGAAAATCATAGATTGAATTGTTAATTACTTTGATTTGTAGAATGGTTCAGTTAAGAATTCATTTACTACTTTTAAAAAAAATACATGAATGGTAAGTACAGAACAAATTAAGGATATTGAAAAGCGCCTGGATGCGTTGAGGAGGCATCTTTGACATTGAGAAAAAAATAATTGAGCTCGATGAAGAAGAGTTAAAAACACAAGCCCCTGATTTTTGGGATGACCCCAAAAAAGCTGAAATTCAATTAGGTAAAATCAACAAAATTAAAATTTGGGTAAAAGGTTTTAATCAAGCTAAAAATTTGGTTGATGATTTATTGGTGTTGCTTGAGTTTTTAGAAGCTGGCGAATCAACTGAAAAAGAGATTGAGGAGCAATTTAAATCCACTAAAATTGCGATTGAAGATTTGGAATCGAAAAACATGCTTCGAAAGGAAGAGGATGTTTTAAGCGCTATTGTTAAGCTAAATTCGGGTGCTGGCGGTACGGAAAGCCTTGACTGGACCGAGATGTTAATGCGCATGTATATTCGTTGGGGAGAACGAAATGGGTATAAGGTTAAGGAAGTAGCCTATCAGGCTGGTGATGAAGCAGGAGTAAAAACTGTTACCCTTGAAATTACCGGCGATTATGCCTATGGCTATTTAAAAGGCGAAAATGGAGTACACCGTTTGGTACGCATCTCACCATTTAATGCACAAGGCAAACGCCAAACGACCTTTGCCTCGGCCTTTGTTTCGCCTGTTGTCGACGATAAAATTGAAATTAATTTTAATCCGGCCGATATTTCATGGGATACTTTTCGTTCGAGTGGAGCTGGAGGTCAGAATGTAAATAAGGTTGAAACTGGAGTCCGATTGCGTCATGCGCCTTCAGGCATTGTAATTGAAAATACTGAAACACGATCGCAACATAAAAATAAGGAAAATGCAATACGACTATTAAAATCGCAATTGTATGAATTGGAATTAAGAAAGAAACAAGAAGAGCAGGCTGCGGTTGAAGGAAAGAAGATGAAGATAGAATGGGGTTCTCAAATACGAAGTTATGTTATGCATCCTTATAAATTAGTAAAAGATGTAAGAACAAATTATGAGACCTCTAATGTACAGTCAGTGCTTGATGGAGGTTTAAATGAATTTATAAAAGCATATTTAATGCAGTTTGGTGACGAATAATTTTTGATTCATGAGCAAAATTTTTAAATTTCGGAGATATTACGAGAAAGCGAATTTTTATTATGGCATTATTGAATACTATTACGATAAACAGATTTTTAATTCTGACAATATCGATACTTTTGTTTATGGGATCCCACCAAACAACTGAGGCTCAATGTGGTATTGCCTTAAAAGAAGTAGTAGTGCTTGATATAGGAGAGGCTACTTACCTTAAAGATTTTAGAGTTCGCCTTGAAGAAGGAAGTACTAAGAAACCACCAAGTAAAGAATTTAGTATACTACTAAATAAAGGCACTCACTACCGAATGAATATACAGGCCGATAAAGATGTAGACGATCAGGTAATATTAAAGCTATACGATTTCACTAGGTTGTATGGTAGTAATTATGATGCCGACGATGGAACTTCATATGAAAAATTTGATTTTTTCTGTGCAAAAACACAAGTCTATTATTTGTCGATTTCATTTGCAGGTGCAAAACAAGGTTGTGCAGCAGCTGTTGTTTCTTTCGTTGGAAACTATGATGCAAATTAGATTTTGCTTTTAACAAATTATCTATTAACCCCTTTCATTAAATTAAAAATTATGATAGAAATATTTCATAATCCTCGTTGTTCGAAAAGTAGAGCAGGCTTGCAATATTTAAGCGATAACAATATTGAATATATAATTGTTGATTATTTGAAAGAAGGTATAAGTGCGTGGGAGATTAAGGAATTGGCCAATAAAATTGGTTGTGCAGCCATTGACATAGTTCGAACCCATGAAGATTTTTATAAAAAGGAATTAAAAGGTAAAAATATTTCGGAAGATGACTGGTATAAGATAATAGCTGAAAACCCCAAACTATTGCATCGCCCAATTATGGTTAATGGAACTAAAGCTGTTTTTGCTCAACCTGCCGATAAAGTAAAGGAAATAATTTAGTTCCTTTTTAACCTACCATCAATATGTGCGGGATAGCCGGATTTTATACTGAAAAAAATGTTTTCCACGCCGATGAGCTATTAGCGATGACAAACTCGCTAAAGCACCGTGGACCTGATGCTGAAGGTTATTTTTTTGAAGATAAAATAGCTCTTGGTCATCGTCGTTTAAGTATTATTGATTTATCGGAAGAAGCCAACCAACCCATGTATTCACATAGCAACAATTGTGTAATTGTTTTTAATGGTGAAATATATAATTTTAGAGAAATAGCTAAGGAACTAAATATAAAACCAAAAACAAGTTCCGATACCGAAATTTTATTAGAGGCTTTTGTAAAGTGGGGTCCGAAATTTGTTTCAAAGCTTAATGGAATGTTTTCAATTGCAATATTTCATAAGTTAACTAAACAGCTTTTTTTATTTCGTGATAGAATTGGTATAAAACCCCTGTTTTATTATTGTGTTAACCATGAATTAGCATTTGCTTCTGAATTAAAATCTTTGCTAAATCTTGATTATTTAAAATGCAGTAAACAGGTTAATACTAAAGCTGTGGGCTCTTTTTTAAATATTGGATATATTCCTGAACCGGCAACTATTTATAAGAATATTTTTAAATTACCTAAAGGTAGCTATGCTGTATTTGATGGTGATAGTTTGAAAATTACAGAATATTGGAAGCTTACCAAAAAGATAGAGAATGCTGTTGTTGTTGATGAAATTGAAGCAAAAAAGGAGCTTTCAGAACTAATTAAAAGCTCTGTAAAATATCGTTTAATTGCTGATGTTCCATATGGTACTTTTTTAAGTGGAGGCATAGACAGTTCTCTTGTGTCTGCAGTTGCTCAGGAGACTACAAATCATCAATTAAAAACTTTTTCTATTGGTTTTGATGACGTGAAATTTAATGAAACGGGTTTTGCAAAGCAGGTCGCTCAGCATATTGAATCTGATCATCATGAATTTATTCTTACGGAGCAAGATGCTCAGAAATTAGTACCTGATATTTTTTCCTTTTATGATGAACCATTTGCTGATGCATCAGCTATTCCAACAATGTTGGTTTCTAAAATGGCAAGGCAGCATGTAACCATGACTTTGTCTGGAGACGGTGGCGATGAACTCTTTCATGGTTATGGAATGTATAATTGGGCTAAGCGACTAAACAATCCCTTATACAAAGTAAATAAAAAAGCTATAAAGGCGGTCCTTAAACAAGGCTCATCCAGGTATAAACGTATTAGTCATATGTTTAATTATTCCAAAAATGAATCGATAAAAACTCATATTTTTTCGCAAGAACAATACTTCTTCTCACAGAAAGAGTTAAAAAAACTTTTGCATCCTGAATATAAAGAGCAACTTATATTGAATGATAACTATTCAGACCTGTTAAGGCCATTAACACGTGCTGAGGAACAAGCACTATTTGACTTAAATTATTATTTACCGGATGATTTGTTGGTGAAAGTTGACCGGGCAAGTATGAAATATTCTCTCGAAACCAGAGTG
>Ga0316187_10003267_pt1 | contig 14123 bp, 13 predicted proteins | sample CroRivburrow1_MG_FD_204927 | JGI IMG/M metagenome (GOLD analysis project Ga0316187, IMG submission 204927) | Coastal sediment microbial communities from Maine, United States - Cross River worm burrow 1 | ecosystem: Environmental > Aquatic > Marine > Coastal > Sediment | place: USA: Maine...
CCGTCATCCGCTCGGTCAGGATCAGGGGAAAGCTCACGCGCTCTCCCCGCTGGTCGAGCCGTAGGGCCCGAATGCCGGTACCGGGGCAATGGCCCCTTCGGTCTCGCTGATGCCCCAATCGAAGGACCGACGTCCCCCGTACTTCTCCTGCATCTCATCGGTCACAACAATGTCCGGGGAGGCGTCTCGCAGCCATTTGCACAGGGCCGCGCCCTTCTCCGGAACGACGCCTTCGACCAACTCGTAATTCACCTGCACGGCAGGCGCCCCACCGCAGGCTCCGATACATTCGACGTGCTCGACGCTAAATGTACCGTCGGGGCTCATGGTGCCGTCCGGTGTTTCCGTCTCCGCCTCGATCGCCGCCAGGACGTCGTCGGCACCCATCAGGAAACAGGAGATCGAAGTGCAGACTGAGATGAGGTATCGCCCGACGTGGTCCCGCTTGTACATCGTGTAAAAGCTGGCGACCGACTGGACCTGGGCCGAGGTGAGCCCGGTGAGCTCGGCGACCTGGGTCATCCCGACCGTGGTCAGGTGGCCGTGTTCCAGAGAGGCCAGGTACAGCAGGGGCATTGCGGCCGACCGTTTCTCCGGGTAGGCCTCGAGCAGCTTGCGGGCCCGGTCCTGGTTGGGAGTGCTCCAATCCGAAATGACTGCCGTCACGCTCATCGATCAACATCTCCCAGGACTGTGTCCATGCTCGCCATCGTCGAAACGAGATCGGCGATCAGGGTGTCCGTCACGGCTGCGGGCATCGCCTGAACGTGGGCGAAGGACGGGCCGCGCACATGCATTCGCCACGGCTTGGCGCCGCCCGCCGACACCACGTAGACGCCGAGGTCACCGCGGGGCGATTCGACCGATTGCCACGCCTCCCCTGGAGCGACCGAGAAGCCCGACGTGAAGATCTTGAAGTGGTGGATCAGCGCCTCCATCGACTCGTCGATCCGCTTGCGCGGCGGTGGTGTCACTTTGCGATCTTCCGTGCGGTAGTCGCCGGCGGGCATCGTCTCGAGGATCTGGCGGGCGATGCTCATCGACTCGTCGATCTCGTTCATACGAACGTGGTATCGATCGAGCACGTCGCCGTGCTGGCCGAGCGGTACTTCGAATTCGTACTTGTCGATCCCCGAGTAGGGGAAGGCCTTGCGCAAATCCCAATCGATTCCCGACGCCCTGGCGTTGGGGCCGGTGACGCCAAAGGCCCGGCATTCGGCCGGAGTCAGGATGCCGACGCCCTGGGTCCGGTCGAGGAAGATCGGGTTTTCGTCAAGGATCTCGTGGTACTCCTCGACGCCGGCGGGCACCTTCACCAGCAGCTCTTCGATGTCCTCTTCCCAACCGTCCGGGAGATCGGCGGCAACTCCGCCGGGCCGGATGAAGTTGTGGTTCATTCGCAGACCGGTGACCTTCTCGAAGAAGTCGAGCAGGTACTCCCGCTCGCGCCAGCCGTAGATCATCATCGAGATGGCGCCGATGTCCATGCCCTGGGTGGCGACCCACAGCAGGTGGCTGGCAACCCGGTTGAGCTCCGTCATGAGAATGCGGATCGCCTGAGCCCGCTCGGGAATCTCGACGCCGAGCAGCTTCTCGACAGCCAGCGAGTAGACCAGCTCATTGTGGAATGGCGAGATGTAGTCCATGCGGGTGACGTTGGTGGGGCCCTGGAGCCAGGTGAGCGTTTCCGCAGTCTTCTCCATGCCGGTGTGGAGGTAGCCGATGATCGGCTTCACTCGCCGGATCGTCTCACCCTCGAGCTCCATGTGGAGGCGGAGCACTCCGTGGGTTGACGGGTGCTGCGGGCCCATGTTGATGACCTGGAGCTCCTCCTCGTCGCTGGCGTCGTCGAGCTCGAAGTCGTCATCCACCACAACGCCGCGCTGGATGTCGAGGTTCTTCTCATCCTCATCCGGCAGCATTTCCTGGGAGCCTTCGTCGGTGAACTGGCGAAGCTCTGGCCTCTCCTCGGTGCCGGCAACCCACATGTCGTGGGTCACACGACGTCCCTCGGTCCCTTCGGGGAGGGCCTCTTCCACCGCGATGGCTGCGTCGCCAGTTTCGACCTCTTCTGTCTGGTTCTCGTCAGTCATTGCCTATTGAACCTTGTGGGATTCTTTGAACTGGATGGGGACCGAACCGACGTCGTAGTCCTTGCGCAACGGATGGCCTTCCCATTCGTCGGGGAGGAGGATCCGGGACAGGTCGGGGTGGCCCGGGAAGTCGATCCCGAAGAGGTCGTATGCCTCACGCTCGTAGAAGTTGGCGCCCGGGAACAGATCGCTCACAGTGACGATCTCCGGCTGGTCGCCTGCCACCCCGGCGCGCACACGCAGTCGCATCGGAGTTGCGGTGTCGACGAGCGTGAGGACAACTTCGAAGCGCGGATCGCGCCGGAAGTAGTCGACCCCGCACAGGTCGATGAACATGTTGAAGCCGCCGTCCTTGGCCGTCGCCACAAGGTCGTGATACTCAGCCGCGTCCACCGAGACAACCCACTCATCGTCAGCAACGACCCATGAGGTCGAGGGATAGGGCCCCACGATCGCTGCCAGGGCCGGCACATCCGGCAGCTCGCGCTCGGCCGCTTCCGCGACCTTTCCGGAGGCGGCGGCCTCCTCGGTCAATCCTTCGGCTGTTGGCTCGTCTGGCGCCATGTCAGCTACCCACCCTGATGATCTGTCGCTGAATCTCGCCGTTCATGATCTTCTCGTGCAGCGTCAGGATGCCGTGCATCAGTGACTGCGGGCCCGGGGGGCACCCGGGAACGTACATGTCGACCGGTACGATCTGGTCGACACCCTGGACCAGGGCGTAGTTGTTGAACATCCCGCCGCTGGAGGCGCACGCCCCCATCGAGATGACCCACTTCGGTTCGCTCATCTGGTCGTAGACCTGGCGGAGAACCGGCGCCATCTTCTGCGAAACCCGGCCGGCAACGATCATCAGGTCGGCCTGGCGGGGCGACGCCCGGAATACCTCCATGCCAAAGCGGCCCAGGTCGTTGTGCGCCGCTCCGGTGCCCATCATTTCGATTGCGCAGCACGCCAGCCCGAAGGTCGCTCCCCACATCGAACGGGTGCGAGCCCAGTTCACACCCTTGGCCAACGTGCCGAGCAGTATCCCCGGCGGTTGTACTTCGCCGGCCATCAGGCAGCGTCCTCCAGAGGCTCGACGACGACGCGGCGGTTGCGCCCGCGGCGGGCAACGTTCCAGTCGAGGGCGCCCCGCTTCCAGACATAAACCAGGGTTTCGAGGAGCAAGAAGACGAAGATGCCCATGGCGCCGATGCCCGCCCACCCGAAGGCTTCGAACCGCACCGCCCAAGCGAAAAGGAAGACGAGTTCGACGTCGAAGATCACAAAGAGCATCGCCACGATGTAGAACTTCACCGGGAATCTCTCCACCGGTTCCTGCAGCGGGACGATGCCGCACTCGTATGGAGCGAGCTTCTCAGGGGTGGGGTTGTTGGGGGCAATGCGCCACGACAGCCACATGATGACGGTGGCAAAACCTATTCCAAAAATCAGCATCATGCCGATAGGCAGGTAGTCAGCAAGCGTCACGCGGCTCCCTTCACAGCGGGAGACTAGGAACCGCGCGGCCAAGATCAAATTTCGCTTCGGCACGGCTTCCGGGCCCGTCGTGGCCAGAACCCGATTGACCAACGAGAACGTCCCTTTGCGGTCGGGAGGACCTCCAGGGCAGCCACCCATTCGATCGCGACCTCGAACAAAACAACCGGCCCCGATCCCGGCACCAAGTGGGCAAGTTCGACGAGTACACCGTCACGCGCGTGCCCTCTCCGCTCAGCCCTCCGACGCCGAATCCAGGTCGGGGGCACTACTCGCCGAGTAGAAGCTCTTGTGGATGCCGACCGACTCAGCGAATCAGGATGGCGACCCGGTTTGTTGCCGACTGCGTCGCCCGGCGGATGCCGCGATGCGTCGCGCCATTGACCCAAAGATGAGTTTGTGGAACGGCGCCAGGCTGTACCAGTAGAGCCGACCCAGCAAGCCCCGCGGCACGAACGTTGCCGTCTGGGTCAAGCGAGTGCCGCTTCCTTCCGTGTCAGCAGTCCACTCCAACCAGGCATCGCCCGGCAGTTTCATCTCAGCCTTCAACAGTAAGGCCCGACCGGGCTCCACCCCCCTCACCCGCCAGAAATCGACAGCCTCGCCGAGTCGCAGATCTTCGGGATGGCGGCGGCCCCGCCGGAGCCCGACTCCACCGACCAGCGAGTCGATCAGTCCCCGCAGCCTCCATGCCCAGCCAAATCCGTAGTAGCCAACTTCGCCACCCACCCGAGTGAAGGCCCAGAACAGGTCAGCGGCGTCGGCCGAGGCATTCACTACCTGCCGATCCGCGAATCGGGTCCCGCCGGCCCAAGAGGGATCGCTCGGGAGCGGGAGCGCCGGGCTGGTGTCGGCGTCGCTCCATCGAGTCTCGACGTTGCTGGTTGTGGTTTGCTCCAGGGCTCGCCGTACGGCTTCCCGGTAGTGGATCGGCTCGCCAAGCAGCGGCGTCGCGGAATCGTCGGTCACGATCACCTCATTCCGCAGACTGTCGACCAACGGCCGGGCAACGCCAACCGGCAGCGGTGTGACGAGGCCCACCCAGCGTGATGACAGTCCCGGGCTGAGCACGGGTACGGGGATGATGAGGCGGCGCCGCAGGCCGGCCTCCTCGGCGTAGATCTGCATCATCTCCTCATAGGTGAGCACCTCAGGACCGCCGAGCTCGACAACCCGGCTCTCCCCATCTTCTTCGAGAACCGCTGTCAGCACGGCGAGCACATCGCGAATAGCGACCGGCTGGCAACGCGTTCGCACCCACGTAGGGGTGGTCATCACTGGAAGCACCTCGGTGAGGTACCGCAACATCTCAAAGCTCACCGATCCAGACCCGATAATCACCGCCGCCCGGACTTCGGTGACCGGGGTAGCACCCGCGTTCAGCATGCGGCCCACCTCGTGACGCGACTGAAGGTGGGCAGAGAGACTCGCGTCTGCGGTGCGCCCCAGGCCGCCCAGGTAGACGATCCTGCTCAGACCGCAAGTCTCGGCCGCCCTCTGGAAGTTGTCCGCCGCCCGCCGATCTGTCTCCTGGAAATCGGCGGCATGCCCCATCGAATGCACGAGGTAGTACGCATAGTCGCAACCCTCCAGTGCCCTCTCGAGGCTCGCCGCATCTAGGACGTCACCTTGCACCACCTCGACGCTATCGCGCCATGGATCCAGATCCAGTTTGGCTGGGTCTCGCGCCAGACAACGCACTCGATGACCGCGCGCCAGCAGCTCGGGGACCACGCGGCCACCGACGTATCCGGTAGCGCCCGTGACCAGCGTCAGCGGCCGGCGCCCATCTTCCCCCGTACTCATTGTGCGTCAGCCCCGGTGCTTGCCATACGCGGCCCGACCTGACTGCGGGACCGCTCGATGCCGGGTATTAGACCCATGTGTACTCCTCCGGGTGCCGTTGATTGTACGGACCAGAGGGTTGTGGTGGATGGGGAGCGGTGAACATCTTGCAGCACGGGGCCCCCTCTCCGGGAGAACGTCAACCGGGTGAAGTCGCGATCGGCAATGACCGGCGCGAGGCACTTCGCCACGTTGCGGTCACCACGCGCAACTCCGTAGGGTCAACACGATGACCAACACAAATCGGAACTCTCTTGTCGGCATCGTTGCCAGCGTGGCCATCGGCGTCCTCGTAATGCTCGCCGGCAGCGACGGAAGCCGGCAGGTCGGTTCCATCGCAGTCTTTGCGCTGTGCGGCCTCCTCGCCTACGTCATCAACTGGGTGGTATTCGTGCCGTCCAGCCTGGCCAAGACGGAGCACTACTTCGATCTCACCGGGAGCGCCACCTACATATCGGTTACCGCCGTTGCGCTGCTGTTCAGCGACGGACTCGATGCTCGGGCGCTGATCGTCGGGGCGATGGTCATGGTCTGGGCACTGCGGCTCGGTTCGTTCCTGTTTCGCCGGGTGCGCCGTGCGGGGCGGGACGGCCGCTTCGATCGGATCAAGACCGATCCGCTGCGGTTCTTCATGACCTGGACGTTGCAGGGGCTATGGGTGCTGCTCACCCTTGCCTGCGGGCTGGCGATCATTACGGGCACCGAGCGTCGATCGATCGCTTGGGTGGCGATCGTCGGCATCATCGTGTGGGCGGCCGGGTTCGCCCTCGAAGTAGTCGCCGACCGGCAGAAGTCGGCCTTCAAGAGCGACCGGGCGAACAAAGGGCGGTTCATCACCTCCGGGCTCTGGGCATGGTCGCGCCACCCCAATTACTTCGGGGAGATCGTGCTGTGGACCGGCATCGCCATCATCGCTCTGCCGGTGTTGTCCGGATGGCGCTGGGTCACCCTGATCTCCCCCGTGTTCGTTGTGCTGCTTCTCACCCGGGTGAGCGGCATACCAATGCTCGAGGCCCGCGCCGAGGAGCGATGGGGCGAGGAAGAAGAGTTCCGCAGCTACACGCAGCGCACTCCGGTCTTGATTCCCCGGCCGCCCCGCACCGACTAGTGCTTCGACGGCGCTCGCGGAATCGGCGTTCCCTCAGCTTGCCAGAGTTCCTCCAAATACCTGCCAGGAAAGCAGTGACTTGGCAACGAGGCTCAGGATCATGTACACGCGCTCACCATATAGATAGCTGGACCATTTCCCGATGCCGCGGTACTGCAGCCACTGGTTGATGGCGAATGTGTTGAAGAACACGAACAGCGAGAAGAAGATGCCGTACACAAACCCTGGAGGCTGCGCGTCACTTCCCGGCGAGAACAGGTAGATGCCGATGGCGATCCAGGGCACGATGCCGGCCAGCGATCCCATCCAAAACGGGAGTAGTGACCCGCCCGGATCCTCGTATTTCTCCTGCAACGCTCCGAAGAGGATCATCGATGCATTGACGCCGAAGAGCGCGACCAGCGCCGATATGTCCAGGATTCCCGGCAGGACGGCGATCAGCACGATCATCACCGAAGAAGACAACGCGTACTCAACCCATCTGAAGTAGTTGTGGCCTGCATCGAGCCCGGCGCGGTACCGCGAGTAGAACCAGGGCGAGGCAATCAGCCAATGGAAGAACGCTGAAAGGAAAAGGAAGATGGCCACGCCCCACGCGATGGAAAGATCGAAGATGACGGTCGGTTCCCCAGCGGGAGTCCCGGGCGGGCCCTCCGGATACGAAGCGGTGATGGGCAGCGCAAAGTCTGTCGCCAGAACCAGCACCAGAATCCCTTGCACGGCGTGCAAAGCTCCCATGGCGACGTTCCACGTCCGCAAGCGATAGTTCTGTTCGGCCAAGATTTCCTCCATTGTTTCTCGGAGGCTGTACGAAGCGACCGACTCTGTGGATTGGTGTTTCTGATCTCGGACCGGGGTCGGCGCGCTCGCTCACTCCCTCGAAGATGGCACACCGGCGTGTGGACCCCGCCCCACGAGGCTACTGCACGATAGGCCTTCCAGACACATCGCCGCGAGGTGGGTCATCCGAACGGGCCTCGGCACCGCAGAAGCGATGTTCCACAACGAAAGGGAAGGACGAGCAACGCCAAGATCATTGCTGCCAATATCTCGGCCAGCAACGGCGTGGTTCACGCAATCGACAACGTGCTGGTGCCGCAGGACTACCGAACCGCTGGCTTCGGGGCAACCTTCACCAGGCGTGCGATCGTGTGGTACACCCGCTCGACACCGCCAGTGCGAAGCCGGGTGCACGGATGCGGCTGACACCAGGAGGTGGGCAATTGCGGCCTTGGCAGCGTGGTGACGCTTCCTAGAATTCATCGAATGGGCAGTGTTCGGGTGAAGCTCAGGTCGGCGGCGCGCACTGATCTGATGCTGGTGAAGAGGACCCTGTACACAGCTTTGTCGTGGGACCCAGACGATCCGATCCCGCCATTCGACGCGGTGGTCGACCACCCCGAGATGAGCATCTATCACGACGGATGGATGCGGCCCGGCGACGACGGGCTCATCGCCGAAACCGAAGGTGGCGCGTTTGCTGGGATGGCGTACTGCCGCCAGTTCGTCAATGGTGAAGGTGCCCAGGGGTTCGTCGACGCCGCTACGCCGGAACTCGCACTTGGGGTGGAACCGGGGTTTCGGGCTCAGGGCGTAGGTCGAAGACTGATTCGCGGTTTGCACGAAGCGAGAGAGGCCGCCGGGATCAAACACATGAGCCTGAGCGTGAGTGCACGCAATCCGGCGTTACGGCTCTATGAGCGACTCGGATATCGAGAGGTTCGCAGACATGGCGATGGAATCGTCATGTGCGCCGACATCAACATTCGCGCATAGCGGCACACCTCGAGCGAACCTGGCTTGCTCCAACGTCGAATCTCCGCGAACACACTTCTCGCTCTGCACGATTGGCCGTCGCGAGCCGGGCGAACACCCCGATCACGCGGATCATCGGATGTCGGAGAAGAACGGGCATCATGCCGAACCACGCAGAGCGATTCGAACCTGGTGGGTGAAGTGGTTTTCGGCGCCGCTCCCCTACCGAACCGCTGGCTCCGGGGCAACCTTCACCAGGCGTTCGATCGTGTGGTAGACCCGCTCGGCCATCCCGTATTCCTCCGGCTCGAGGAGGTTGGCCATCACTTTGAGCGTCCACTCCATGAGCGGCTTCGACCGGATCCCTACGGTCGTCAAGGCCTTCATCACGGCCGGGTTACCGATGGCGTTGACGAACACGCGGGCGACGCGGTGGTAGTCGCCGTACTCGTCTTCGATGGCATCGTCGTAGCGGCGCAATCGGGTGAGGTCGCCGCTGCCAAGCGCCTCAGTGATGAAACCGGAGGCAAGCCGGGCTGTCTCGTAGGCGTAGTCGATGCCCTCGCCATTGAACGGGTTCACCGCACCCGAAGCGTCCCCCACCAGGATCCAGTTGGGCCCAACCTTGGGCCCAACAGAGAACGCCATTGGGAGTTTGCCACCGACGGGACGGGTGAGCTGTGACTCCGCGGTGACTTCCCAATAGGGGGGCAGCCGGTCGACGTACGCCTCGAGGATCCTCGAGGTGTTGATGTCTTTCCACCCTTTGAAGGAAGACACCAGTCCGGCGCCGACGTTGATGGTCCCGTCACCGAGCGGAAAGATCCAGCCATAGCCCGGCATGGCGCGACCTTCCCGGTCGGTGATGTTGAGTTGGCTTTCCAGCATGTCATCGCGCGAATTGGGCGACTCGAAGTAGCCGCGCACCGCCATTCCGTACGGATAGTCGCGCCGCCGGTACGTGCCGAGTGCCCGGCCGAAGCGGGACAGCGACCCGTCGGCAATCACGACGACGTCGGGATGCACCCGTTCGATCTCGAACTCGCCGGAGTCATCTTTGACCCTCAGTTCGACGCCGATGAGCGCTCCGTCCTCGACAATCGCGACCGCCTCAGTACCGTCGCGGACCACGGCACCCTGCCCGACAGCAAGCTGGGCAACCTCCATGTCGAGGTCGGCCCTGCGGATGACCCCGCCCCAATCCGGATAGACGGTGTGCTTCGGCCACGGCATCTCGATCTTCAAGTCCCCGGCATAGGCCCGCAGTCCGTTGATGCGATGCATATTCGGGATGTCGAACTCGAAGCCCATGTCGAGAAGCTGACGGATGGCTCGCGGCGTGAGACCGTCGCCGCACGTCTTCTCCCGGGGGTAGTGCTTCTTTTCAACGACGGTCACATCTACCCCGGCCTTGGCAAGCCAGTAGCCGGCGGAGGCACCGCCGGGGCCTCCGCCGATAACCAGTACTTGTGGGGTTGATGTCATGAGCCGCGAAGGTTAGGAGGGCTCTCGCTGCAGTGTGAATCCAAGACGTGTGAATCCATGACGTGTGAATCCGCCGCCCGATCCGAGTCCGGGTTAGCCCTCGGCGGCGACCGGCTCCGACGGTGCGGGCGCCCGCTGTGCCAGCGCCACGAAAAACAGCCCGGCGACCGCAGCCAGGAACACACCGACCATCGGTATGGTGAATCCCCCTGTTAGGTCTCGCGCCACCCCGACTGCCAGCGGACCGAGCCCACCCACCACGAGGGTGACGGATTGCTGGATTCCCATACGGCGCCCGTAGTGATTGCGCCCGTACCATTGGTCCATGGCCAGCGCCCTCAGCGGTAGGACCGCGCCAAACGCCAGCCCGAAGAGCACAAAATGCCCATACATGAGCCATGCCGCTCCGTCCGGGATCGCCAGGGCAATCGAGATTGCCACCACGACCAGGAACCCTTGCAGCACCTCGATTCCGCGGCGGCGCCCCCCGAGAAATGGCCCCAGGAATCTGCCTGGCATACTGACCAGGCTGGCGACAGCGGCCAGAAGAGCCACAAGGCCGACAGCGAACCCGGCTTCGACGAAACGATCGACGCGATGAGCCACGATGCCGTTGAAGGACATGAAGGCAAGGACCAATCCCGTCGTGAGGTACGTAAAGCGCCGATCGCGCAGGATCTCGCCGAGCGGGACGTGCTGGGCCACCGATTCCTGAGCCTGCTCGGAAGTGCGCCGTGGGATCAGCAGAGCGCCACCGACGCCGATAAGCGCGATGGCGGCTCCCAGGAGTCGCACGGTCGGGCGCCATCCCAGGGACGAATTCATAAACTCGATCACCGGAATGAAGATTGCTCCGGCCAGGCCCCCGATCAATGTCACGATGCCCAGCGCGTGAGGGCGCCGCGCCGGCGAAACATTCTGATTGATCACGACAAACGCCGGTTCGTAGTAGGTCATCGCGGTACCCGGGCCGATGATGAGCCACCACGAGGCGAGCAACGTGAGTGGACCCGATGACAGCGAAAACGCGAAGAGCCCGGCACAGGTGATCACACCGCCGAAGGCGGCGACGCTGCGGGCGCCATGTCGATCCATCCATTTCCCGAGCGGGGTTGCCAGCAGTCCGCTGGCGACGACCGAGCCGGCGTAGGCCAGCGACAGCATCGAAGACGAGAACTCGGCACCCGCCGCCGAATCGGTCACATATATGGAGAACCCATAGAGGACCGTTCCGAAGCTCACCGCCAGTAGCACGCCGACCGCGACGACGGCCGGCCAGGGGGTCCGGTTCATCTGCGGCACGCTAACCATCTCGGGCCGGACGGGGCGCCCTAGATCTAGACCGAGCGGATCCCCGTGACGACAATCGCGCCATCGACGATCTCCCAATCGACCCGCGTCAGACTGGGAGCATCGCGGGTCGCCAGCGCGGACTGGGTCCCGGGCACGTACTCCAGGAGCTCATAGCCGGCGTCGTCGAGAGCCTCGGCGACCTCGAGGAAACCGGCACTGAGGCCCACGCCCACGGTGCCCTCCGCGACCACTCGTTCCACCTCGGCGACGGCGACGGCAGCCACTTCGAAATCCCCGGTGATGATGAGATCCTGGGCGTAACCAATCAACGCTTCGACCGCGACCAGCCGCGGACTGCGGGGATCCCTCATGGCAAGGGCGTCCTGGCCGGTCTTGGTCACCGATGGGTATCCGAAGTAGTTGGGGTAGGGGTCATAGGCCGCCTGGAACGCCCGGCGGGCCTCCTGCAAGGCGATTGTCAGCGCCAGGTCTTCGGACTGACTCGCGGCGTCGTGGCTCGCCACCCAATCCGTGAACTCTGTCTGCAGTGCCACGAGATCGATGCCGAGTGCCTCCCGGACCGCGGCACCCAGCCATTCTCCGCCCGTCTGATCGAGGTCGGAATCGAGCACATCGAGGAATGCCGGGAACCCGTATGTCACGACGATGTACTCGACGAGCGCTCCGGCGGCGACGTATCGGGTTTCGTGTTGCATCTCCGGGAAGCTCACAAACAGCTCAACGAGCGGCGGCAACTCGCCGCGGTCGACGAGTGCCCGAGCCCGCGGCCCGAGCGGCTCCGGCTTGAAGTGCCCCCCGGCGAAGTGCACCGCGGTACCTTCGAGCAGCGGCCACGGAGTGGCATGCTCGATCTGGTCGGTGATGGCGTGGGCCAGTTCGTGGAGAACCGTCTGCTGGAGGGTCGGACCTCGGCCTGGGCTGTAGTCGCGGTCCAGATAGGAAACGACGACCTCGTCACCGGCGTAGCCGCCATTGCCCCACAACCTGTCGATGAGGACGAGGTCGACCCTGGGCAGAGACAGGCCAAAATACTCCTCGACCCGGCGCGCCGACTCATCGATGAGCCCGACCACCTGATCCAGGTCCCGCGCCGCGGCGCTCTCCTCCAGGTAGCTGACGTTGCAGCATTCGGTCCGCTCGACGGCCCACCGCATCGCCAACTCCTGGCGCGGCCGCCCCGCGGCAGGCTGGACCACTATCCGCTGCGTGATGTCGATTTCCCGCTCCGGTACCAGTTGACCCGTCACTTTGACCCAGTGCCCGCCAACCCCACCGTCCGTGACAAAAGCGTTCGGAAAGACGAGCACGTCACCAAGCAAAGGGTCGCCGCGAAGAGTCGCCTCCGAATCCAGAGGCACGCCGTCTACGGAGATCGCCATCTCCCCAATTGAATATGCGCCAAATCCGCCGATCGGTACCTGGAACGTGAGCACATCGCCTTCGTAGTGATCCGGTCCCGGGAAGGCCCAGAGATCTGACTCGGCCAGCGGCAGCGGGGGTCGGGAAGTTGGCGTCTGTGGGAGGGCCGAGGCCGGAGGCGCCGCCGGCCCAGCCAGGATTGAAGACGGGGCCGCCGTCTCCGAGGTCGATCCGGGCTCGGTGGCGCCTCCGGAGCACGCGGAAACCACGAGGCCAACACAGGCGACGAATATCTTGGTGCGGGCAGCCATTCCGGTGATGGTATGCCTGCCTACGGCTTATGAGGCACGACGGCGAGAAGTCAGCCGTCCGCCAACTCGAGCTCGTCGACCCCGCAATCGGCTTCGGCATCGGCGAGCGGCTGGCCACCGAATTCGACTCGCTCAAAGATCACGACCGAGGCCAGCTCCTGAGGTGTCAACCTGTCGCCGAAGCCGGGCATGGAGGCGCCCGAGGCGCCGAGCGCCGTGTTGTTCGCCCCGTAGGTGGCGTCCGGCCACTCCGCGGTGCCGAGAGCCACCCAGCTCACGTGGTCGATGCAGGACTCGGCAGGGAACGTCACGAGAACGGCACCGCCAGTCATCGCCGGGCCGGTGCCGCCACCGCCGTCAGGACCGTGACAGGCAGCACAACCGGCGCTCGTGTACAGCTCTTTGCCGTCGGCGAAAAAGCCCTTGGCCTCATCGCCGTAGTCGGTGCCGTCACAATTCTCGGCCAGGCCGGTCTCGGGGTCGATGGCAAGCTGACCCGACGAACCGCAGCCCGGCCCATTCGGAGCGATGAGCACGTAAGCCAGAGCCACCATCGGGATCACAACGAGCGCGGCCGCAAGCCAAGCCGGAAACCCGGCGAGGACTCCCTCCGTCGGCCCTTTCCCGGTTGGTTCATCGGCCTCCGCAGTTGGCTCCTCCACAACGACAGCTTCGGGTGCCGGTGCCGGTTCCTCAGCAGCGACGTCCACAGGGGCCGCCGTCGGCTCGGGAGCAGTCTCTGCGACGGCCACGGGCGGCGGATCAGCAGGGGCCGGCTCCGGCGCGGCGACGTCCTCGCCTCCCCATCCGCTGACCACGGCCTCTGCCGTCGTGCCGCTCACGCCGGCACGGGCTGTCGCCGCGCGCGCAAGCAACCCGGCGGAAACGCCCAGTGATGCCTCTAATTGCTCGAGGATCTCGTCCAAATCATCCCTCCTCGACAAGGTAGGCCACAAGCGCGGCTCGATCGCTTGCACTCAGATAGTCGTAGTCCGGCATGATCGACCAGGGCCGGTCCTCACGCGGTCTCTGCAACCGGCTCTCGACGGCTTCTGCATCGGAGCGCTCCTGGATGTGCATGAGATCGGGCCCGTAACGCTGCACGCCGATCAGCACCGGCGTCTCTTTGGCGTAGTCGCCGGGCACACTCACCGCACCAAGACCCACGTCCGTGATGATCGCACGTACCTGTTGCGTGTGGCAGTAGACGCAACCTTCCTGCACGTAGACGGCGCGCCCGTTGGTGTCCGATTCGCCGGGCTCGTACGTGCGGCTGCGGTCGGCCAACTGAGTTGGATCGGCGCTCTCAAATGCCGGCAAAATCAACACCACGATTGCGGCCAATGCAAAGAATCCCACTGCGTACCGGAG
>Ga0316187_10003270_pt1 | contig 14106 bp, 17 predicted proteins | sample CroRivburrow1_MG_FD_204927 | JGI IMG/M metagenome (GOLD analysis project Ga0316187, IMG submission 204927) | Coastal sediment microbial communities from Maine, United States - Cross River worm burrow 1 | ecosystem: Environmental > Aquatic > Marine > Coastal > Sediment | place: USA: Maine...
GTCCGCAGAGCAGCAATCAGGTACGTCCAGAAGATCGGGGCATCGTCGTCACCCGGTTCGAGGTGCAGAAAGGCAAACGGGCGCTGCCCCGCCTCAGCGGCATGCCAACCAGCCAAGAGCGACGTCTTGCCCCAACCGGCCGGTGCGCTGATCACACAGAGCTTCCCGGGCGACGCCGCCAATTCCTCCACCAAACCCGCTCGAGGCAGGAGCCCTGGCACCGCGACCGGTGGGGCGAGCTTCGTCGCCAACAACGCGACCGAAGGGTCGAAGACTATGCCGGTACGACCGGCATCCCCAGACCCCTGTCCATCGACTGTCCGGGTCTTTGACACTCCCATAGGACCAGATATTACCGATCACCGAATTCCCCGGGGTGATAGCACCGCCGGGTGGTGTCAGACCCCCCGGACCCGGGACACGATCAATACCTGAACCAAAGCCCGCAAAGAACGAAGAGAGCAGACAGGAGCAAGACAGGATGTCTATTCGAGCATCTCAAGCGAGATTCGTTAGCCTGGTCCTCGCCACACCACACCTGCTGAAACCGAGCGAGCGGTCAGCAAGCCCCAGCGACCAATCAACCACACCAGGCACGGGAGCACGCATCCTGAGAAGCACCCCCGAATGCATCACAGCCCACCTGAGGGATCTCGCGTCCTAAGCAGGATCCGAGACCGTCGCTCGGGACCGCCGGGAGGTCGTTGTTCGGAACCGAAGGGGTCGAGGCAATAGGCTCAGGCGGCTGGCGCCCTTCTTCAACCGCTCGGTTCCGTATGCATACGGAACCGGCGGAACCGAGAAATCGCTTGGCAAGCAGCGCACTTGGACATTCGAGACAACAACGGTGGAATGACCGCGGCTGGCGCAGTCGGGACCCAATCGGAGGCCCACGACGGCAAGGCCAAATGCGGAATGACACCCGCTCCCGGGATCACCCCGGGGGGTTTCGGCGCGGGGGGGTGCAACACCCCCCTGTTGTCGCTGATCCTGATCACATGAGGGATCACAGCCATAGGCAAGGGGACCAGAGCCGATTCCGCATTTGGGTCGCCGGACGACTTGGCGAAGGGTTCGCCGACGGGTTCGACGGGATAGAACAGCAGGATGTTGACGGCGTCACAACGCTGACTGGCAACCTGATCGATCAGTCCCACATCTTTGGCATTCTGGATCGCCTTCGGCACCTGGGTGTCGAAGTGAGGCGATTCGAGACCTATCAGCCGGGCGATCCGGGCATACCGCAGAAGCACAACCGAACTGAGAGGGAATCATGACCAAGACCCCACCCATGCGGAACGACCCGTCAAGTGATTCGCACATGATTCGGGGAGAAGGCAGTGTCCGGCTGCCGGACGGCCGGACACTCCGCTGTGCCGAGTTCGGCGCCAAGGACGGCATTCCCACCATGCTGTTTCACGGAGCTCCCGGCTACCGGCGTAGACTCACAAGTGCGCGCCAATGGGAGGCGAAGCTGTGAGTGAATGGCTGATGGCGGGTGTGTGGCGACACATCCTCCGGCTCCCGCCAGCAATCGGGAGGAAACGGGTCGGCCAGCTCGCAGACAGGACTCGGGCTGAGGTCGGTGCCGTGTCGGCGCCGCATCGTCGGGTTCACCATTTCGTGGTGAGAGAGCTTCCCCGGTTCGGCGAGCCGATGCCGCCGCAGACCATCGCTGAGGGTCTCGATCTTCCGCTGCCGACGGTGATCGAAATCTTGACTGATCTCGAGGCCAGGAAGATCTTCCTCTTCCGAGACGAAGAGGGTTCAGTCGTATGGGCCTACCCCGTCACCGCAGAACAGACACCGCACCGAATCAGATTCAAATCCGGTGAGACCCTCTACGCCGCCTGAGCAGCCGATGCGATAGCGACGCCCTTCGTGCAAGGGCGCTTACGAAACGAGCCGGTGGCAATCACAGTCGAGACACGATGTGAGCATTGCTCAGAACCGATCACGCTCCAGATCGACAGCGACATGAACGTTCAGGTCGAACAGACCGACGCCGATCCGATGATCTTCACACCGGACGTGAACACATTCGAGGTCGAGGCCCCCAGCATCGTCGACGACTTCTGACGAGAGAATGTGTTCCTCTGGTCAGAGGAACATGCACGGGAGTACCGCAAGAAGGCGCATCGAACGCGCGGTGTTTACTCCCAAATGAGCAGAGTCGCCGACGCCAACAGGATCGTGCAAAGCGCAATCTTCGGCTTCGCCATCCCCGACGAATAGTCGGCCACGGAGGCCCTAGATTCATCAGCGGCCGGGGACCGAACCACGGGGAAGGTCCCTTCCCGGACTGCAGGCCGTTGCCAGCATCACGCAGCCTTCGGGTATCGAGTCCTCTCCGACACTTCAGTACCTCTCTCAGATGTACACAGCGGCGGGATACGTTCCGAAGTCGCCTCAGATATGGCGCAGATCAAGCCGTGGCTGTTGCCTTGTGACGGCCGCACAGGCCAATGCTATGACCTGGAGTATTGCCGCCAAGGCCACTTCACCTCCCAGATGATCGGTCTTATGGATCGACCAGCCGGACGGAGTTACCCAATCCCCCCGGGGGGTTTGCAACTAGGGGGAGGCCAAACCCCCCCGGCATGCCGGACACTTGCTGCATGCAGCGACATGGCCAAGAAGGACAAACTTGGAGGAGGACGAGATGACCACGGATATTCCTACCCGCAAGAGGGTCGAGGACCTATCACAATATGGGAAGCCGCTGGACGATATTCCTGAGGAGGCCAAGAAGGCCCAAGAGCGAATCGTGATGGAGATGATCAAGCTCAAGTACGGCCGGTTCGGGAGATTCCCCTTCTTCATCAGAATGTATCTCGAGCAGCGACGTCTGAAGAAGTATTACACCGAGACTATGGAACAGCTGCGATTCGCTGGGGCAGGTGCAACCCAGGAGTTCTTGATGCTGGTGGCGATGTTCAACATCTTCGCAAGAACGGACGGCCGCGAGAACGCGGGTGCGTCCATCATCGAGATGTTCCAGAAAGTGGCCGCCGAGGCCGGAATGGCGGCACTGTACCAACTCGATGAACTCGTCGATTGCGACGGCGACGTCTACGACAACTTCACGAAGTTCAACATCGCCATGTTCGAGGGCAGCCAGCACCTCTACGACTCAACCCACACCGTCGACCGAGACAAGCACACCATCACCGTCACCAGGTGCGCCAACGTCGAGTTCGCGGATGCGTTCGACTGCCCGGAGCTGCGAGCGCTGGGCTGCAACTTCGATATCGGTGGATATCCGGCCATCGAGGATCGGGCGAACGTTGAGTTTCGTAGGCCGATCACGATCGCAAACGGCTGCGACCGCTGCGCGTTCTCCTTTTACCGGAAGGGGACGGCGCCGGGGACAGAAGAGATCAACGGCGAGACCGTGAAGTGGGAGCCACATCTGAACCGATGACGGGCCGCAGGACAGGTTCACCGGGTTCGGCCAACGTGGCTGGTCGAAAGGGTAGGTAGCCATTTCTCCGAGACGGAACGGAGCATCTGCCGTGCCGGAGCCCCATCTTGGTTTGTTGGCGACCCACAGCGTTCCGTCTTGAGTGATCGAGATGTTGCTGATGCTTCCCGTCATAGCTGCCACTCAAATTCACGAGATGAATCGGTATGTTTGTGTATGTGGGGGGAGAGTCCGAAAGGAGTCAGAGATGGGGACTCGAGTTTCGACGAAAGGCCTCATGGCCGTCATCGTGTTGGCGATCATGGTTATGTTCGCGAGCGTGGTGCCACTATCAGCCGCCGGACCCAACAATCGTACCTGGGTGAAGAGCGGCTGGAAGGACGGGCCGGTCGAACTTCCGGCCACACTTGGAGAGATTGCGTCCTTGCCTCTGGCGAGGGGAAACTACGCAGTCTCAGCCAAGCTCTGGTTGTGGAATGATACCGATCATGTCCGCCTCAGTAACTGCAAACTCTCGCTAGGGAACTCGTGGGATTGGGTCGAGGAAGAGACACCCAGCCTTCAGCACGAGGCGATTTCGCTGCAGGTAGCCGGCAGGCTGAACGCACCAGGAAAGGCAGTCCTGGAGTGCTTTGACCAACCCGCGGGCGAGGTCACGGCTCATTGGATAAAGATCACCGCGATCAAAGCCAGCCGTCTCCGCAACGTACCGTTGGACTGAGCGCTAATCGGCCCTTCGCCGAGTTGCATCTAGTACGACAACCGTGCGCTGCCAAGCCACGAGGCGCGGGAGCCATGGGCGGTTGACGTCGGCCCTAGTCGCCTTCCTGGCGCTTAGGTAGCCCTTAGAGTTTGGCATCGGCTCCGGCGGCGCGGGCTGCGGTGTCGGCGAGGCGGGTGCCGAGGTCGTGGATCACCCACGCCGCCCGGCTGCGTACTCCGGGCGCTCAATTCGGGGCGCGCTGAGGGCCGGGGAGGGCGCGAGGCGGCGCGAGACGGTGGGTAGTCCTGAGTAGAGAATCCGCTGGTCAGGCTGCGCTTCACGCATCGTCAACATCGTGTCAGGGTGTGGTCACACACTTGACGTCGACCTGAAGACTTGCGTCGAACGCTAAAACAGCCACTCACTTTGTATCCGGCTTGGTATTGCAGCTTTCGACTCGCAGAAACGCCGTGCGCTCATCGGGGGCGGCTGGCGAAGCGAGGTGAGGGGTTACCCGTTATCCAGCGTGGTGCTGTCCTCGGTATTACACCGACTAGGGAGCGGCCTCCGTCGCGAATAGCGTCCGCAGCCCTTTCGGACGGTCGTCCCCGTGAGACCGTGACGATCACGTCACCTGGGTTCGACACGCGCTGGGCCCAGTCGACGAGGTCGGTCCCGCCCGGCTCGTATTCGACCCAGTCCGGCAACTCAAGCCCCGCTTCAGCGATCCGGTCGGGCGCGAGTGGCCCCACGGTGAGTCGACGCTCTGGAGCCAGTGCGCTCGCGATCGTCGCTGCCGTGCTGACAGCGTCCCGAGTCCAGCTCTGCAGGTCGCGCTCAGAAATGACAAGCACTGCCCGCTGTGGCTCCGCATCAACGGCGGCGACGACCACCACCGGGCACCTCACGTGGCGGGATACCTCGCTGGCAACGGTCTCGGCGAACACCCCGGTGACTGGTCGAAGTCCAGACCAGCCCAGTGCGACGAGGGACGCGTCGTGCTCGAGGGCGGCGGCGGCGATCCCTTCGGCAATGGATCGATCGACCCTGATCCGCGCGTCGCCCTCCAGACCGAGGGCATGGAGCTCGTCGTCGATCTCAGCGAGGCGGGCTCGGGAATCGGACACGCTGTCGTCGGTCTCGGGAACCGAAATCAACACCGGTAGCACGACACCACCGCTGGCAGCCGCCAACTCGCCGGCCAGGCGCAGCCGCCCAGTCACTTCGCTGCCGGCATGCCGCACAGCAAGCATCACCTTCTCACCAAGGCGGCGCTTCTCCCCGTCCGGCTGCTCGATTCCCGCCGCATACCGGGGCGTCCCGACGGAAGTGATAACCAAGCTGACCGCGATCACCACCATGACTGCATTGACCACGTCCTCGCCATACAGGCCGACCTCGAGACCGATGACCGTTCCAGCCAAAGTCGCCGCCGCCTGGGCCACGGAGACCGCGAACAGCAATCCAGACTCTGGTCCGCTCAAGCGATACATCCGTCCGGAGATCCACGCCGCGATCGCTTTCCCGGCCACCAGGGCAATGCTCAACCACAGCGCCAGCCACAGCGTCGACGGGACAAACATGACAGCCGGATCGAAGAGAAGACCGACCGAGACGAGAAACGCCGGGATGAACAGGGCGTTGCCGACGAATTCGGTGTTCTCCATCAAGGGACTCTGGTTCGGTATCGCCCGGTTGAGCCCGAGACCGGCAAGGAACGCACCCAGCAGGGGCTCGATGCTGACGACCTCGGCGACCACCGCTGCCGACATCAGACCGACCAGCACCAACATGAAGCGCAGCACCCGTCCCCGTCCCAGCGTGGAGAAGAACCAGCGGGTGACCGAAGGCAGCACGATCAGACACCACGCAGCCAGCGCCAAGAGGCCCAATCCGAGCGAAAGGATCAGTCCAAACCCGGTACGTTCACCAGACTCCAGGCCGACTATCGCCGCCAGAATCAACAACGAAATCGTATCGGTGACTGCGCTCGCCCCTATGACTGCCGCACCGGCCCGATTCTTCGACAAGTCGTATTGCTGGAGAACTGGATAGGCGATCAGGGTGAACGATGCCCAGAAGGAGCCGATTAGTATCGCCGCCCGGTTATCGAACCCGAGGCTGAGCGCAACGATCGTCCCGAGTATCAGCGAGATCACCGACGTCACAAGCCCAAAGCCAATGGCGATGCGTCGGTATCGGCTGAAAGTCTCGATATCGAGTTGAAGCCCGGCGAGGAAGATCAGATAGAGAATTCCGATCTCACCGATCTTCTCCAACGACCTGAAATCGTCGAGAAACCCGAACATGTTCGGCCCGATGAGTGCCCCACCGACAAGCAACCCGACAAGTCCGGGTAGACGTACACGCTCGGCAAGCAACGGCGCGAAGATCACCACCAGGCCCAACACAACGAGGCTGAAGGCAATCCCACCGCGCACTGCCTCGCTAATCATCCGGCAACCCTAGCCGCGATGACATTGGACTTTGCCCCCGGCGGAATGGTGTCAGTCGAGCGAATCCAGACCCGGCAACGGGGTCGTGGATACCGGTTGCTCGTTACGGGAGACACAATCGAACGAGACGACGGGTTGATCTCGATCCAGACCGACGCGAAGTGGGCGGGTGCGTGGTCGAGAACGGATGGCCCTCGTCGCGCTGCTCGAACGGCGATGTCGGACAGCTATCGGCGCCTGTGGGCTTCGCGTCCTATGATTGCGCATCGAGCCGACCGCCCGATGAGGAGGGGCCATGTCCAAGAGGAATTGCCGCGATAGCCGATGGCGCGTGCCGGCGGGGTGTTTGAGGAATCTGTATCAAGCACAACTTTGGTACCCAATCCCTACATCAAAGACATCACAATGACCTGGCTCGATTACGGCGGCACGGCCCGGATTCTCCGAACGTCTGCGATGACTGCGGCGCAGGAGGCCGAGAGCGGAGCCCGCATCGCCTGCTCAGGCGCGATTGCCACGAAGGCGCGACCGAACCGGTGACCAGGGCAGTTGTCGACCAGTCACGCCGGGAGCGGTTGATACGCAAGCTGGCAGGATTGCTGGTGCGCGGCGTGTACCGCAGGGTCGACGTCTTCCGGATGGAGGAAGACGAAGGGGGTCCGCGATTGTCGGTGTCGAATCATTTCGGCGGATTCACCGATCCGTTGCTCCTTGTCTACGCGATGCCGCGTGTCCCGCGCATTTTGGCTCGTGATGTCATTTGGAGGACGCCCATCGTTCGGTCGATCATGAACTGGGCGGGGGCAATCCCGGTTCACAAACCCGAGGATCGCGGTGCCGGCTCGAATGACGTCATGTTCGGCTCGGCATATTCAGCGCTGGCGGAGGGTTCGCATCTCTTGATCTTTCCCGAGGGCATCACGCGCGACGAGCCGTCGATTGCGCCTCTCAAGACGGGTGCGGCGCGAATCGTCCTGGGGGCAAGAGCCAATGGTGTCGAAGGCATTCACATCATTCCGTCAGGTATCCACTACGAGGACAAGGCATCGCTCCGCAGCTCGGTGTCCGTGCTGGTTGGCCGTTCGATCGACATCGACGCGACGATCGACGATTACGTTGCATCTGGAGGAGACGAGAGCCCGGAGAATCATGCCGCCGTCCGCAGTTTGACCGATGCGATCGAGACCGAACTCCGCCGCGTCGCTCCCGACTTCGCGGACTGGGCGGAAGCTCGCACGTTGACCGTGGGCGCCGAGATCGTCCTGCGCACACTTTCCGACGATCCCCGGGATGAGATTCCGCTGGCGGGCCGAGATGCTCTCGCGGGGCATCTTGGACGGAAACCTGCCGCAACGAAGTCTCGGGTCGTAGGTGCGATCGACCGCTACACAACGGAACTCTCGAACATGGGCCTCGACGATGCGCAGCTGCTCTCCGGCATCACGGGCCGGCAATTCTTGCTGAGGTCGGTGGTTTCGCTGGTGTTGACGTTGGTGCTGATGCCCTTCGCGCTCGTGGGCGCGGCGATCAACTGGATTCCCTACCTCCTCGTCAAGGCGGTTGGGTTCTTGCGCATGGCGCCAGCCATGATGTCGACCATCAAGCCGTTATCTGCGATGTTGGTGTTTGGAGCAACCTGGGGGCTGGTCCTCTGGGGAGTGCTGCACGAGTACGGGGGTCGCGGTGCGGCGCTAGCCGGTCTGCTGATGCCGCTCTACCTGGCTTCCGTTATCGTCGTCGTCGAAGCCGTGCAGGTGCTGTGGACGTCCTTTGCCACGTGGCGTCGCCTCCGTGGAGCCCGCTCATCCGAGGACCTGCTCGAGGCACGTCGCCGTGAGGTGCTCGACGTGCTCGTGGAGGCGATCTAGTGGGCGAATTCACGCTGCTTCCGTACGTGGTCGCCGTCCCGGCGTACCTCGTGATCGGGTTCACGATCTTCGACGCGGCCCGCCGGTCCGACCTTGTCGCGTCTCGAAAGGCGCTCTGGATCGCCGTTGCCGCGATCGTTCCGATCCTCGGAACACTTCTGTACCTGTTGAATCGTCCATTCGATGATCCCGGCCGCGGCCCCGCGTCCATGAACGCACGGACGACGAATCTGACTGCTTTGCTGGAACAGCGCGAGGCAGGGGCGATCGACGATGATGCGTTCGCCCTGGCGAAGCGCCGCATATTTGCAGGTGCCCCGGAGTCGTAGAGTCGGCTCTCGAACTGCTTTCGGACGGTGCGGCGTTGGGCGGCTTCGTCCGTCACTGGAGATCGTGCACTCACCTGTGGTTCGAACTCGGAGTAGATTCGGCGCTGTGAGGACGATTGGAGATCATCGATGAAGAAGTTTGTTTCGTTGTTCCTGCTATTGGCTCTCGCGGTGGCGATCGTGAAGATCTTGCGAGACGAGGGACAGGATGTGAGTTCACGTGTCGCTGCGGTCAAAGACCGAGCGCGGACTACGGCCTCTGAGCGGGTCAAGGACCCTCGCGCCGGGCTGACGAGTTCCGTCGACGAAGCGATTGCCGGCGCAGCGGGGGAGATGAGAGGAGTTTCGGGCGCGAGTCGCGAAGGCGACACGGCCTAACGCCTCATAGTCCCGGGCCAGTCCGCGGGCCCGATTGACCACGTCTCAAGAGGGTCGCGGCTGACTGTCGCCCTGTGGCGAGAAGTAGACTCGACAGGTCGTCGACAGAGAGAGGCGAAATGTCCACCGAGTTCACGCCACAATTCAATACGCTCATCGAGATTCTCGAACACAGCACCAACGAATTCCGCGATCGCCCGTTGTTCGGGACAAAGAGGGGCGGTTCGTGGTTGTGGATGACCCACGGGGCCTTTCGTGCTGAGGTTGACCGTGTGCGCACCGGTCTCGGCGGCCTGGGCGTGGCCAAAGGTGGCGTGGTCGCGATAATCGCCGACAATTGCCCTGAATGGGCGATCGCGGCCTATGCCGCCTACGGTCTCGGAGCCTCGGTCGTGCCGATGTACGAGGCACAACACGACGAGAATTGGCAACACATCCTCGGGGACTCGGGCGCCACGGTAGCCTTCGTGGCCGACTCTTCCATCCAGAAACGGGTGCGAGCGTTCGCGCACGATCTCCCGGGGTTAGAGCGAATCGTTCCATTCGACGGCACTGGCGACGGCGAGGTGACGTTTGCGACACTTGGCGCCGAAGCGGAGACGATGACGCCACTCACCGAACTGCAACCGGGCGACATTGCGGGGTTCGTATACACTTCGGGTACGACCGGCAAGCCGAAGGGCGTGCTGCTCACACACGCCAATCTCGCCAACAACGTGAGTGCGATCACCGACGTATTCCCACTGGACGCGGATGACCGAACGTTGTCGTTCCTTCCATGGGCGCATGCGTTCGGCCAGACTGTGGAACTCCACACGATCGTCTCGAGAGGCTGTTCCACCGCGTTCGCGGAGTCGACCCCCAAGATTGTCGAGAATCTCGGTGAGGTCAATCCCACCATGCTCGTGAGTGTTCCTCGCATCTTCTCCAAGATCTACGACGGGATCAACAAACACATGGCGGCGGAGGGCGGCGTCACGAAGACCATGTTCGACGCTGCGCTCGCCAATGCCCAGAAGAAGCGGAAGTTGGCTGAGGACGGGAAGAGGAGTCGCTTGGTCGACATGCAGCATTCACTCTTCGACCGCGTGGTCCTGTCGAAAGTGCGCGCGCGCTTCGGAGGCAATCTCAAGTACGCCATCAGCGGGGGAGCGGCCATCCCGCAAGAGGTGGCGTTGTTCATCGATGCCCTCGGTATCGATGTATACGAGGGATACGGGCTCTCTGAAACATCACCGATCGCAACGGCGAACTGGCCGGGGACACGCCGAATCGGCTCCGTAGGTAAGGCGATTCCAGGCGTCCGCATCAAAATCGACACCGCAGTTGCCGCAGATCCGCGCGATGGGGAGATCATCGTGTACGGCCACAACGTCATGCATGGGTACCACGACTTGCCGGATAAGACCGCCGAAGTGATGACCGAAGACGGAGGCTTCCGCACGGGTGACCTGGGACGGCTCGACGGTGACGGATTCCTTCACATCACAGGTCGAGTGAAAGAGCAGTACAAGCTCGCCAACGGCAAATATGTCGTCCCAACCATCATCGAAGACCATCTGACGCTTTCGCCGTACATCGCTAACAGCATGGTTTACGGCGACGGTCGCCCGTACAACGTCGCGCTGATCGTGCCCGAGTACCGTGCGATCGAGAAGTGGCGTGAGGCAGAAGGTGTCGAGCTCGACGAAGACAACATGCCTAACAATCCCGACCTGCTGGCCCTCATCGGAGGGGAGATCGATAGCTATACCGAATCCCTACCTCACTACGAGCGGGTCCGCGAGTTCGCCCTTCTCAAAGAGGACTTCACCACGGAGAATGGGATGCTCACTCCGACATTGAAGCTCAAACGGAACTTGGTGTGGAATACGTTCTCGGGCGAGATTGAAGGCATGTACTCCTAGGCCTGGATCAACGTTCGCGGCTCAGAGGTGGTTCGGTGTCAAGCCTGGTCGGCATGAGCGTGTTCCGGATCGCCGACCTGCTTCGGAAATGCGGCGTATCCGTAGAGCATGAAAGCGGCAGCCGTCAGTATGTGCCAGAGACCATGTCCCTGGAAGATGCTCTCCGGATCGCACATCGGCCCCCCGGTGCGGCCGAGCAGGTTGATCATCGCTGCGGCAACGAGCAGGAGGACCATCGTCGACAGGATCCGGGCGACGCGCGACGAGAAGCGGTGCCGGCCCGTGCGGTAGAGGATCGCCTCGCTGACGACCGCAATGGCCCCAACAACACCGGTGAGTACGTTTCCCGCGTCGGGCGCGAAGGTCATGACGCTTCCCACCGCGGCAATGATGAGCGCGCCGAGGGCGAGAACTCGTCGGCGATTCGGCCCGGACAGCGCGACGAGGTTGCGGGCCGCGATGATGGCCAGCACCGCAGCGATGGTCACGTCGTGGAGGAAGCGTGCACCGGGAGGCGCGGGCCCGTGGAAGGCGATGCTACCGATTCCGACGCTCGCGAGGGTGAGACCGTACACGACTTCCATAGTCAACTCGTTGGAACGACTGCGTAAGGCTCGTCCAACCAGCCAGATCCCGAAGAGGACGTATGCACCGCTGGTGAGGGCGTTTACGGGCTGGCCGAGGAACCCGTCGCCGATGAGCTCACAGTCGCTCTCGCCGAGTTCACCAGACAAGCGCACGATAGAAGAGGCAACAAGCATGCGCCACAGTCTGACAGGAACGGACACGTACCTGTTCGTAGCTCGTTGCCGCCAAGCCATCTAGGGGTTCTCTCATCGCAGGCACGATCACGCTGAACTTTGCGAGCCAGGTAATGGATGCCTTTGGTATCGAAGGGACCGAGAGCCTTGTGGTACGCGTTGGGGCTGGATGGTGACCCTCGGAGTCGATTCTTTGACCGTGCGCCCTCTGCTGGGCCGCCTCGGAGGCATTCAGCCTCCCCGAAGGGCGCTCAACGTAGGGTGCATCAGCCGGGGCACTGGGGATCGAGTTGCTGCGGACACCGATGGCGCTGATACTCGGCTTCTCGGTCGACAGACCGCAATACGGCGCGCTCACGATGCCGAGCGGTTTCCTCCTTGTCGTCTATCTCAACTCGCTGAGGCTTTGCGGGGCCGCTGCGCTCACAGCCGATTTCGCAGAGAGAGATGTTCCGATAGATGAGATCAAGCCGGCGGTCGACGTCGAAACGGCGCAAGTTGGCAGCACCGAGTAGGCGCACTATCGGTCCCTCGCCTGCGTAGCTCCATCTAGTGCACACGGTTGCACTGTATGAAGGCGTGTGACGCGACATGTCGATCTCGAAGAAGGACAACCAGCTGCTTTGCGGCGGGTCCCACGGCGCCGTGCGCCGATCCAGCTCATCACGGATACCTTCAACGCCCCAGCATCGAGTATCAAGTGGGTGGATGATTTCACCTATGGCCGCACACCGGGGCGGGCATGAAGTATGTGGCGTTCACCATTGACTGCTTTGCCCGGATGATTATTGGGTGGTGGACTTCTTCGACGACGCGTACCGATCGCGACCGCCTTGTTTCCAGATCCTGCTCGTTGTACTCCCGTAGTCCATTCCTCCTCAGGCGGAATCTGCCGGGTCCGGCCTCTGAACGTCAAAAAGCCTGCGGGCGCCGGAGTAGGCCAAGGCAACCAGCGCGACGTGACCCGAGAACCACAGCACGTCAACGAGGGTTTCGCGGTCGGACAAGCCATGGTCGCTGTCGACCGTGACAAACACAATGATGACCGGAATGAGGATCACACCCACGAGCAGGATGGTGAGAAACACCACGAACGCAATCCACACGTCGGCCGGTCTCCGCCGACCGGGTTCCGACCAGACCCGCTCCAGCCCCCGGTAGACCAGGTAGCCGGCGAAGACCGCAATCACCACGAACCCGAGGGTTGCCGCCGGTCCCAGCCGGGCGAAGTCAGGTTCTCCGAGGGCTCCCAGAGCGATTACGGCCACCAGAAGCGCGCTGGGTGCAAAGGCCAAGAGGAAGGTGGCCAATCCGGCAAGCCCGGCGGCAATTAATCGTCCTCTGCTCGTGCCCGTCATTTCGTCACCTCGGGTCGATCGCGAACTCGTCGAACACCACGCCGTTCTGGTCGATTGCGCGAACGGTCATCGTGTCGCCGTCTACCTCAACCAGCATGAATTGCAGCTTCTCCTCGGCAACGGCGGTGAAGTCGCTGAAATCGACCATAGAGATCTTCGAACCGCCGCCGCTCAGGACATAGGTCACCCCGTTCTGGGGCTTCGTGCGTTCGTAGAAGTGATCGTGTCCGTAGAAGACGATGTCAACCCCATGTTCGATGAAGAGGGGTTCGAGCACCTCCCGCACGCGCGGGTCGGGCTCTCGTTTCTTGGCGGAGGAGAACAGCTGATGATGGAGGGCTACCACCTGCCAGGGAGCGTCGGACGTCGCCAGTTCCTCCTTGAGCCAGGCAAGCTGTTCCGCTGCATTGGCGAGCCCGGCCAACGGCAGGCTGGAGTCGATGATGAAAAAATCGACGGGACCGTGCCGGACCGTGTAATAGGTGTTGGGGAGCCCGAGCCGTTCAAGCTTGCCCGCCGCCTCCTGCAGCGCCCGGGGGCTGGGATTCTCCTGGATCTCATGATTGCCGATCGCGAGTTCGAACTCGACACCCGCATCGATCAAGGGCTGCATGGGTCTCTGAAAGACATCGTCGAAGCGGTCGGCGATGCTGCCGTAGTAGGAAATGTCACCCAGCAGCACGGTTAGCCCGTAAGGAGTCTCCTGATAGGTGCGAGCCATTTGGCGGGCGACATCCATGGCATTGCGTCCCCCGGAGCCATTGTCCCCCAACACGGTGAACGTGATCGATTCCCCGGTGGTAGTCCAGGCGTTTGGCTGAAGGACTTCGTCGGGGGCCCTCCCCGGGAAGAAGTCCTCGGTCCATCGAGCCCAGGGATAAACGAGGAAGACCAGCACAGCCACGAAGAGCGCCAGGAGGCC
>Ga0316187_10003271_pt1 | contig 14103 bp, 17 predicted proteins | sample CroRivburrow1_MG_FD_204927 | JGI IMG/M metagenome (GOLD analysis project Ga0316187, IMG submission 204927) | Coastal sediment microbial communities from Maine, United States - Cross River worm burrow 1 | ecosystem: Environmental > Aquatic > Marine > Coastal > Sediment | place: USA: Maine...
TAAAGAAGATGGGACAAAGGAACGATGGTATGACACTGTTAGAAGGGTCGTAGAAGGAACATATACAATTCAAAAGAAACACATCAAACAAAACGGTTTACATTGGGATGAAGCAAAAGCACAGAAGAGTGCCTCTACCATGTTCAAGTACATGTTTGAGATGAAGTTCCTACCTCCGGGTCGAGGCTTGTGGGCTATGGGTACAGACATCATCAACGTGAAGGGTTTGTTCGGTGCTTTAAACAACTGTGCATTCACCTCAACAGAACATATAGATGAAGACTTCCTAGAACCATTCTCATTCATGATGGACGCTTCAATGCTTGGGGCGGGTGTGGGCTTTGATGTGAAGGGTGCAGGTAAACGTATCATTCATAAACCCTATGAGGATGGTCATTTGACACCTCCCGCCTCACTACAGAAACCCATAGTTGTTTCTGATGATAGAGAAGGTTGGGTTGAAGCCCTAGAAGCTCTGTTACAATCATACACACAACCACTACAACGAAAGGTTCTATTTGAATACCATCTCATCAGAGAGAAAGGAGAACCATTGAAAACCTTCGGGGGTTATGCCTCCGGATATGAAGCACTAGAAACATTGATAGAAAGAATACGAGCTATACTTGATCCACTACACAAACAACCCATCACAGAAACAGCAATCGCAGACATCATGAACATGATTGGTAAGTGTGTGTATGCGGGTGGAATACGCAGGACTGCACAAATAGCCTTTGGAAACTCACAGGAGTTCTTGGATCTCAAAAATTGGGAAGTAAACTCTCAGAGATCAGATTGGATGAATGCTTCTAACAACTCTATCCTAGCTGAAGTAGGAGAGGACTACAGTAAGTACTACGACAACCTAGCCATAAACGGTGAACCCGGCTTCTTTTGGCTTCAGAACGCTAGAGACTATGGGCGTATGGGTAGGAATGTAGATGAGTTCTACGGTGTTGACTGTCGTGTATGTGGTGGAAACCCATGTCTTGAACAGAGTCTTGAGCATATGGAAATGTGCTGTTTGGTAGAGACATTCCCGAATAAGTGTGAGGACATCACTGAGTACATGGATGTACTTAAGTTCGCATACCTATATGCAAAAACTGTAACTCTCGGTAGAACTACTTGGGAGAAGACTAATGAGGTAATGCTAAGGAACAGAAGGATAGGAACTTCTGTCAGTGGTATAGCACAGTTCCTTGATAAACATGGTTTAGGAGTACTACAACAGTATCTTGATCAAGGATATAAATACATCAGAGAATTAGACACCATCTATTCCGATTGGTTTAAAGTACCACGATCTATCAAGGTTACATCAGTAAAGCCTTCGGGCACAGTATCCCTGTTAGCAGGTGCTACAGCAGGTATACATTATCCCGTTAGTAGGTACTACAAGCGTCATGTGAGGATAGCCAACCATGACCCAATCTATGAGTATGCTCAACGTAAGGGTCTGAAGATAGAACCCGAATGGATTAGAAAGAATGGTAAAAATGATGAAGTTATATGGTCTAAGAGTGAAACAGAGTCGGTGGTGGCATTTGATATTGATAGTGAAGTTACTAGCACTAAGAACTCTATGTGGCAACAATTAGAGTTAGCCTCATTCTTTCAAGAGTGGTGGGCTGATAATCAAGTCAGTGTCACAGTAACCTTCAATCCGGAAACAGAGGGTGAAGAGTGGGTACGAGCAATGGAACACTTTCAATACAAATTGAAGGGTGTATCCTTCCTCCCTCAAAGAGACTTAGATGGAGAGTACAGACAACTACCATATCAAACCTTGACTGAAGATGAATACTACGGTAGAAATATTATAGGATATATAGCAACTCCCGCAGGTGGTACACCAATTGCTACATGGGATGATATAGAGTGGGGTCAACCCGAAGCAGATAAGGGATGTAACACTGATGTATGTTTAACCTAACAACACTTATATAATTAAATAACTAATATGTACTCATGTCAGAAGTGCGAGTTACAGGAATAGACTCACAAACAGGAGGTAAAGTTCATCAAGTAATATCTCCGGAGGGATATCCAATAAATGTAACATCAGTCCATCAGAGGATACATTCCGGTTATTTCTTTCATGTTTGGGATGAAGTAGAACTAGGAGTCGGGGCACAACATTGGATTATGATATACACAAATGGTAATACACCCCATGTAAGATATGAAGGTAATGGTTCGGGTAGAGGTCTGATTAGATTATTTGAAGACGCAGTTCTTTCCGGTACATCATCCGGTACATTCCTAACCCCACATAGAAAGAACAGAAAAATACCTAGAACCCCAACAACATTATTCGCACATACACCCGAAATAACCAACTCCGGTACACAAATTAGTGAAGTACATTTCGGAAACAACGTTCAAGTAGGTGGGGCTTTTGGAGATTGGGAGTGGATATTACAATCAGAAAAACTATATTTATTAGAATTAGAATCAGAAGTAGCAAGTAATCATATAGGACTGAACATAGATTTCTATGAAGTGGCATAAACCTTTATATAATGCAATGACTATTAATATTTCATGAGCGTCAGTAAACTGAATGATAAGGGTGCAACTCTTATTGAAGATCAAAGATATGACATTACAAGGGGTAAGGTTAATGGCATTGATTATGTAAGAAAGTTTGGTAAAAATCCAGCACCTGCAAACGGTACACCCGAAACTGTGTGGGATGGATCTACCGCAGGAGATTATCCATTTTTAACAGCACCAACAGCAATAACAATATCAAGCTCAAGTGATTTTGACGGGAACTTACCCGCAAATCAAGGGGCACAGACCGTACATATATATGGTTTACTTTCGGGTACATGGAAACCCGCTAGTGAAATCGTTGCTGTAAGTGGAACTTCAGTGAATGCTTATGAAAGAATATACAGGGCACACATAGTAACAGTTGGTAATTCCGGTGTTAATGTCGGTGCTATCACCATGAGTGGTGCAGACGCTGTTGCTTATGCACAGATACTTGCAAACAACGGTCAAACTCTAATGGCATGTTATACCATACCTTCCGGTGTCACAGGATACCTAGATCAGTGGAAATGTGGAGTGTTGGCTGATAATGCAACCACAGCCAAGTTTGGTAAGTTTGATCTTCACACAAGAAGTGGAACTGTTAGTGGTACTGAAGGTAGAAGAACTAGAGATAGTATAACACTCAAAGATGACTTTAAAATTATTGACTACGCATACCCCATCAAAATAACAGAAATGCACGATGTGTGGGTTAATTTCACAGCAGGTGGAACTTCAACTATAGCAACAGCAGGGTTCAACATTCGCTTGGAAAACAACTCTTAAATAGTATTTAACTGTTGTATATAATATGACTGACACTGATGAAGCTCTATTAATTTTAGCCAAAGGTACTGAAAAAGTACAAAAGGATATAAGTGAGCTTCGAGAACTATTTGAAGACAACATTACATTTATTCAGAGTATGGGGGATGTAGCAGACAAAATGGGGGACATTTTGGTAGACATCTCTGACAATTATAGTGCAAGTATAAAATCATCTGTAGATCAGATGAGAAGAACAAGTGAATTTTTTAAGAACACAACATCTCAAATCTATCCTCAAATGAATATCATACAGGAGTGGTTCTCAGAGTTCGCTAAGGAAACCGTGTGTATGTTTACTGATTATGAAGAACCATATATCCAACATTGGATGATAGTTAAAACACAGGATATAGCAAGGAGTATGAGTAAAATGTCCCATGAGATGACATATGACGAACGGGTGGAGTTTGGTGAACGTATGTTTCGTATGGTTACAGCAGAACTCGGTGCTGATCCGATGTGTCACTATATATTGCGTACTCTTTATATCCCATATATAAGTATTTACTATCTACGACCATTTACCGATTACCCATATTATAAGGAGTGGAGAGCAGATATAAAGAGATATCAGATTATGAAGGAAGTACGAGAAGAGTATCATGAAGAACATCCCCAAGCAAAGGTCTATCATCTAGATTTCTTACAAAGATTAAAAGACAGAGTGAACGATGACAAAGGTTTAATACATAGTCATCCATCTAAATCACATGAGTAATTGGCTAAAAGACGCAGGTGAAAATGTATATGAATGGTGGAAGAAAGAAAAGATCTCCGGTACAGTCATGCCTATATTTCTAATCCTTAATATACTTAAATTTGAGAGTTCGGGTACTAACTATACCCAAACAGAACTAATAGCAAACGGGTTCTTCCTAGTTGTCATGATATATGCTATACAACAATATTACGTCAGAGGGGAGAGAGTTAGTAAAGAAGAAGAGAGAACCAAGATAGAACTTGCTAAGGTTAAGGTTGAGTCTGATAAACAAGTACAGAAGAAGCAGGTAGAGGATTTTGCCATGAATGTGATGAAAAAAGAGAAGACCTTTCAATATAACCTCATAGCTGAACAAGCAGAGTTTGTTACTGATCAGATAGTACAGAAGACTGATCATATAGTATTCTTGACTAAACACTTCAATATGCAAGATGAATTCACACTCGGTCTGATTGCAACACATGAAATGGAGATAGAAGAGTTGAGAGCTTATCAGAAGATACTCCCGCGTAAAATAGAGCAGAAGTATGATGACTATATCATGGGTGTAAATGAAATCCCGCAAACTAGTAGTGTACCTGTTCAACTAAAGTCAGAGCTTAAAAAGACTCTAGAGAACGTTTTACACAACACAGAGCTTCAAAACACTATTGATGGGATAGAAGAAGACCAATCCTAATATTTATATAAGAGATCAACCTATTACTACATATGACATTTAAAGATGAGGAAGTAGAAGCAGAACTCAAAGATACTCTCAGTCGTATAAAGGAAAATGTGGAGGGTGTAGTTGAAGAAGCTATAGATAAGGTTGAAGCAGTTGTGGAAGCAGTTGTTGATAAAGTAGAAGATGTACTTGATGTAGCTGATGTAGCAGAAATCGTAGCAACCAAAGGTCAAGAAGCTATGGATGAATTTGAAGAAGTCGGGGGATTTGATGACTTCGTAGAAGATGTGGTAGAAGAATTAGTTGGTGAAGTCGTGGAAGCGGGTCTAAACTACTTCGCAGGTAAATTTGATGAACTCCGCCAGAAAGTAGAAACCGGTGTTCATATACAGGATAAGGCTGTCAAAGCTATCCTGTTAGAAATTCTTGAACTTCTAGACGCATAGGTGGTTATTATGGTAGATGTATTAAAACATTCAAATGAAGAGGGCTATCAGATCTTTTTAAGTGGAACTGAGTCAATCGAAATTAAGATTAATAACAACCAAGTATTCACTCAAACCGTAACAGTAGGAAACGGTGCAATCGTATCATTTCATATACAAGAAGCTCTAGAAGGAGAATTACAACTTCCAGCGTGATAACAATGATACACCTAGCAGATCAAGTAATTGGATATAGTAAGCTAACAGGGAAAGCACCCAATAGATCAAAATTTATAAATCCCGCATTGTGTGGTGAAACCACAGTAAATAAGGAAAATCAGTTAGCCCGTCTATTCTATGTGTACAGAGGTCGTATTATGGCAGAAGGTGAGAGAACCTTGTATGACGATCTTGAGTCCGGCAAAAACATGAACCAAATGGCATTCTTCATCAATGTGGATGGAGGGTTCACCATAGAGGATTTCTGCCCCGCTTGTCTAGATGTAGCACAGGAATACGGTGTCATATGCTTCAGAGGGGAAGCAGAATTCAATCGCATATGGAAATACTAATACGGGATATTTTTTGGGGAAATTTTTTTCGCGGAACACAGTTTCCGCCAACTCAAAAGCTGGGTGGTGTGGTGGTAAGTAAAAATGAAAATCGAGAACCTTTTAGGTACTTAATTGATTAATTAGTTGTTTAGTTGTTATTTGTGTTTATTCTTTAGGTAGTTAAGAAATGCTTTGAATTCGTTCATATCTCTTTGATTATAATGATAAAATGCTTTAAATTCTTTAATTGTAGGAGGTGCATTTTTTGGCTTCTCAAGGGCTAGAGTTGGGATATCTTCAATCTCATTAATTCCCTCAAGTACTCTTAGGTAAATTTCATGTTTGAAATAATACTTAGTGTTTGCTGTCATTAACCATTTTCCTTCAAGAGTACTAACTTGTAAAAGGAAAACTGCTCTTTGCATTTGATCAACTAAGTTAATTCCTTGAACCATAATTTTATCGAAGTGTTGAAAGTTTTTATCAATAAAAGCGTTTATTCTTAAAGCGTTTTCATATGATCGGGTAACTGTTTCTATGGGTGTTCTTGTTCTTGAAAATACTTTTACATTTCGAATATTGTTTTCAATGCAGTATTGCAAAAATCTGAGAAAAGCTAAATCTTTAAAACTTGAACTATCTTCTGAAAACATTACTGTTCCATCTTGAGAAAGGGAATTAATGATATCTTCAACTTCATAACTCGATTGTTTACCGTCACTTCTTCGAGTGAATAAACCGAGTTGTAGATCAGACATAATTTTAATCAAATCTCCTTCTTTGGTTGTGTGGTCTACTAATTGTGAATAATCGGTTTCATCAACTTTTAAAATTAGGTAATCAATATTATCTTCAACCATTTTATCTAAAGTGTTGTTAATCTTATTCTTCAAAGCTGTGTGATTGAATTTAGATCCCTTGATTAGTTTTTGTGATTCAATAATTTCTTTTCTGTTTTCAGTAATGAAATCATAGAATTCTTGGACTTTATCCCCCATAGCCTCAATACGAGTATTGATTGATAAGGGTAATAATTCGTTTATTTCGGTAATAGTTACCATATCTATTATCTTGTTTTACTGATATATAAACCTTAGAAAACATGTTATTTAGATCATGAATAGAATAACATGTTTTTAATCAAAATAACACTATGCAAAAATACGAAGAATTAAATTAAGCCATAGATTGAATATAATCAATGCTTACTCAAAAACGTGCTTTTTTAGTCATGAAGAAAATAACACACTTTTCTTAATTTCAATAATAGGGTTATTATATCTTAAATGGTATAGTCTATATGTGGATAAGGTAACTTATCAATTGTTAAATAAATCAATAAATATTTGTCACTGTTTTTGTTCGGTTCTCGGACTAATGCTCAATTCTCATAATAGTGAGAAAATCAGAAAAAGTAATAAATAACCTATATAGTATATATAAGATGTATGATGTATGTAGTGTTATTTGTTATATCTCTCTCTTGAACGAATAATAGACATTTTAGCATTATATTGAGCTATTAGCTCTGCTTTAGTTTTAGCTGTGAAATCTTCTTTCATTTGTTTCCTTATTACCTCAAAAGCATTAACAAAATGAGTTTTATCATATTCATCTTCAATTATACACCAACTACATAACTCAGCATTTGGATCATTAATACACCTACAGCATATTAGTATTTTACCTTTATCTGTTACTCTACAGATATGTTCACAAATAATTAATTCGTTTAGCATAATAATTAATAAGGAAGGGTAGTTTATAAATATTATTATAACACACAAACTAATAGTTGAAAAAAGCATACTAAAATTTCCATGTTGTAAATAGTTTGTTTTTTCTTAGTAAATGGAGAAAGGATATAGTAGGGACAACAAACGAACAAAAAAAAACCCTACTATACCCTAATCAGTATTAAATGATAGTCATAAACGATCCACAAGATAAGCATTCAAGTATAATGATTGTAAAGTTGTTTCTTGTTACCTTGTGTTTAGTCTTATTGTGACCATTACAATTATCAACACATATTCTACCTTCTAAGGTAGTAGTAGGAATAGAATGACTCTTAGTACTCATCAAACAATTCTCCAAATTGTCTTAAATCAATATTACTATCATTATGAAACAATTGTGCGTCTGCATTTATTGGATATCCATCTTTTATAAAAATAAATTCTTTATTTACATTTTCCATTACAACATTAAATCTATCCAAAATAAATTGTGTATCAATTATTCTATCTGTTAGTATTGCTAAAATCTCTCTTAATGATAACATACTTTCTAATTTAACAAAAAATGCAACATCTTCAGATAACCAAAGATACATTTATAATTTCTCCATTGTAAGTTTAGTCATTGCTTCTCTATAAGCGTATGTGCATAATTCTGAAAAATCAACAGTTTTATTAAAATCTGTGTCTCTTGTGCTACTATCAAGAAAAGCATTATATAACTCATCAAGTAATAAATCCATTCCTTCTAATTGTTCTTTTGTTGGTTGTTTTGGCATATGTCCGATCTCCTTTTTTATTTCTTTTAGGGTTAATTTGTGTGATACTAACCCCTTGCTCTCAGTATACGTCAACAACTCTTCTCACACAACCCTTAATTATATTACGACTCGGTGATATTTTAACCTTTTGATTATACTATAACTTTTCTGAACCACAATCAAAACAAATATATCCTTTTAACACTTCATCAACCTTTAATACTTTATTCTCTCCGTGACCTCTTATAACTTTGAAGTAATCTTCATATTCAAATTCTGTATCTGTTATCTCTGTTTTACACAATAGACATTTAAAATCCATAGTTATTAATACACACACAATTATTTTAATGTTTTGAAAATAGTATGCTTTTTTGTTCATGACACAAATAACACGTTTTATATTTCTGTAAACTCTTTTGAAACTGCGTAGTAAGGTTTAAACATAGAAGTATTAATATAACTCTCTTTTGGTAATCCCTCAAGGTTTATCTTATCCTTTTCTCTAAATATATTAGCTAATAAGTTAGTTGTGGTTACTGCCATTTGTTGACTAACTAAAACAGACATTTTTTCACCACAAACATTTGTTGCAGTTAAATCCAATAATTCTAATATATCCCAATTATCATAAATTTCGATTAGTTTTTCATAATCTTCTAATGTCTCGAAATGGTCTTTAGGTGGTATTGTGGTATTAACCCATTTTAAATAATCCTCATCATTGAATAAATCAAATAAATAGACTTCTCCTTTAACTGTGTCTAATGTTCTTACGTCTATTATTGGAAATACATCTGTATAACCAAAAGCAATTTTTAATATACCTCTCATTGTTGAGACTGCTTTTAATCTTGATTGTAAATTATCAGTAGTTAAAACCATATAATCGGGTTTATACTTAGAAACTAAATTAATCTTTGTTGGTGAACCCCTATTTCTTGAACTATCGGTTCTTATACCGTCTACATCATAAAATACTTTTGCAGGGATCTTTGGAAGTGTATCTAAGAAGCGTTTCATAGCTTCATTGTAAGGTACTCCAAAAGGTACTCTAAACACTTCTATATGTGTTTGTTTATCATTCTTCATTAAATGCTGTTTCAATAGATCTACTTTGAATATAGAGTTTTCGGGTGAATTCCTTAAATATAGATCATTTGGATAGTATAACCATTGTTGAAAACGGTAACTTGATAAACCTTGTTCATTAATACAATGTTGATAAGGAAAGATAGAACTTGCTGAATTGTGAGCTTCCCAAATATCGAAATCATATACTTGAAATGAACTAAAGCCAAATTTGTTTAATGTATTAATTACATTAGATCCAACACTACCACAACCTATTATTAATCCCGTTTGTTTCTTAATATTTCCCATATCAAATGAAAGATTTTGATTTTTATAAACATCTTTCTTAATTAATTCGGGTAATTGTTCAACTTTTACTTTCTTGACTTCAAGAAAACTAAATTCGTTTGACATTAACTATATATTCTCATTGTTATATTTTAATGCTTTCATAATAGTATGTTATTTTGTTCATGACTACTTTAACATGTTTTTAGTGTATTCTGTTAACATTGTCTTAATATTTTCGTCACTTAATAGAACTTGATATTTTTCTCTAAATTCTTCTACTATGTCGTGAACAACTGTAGTATAGTTTGTTTCACTTCTTGCTATTCTTGATAATTGTCTAATTGGTTGAAACTGTTTCGCTAAATCATCTATTGTGATTGTAGAGGCACTTGTTAATAATCCTTTCACTATTCCTAATGGGTGATATTTTTCTTCCATTAATGAGTCAAAGAAATTAAGTTTAGATTTATCTGAAATGTGATATTTTGGATCATTTAAATCTATATCTTCAACTATGTTAATTATCTGTTTAATAGTAGTTGAGTTTATATCTCTCTCTTTTCCCCATTGAATAAACCAATCTTTTTCTTTTTCGGGAAACTCAGCAAACTTCATTTTAGTAGGATCAAACTTTAAACCTTCTAATACAAATCTTTTGAATTGGACACAATCAAAACAATAACATTCATTGTGTAATGTGTGGAATTGAGAAGGTTTATCTGAATGATTTGAATACATCAAATTAGAATAATAAGTTTGTATATTGTTAGGTGTTGGATTAGAGAAAGTATGCCAATTTTCAAAAACATCAACATAATATTCACAACGCTTAAAACAATCACCAAAGTTAACATCAGAGGACATTCTTATTATTTCTGATAAATAACTAATAGGATTAGGAAATGATTTTAATTCTCTTAATTTCTGATTTGTATCAAATTGGCTTCCCGTACAGAAATTATCCATTTCTACAAAGTAATGAGGGTGAGTTAAAAAGAAATCTAAATCATCATTGAACTTGCAAAATCTTTCACAATATTCTGTTTCACTGTGTGCTTGTTCTCCACATTGTTGATCGCAATCGTCATAATCGCAATATTCACCTCGGTGATCTCTTGGACAATCCCTATTTTTCATTTCGTTAATAAAATCATAATGATTGTTCAAATTAACTTCTTGTGGAATATTGCCTAATACCTCTTTTAACTTAATATACATTCTTGAAGGATCACCATTAACTCTATCGAGAAAGTGATAATAATTAGGAATTAGTAAACTAAACGGAGATCGAAATACTGCACTAGTTTGATACGCAGTACCACAAAATTCTGAATGATGTTCATAAGTACTCTCTAATAGAAAATATCCTGCTTTTGCTCTTTGTATCGTATGTGTGCTAATAAATTGAATATAATTATCCTGTCTCCCATCAAATATCTCAAGAAGTGGGTTTCTTAAGTGATCATAAGTTTTAAACCCGTTTATGTCATATTGAAACAATATTTTGAAATCTACTTGCTTATATTCACAATCCTCTCTATCTGAACACTTTCTAGTCATTGAACCTAACTTTATTTCAAAATCTGCTATTTTGTCTAAAGGTAGCTTTAAAACCTTACAAAATTCCTCACTACTCATATTTTGTAATTTCTCTATTCTTATTTCAAATTCTTCTATTGATACTGTAGAAACATCATTTTGTAATGTGGGTTGTTTAAATCCTAACTTTTGAAGTAAATCCCGTTTCTCTAATTCTTGATCGTTCATCGTTACTTGTTCGGTCATTAGTAATATATTCTCATAGTGTTATTTTAACCCTTTGAATAAAACATGTTATTTTGTTCATGACTTATTTAACAAGTTTTTTGATTTGATCAATTATTTTCTTTTGTTTATCTGCTTTATCTTTTGATACTGAAGTACTCAAAGTTTTAAACAAGTCATTGAATACATTAAATAGGTTATCAGATCCATTTAGTAACTCTCTGATATAATAAACGTCTGTTTCATCAAGAATTTTATTCTTAACAAGTTTGTTCAAATTATTAATAGTTGGAAACTTATATTTCATAAATTTTTCCATTTCAATAAATCTATTAACATATTCCCTTACTAAAGCCAAATCATCTTTTGAGTATTCTGAAAAGATTACTTCAGTTTCTATCAAATAACCTAATTCAGCATTGTTTAATTTAGCTTCTCCTTCATCTTCAAAAGGAATAAAGAATTGACTATCTACTTCAATATTATCAAAGAAATAATCAAAATTAATAAAATCAATATCACTCTCAAATGGTTTATCTTTGAACGCAGTAACCACACTAAAGAATTTAGATTTTTGTTTTGCCATTTCTTTAATTTCTCCTAAATCAGTTGAAGAATGAAAAGCACTCAAAGTATGGTGTGAGTGATATCTAGCACTTGTGAATAATTTATCTTCTTTTGCTTTTCTCCAATCTTCCATAAATTCGGGAACGTCAAACTCAAAATAGTCTATTCTGTGAGCACTTCTAGTTTGAGGGATTAATAATAAATCTTCTACTTCTATTCTATAATCTTTACCGTCAAATAATTCATCTGAATTTGGTAATTTGGTTGAATAGCTTAAATAACCTCCAAATTCAATATTTGGGTTTATTAACTTCATAATGAATATTTTAGCAGTAGCAACGGGTGAAAACACAATTTTAATATCTGAAGTGTATTGATCTATAGCTAATTCACAAAATGAGTCTACAACCTTTGTATAAACCTTTTTAGGTTGCCAAGTTGAAACTGTAGTTGTACCAATAACAGGTTTAATAGGTACTCTTCTACCTTCAGTATAATCATACTGATAAGGATCGTCACAACGTGTATTATTCCAATCCCAATATTTATCCTCCAATTGTCGATCAATTGATTTATAATCAACACTTGAAAGATTAGTCATATTATTTAACAATTCACTAATCAATACAGCTTTTTGATCATCAGTTAATTCATTGATCAAAAATTCAATTGAATCTTCCATTTGTTGAATTAACAATTCGTTATCTTCTTCATCATATGAAAATCTTTGATTGTTTGGAACACTTACTATTTTAATTCCATTACCATTTGATTGATTAGAATCTTTTTCATTTAATAAACCGGATTGTTCATTAACATACTCTTGTAATTCTTCCTCAGACATATCATAAATCTTTTTATTTTCTAGTTCATTAATTTGCTCATCAGTTAATGTATGATAAACCCCGTCAATTTCGACTATATTTTCGTTTGTCATTACGTCAAAAAACCCCTAATCAATTACGATTAGGGGTAAAATTAAATGAGGGAAATTAAGGATTAATTATAATCCGTTTTTGCCTTTACCTTGAAAGCCAATAACTGAAGCCTCAGTGATTGCTTTTACTCCCAAAGGAACGGGCATATTGTTAACGACAAGTTTCATTGAACCGTCTTTGATAGAAGAGATATTATCTCTTACTCTTTGTGCTGTCTCTGTATCCTCGCTACTCTCTAATTCAGTAATAACGGAGGTCAGGAATTCTGATCCACTAACTCGATCGTCAACTTTAACGACAATTGGATCTTCGTGTTCGGAAAGTGATAGTTCTACCATTTTGATACTTCCTTGAATGTTACTTTGCTTCGAGAACAAGTAGTTTCGCAGTTTTGTAAACATTCATAATAATATTGTACTTCGTGAGTAATAAAATGATCGATAGAAATATGGTGTTTGCATAAAAATCTTTAAATAATTTGTCACGTATAGTATTAAATGCAGAAAACATGCTTTTGAGGTCATGATTAAAATAGTAGGTTTTTATCTCAAGGTTTAAATTTCAGACGACAACTAACAACCTTATATATTATGGATTATTATCAATCGGTTTAAATAAAATGGTGCACTAGTATATTATAGAGATAAATTGCAACTGACACTAAGAAAATTCACGAAAAAAGTCGATTTTTACCTTAAATCGCAAAGACTGACCACAAATTTACATAATTATTATAAGTTCGGACTAAAGCTAAGAATTCCGATAATCGTACCCCCAGCCTCCCTCCCCCCAAATATAACTACCTATAAGATGTAGGATGTAAGTCCCCTTTTTTTGTCTATAAAGCATACAAGGAAAAAGCACATGATATATCCATCAGACAGCCCCCACCACCTAAGCCCGAAAGCATTCCCGCCAACTCCCGAAATCACGCCCACCAGAGATATATAGTAACCACTATAAGATGTAAGATGTAAGGTTTTTTACGTGAAATGAGAGTACAGCCCTCGAAAAAATTTGAGCAAATTGGCTATTTCGAAAAACGTCACTAAAATCCAAAACGTCACCCTCTTCTTGATGAGACTAGAGAGTCTCACCAAGCAAATCAATTTTCTCATAATAATAAGAATGCACCAACTACCACTACCAAAATTACCATATTATATATATATGGTAAAATTGGTAGTGGCACTTGGTACTAAACCTTTGTAAATGCCGGATTTTATC
>Ga0316187_10003275_pt1 | contig 14098 bp, 13 predicted proteins | sample CroRivburrow1_MG_FD_204927 | JGI IMG/M metagenome (GOLD analysis project Ga0316187, IMG submission 204927) | Coastal sediment microbial communities from Maine, United States - Cross River worm burrow 1 | ecosystem: Environmental > Aquatic > Marine > Coastal > Sediment | place: USA: Maine...
CGCGGGTCGGGTTCGACAGCCATGCGCAGGGCGCGACCAAAGGCCTTGAAGACCGTTTCGATGATGTGATGGTTATTGGCACCACGAATGGCATCCACATGCAGGGTGATCTTACCGTGATTGGTAATGGCCTGGAAGAATTCCTTGAACAGATCGACGTCGAAATCGCCAACGCGTTCCTTAGGGAAGGCGATGTGATATTCCAGTCCGGGACGACCTGACAGATCGAGAACGACACGGCTCAACGCTTCATCCAGCGGCACATAGGCATGGCCGTAACGTCGCACACCGGCTTTATCGCCAAGCGCATCGCGCAGCGCTTCGCCCAGGCAAATGCCGATATCTTCCACCGTGTGGTGATCGTCGATTTCGCGGTCGCCCTTAGCCTCGACCGTGAGGTCAATCAAGCCATGGCGGGAGATTTGCTCAAGCATATGGTCAAGAAAGGGGATGGAGCTATTCAGCTTGGCCTTGCCGCTGCCATCGAGATTCAGACTCAGGCGGATATCGGTTTCCTTGGTGGTACGTGTGATCGAGGCTTGGCGGCTCATATCAGCTCCTTCAGTGCATTTACAAAGCGATCGTTTTCTTCCGGCAGGCCGATGGTGACGCGCAGACAGCCTTCCAGCAAGCTGCCCTTGGCATGCAGGTTCTTGATCAGAATGCCATGCTCTTTCAGTCCGTCGAATACAGCATTGGCATCGGCCACGCGCAACAGCAGGAAATTAGCCTGTGAGGGGAATGCCGAAACATTCTTCAGCGTCGCCAGCGCAACACTCATGCGCTCCCGTTCCAGACAAATCTTCGCAGCCTGTTCTTCGAATATTGCGTAATGATCGAGGAAGAAGCTGGCGGAAAGCTGGGTCAGACTGTTGATATTGTAGGGCAGGCGCACCTTGTTGAGATCGGTGATAAGGGAGGCATCACCCAGTAGATAGCCAAGCCTGAGGCCCGCCATGCCGAGTTTGGAGAAGGTGCGCATTAAAAGCACATTGCGGCCAACCATGTCGCTGTAGGTCTGGTCTGCGAATGGCCCATAGGCCTCGTCGATAATCAGCATGCCGCGGAAATTGTCGGCAATCTGCTGCACATCCTTGCGTGGCCACATATTGCCGGTGGGATTGTTCGGGCAGGCGAGGAAGGCGAGACTGACCTTCTCTCTGGCACACATATTGAGAAATGCCATGGCATCGAGCGAGAAATCTTTCTTTAAAGGCATGGATGCGACAGGGCGTTTGAGCCATTTGGCGATGGTCTCGTACATCACAAAGGTCGGCTTGGGTACGGCGCAGGCACCCTGATCGGCGGCCATGAGAAGCATCTGGATGATTTCATCCGAACCGTTGCCGATGAGCACCTGATCCGCATCAACACCCTCGCGTTGGGCAATGCGCTGACGCAAATCCAGCATGTCGGCATCGGGATAGCGGTTGATGTTGCTGGCGCTTAGTAATTGGCTCCATTCGCCACGCAGGTCATCTGGCAGTGAGTATGGATTTTCCATCGCATCGAGTTTAATCAGGCCGCTTGAATCCGGTACATGGTAGGCATTTAGCGAGCGGATATCGCTACGTATCATGTTGTGGACCTGTTCACGCTAATCCCGTTCCGTATCTTTTAAGCGCAGTTCAACACTCAGGGCATGGGCCTGCAGCCCCTCACGATGCGCCAGATGGGCGGCAGCAGGGCCTACGGTAGCGACGGCTTTGTGCGTGGCACGAATCAGGCTGCTGCGCTTGGTGAAGTCGTAGACCCCCAGGGCAGATGAGAAACGTGCCGTGCGGTTGGTCGGCAGCACATGATTGGGGCCTGCGACATAATCACCCAGGGCTTCCGGCACAAAATGCCCGGCAAAAATGGCACCGGCATGGCGGATAAGGGGAAGCACGGCATCCGGGTCTTCCAGAGCCAGTTCAAGATGCTCAGGCGCGATGTGGTTGACGACATCGGCAGCTGTAGCCAAATCGGGCACCAGAATCAGAGCGCCATGGTTTTCCACGGAACTGCGCGCAATCGCAGCGCGCGGCAAGACCTCAAGATGGCGTTCCACAGCAGCATCCACCGCATCAATCAATGCTGCATCGGTTGAAATAAAGATGCTCTGCGCTGCTTCATCATGCTCGGCCTGCGAGAGGAAATCGGCGGCCAGCCAGTCCGGGTTACCGCCATCGGCTACCACAACTATTTCGGAGGGGCCGGCAATCATATCGATGCCGCAGGTGCCGAACACCTGACGCTTGGCGGCAGCCACGAATTTATTACCGGGGCCGACGATTTTATCCACGGCCGGAATGCTTTCTGTGCCGTAGGCGAGGGCCGCAACAGCCTGTGCGCCGCCAACGGCGAAGGCACGACTCACACCGCATAGATATGCGGCAGCCAGCACCAGTTCATTGAGTTCACCCTCAGGGGTCGGCACAACCATGATGATCTCCGCAACACCGGCAACATGAGCGGGAATGGCATTCATCAGCACAGAAGAGGGGTAGGCGGCTTTGCCGCCAGGCACGTACAGGCCAACGCTATCCAGCGCTGTGATGCGCTGACCAAGGGTCAGACCGGCATCGTCGGTGTATTCCCAGTTTTCCTGCCGCTGGTGCTCGTGATAGGCACGGATACGTGCGACAGCCAGTTCAAGTGCATCGCGGTCTTCGCTGGAAACTGAATCCCACGCCTTGGCCATGCGGGTGTGCGGGATTTCAATATTCGTGCTATTGCATGTCCAACCGTCGAAGCGCTCGGTGTATTCACACAGGGCTGCATCGCCACGTTGTTTTACCTGTTCGAGAATATCGGCCACGATGTGCTGTACATCCGCACCGGTATCGGTTTCGCGCGATAGCAAGGCATCCAACTGCGCGTCAAAATCCTTCTGTGCAGCATCGAGCCGCTGAATCTTGCTCATGCCTGTTTCTCTGTCTTATCCACGGCTGCCGAAAGGGCATCGAGGATGGGTTGGATTTCACTATTGCGTGTTGCCATGCTGGCCGGATTGACAACCAGTCGGCTGGAAATATCGAACAGGGTTGTTTCCTCAATCAGATTATTGGCCTTCAGGGTGCTGCCGGTTTCCACCAGATCGACGATGCGATCAGCCATACCGACCAAAGGAGCAAGCTCCATCGAGCCGTACAGGTGAATAATCTCGGCATGTACGCCCTGTGACAGATAATAGCGGTCCGTTAGAAAATCGTATTTCGTCGCCACGCGGATACGACTGCCCGGTTTGGGGGCACCCTTTTCCACCATGTCGCGAGGACCGGCCACGCACAGCCGGCAGCAACCGATGTGTAGATCGAGCGGCTGCAGGACGTGCGGCCTGTGCTCAAGCAGAAGGTCGCGGCCGACAATGCCCATATCAGCAGCACCGTGCTCCACATAGGTGGCGACATCAGCGGCACGAATCAGCAGAAAGCGCACGTCACCGGCGCCATCTACCATGAGTTTGCGAGTTTTGTTCAGGTCCTCTTCAGGCATCAGGCCGGCGCTTTCCAGCAGCGGCAAGGTGTCATCGAGGATACGGCCCTTGGACAGGGCGATGGTCAAAGGTCGGTCGGCTTGTAGGAAATCAGATAGGGGCACTTTCAGGTCTCCGGAACATATCGGTGTGTGGTGTGTTTCGCTGGATGCACGCACCCAGTTGGCCGAGCTTCTCTTCGATGCGCTCATAGCCGCGATCGATGTGGTAAACGCGGGAAATAACAGTTTCGCCGTGAGCTGCGAGTCCGGCAAGGACGAGGCTTGCCGAAGCTCGCAGGTCGGTAGCCATGACCGGTGCGCCGGAAAGGGCTTCGATGCCTTCCACCACAGCCGTATTGCCGTTGAGTACGACGCGTGCCCCCATGCGGCGCAATTCCTGCACATGCATGAAGCGGTTCTCAAAAATCGTTTCGCGAATAACGCTGCTGCCCGATGCAACACACATCAGTGCCATGAACTGAGCCTGAAGGTCGGTGGGGAAACCGGGGTGCGGGCTGGTTTCGACGTTCACACTGTTCAAGCGACCGTTGGACTTGCAGCGAATCCAGCTATCGCCATCTCCGTTTGTTTTGCCAACCTCAACCATGGCTCCGGCATCGCGCAGACGAGCCAAAAAGGTATCGAGCAGTTCGGCTTCGACCTTGCGCACGGTTACATCACCACCGGATATCAGGCCGGCTGCCAGATAGGTGGCGGCTTCAATGCGGTCGGCAATGACTGTTAGGTCGGCACCTTGCAGGGATGTAACACCGTTAATGTGGATGGTGCCGGAGCCGTCGCCCGTGATCTTTGCGCCCATACTGCGCAGAGAGTCAGCCAGATTGACCACCTCCGGTTCGCGGGCCGCATTTTCCAGAATGGTTTCGCCATCGGCGAGAGCTGCGGCCATCATCAGATTTTCAGTACCGGTCACAGTCACCTTGTCGAAGGCGATGCGCGCACCATGCAGACGGCCGTTGGGAACCGTAGCATCAACATAACCATGCTCCACCTCAATCACAGCGCCCATGGCCTCCAGGCCTTTGAGGTGCATATCCATCGGACGTGCGCCGATGGCACAGCCGCCGGGCAGGCTGACGCGGGCGCGGCCAAAGCGGGCCAGCAAAGGGCCCAGCACAAGGGCGGAAGCACGCATGGTTTTGACCAGTTCGTAGGGTGCTTCAGGATTGGTGCTAGTCGATGTATCAACGTGCACACAACCATGATCGTCCATCGATACATCCGCACCCTGATTGGCCAGCAGGGTGATCATGGTGGTGATGTCGCGCAGATGCGGCATGCGGTGATAGACCACAGGCTTGTCGGTTAGAATGGCAGCAGCGAGCAAGGGAAGCGCCGCATTTTTTGCGCCGCTGGCTTCCACTGTTCCATTTAATGGGCGTCCGCCCTGTATGATGATACTGTCCATGTGTACTGCGCCTTCCGTTATATGAGTCGCGAAAGCTAGCCGATGAAAGCGGTGCATGCCACAGCCGTTGCCTGTTTGTGTCATACGGGTTTGTGCCACAGGAAACAGTCCGAAGAGCCTGTGACCGACGCTTGCAATCGGGCAGTCATGCAGGACAATCTCGCCTAATTATCTAGTACTGATTGCTTCAGGGAGTCCCATGTCTGTCTATACCGAATTGAACGATGCCGATGTGGCCGCGATTCTGAGCGGTTACGGGCTTGGCTCCCTGCAGTCTTTTGAGGGCATTGCAGCTGGTATTGAGAACAGTAATTTCTTCGTCAACACCGATCAGGGGCATTTCGTACTGACCATTTTCGAGCGCATGGATGCCGATGAATTGCCTTATTTCATGAATCTGATGCACCATCTTTCAGCCCAGGGTTTTTCCTGCCCCGACGTGATGCGGCGTAACAATGGCGAATACCTCTTCGATGTGGCTGGCAAGAAGGGGGCGATTGTTTCCCGCCTGTCCGGCCGGACACTGGATGCTTTATCGTCTGAGCAGTTGCAGCAGGCTGGCCGGGCACTGGCTGCCCTACATCTGGCCGGCGCCTCGTTTGATATGCGGCGCGTGAACCCGACCGGCTTTGCATGGTTGAAGGATGTGGCAACCCGGATGGAAGCGGATGTGGCACGGGTGTACGGAGTGGATGCCGCTAAATTGTTGCACGACGAAATCGAATGGCAGGGCAGGCAGAACGATTCGGCTTTGCCGCGCGGTGTGATTCATGGTGATTTATTCTGCGACAACATTCTGTTTGACGGGGATGTATTGTCCGGCGTGATCGATTTTTACTATGCGCACGATGCTGCATATGCCATGGATGTCGCTATTTCACTCAATGCGCTGGCTGTGCGTATCGGTATGCCGGATGCTGGCTTGGAGAGTGATGCGCTGCGCATGCAGTGTTTTCTTGATGGTTATCAGGAACTGCGGCCATTAAACGATGCCGAGCATGTACATCTGCCGTCTCTTCTCAGGCGGGCGGCTCTGCGTTTTTGGTCATCTCGCCTGTTCGATGCGCTGAATCCACGTGGTGGAGCCATGACCCAGACCAAGGATCCCGAGGAATACCGGTTGAAGCTGCTCTTTCACAGAGCAGACGCTTAATTCGTAGACATATCTAAGGCGAGTTTTCTTCTTCTTTGTGCGTGCAAAGAATGAACGAGAGTGTTGGTGATTTACTTGCCGTGAGCGGTAACGGTTCTCTTGTTACTTGACCGGTGGGGTCCAATTGGGGGTGATGACACCGGCGGAGATGACGCATTTCATACCGTCTTCAACAGTCATACTCAGTGGTGTCGTATCCTTCTCAGGGACAAAAAGCAGGAAGCCTGAGGTGGGGTTCGGAGCGGTCGGGACGAAGACGGTAATCACTTCTTCTTTGGTTATTTCCTGCACCTCGCCATGACCTGTGCCACTGACAAAACCCAGCGCATACGTTCCTTTGCGGGGATATTCGATAAGCACGACGCGGCGGAAAGAATCCTGATTGTCGCGCAGCACCGTCTCCAGCACACTTTTCAGCGCACCATACACCGAACGCACCAGCGGGATGCGTTCAAGTAGATTTTCACCGATACCGACCAGCCAGCGCCCGATAAAGCTGGTGCCCAGCATGCCGGTGACCAGTACGATGATAAAGGTGAACAGCACACCGAGCCCGGGGAGATGGAAACCGAGCAACTGATCCGGTTGCCAGGCGTATGGAATCAGACCGATCAGCCCATCCATGGAGCGCACGATGCCGACGAACAGGTAGATGGTGACCATGATCGGTACCAATAAGATAAGCCCAGTGAAGAACCAGCGCTTGAGTGGCGAACGTTTTTTCATACCAACCCCCGGAATGTTTGCGGTATTGTGACCGGATAGCGCCTGGCAAGGCAAGTTTTCATGAAGGAAAGGGGCCGGAAGCGCGTTGCCCGCCAGCCTTAGAGAAAGTTGTGGTAGACCGGGTTGTCGCTTTCTTCCACATAGGCATAGCCCAGCTCATCGAGGAAGACCTGCAGCTGATCGTGTTCTTCGGGTGGGACTTCGAGGCCGACCAAGACCCTTCCGTATGCTGCGCCGTGGTTGCGGTAGTGGAACATTGAGATATTCCAGCGAGCAGCCGACTGGGTGAGAAATTTAAGCAGCGCGCCGGGGCGTTCGGGAAACTCGAAGCGGTAGATGACTTCGTCGTGCACCTGCTCGCTGCGCCCGCCCACCATGTGGCGGACATGCAGTTTGGCCAGTTCATTGTCCATCAGGTTGAGCACGGCATAGCCATTGTCGTCAAGCTCTCCCAGTAGTTTATCCATTTCACCGATATTGCGGATCGATGCGCCGACAAACACGTGTGCTTCCTTGCGGCTGGACAGACGATAGTTAAATTCGGTGATATTCCTGTCACCCAGCATGCGGCAGAACTGTAAAAAAGAGCCGGGTTTTTCGGGGATGGTGACGGTAAACAGGGCTTCCCGCTTTTCACCCATCTCGGTGCGCTCGGCGACATGGCGCAGGCGGTCAAAATTCATATTCGCGCCGCTGTTGATGCAGGCCAGCACCTTCCCCTTGATGCCTTCGCGCGCCACATACTTTTTCATGCCTGCTACCGCCAAAGCACCGGCGGGTTCCACAATGGAGCGGTTATCGTCGAACACATCCTTAATGGCGGCACAGATTTCGTCGGTATCCACCAGAATGATTTCATCAACGTAGCGCTGTACCAGATCGAAAGTGTGTTCGCCGACCTGCTTCACGGCCACGCCATCGGCAAAAATACCGACCTGCGGCAACACGATGCGTTCCCCTGCCTTGATGGAATCGTGCATGGCCGCCGAATCGAAAGGCTCCACACCGATGATTTTGGTGTGCGGTGAATAATGCTTGAGATACACAGCCATGCCGGCAATAAGGCCGCCACCGCCGATGGGTACAAACACTGCATCCATATCGCTGCTCACCTGACGCAGCATTTCCTCGGCAATTGTTCCCTGGCCGGCAATCACCTGCGGGTCGTCGTAGGGGTGTACGAAATGCATGCCGGACTCTGTGCATAGTTGGATGGCATGGGCTGAAGAATCGGAATAGGAATCACCATGCAGCACCACCGTTCCACCCAGTGCTTCGACAGCCCGCACCTTGATGTCCGGCGTGGTCGTTGGCATCACGATGGTGGCCTTGCAACCGCGATGTGCGGCTCCCATGGCTACACCTTGGGCATGATTGCCGGCCGAAGCACAGATGACACCCTTGGCACACTCGGTATCGTTCATCTGGGCGATTTTATTGTAAGCACCGCGCAATTTGAATGAGAAAACTGGTTGCATATCCTCGCGTTTAAGCAGGACTTCATTGTGCAAACGCGCTGATAGCCGCGGTGCTATTTCCAGTGGCGTTTCGCGGGCAATGTCGTAGACACGCGCGTGCTCGATGGCTGTAAGGTATGAATCAGGCATGCGAGCTTATAGCATGCGATGCTGCATCACGGAAGAAAAACCGTTTACAGGAGGCCGCCATTATCAGTCAGAAGGAACCGGATCGCGGACTGCTTTATGGCGAGGCGTGCTTTGAAACGATGCGCGTTATCCAAGGTGAAATCTTTGTCTGGGATGCGCATCTGGCCCGCCTGCAGCAAGGTATTGCCGCCTTCGGTCTGGCATGCCCTGAAGGCTTGCTGCAGAACTGTTTAGAGACCGCGAAAACTGCTGGAGAGGATGCATTGCTCCGCCTCACCCTTAGCGGCGGGCACGCGCCGCGTGGCCTGATTCCGGGTGGCGAGCGGCAGGCAGCCGTGCATATTCAGGCATGGCCCTATCATCCGGCAACAGAGCCGCTTGCCTTGCGCAGCGTGCACTGGCCTTTGAGCGGCATGTCTCGCATAGCCAAATTCACTGCTGACTATGCCTTCACGATTCGACTGCTGCATCAGGCGCGGCATGCAGGCCTGCTTGCTGAACATGAGCAGGCCCTGTTCACGCTGGGTGAGGAGATATTGTGCATGGAAACAGCCAATATCCTGTTGCTGGTGAATGGTGAGTGGCTCACCCCGGATAGTGAAGCAATATTGCCCGGCGTGGTACGCCAAGCATTGCTTGAGTCCGGCGTGCTGCGTGCCAGCCGCTGTCCTGTCGACTGGTTGCAGGTCTGTGATGCGATGGCGATCTGCAATAGTGGTTGTTTCATTCGCCCCGTGGCGATGGTCAATGGACGCCCTCTGGATGTCCATGCGCGGCATTTTGCACCGCTGTTTGCAATGCTGGCCGGCAAGCCGGGTGTGGCGGCGCAGCTGTGATGCAAGAGCCGATACAGAGCCAGACGCAGAGGGGCTTCATCGCTTTAGGTCTGCTGCTGGCCATCGTATTGGGCGTGGTCGGTTTCTTCTATTTTCAGTTCAAGGTGCCCGTGCATCCGCCCGGTGAGGTTATGCTGGAGGTTGCGCCCGGCACGCCCAGCGGCGCCATTGCGCACCGGCTTGAAGCCGCCGGGGTGATTCGCTCGGCGAGGATGTTCCTCCTGATGGCGCGCATGCGTGGCGATGCCGGCCGCTTGCAGAGCGGCGAATATCGTTTTGTGGAGCCAGTGACCTTGCCCGAGGTTATGCACAGGCTGCACAAGGGTGATGTGGTGCTGCATCGTCTAACCGTGCCGGAGGGGCTCAGAAACGACGAGGTACTGAACTTGCTCGCCGAACACACGGCCACCGACGTAGCTCGCTGGCGCGAGGCTCTCGGCAGCCTGCTGGACGGCAAGGAGAGTGAGGGCCTACTGCTTCCGGAGACATACACCTACCGCAAGCCCGTGCGACCCAAGGCCATCCTGCTGGACATGCTCAAGGCCCAGCGTGCGATCATGCAAACCCTGCTGCCGACCTGGCAGGATGAAAACGGGCTGCGCATCGTGGCCTCCATTGTCGAAAAGGAAACAGCCGTGGATGCGGAGCGCCCCTTGGTCGCCGCTGTGATTCGCAATCGTCTTGAGCGGCGCATGGCCCTGCAAATGGACCCGACCGTGATTTACGGCCTGTGGCATGAAGACGGAAACTTCTCCGGCAATATACGTAAGGGTGATCTAAAACGAGACACGCCGTGGAACAGTTATACACGCAAAGGCCTGCCGCCCACACCGATCTGCAACCCCGGTGCGGCAAGCTTGCGCGCTGCAACCGACCCTGCGGATGTCGAATACCTGTATTTTGTTGCCGATGGCAGCGGCGGGCATGCCTTTGCTTCCACGCTTGAAGAGCACAATGCCAATGTGCGGCAGTGGATGAGGTTTGAGCGGAATCGATGAAGGAGCGGCAGCGATGAGGGGTGATGCTGAGACCAGCGATGTGATGATCGTGCGCATTGCTCTGCCTGATCGGGCGGTGCTTGGCCTGCAGGGCATCCTGATGGCCGAGGATGGCTTGGCGACCTTGCGTGGAGAGAAAGGCGGAAGCGGGGAACTAGAGCTGTGGAGCACATGGGCGCAGGAACAGGAACTGGACGACTGGCTTGCTTCCTTGCCGGCTAGTCTGGAGCTTGAGGTGCTTGATCGTTATGCTTTTGAGCCCGCTGTGAACAGCGGAGCCGAGGGAGTTGCATGAGCGGACATTTTATTACTTTTGAGGGCATCGACGGCTGCGGAAAGACCACCCAGCGCCGCCTGACTGCAGCATGGTTGCGCGAACGAGGTCATGATGTGCTGGAAACTTTTGAACCGGGTGACACGGCGCTTGGCGTCGAAATACGCGGATTACTGCTCAATGGTGATCATGTGCCGGCACCCGAAACAGAATTACTGCTCTTTCTTGCCGACCGCACGCAGCACGTGCGCGAGCTCATTCAACCTGCCCTTGAGCGTGGTGCGATTGTTCTTTGCGATCGTTATACCGATTCGACACGTGCCTACCAGTTGGCCGGTCGCTCGCTCGATGCCTCTGTGCTGGAAAACTCACTGGAATCGATGTTGCAAGTCGCCGAGCTTGGCGCAAAGCCCGAGATAACGTTGTGGTTCGATCTGCCGGTTGAAGAAGCCTGTGGGCGCATGCGTGGTCGCGTGGCCATCGGCGAAGCTGCAACACGTCTGGATGAGGAAGCGCAAAGTTTCCACGAACGCGTGCGGCAAGGTTTTTCTGCCATCCATGCGGCGCAGCCGGAGCGCGTGCGGCGTGTGGATGCGAGTGCCGATGTTGAAGCTGTACAGCAGCATATCCGCCAATTACTGACGGAGTTGATTGGCTGATGAAAGTGCTCGGACATGATGTTGTTCGCCAGCGCTTTGCCGACCTGCTCGGCAAGGGGAAATTGCATCACGCCTGGTTGCTGCACGGTCCGGCGGGTATTGGCAAGCGCATGCTGGCCCGTGCCTTGGCTGCGGATTATCTCTGCGAGGTCAATCGCTCGACAGAGAGCGCGCGTTCGGCCTGTGGGGAATGTCATGCCTGTCGCATGATAGCAGCGGGAAGCCATCCCGATTTCATGCTGCTGGAGCGCGAAGTCAACGAAAAAACCGATAAATTGAAACGCGATGTAAGCATCGCACAGGTACGAAATATGCTCGGCTTTCTTTCCTTAAGCGGAGCTGAGTCGACCCGGCGCGTAGCACTGATCGGCGAGGCTGGAAGGATGAATGCGCAGGCTGCCAATGCCATGCTCAAAGGTTTGGAGGAGCCGTCTGCAGGCTCCCTCTTACTGCTGGTTTGTGAAGATGCGCTTGCCCTGCCGGCAACCGTGCGCTCGCGCTGTCTGCTGCAATTTTTAAGTCCGTTGAATGAAGCCGATATGCAGGCAGTTCTGCAAGATATTGATATTCCGTCCGAAGCCCTGGATTTTGCTATGCAATTGGCCGATGGGCAGCCGGGCAAGGTGGCTGCGCTGGCCGATGCGGATATCGCTGCTGCTCTACTCGGATGGCATGATCTGCTTAGCGATCCTGCCAGACTGGATATCGGGCGGGTGCAGCAATGGATCAGCCGGCATGTGCAGAAGGTGCCGCATGATCTGATTGTCGATGTGGTACTCGATGCCGTGCGACCATCTTTATTAAGGGCCGGTGATATGCTGAATATGGATGCTGTATTTGAGGCTGCACGGCAGCTGGCGGCATGGCCGCAGGATGTGTTTCGCCGAACACTCAGGCCTGCGCCGACACTGCTGGCGCACATGCTGGCTCTGCGGTTAGCCTTGCGCGAACTAAATGCAAAAGAAGCTGCCTGAAACACCCCACAGGAAGAAATGATGCAAACTTATTATGTAAGCACACCGATTTATTATGTGAACGACAAGCCGCATGTGGGCCATGCCTACACGACGATTGCCGCCGATGTGCTGGCTCGTTATTACCGCCTTGCCGGGCGTGATGTGCTTTTTCTGACCGGTGTGGATGAGCATGGGCAGAAGGTGGAGCAGGCGGCGAGCGAGCAAGGTATCACGCCTGCTGAACTGGCTGATTCGGTGGTTGATGATTATCGCAGCCTGTGGCCCTCGCTGGAAATCTCCAACGATGATTTTATCCGTACCTCGGAAGAGCGTCACAAGAAGGCTGTAAGCGAGATATGGCGACGACTGGATGCTGCCGGCGCCATCTACAAAGGCTTCTACGAAGATCTGTATTGCGTGCCCTGCGAAACCTACTGGACTGCCACCCAGCTCAAGGATGCCGGTCATGCTGATGATAAGCGTTGCCCGGATTGCGACCGCCCTGTAGAGCAGGTGAAAGAGGAGTCGTATTTCTTCCGTCTTGGCAACTATCAGGAAGCGCTGCTGGAGCATATCCGCAACAACCCCGATTTCATCGGTCCCGAATCACGGCGCAATGAGGTGCTGCGTTTTGTTGAGGGTGGATTGCGCGATCTGTCGGTTTCGAGGACCACCTTCTCGTGGGGCATTCCGGTGCCCGGTGATGAGAAGCATGTGATTTATGTGTGGATTGATGCGCTGACCAATTACCTTACTGCTGCCGGTTTTCCCGATGGCGATATGCGGCACTGGCCCTGCGATGTTCACCTGATCGGCAAGGATATCCTGCGCTTTCATGCCGTATACTGGCCTTGCATGCTGCTGGCCGCCGGCGTGCCTCTGCCTAAGCGCGTCTATGCGCATGGCTGGTGGACGGTCGAAGGCGAGAAGATGAGCAAGTCGAAAGGCAATGCCCTGCGCCCGGACAAGCTGCTCGAAGAATTCGATGCCGATACCATTCGGTATTTCCTGCTGCGCGAAGTCCCCTTTGGACACGACGGCGATTTCTCGCATACCGCCTTGAAACAGCGATACAATACGGAGCTTGCCAACGATATCGGCAATTTGCTGAATCGCAGTCTGTCCATGTTGCATAAATATCAGGATGGCGTGCTGGCAGCAGTGGATAGCGAGCAGGATGCGGATCGGGAGCTTGTTGCCGCTGTCGAGGCTATGCAACGCGGTGTGGATGATGCCATGCAGCGTCAGGCATTCCACGAGGCGCTGGAACAGATAAATGGTGTGGTGCGGCACGGTAATCGCTATGTCGAGGACAATGCACCGTGGGCCCTGTTCAAGCAGGGTGATACGGCACGTCTGGCAACGGTGCTTTATCACCTTGTCGAATCACTGCGCCTGATTGTGTTGCAACTTTCCCCTTTTATGCCTGTAAAATGTGAAATTATGTTGGGTCAGATCATGAATGCGGAGCAGCAGGTGAATACCCTGTTGCTGAGCGAGCATGGCGGTTGGGGCCTATTGGCTGCGGGGCATGCATGTGCCAAGCCGTCGCCGGTTTTCCCGCGCATGGAATAGAGATTGAGTGCAACAGATGATTGCCAATTCTTGTCGCTGACTGCACACTGAAGCGATGCCTCGCAAACTGATTAAGCGTTTCATGCCGGATCATAAAATGATTCGTGATCAGAAGTGTTTGCGCTTTCTCGGCACTTGCCTGCATAACCCTTCACTCTGGCATCTCAATCGGCATTCGGTGGCCGGTGCCTTTTTCATCGGTTTATTTTGTGCCTTTATGCCTATTCCGTTTCAGATGGTGCTTGCTGCGCTTCTGGCGATTGCTTTGCAGGTCAATATTCCAATCTCGGTGGCGCTGGTCTGGTTGACCAATCCGTTGACCATGCCGCCGATTTTCTATTTTTGTTATGAGGTCGGGCAGATAGTGCTCGGCATGCCGGATACCGAAGATTTTCATTTTGAACCTAGCTGGCAATGGATGGCCGA
>Ga0316187_10003276_pt1 | contig 14098 bp, 3 predicted proteins | sample CroRivburrow1_MG_FD_204927 | JGI IMG/M metagenome (GOLD analysis project Ga0316187, IMG submission 204927) | Coastal sediment microbial communities from Maine, United States - Cross River worm burrow 1 | ecosystem: Environmental > Aquatic > Marine > Coastal > Sediment | place: USA: Maine...
AGCGCGGGGTCGTCGAACACGACGTCGGAAGAATGGATCTCGCCGTCGGCCATCTCGCGCGCGAGCGCGACGCCGTCGGCATCGTAGCCCATCACCAGGCGTCGGAGCTCGGTGAGATTGCGCTTCGATGCCGATGCGTCCGGATCCCGCTGGGCCGCGATAGCCTTGAAATTCAGCCGCGCCCCGCTCGCCGACTCAGCTTCGCCACCGCTTGGCTCGATGAGCAACATCGGCGCGCCTACGCCGAGTTGCACGTTGTTCATCACCATCACTTCGCGCACCTTGCCGGCGAACTTGGCACCGATGACCATCTCCATTTTCATGGCCTCGAGGACGACGAGGCCGTCTCCCACGTCGACCTCTTGGCCTTCGCTGACGAGCACGTTGACGACGACCGCCGGCGATGGTGCGCGGACGAGACCGCCGCGGTCACGCGAGATGCGATGCGGCACGCCGTCCACCTCGACGAGCACACTGAGGCCTTGGTCGACGGACTGAACTCGAAAGTGTTGGTTGCCAACGCGGAGCCGTCGCTCGGCTCCTTCAAAGCGTTCGACCACGACTTCAATCCGCTGCCCGTCGACCTCGATGCGGTAGCGCTGCGGGCCCAGGCGGAACACGCCTAGCTCGTAGGTGTTCCCCGCGTAGATGAGCTCCATGCGCTGTCCGCGCGTGTCTTCAACCCGAGGGCGTCCGCGCGCGGCGGCGGTGTAGAACTGAGCTAGCTCGACATCGAGCTCGGCATCATAGGTCTCGATCGCCGCCTGGAGGAGCGCGATCTCCGCTCCCTCGCGGGGGAGATGCCTGCCTTCCGCGACGAGGCGATCGACCCAGCCCACGTCGACCTCGCTCGAGCGCACAGCCGGATTGTCGATCAGCCCAAGCAAGAATCCCTTGTTGGAGGTGCCACCCCGGATTACGACCTCGCTCTCGAGGAGCGCGCGACGCAGGCGTGCCATCGCCTCTTCGCGCGTCCGACCCTGAGCAATGATCTTGGCGACCATCGAATCGAATTCCGAAGGGATCTCGTCGCCCTCCGCGATGCCGGTATCGACGCGCAGTCCCGGCCCGCTCGCCAGCCGAAGTCGCTCGACGACACCGGGCGATGGCGCGAAATTGTCCTCCGGATCTTCGGCGTTCAGGCGCACTTCGATCGCGTGTCCGCGCTTCTGCGGCGGCTCTGCATCCAACCGGCCGCCGCGCGCGACGTGGATCTGCAGCTTGACCAGATCGGCGCCGCTGATCATCTCCGAGACCGGGTGCTCGACCTGCAGCCGCGCGTTGACCTCCATGAACGAGAACTGCTGCGTCGGCTCGTGATAGAGAAACTCGACCGTACCCGCGTTTCGATACCCGATCGCTTTCGTCAGCCGGAGCGCAGCCTGCTCGAGCTGGCGCTCCTGGTCCGCGGTCAGCGCGGGTGACGGGGTCTCTTCGAGGATCTTCTGGTTGCGTCGCTGAATCGTGCAGTCGCGCACGCCGAGCGCCCAGCTGGTTCCATGGTTATCCGCGATGATCTGAACCTCGACGTGGCGGGCGCCGGTCACCATCCGCTCGAGGAACACGGTGCCGTCCCCGAACCCTTTTTCCGCCTCCGAACGCGCGCTCTGAAGGGCTTCGGCCAGCTCGACCTCGCTCCGAACGGGGCGAATCCCGCGGCCACCGCCACCCGCGGTCGCTTTGATCATCAGCGGATAGCCGAGGCGCTCCGCGTGCGTTCGGGCGTCTTCCAGGGTCTCGACCGCATCGCCGCTCCACGCCGCGACCGGAACGTCGGCCTGCTCGGCTAGCTGCTTGGAAGTGATCTTGTCACCGAGCTTGCGCATCATGTCGCCCGTAGGTCCGATGAACACGATGCCGAGCCGGTCACACATGTCCACGAACGTCGGCTGTTCGGCGACGAAACCCCAGCCAGGCCAGACCGCCTCGGCCCGCGTCTCGCGTAGCGCGCGCTCGAGGCGTTCGTAGTCGAGGTAGCTCGACTTACGCACGCCCGTATCTGTCGTGTAGGTCGCGGGGCCGAGCGGATAGGCTTCATCCGCCTCGCGCACGAACATCGCGCGGCGATCGGGGTCCGTATAGAGCGCGATCGCGTGCAGCGAGTCGCCCCACTCCTGCTCGTACTCCCGGGCGGCGATGATGAACCGCATCGCCGGTTCACCGCGGTTGATGATTGCGATTCGCTTGAAGGTCGGGTTGCTCATTGCGGGTCAGTCCATGGCGGCGCGAAGCGGCTCGCGCTTGTCCGGCTCCACGTCTTTGGGAAGCTCTGCGGTCCGGTAGCCCTGGAGTAGCACATAGCGGTTGCCCGCCTCATCTGCGACGTACGCGTCAAACGATTTGCCGCCATCTTTCGGGTTGACGACGGCATGTAGGCGCCCCTCGGCTTGGTCTGCGGCCCGAAGGATCTTCACCTGATCGATATGCTGCGGCAGCCCCATGCGACCGGTGGTTCCGATCTGCCACACGCCTGCAGTTTGAAAGCATAGCTCTATGAGTCTGGGCTCAGTCAGCATCGGGAGCTCCGCCGGCTGGTGGCCCTCGGGAAGCTGCGCGCTCATTCGGCCGACAACGATTCCATTGTCGCGCCACGCCGTGTCTAGCACCTGGTACGCCGGACCGTGGAAGTAGACCTGGTAGATGTCCTTGTCCTCGACGGTTGTCCCCGTCGCACGTGGAGGCGCTTCTGACTTGTCCTTCTCCACGGGGCTTCGAGTGAGCCGGACCGATGCGGTGAAGTGCGTGGTCCGCTGGGTCCCCGACTTGATAGCTCGGGTGCCGGTCAACTGGCATCGCGCAATCAGCTCGTCGCCGTCAGTGCTGAGCTGCGCGGTCAACGTGAGCGCCCGCGGCTCGTCCCGATAGAACTTGAACGGCGCGAGGAACTCGACCTCTTCGATTGCGCTGATGTGCCAGTCGGGAAAGAGCGCCTTGCTGATCTCGCCGAAGCCTTCGATTCCCATGACTCCAGGCAGCACGGCGGTCCCCCCGATCCGGTGGTCGTAGAGGAACGGCTGCTCCCGCGGATCGAGCGTCGTCTCGAGGCGAAGACCGGTATGAACACCCATCGAGATCGTGTTCCCGTCCACGAGCCCGTAGCGGACGCCTTGCAGCTTGCTCGCGTCGAGCCCGCCGGTCTCATCCCACTCCTGCAGCAGGATGCCAAGGGCGCCACTGATCACGACCTCCCCGTGGGTCCCCGCCTCGAGCTCGTTGCGCACGACCGGGATGCCGTCCGCCGGCTTGAGCATGTCGATGCCCGCGAACTCCATCATCTTGGGAATCGAGCCCCGGGATGCCATGCCGATGTCCGCCCACGCGGTCCAGTCCACGACGATGCCCCGGGTCTCGGGCCGTGCGTTGCGGAAGCTCGACACCGACTTGGCCAGCAGCTCGTTAGCGGAGCTGTAGTCGGTCTGGCCTCCGTTGCCGAACCGTCCGGCGATCGAGCTGAACACGACCGCGGCGCCGAGCGGCATGTCCCCGATCGACGACAGCAGGTGGTACCAGCCGGTTGCCTTCACATCGAAGACGAGGTCGAACTCCGACGGCTTCTTGTCGGGCAGAAAATGACTGATCTCGAGCCCGGCCGCGTGAACCAGCGCGTCAATTCTTCCACTCACCTTTCGAATCGCGCCGACCGCAGCGGCGACCGCGTCTTGGTCGAGGAGGTTGACGGAGTGATAGTGGACTTCGCCACCCGCGGCACGAACCGATTCGATCGCGCGCAGCGCCGCGTGCTTCCGTTCGAGGTCGGCGAGCAGCCTCTGCACCTTGACCGGCGTCGCCTTCTGCCCGCTCTTCTTGATTCGATCGTAGAGCTCCTGTTGGAGGCCTTCGCGATCCGTAGCAAATCGCTGGAGATCCGGGTCGCTAGGGTCCGGCTCCGGTGTGAGGTCGAGGAGGTGGAACGTTCCTCCCGACGCTCTCGCAAGGTCGTCGACGATCGCCGATACGATCGATCCGGCGGCGCCCGTGATGGCGAATACGGTGTCCTTGCCGAGTGGCAATGGGCGCTCAGTCGATAGCGGCTCGAAGGACGCGGTGATCGCCCACCGGTCGTCCCCGGTGTATCCAAGCTCGCAGACTCCAGGGTCCGAGACGGTTTCGGCGATGAGCCGTTCCGCTACCGTTGCCGCCCTGCAATCGGCCTCGAAGTCCACGACCTTGACGGTCGCCTCCGCCTTCTCACGTTTGTAAGTCTTGGTAAAGCCGCTTACCGCCCCGCCGAGTGGCGCAATCGCCCCGCTCTCGTCGAAACCATGCTTGCCGCCGAGACGGGTTGCGGACAGCAAAAAGGTGCCCGACCCCGAGATCTGGCCGTAGAGCGCACGCATCGTCGCGAACAAGAGCTTGGCACGCAAGTGGATGGCTTTGGCCCAGGCGTCTGCGGATAGATCGGCAATCGCGTCCTCCTGGTCGAGACCCGCAAGCCAGTAGACACCACGGACCGGCCCCTCGCTCGCCCAGCCCTCGAGCCGAGCAACGAGCTCATCCGAAGAGGGAGCGTCATTGATGGCGAGGACCACCACCCCCTTCTTCTCGAGACGCTTGATGAGCGCCTTCGCTACGCCACCCTGATCGGCCATGACGACGACGCGCGCTCCTTTGCCGAGGTCGACACCGGTTGGTTTGCACACCGCAAGAGGCGGCCTGAGCACCGCCACCGGGACGCGGCGCAGTCCTTCTATTGCATCCAGTGTGGCAGGCGATGCCTCGGGCTCTTCGGCCTCGGCGGGTGAAGAGGTTGCGGCCTCCGGCAAGCGCTCCTTCACCCAAGCAATGACATGATTGAGTGTGGGAAAGTCCCGTAACTCGAGATTGTCGTCGCGCGCAATGCCGTACGCGTCCCGGACGGCGGCAAAGGTTTCTGCCTGCTTGACCGTATCGATCCCGAGGTCGGCCTCGAGATCCAGATCGAGCTCCAGCATCTCCGACGGGTAGCCGGTCACCCCTGCAACCACGTCGAGCACCTTTTCCGTGATCGAATCGTCCTGCGCGGCCGGGCCGGTTGCCGCTGGCGTGACCGCGACTTCCGGGGACGCCGCGAGGTCTGGACGATTGCTCTTCACCCAGCCGATCACATGCTCTAGCGTCGGGAACTCGCGAAGCTCGAGATTGTCGTCGCGCGGGATGTCGTAGGCTGCGCGCACCGCGGCAAAGGTCTCGGCCTGCTTGACGGTGTCGATTCCGAGGTCTGCTTCCAGATCGAGCTCGACGTCGAGCATATCTGCGGGATAGCCGGTCTGCTCGGAGACGATCGCCATCACCTTGTCGGCGATCGGATCCCTCGCTGCCCCCGCCGCTGGCACTGCCGCTGTCGCTGGAACCGCCACTAGATCCGGCCGCCGATCGCGCACGAACCGAATGACATCGGCCAATGTCGGGAACTCGCGCAACTCGAGATTATCGTCACGCGGGATATCGTAGGCCTCGCGCACAGCAGCAAAGGTTTCCGCTTGTTTCACGGTGTCGATGCCGAGGTCCGCTTCGAGGTCGAGCTCGAGGTCGAGCATGTCCGACGGATAGCCGGTCTGCTCAGAGACGATCGCCATCACCTTGTCGGCGATCGGATCGCTTGCTGCCCCCGCCGCTGGCACTGCCGCTGGCACTGCCGCCGGCGCTGCCGCGAGATCCGGCCGCCGATCGCGCACGAACCGGATCACATCACGCAAGGTCGGGAACTCGCGCAGCTCGAGATTGTCATCACGCGGGATATCGTAGGCCTCGCGCACCGCAGCAAAGGTTTCCGCTTGTTTCACGGTGTCGATGCCGAGGTCCGCTTCGAGGTCGAGCTCGAGGTCGAGCATATCCGACGGATACCCGGTCTGCTCGGAGACGATGGCGAGCACCTTGTCCCCAACGGGATCGCTCACTGGCGCTGCCGCTGGCACTGCCGCGGGCACTGGCACTGCCGCTGGCACTGCCGCTGCCGCTGGCACTGCCGCGGGCACTGCCACTGATGCAGCCGGCCCCTGGTCCTTCACCCGCAGCGTCCGACCGACCACCTCGAGCTCTGGCGACGGATAGCCGCTTGCATCCGCCACCCAACGATCGAAGCGCGCTCGATCCTCGATTCGCGTCGTGTATCCCAATTCGCGCGGAGCCGGTCGATGTCCGTCTGGGCTTGGGACCCAGCGGACCAGGGACATGCTGATCTGGGAACCGAAGCCGGCGCCCAATCGAAGCGCGTATTGAACAGGGTAGCTGCCGCCCCTTGAGAGATTGAGCGAACCCAGCTCCGGATCGACTTCCTTGAAGTTGGCCACCGGTGGCACCAACCCCGTCTCGAGGATCTTGACTGCGGTTGCGTCTTCCACGCCTGCGCCCATCGCGTGGCCGGTCATACCCTTCGTGTTTGCGATCACGATGCTGTCGGCACTTGCACCGAACACGCTGCGCAGCGCGCTGATCTCGGCCTGTGCGCTGCCGCCCCGCGCGGGCGTATAGGTTTCGTGTGACATGAAGACCGTCTGAGGAGCAATCTCGGCCCGGCTGATGCCATGTCGCGCTTCACAATCCGCGACCAGCTTTTCCATCAAGTCTTGAATGTGGTCGATATTGAGACGGCTGCCGTGATACGCGCTGTTGGCAGTGAGCGTGCCGAGTACCTCCACGATCGGCCGCAGGCCGCGCTCGCGCGCCGCGTCTGCGCTCTCGACCACCATCCCCGACGCGCCCATCCCGAGGATGAGGCCGTGACGGCGCCGATCGAAGGGCAGGGCAGCCTCTTCGAGCACCTCGTCGGTGGCCGCGGCACCGCTCGCGAGAAACCCAGCGCCTATCCATTCCAGCAGGTTGTCGCTGGTCACGTTGTCCGCGGTCACGACGACGACCCGCCGACAGCGCCCGCGCGCGATCCAATCCTCCGCGAGCGCGACGGCTTGGGTGCCACTGGCGCACGCCGAGTTGATCTGGGTATTCGGTCCGCGTGCGCCGATGTACTCGGCGAGCTGCGAGTGTCCCATCGATAACGCCTTGAAGAGGAATCGACGGTCGAAGGTGTAAGGATCGCGCTCGAGGTCGCTTTGGAGCTCCTCGATTCGGCGGTCGAGCTCCACGGCAATCGGGCTTCCGCTGCCGCTGCCGGCCATCCGCGCACGCAAGCTCTGTAATTCCTCCAGGAGCTTGTGCTGCGCGTCACTCTCGAAGTATTGCTGAAGGTCGCCTGCAAACGCGTCGAAGCCAGGGAAGGCCGAGCCGAAGATGACACCGGTCTCGTCTTGCATGGCCTCCGGCAGGCCCCACCGGTCCGGCAGCTTCGTCCCCTTCGTTGTGGTTTTGTAGCGCATCACGAGCGGGATCCCGGCGTCGCGCAACGCCTCGACGCCCGCTGCGATCGCCATCCGAGTGGTCGAGTCCATCGCCGCCGCGCGCTCTTCGGGAACGCCGAAGTCGCTCGACAAGCCGATGTGGCCGCCGCGCCCCGCAAGCTTGATCACGTCGGACGGCGAGTCGATCGTTTCAAACCGTGGCCCGCCCTTGTCCGACTTCACTAGGCGCGTGATCTTCTTGTCTGCCATCGCACGCCGCAGCCCGACCGGGATCACGTCGATGAAGGTCTTGCCGTGGAGCATTCGGTCGACGTTGTCATCGCTGAAGACCTTCTCGGCGCCCGGCAAGCCGATGGTTGCCCCGGTGACCACGACCGGCTCTCCGTCATCGACGGGGCTCGCGCCGCGATAGATCGCCATGCCTTGGTCGAGGAAGTCGGCGAACAAACGGCCGAGCTTGGCATATCGATCGCCACCCGCCCCCGACGAGCCTGCCTGAGGGCGAGGCGGCGCCGCAACCTGGGTAACCGGCGGCGCGGCAACCTGAGCAACCGCTCGCGCCGAGGCCCCATTGGTGCTCACCTCCGGGGCTCGCCGCTCACTCTTCGGGGCGCCGTGTCCACTCGCATAGAGGCCGCTCAACGCCCCGTTGAAGGACGGAAGCTCGCCGACCTTCGGATGATTGGTGAACAGGGACAAGACGTCGGGCTTCCCGCCGAGAACGTTATCCGTGAAACCAGCCAGCGCCGACTTGGGTCCCACCTCGACGAACACCCGCGCGCCTGCCTCGTACAGGGTCTGGAGCCCTTTCACGAACTGCACGGGCGACGCGATCTGCTTTCCGAGAATCTCGATCATCTCTTCGGTCACGTTGGGGCCCATCGGGTAGAACTCCCCATTGACGTTCGCGATGATTGGCATCTTGGGCGATTCGATGCCGAGGCGTGCGAGCTCTTTCTTGAGCGGCTCGCTTGCGGGCGCGACGATTTGCGTGTGGAACGCGTGGCTTACCGGCAGGGGGATCGCCCGATAGCCCGCCTTCGTGATCGCCTCCACCGCAGCCGTTACGCCGGGGGTCGATCCGCCGATGACCGACTGAGCAAAGCTGTTGATGTTGGCGATGACGACATCGCCCTCGAGCGAGTCCACGATCGTCTGCACCTCATCGATCGGCGCCAAGACCGCGGCCATCAGGCCGTTGTCTTCAAGTGATACGCTGGTCATCTCCCGACCGCGCGCGCTGACCGCTTCGAGCGCCTGGCGAAAGCCGAGAGCGCCGCAGGCGACCAGGGCACCGAACTCCCCGAGACTGTGCCCCATCACCATGTCTGGCGTGACGCCATAGGCGGCGAGCAACCGCGTGAGCGCCAGGTCGGTAGCGAGCACCGCTGGCTGCGTGATCGCCGTCTGTCGGAGCGCGTCGTCTGCCGCGGCCATTGCAGCTTCGTCGTTTGGATCAACGAAGATGATCTCGCTGAGCGGCCGGCCGAGGAGCGGCTTCATCACATCGTCGGCCTCACGGAAAGTATCGGCGACGATCGGCTCCACCTCGCGAAGCTCGCGGAGCATGTTGACGTACTGTGAGCCCTGTCCGGTGTACAGGAACGCCGTCTTCGGAGCCGGCCCGGTTTGGTAGAAGATCCCCTGGGGCCGGAGCGCCTTCCACACAGCGGCGTTGTCCGCTCGAAGCCCCTTGGCGGCGCCCCTGGCTTTCTTCGTGAGTTCGGCCGCATCGGCAAAATCGATAGCGATGCGCTCGTTTGCATTCAAGTCCGCGGCCGCAGGTGCTTGACGATCGGGCGCGCGCCCAGCCTTCGCATCCTCGAGCACCGCGTCGAGCTTGATCGCTAGCTCCGCCGTCGAGCCCGCGCCGAGCACCAACGAACCGCGCAACGGCGCCTTGTCGGCCATCGCGACGCCGCCCAATCCGAGCGGAGGCGCAGAGCCTGAGGGCACCGACACCTGTGAGCGCTTCTTACGCTCGATCCTCCCGGGCACATGCTCTTCGAGCACTGCGTGGAAGTTGGTGCCTCCGAAACCAAACGCGCTGACACCCGCTCGCCGAACCTCTTTGAAATCGTCCCAGGGCTTGAGCTCGGTGTTCACGTAGAACGGAATCTCACCGAACCCGATCTTGGGATTGGGCGTCCGGAGACCGATGCTCGGCGGCAACTGCTTGTGGTGCAGGGCAAGGGTGGCCTTGAGCAGGCCAGCTGCTCCCGCGGCTCCCTTGAGATGTCCGATGTTCGATTTGACCGACCCGATCGGAACGCTCGAAGGCGCCAGGCCCGCGTCCGCGAAGGCGTCCACCATGCTTTGCACCTCGACCACATCGCCTACGCGCGTCGACGTGCCATGACCTTCGATCAGGCTCACCGTAGCGACATCCTCCCCGGCATGTGCCCAGGCGCGTTCGATCGCAAACTTCTGCCCGATCGGGTTGGGGGCGGTGATCCCCTTGCCCTTGCCGTCGCTCGACCCGCCGACACCGCGGATCACCGCGTAGATCTTGTCGCCGGCCTCTTCGGCGTCTTCGAGTCGCTTGAGAAGGAAGACCGCCGCCCCTTCGCCCATCACGAAGCCATCGGCACCCTCATCATACGGTCGAGTTCCGGTCGCCGATAGCGCGCCGATCTTGCAGAACTTCGTGTAACTCGATGCGCTCATGTTGCTGTCGACGCCGCCGGTGAGCACCGCGTCGTAGTCACCTTCCTCGAGCCCCGAGATGGCCGCGCTGAACGCCGCCATGGCCGACGCGCAAGCCGCGTCCGTCGTGAAGTTGGGTCCATGGAAGTTGAAGACCGCAGCCACGCGACCGGCGATGATGTTCGCGAGCTCTCCCGGCATCGTGTCCTCGGTGATCTTCGGGAAGTGCGCTCGGACTCGCTCCGTGGTTTCGTCGACGATCGCGGTCTTGACGGCTTCTGGGAGCGCTTGAAAGCTCGGAGCTCCATCGAGCTCCCGGGTGAACTCGGGGAAGAAGATGCGAAGGGCGGTCTTGTAATGCAGGTCGCCGGCCATCGCGTTGCCGAGGATCACGGCCGTGCGGTCGCCGTCGAGGGGGCGCTCGGGGTACCCGTAATCCAAGAGCGCTTCGCGAGCCGACATGATCGACCATTTCTGCGTCCGATCCATCGACTCGGCGACCTTGGGCGGAATCGGGAGCTTCCACTTGAGCGGCTCCCAGTCGAAATCCCGGACCCAGCCGCCGATCTTCGAGTACGTCTTGTCCACAGCCTTGGGGTCCGGGTCGTAGTAAAGCGCCGGATCCCATCGGTCGACGGGCGTCTCGCTGATGCTGTAGCGCCCTGCGGCAATGTTCTCCCAGAAGACTTTGGCGTTTGGCGCGTCGGGGAGGACGGCGCCGACGCCGACGACCGCTATCGCTCGATGTACTTGGTCTCGCATGTGCGGGCTCCCTCGTTGTCTAGGATCGCTCGTAAAGCGCGTCCCCCACTTGGTTCATGTCCTCAATCAACCCCGCTTGGGCTGCATAAATCTCTGACAGTCGCGCGCTCGTTTCGAGCGATTTCGCATCGGCGTCGCCGGCGTCCTCCGCCCCGACAACCCATCGCATCCCGTCGACCGCAACGCGCTGAGCCGCCTCGCGGGCAAAGACGCGTGCCATCGCGGCCGTGGCCGCGGCATCGAATCGCTTAGGTGCCTTCGGGTTGAGCTCATCGAGCTGGGCGCGCACCGCATGTCGTGCGAACGCCGCGGCGCCCTCGACGTAGGAGGCGAGCTCGCCGATCCGAAACAGCACATGTTGGTTGCGTGTGAGCCGTTTGGCGCGCGCACGCTCCATGATCTCCGCTAGCGCATGGGCCGCCAGAGCCGCGATGCCCGCGCCGACCTTAGGATGCTCGCTGTGCACCCCTTCGAGTCGCCGCCCCAGGTCATGATAGTGCTGCCCGCGGGTCTTGAGGTGGTGCTGCCAGCGATCGCGCCCGATGGTCATTTCCATGATCTCCGAGGTGCCCTCGTAGATCGTCGTGATGCGAACGTCGCGTCTGATCTTTTCGACCATGTACTCTTTGGTGTATCCGTAGCCTCCGTGGCCCTGAATCGCGGCGTCCGCCGCCGCGTTGCCCGCCTCGGTGGCCAGGTACTTCGCGATCGCGCCCTCGGTGTTGAGCAAGTCGTCCCCGCCTTTGTCGATCGCTTCGGCCGTCTGCTCGATATAGGCGCGGGACGCTTCCAAACGCACCGCATGGGGAACAATCAGCTTGTGCGTGTAGCCCTGCTTCTCCGATAGCGGCGCCCCGCCTTGAATGCGTTCGGTCGAGTACTCGATCGTACGGTCGAGCGCGGCCCAACCTGCGCCAAGTCCGAACGCGGCAACCATCAGCCGAGTGAATCCGAACACGAGCTGGGCCTGCCGCAGCCCTTGACCTTCTTCGAGGCCAACGAGGCGGTCCGCGTCGACGTACACGTTCTCGAGGATGAGCGCGGTCGTGTTACTCAGGCGGATGCCGTGCTTGTCCTCCGGCTTGCCCGACGAAAAGCCCTCGGCGCCTCGCTCGACCACGAACCAGGTCGGCCCGCCGGGTGCCTTCGCGAGCACCGTGTAGACATCGGCATGACCCCCATTGGAGATCCATTGTTTGTTGCCCGTGATCTCGTACCCGACGACCTGTCCGTCCCTTTCTACGGGCACTGCGACCGTCTTGAGCGCCGCGAGGTCGCTGCCGGCGGCCGGCTCGGTCGCCCCGTAGGCCATGAGAAGGCCGTCCTCGGCGATGCGGCTCAGCCAGTGCTCCCGCTGCTCGGGCGTACCGCCAAACACGATGGGATCACTCCCGAGAAAGGTCGCCAGCACGCCTGTCGCGAGACCGACGTCGATCCGGGCCATCGCCTCGCATACCCGGTAGACGTCGAACGCCCCACCGCCCATGCCGCCATATTCCTCCGGGATGAACACGAGCTGTACGCCGAGCTCCTCGCTGCCGATCGCGCGGACGAGCTCCTCGGGAAAAATGTCTTTCTCATCGAGATCGAGAAGCTTCTCATCAGAGAGGTTCGCCTTCGCGAAATCCGCGAGCGAATCGAGAACCAGGCGGAGCGATTCCGCATCGAGGGTGCTGGTGTGAGGCATGCGAGCAACTCCCTAATTCACAGCCGCAGATCTTTCGCCATTCATGGCGCGTGGCGCCGGGGCAGGACGCGGTTAAGCAGCTTCTGTGCCATGGCGACAATCTTGCGCGTCCACGCGGTAAACCCCCTTCCAGCGTGGTCGACCGCCGCGCAAACGAGAGGCTCGAGGCCTAGTGTAGGCGCAAGAAATGCGTTTTCGGCATTGCCCGAGCTCTGCAGGCGCAAGAAGTGCACATTTTGCGCGATGCGTCATAGCGCGATCGGTGCGTTGGCGCGTGAGTGAATCGCTTCGCGAAGCTCGTCGAATGCGCGGCTCGTTGCCCGTGCCAAGTCCCAGACGTCGGGGACGAGCTTGCTGTCGACGAAGAAGGCGAAGTCGACGAAGCCGGCGTAGCTCATCACCGTCAGGTTGAGGCCCATGCCCTCCATCACCGGGCCTGTGAGGTACACGGATTCGAGCTTGAGCCCGGCAAGGTAGAGGGACTCGCGTGGCCCCGGCACGTTTGAGATCACCAAGTTGTGCACCGGGCGATGCCGGTCCGCGAGGTGCTGTCGGCTATACGCTCGCACCGCGAGGTTGAACACGCGTGGCCCCGCGAACTCGGCCCAGGCCTGAATGGTATCGCCGCCCATCGCCTGAAACTCGCGTTTGGCGATCAGGGTGTTGGCGTGGATGCGCTCGACTCGCTCGATCGGATCGTCGGTGTCCGTCGCGAGACTCGTCCAGAGGACCGAAACCTTGTTGTTGAACTCGAGTGATTCCGCCTCGGTGCGGACTGAGACCGGGCACGCGGCCGTGAGTGACGCCTCGGGTAGTGCATCGAGCTCTTGCAGATACGTGCGGAGCCCTCCGCCGGCGGTGGCGAGAATGACGTCGTTGACCGTGCAACCAAGCGCGTTCTTGATGCGCCGAATCTCTTCGAACGACACGCGCGTCGTTGCGAGATTGCGCCGTGAGGAGACACTGGCATTGAAAGGAGTTCGAGGCGCACCGAGGGGGCGCGTGCCCGACGGACGGCGCTCGTTGATCTGGTCGCGGAAGAGTCCGGTTGCCTTCTGCAGCGTCTCGCCGATGGTGCGGGCAAGAACTGCCGGCCGCTTCATGCGCGAGCGCAGGCCGTGGGCGAGGAGCTCGAGGTCGGTTGGCACGGTCTCCGGCTCTCTCGAGGGTGGAGGCGGAGGAGCCGCCGTGGTCCGGCTCTTGTCGAAAAGGTGCATCAGGAGGCCGGCGCCCGCGACCCCATCGGTAACCGAGTGGTGCATCCTCAGCGCGAGGCCGACGCGCCCACCTTCAAGCCCCTCGATGATCCAAATCTCCCAGAGCGGCTTGGCACGGTCGAGTGGTGTGCTGCTGATGCGGCCAACCATGGCGCCGAACTCCTCCGGACCTCCAGGGGTCGGAAGCGCGACGCGGTGCACGTGGCGGATCACGTCGAAATCGGGATCGTCAACCCACAGTGGATGTTGCAGATCGAACGGCACCCGAACGAGCCGTCGACGAAACACACGGTGGCATGACGTGCGTTCTTCGACATGCTTCATCACTGCGTCAGGATCGTAGCCACCCGGCGAGTCGGTCGGGTCGAGAATGCACGCGAAGCCGACGTGCATGTGAACCCGGGGCGTCTCCATGTAGAGAAACGATGCATCGATGCCGGCCAGCCGTTCCATGAAGAGCGCAGTTTAGGTTGGCTCCGTAGCCGATTCAAACACTGGGTTCGCTACGTCTT
>Ga0316187_10003278_pt1 | contig 14094 bp, 12 predicted proteins | sample CroRivburrow1_MG_FD_204927 | JGI IMG/M metagenome (GOLD analysis project Ga0316187, IMG submission 204927) | Coastal sediment microbial communities from Maine, United States - Cross River worm burrow 1 | ecosystem: Environmental > Aquatic > Marine > Coastal > Sediment | place: USA: Maine...
GGCGAGGAAACCGGCCAGACGCACGCGGATGCAGACTACCTGTGGCTTGTCGACCCGATCGATGGCACCAAGGGCTTCGTTCGCCAGTACCCGTTTTTCTCTACGCAGATCGCGCTAATGCACAACGGGGAAATCATCCTCGGTGTATCGAGTGGCACGATGATGGGTGAGCTTGCCTGGGCGGAAAAGGGGCAGGGCGCCTGGCTCAATGGCAAGCCACTCAAGATCAGCAAGATCGACAATCCCGATCATGCTGCCGTATCGGTCGGTAACCTGAAGTCACTCGCCGACAGCGATGGCTGGTCGTCACTGGGTAGCATCGTGAAGAGAGCTGATCGCATACGTGGATACGGCGACTTCTATCACTATCATCTGTTGGCCGCTGGAAAGATTGAAGCAGTTATCGAGTCGGACGTGAATATTCTCGATATTGCCGCGTTGTCGATCATCGTGACCGAATCCGGCGGGACATTCACGGACATCAACGGCGCGAAACCGACATTGGGAATACGCTCAGTCCTTGCGGCGAACCCGTCGCTGCACGGCAAATACCTCAAATTGCTACGGGGCTATGTCGCCTGACGCGATAAACAGGCGGGCGGAACGCCACGCGACAGATTCCATTGCGGTGGAATAGAGTTCCGAAAGACGCTGTTCATCGAGTACGTCGCCTGTAGCGCCAATGTCCCAGCGCCCGTCCCCGTAAAGAAGCAAGCAGCGGTCCGCATAACGCACGGCGAGATTCACATCGTGCAGGCTGGCAATGACTGCAGCTCCGGCGTCCGCTTTTTCACGGAACAGGCGCAGGGCGTCAAGCTGGTGTTGCGGGTCGAGGTGGTTGGTCGGTTCGTCCAGCAGGTAGACGTCGGGTTGCTGCGTGAGTACCTGAGCGATTGCCAGCCGCCTTCGTTCTCCGCCCGACAAGGTCAGTACATCGCGGCGGGCCAGTCCCTCGAGATCGACAGACGCGAGCGCCGCGCGGCCGATATCGAAATCATTGGCTGACTCCCACTGGAAGCGTCCGATATGCGGGTGGCGGCCAATCATGGCCGTATCCAGTACCGTCGCCGGAAAGATGTCGTCGATGTGTTGGGGAAGCAAAGCAAGCTGCTTTGCGATGTTGCGCCGGCTACTGGCCGCAACGTCCTGACCCTCGAGCAGGACCTGGCCCCGCGATGCCGGCCTGAGGCCGGCCAATGTGTGCATCGTCAGCGACTTTCCTGAGCCATTTTGTCCGAGCACCGCCAGTAGTTCTCCGCGACCAACCTCGAAATCGAGTGCGTCGACGAGCGTGCGCCCGGATACCTCAACGCGAATGTTGCTGCAGGAAAAAAGTATGGGGGCCTTGGCACTCATGCGCTGAGCGTAGCTCAGGCGAGCGGGCAGAAAAAGCGGCTTCAGTCAGCGAGATTGATTTCGCTGGCGGTCAACGGGCCGATAACTGCATATTTGAGGCTCTTCGGGATCACGGAGTCATCCTCAGCCAGGGCAATTCGGCCACCCATGATTTCAGCGTAGCGTTGCGGATAAAGCGGCTTGCGCTCGGGTTCGGCAATTCCGTCCGGCCCGACCGGATGGCCATTGATCGGGCTGTACTTGTCGGTTGCGCCAAGTGTGTGCAGAAATTCGTGGGCGATGATGACGTTGTTCGCGCCGTGATGGCGCCTGCTGGCGTAGCCATTCACGATACCGACCATGCCTTTTCGCAGGCCAACCGAATTCTCGAGTGTGACGGCGTGGCCGGGACGGTGGTAGCGCACGAAGATGCGCACATCGGGCTCTATTTTGTCCTGGTCGTCGGTGACTGAGCCGGACCACCAGCGCATTTTCAGCGACCACGTCATCGCCGAAAAAATGTTCGGCTCGCTCGGTAGTTCAGGTGGCTGTTCGCGAATGGGAGTGCCGAGTTCGATGCGGACGGGCCGTGGGAGATTGCGCGCGTAGCGCTCGGTCTCCCGGGCAATAAAGGTTTCGATGCCCTCGAAGTCGCTTACCTGCAGATTGTCGATGAACCTGGCGGCTTCCTCGCTGCCATCTGCATTAATCGGGTAGATCTTGACCCACAGGCTGTTGTTCCAGTCCGTACTCCTCGCCTGCGTCAGCCACGTGCTGACCGCAACGAAGAACAGGATGAACAGCAATATCGAAATGCGAAACGCCTTGAACATCGGCCAGCCTTAAAGTTCTCAGAATTCGGGTGCTTGTCGTGCTCCCGTAGCTTGCTCGAATGCATAGGCAATCTCTATGAGCTGCTTCTCATTCCAGGGCTTGCCGATAAATGACAGTCCGATAGGCAGACCGGAGACGAAACCGGCGGGTACCGTGATACTCGGATACCCGGAAATTGCCGCCAATGATGAACTGCCGATGCCAAACGAGTCGCCGTTGACGTGGTCGATCATCCAGGCCGGGCCGTTGGTAATGGCAATCAGTGCATCCAGGTTATGCTCATCCATGGCGCCATCAAGGCCCTCGGTCGCGATGCGCTTGCTGTCAGCGAGAGCGGTCAGGTAGGCCTCATCGGTCAGCGGACCTTTCTTCTCTGCTTCCAGAAATATTTCCTGGCCAAAAACGGGCATGACCGAACTCGCATGTGCCTCGTTAAAAGCAATGATCTCTGCGAGCGTGTCAAAGGGCGCCGCGGAGGACTCGAGATAGGCTGCGAGGTCTGCCTTGAATTCGTATAACAGCACCTCGTATTCAGGGTCGTACAGTCCCTCGGTCTCTATTTCGATTTCATCGACAATCTCGGCTCCCTGCGTCCGTAGCGCTTCTATACTGGCTTCGAAGATGTCGTCCACGTGCGGATTCGAACCGGCGCCATACCAGGAGCGAATGACGCCGATGCGCTGGCCGCTGAGACCGTCTGCCGTCAGGTTGGCCGAATAGTCATGGTGACTTTCCGCATCGGCAGTTGCCGGGTCCCTGGCATCGACGCCGGTCATTGCTGTCAGCAGGATTGCCGCATCTCTTACCGAGCGTGCCATCGGTCCGGCGGTGTCCTGGCTATGTGCAATCGGGATGATGCCGCTGCGGCTGACCAGGCCCAGTGTCGGCTTGATCCCGACGATCCCGACGATGCCGGATGGGCATACGACCGACCCGTCAGTCTCGGTACCGATCGCGACTACCGTAAGATTTGCCGCGACGGCAACGCCTGACCCGCTCGAAGAGCCGCAGGGCGAACGGGCCGTGTCATAAGGATTCAACGTCTGGCCGCCGACGCTGCTCCAGCCACTCGATGATCGAGTCGAACGAAAATTTGCCCACTCGCTGAGATTGGCTTTACCCATAATGACGGCGCCCGCATCGCGCAAGCGCTTGACGATGAATGCATCCTGGGGCGGCGAGTGGTCGGCCAGCGCAAGAGAGCCGGCGCTCGTATACATCTGGTCGGCGGTATCGATGTTCGCCTTGAGGACGACGGGTATGCCATGCAGCGGGCCGCGCGGTCCGGAGGTTTGCCATTCACGGTCCAGTGAGGCCGCGATGGCCCTTGCGTCGGGGTTGATCTCGATAATCGAATTCAGCCTGGGACCGGCTTTGTCGATTTCGTCAATTCGATCGATATACCAGTCGACGAGTATTGCAGACGTAACATCGCCGCGCTGCATCTGGTCATGGAGCTCGGCGATACTTGTCTCGGAGAAATCACGGTCGTCGCCCGCACAGGCTGCGAGAACCAGCAGCGCGCAGCTCAGCATAATGGTCGTCAGTTTTTGCATTGTTAGCCCCTTTCGATGAACGCCCATACTAACGCAACATTCGATACCCAAATAAAAGGCCCCGCGGCGTTAGCGGCGGGGCCAGATTCTCTTTTTTTCAAAAGAGGTAACTGCGAATCAGGTAACCGGAGACAGATGCTTTCTTATTGTTATTGGATTCTGATCTTCTTTTTTTATTTTATTATTCTTCTGGCGTCTAAATCCTGTTTAGTCCCGGTGAAAACACCTTCTGCGCAATTACACTTCGCTTGGGCAATAAGATAAAAGCAAGTCCTGTGCCAACCATGCTGTACGCGGCAGAAATTCAATGATTTAGCGATTGCTCAATCCAACACCCCTCCCTCTATCGGGTTACTTTGTCAAGAATTCCGACACTTTTCGGCGTTCATGCATCGACCGATATGAGAACTCATGGCGCTAAACACCTGATTAACCAACGTTAACGGGGCCTGGCATGGCCTGGGGGCCGCATCCGGTGCATCCGCTCGCCAGTTGATTATGTCTAATTGGAGGCTATGCCCCCGGGAGAGCCGCGGAGAATTGATTTTTGTCAAATTATTCGACGATTTCGGCTGCTTGCACACGATCGATGAGACCGGCCACACTGAAAAAGCGCCCATTCCTGAGCACGGCGACGACATTGAGTGCCTCGTCAATGTCCGACAAGGGGTCTCCGTCCACAAAGACGAGGTCGGCTACGGCGCCGGTCGCAATGCGGCCGAGCGTGGGGTCCACGCCGAGGGCTGCCGCCGCATTAACGCCCGCGGCGCGCAGCGCTTGCTCCGGTTTCAACCGCGCTGCAACGAGCGCTCGTAGCTCGGCATGCAGCGCGATGCCGGCCGGAAGACCATTGGGTTCGCTGCCAAGCACCATGGTCGTAATGCCGTCGTCGATAGATGGTGGCTCGCTGAAACGCCGCGCGACGGTCTCGTCAAATTCGAGCAGTTTGGCCTGGCGTGATTCGAGCAGCGCTTCGAGTTGCGGTGTCGTGCTGTCGGCCAGGCCGGAAAAGTCACTGACTGGCCAGTCCGTTTCCGGCAACAAGCGTGGGCCTGGCATCTCCTTCCCGGACCAGATCGCATTCAGGTGCTCGGCTTCTTCATGCTCGGCCACGAGAGTCGTTACCCCTGTTGCGAGGATCAACGGGCCAGCCGTTTCATCGGTCCCCTCCGGAAGACGAGCCTGCGCATCGACATAACCCGGCAAGACGCTCAGGTCCCCCATATCGATAACGATCATGCCCGGACGGTCGGCGTGTTCTTCCACAGAAGCGATGCGGCCGTCTTCGATAACGATATCCCTGTCGGTCAGATAGCCGCTGCCCAGACCGTCATACAAGCGCGCAGCGTGAATCACGAGCTTGCCGACAGGTTCGCCGACACGTGGCAACGTCCGGCGCACACGCTCGACAATTGCATCGGGCTGCGACTCGATCCTGGCGAGGAAGGGAACTGTTCTCGACGACCAGGAATTGAACAGTCGCTGACGAATGACACCGCCGGCGGAGTAATACATACGGTGTTTGTCGAGCCAACTGACCGGTGCCGTAACGAACACCTCACCGTTCGTATAGGGACGAATGAGACGCGGCTGAGACAGGATGACCATGTCGAGCGATGTTTCGGTGTCACTCTCCCGCCAGAACATGATGAGACTGCCATCCGGCCGCCAGGAAGGTGCGGCAAGCCGGTCTGTACCGGTCAGCAGAATTTCCTCCGGCTGCCCGTGACGACGCAACACAAGCGACCATTGGTCGTGCTCGCGGTACACATACACGAGATCCTTGCCATTTGCGGACCACGAGGCGTCTGTTTCGTCGCCGGGACGGTTGCTCAGGCGCCAGTGCAAACCGGTGGGCACATCGACTTCCCACAGGTCGAATCCGGTGTGTCTGCGGTCCGAAGAGTAGACGATGCGTTTTCCGCCCGGGTGCCAGGACGGGTCCAGGTCGAAATAGGGACCCTGACTGATACGGCGTGTTTCGTCAGCGACCAGGTCGTATAACCAGATTGCGAGTTTGCCGTTGGCCAGTGAGCTGTACACGATGCGCGACGCGTCCGGAGACCAGCGAGGTCGCTGCACCGGCCCGACATCCTGCGCGATTCGTTGTGCCTCGCCGCCACTCTGCGGCACGATCCAGAGGTCGCCGGCGAGATCCATGGCCAGGCGACCGTCAGAGGAGGCGTCCACTGCAAGATTATTGCCACGCGTAAGCGTTTCATCCGCCATGCCGAGGTTTGACAAAGCCAGGAACAAAGTCGCTGCAATGATGGTGCGGCTTATCATGCGTCGGGATTGAACACGCCACCTTCGCGTCGCGGGTCGGCGGCAACGCCGAAGCCGTTCTTCTTGCCGTAAACAGCTGCACCAACACCACCGAAATACATCACGATTTCGGGGAACACCATGAGCGGCAGGTCGACCTCTGGCAGGTCGAGCCCGGCCTCGGCTTTCAGGTTGACGATTTTGCCGCTCGTGTCGACGTGTACTCGAGGATGCGCCACGGCGTCGGCAAGTGACATGCCCATTTGCAGGAAGTTGATCAGGAATTGCTGCAAGGCCGTCGTAATGCGATCGGCGCCCGGCGACCCGACCGCAAGGACATCGTTGCCTCTGCGCGCGACACTTGGCGCCATATTTGATGGCAACCTGGCGCCGGGCGGTCCGGCATCCAGGCCCCTGCGGTTCAATTCGATCTCGCCGAGACAGTTGTTGAGCCAGATTCCGGTACCGGCCGGCATCTCACCCGACCCGTAACCCGATGATGCCGTTATGGCGCAGCCGTTGCTATTGTCGTCCACTACTGACGTATGCACGGTCGACGCCGACGTCCACCGTGAGAGCAGGCGACCACTGCGCGCCGCATCCACGAGGCGGGCCGCCTCGGCACCGACGTTTTCGGCGAGGTCGAGATGACGTTGCCTGAAGTCCAGGCAAGCTTGCTGTGAGTGGATCAGGCGGAGTAGTGCTTCTGAGTCCCAGTGCTCGATATCAAGATCGGCACAGGCGAGTAACATTGCGGTGAGCACCGAGCCGCCTACGGCTGGCGGAGGCGTAGTTGCCAGTTGCCATCCGCCAATGTCGGTAACAAGAGGCGTACGCTCGATCGCGCGATAGCTGCTGAGATCTTCACGGTTCAGCATGCCGCCACGGTCGCGGCAGTGGTCGGCAATCGCACGTGCGATCTCGCCTTCGTAAAAAATGCGTGAGCCTTCGTTGGCAATCGCATCGAGCGAGTCCGCCAGATGCGGAACGACAATGGTCTCGCCGACGTCGTATACAGAGTTATCGTCCCGATGCAGCGCGGTGTAGCCATCCTCGCTGCGACCAAAAATAATGTCTCCCGAGTAACCGAGGTAGTAACGGCAAGCTGCAGATAACGGAAAGCCGTTCCGGCATGCGCGTATCGTTGGTTCGAAAATCGTGCGCCATGGCACGCTGCCGTAGTTCTCCCAGGCATCCTCCATCGCTGCAAGAGTGCCGGGGACAGACACCGAGCCGGCGCCGACGAGGGTCGATATCCCCCCGCCGTAATCGAGGGATATCTCGACGGCACCGTGGCCGCGTTCGTCCTCGCTGAGCCCTTTGCCGGGTACCGCGACGTTGCCGTCAACAGTTACGGGGTCCTCGCCATCTCGCCATATCGTGATGAACGCACTACCAGCCAGCGCGCATACGCCGGGCTCGGTGTTTATCGTCAGCAGGGCGGCGGCCAGTGCGCAGTCGACGGCGTTTCCACCGGCATCAGCGACTTCACGGGCCGCATCAGCCGCGAGCTGCGACGTGGTTGCGACAGCGACTCTGGACATGACCTAGAAGTGAATCACCGAGCGGATGCTTTTACCCTCATGCATGAGATCAAATGCACGGTTTATGTCTTCGAGTGGCATTGTGTAAGTAATAAACTCGTCAATCTTGATACCGCCATCCATGTACTGGTCGACCATGCCGGGTAACTGCGAACGACCTTTGCAGCCACCGAAGGCGGTACCGCGCCAGACACGTCCTGTTACGAGCTGGAACGGCCGCGTCGAAATTTCCTGGCCTGCGCCAGCGACACCGACAATAACCGACTCACCCCAGCCTTTATGGCAGCACTCGAGTGCCGAGCGCATGAGATCCGTATTGCCGACGCACTCGAACGAGAAATCCACGCCACCACCGGTCAGTTCGACGATAACGTCCTGGACGGGCGCGTCGTAGTCCTTCGGGTTGATGGTATCGGTTGCGCCCATTTGTTTAGCGAGTTCAAATTTGTCCTCGTTAATATCGATTGCCACGATACGACCCGCTTTCGCCATCGTGGCGCCCTGGATAGCGCTCAGGCCGACGCCACCGAGACCGAACACGGCCACCGAATCGCCCGGCTGCACTTTGGCGGTATTGATTACCGCACCAATGCCGGTCGTGATGCCGCAGCCCAACAGGCAGACCTTTTCGAGCGGCGCTTCCTTGCTGACTTTTGCAACGGCAATCTCCGGCAGAACGGTGTATTCGCTGAACGTGGACGTGCCCATGTAGTGGTAAATCGTCTTGCCGTTGAGAGAGAAACGCGATGTGCCGTCGGGCATCAGGCCCTGTCCCTGGGTTGCACGAATGGCCTGGCAAAGATTGGTCTTGCCCGACGTGCAGAAATTGCATTCGCCGCATTCCGGCGTGTAGAGAGGAATGACATGATCACCGACAGCGACCGACGTCACACCCGGACCAATTTCCTCGACGATCGCTCCGCCCTCATGACCGAGCACAGCCGGGAAGATGCCTTCAGGATCCTCCCCCGACAATGTAAACGCGTCCGTGTGGCAAACGCCCGTGGCGATGTTTCGCACGAGAACCTCGCCCGCCTTGGGGCCTTCGAGATCAAGCAATTCAATTTCCAGAGGCTTGCCTGCCTCCCAGGCGACTGCAGCGCGTGTCTTCATTAGTCGTTCACTCCACATTCATGTTTTTTTGAAAACCAGGTGCCGCATGTTCTCACGAATTCACGCCCGGTTCATGTGCCCCCGAATAGTCTGAAGCTGCACTGGGACAAACCGGAGGACGTTATGAACAAAGTGATGACAACAGTAGTAATCGCCGGTGGCCTCATGCTGATGAACTCGCCCGAGGCCGCAGCACACAAGACGGTACACAACGTGTACCAGCCGCCAGCGTACTATCAGGCGTATGGTCGAATCGACACACGCCGACCTAACCACATGCCGAGGTGGCTGAAGCGCGACAAGTCGTTCCGCCATTGGTACGCCCTTACGCCGCTGAAGCACAATCGACGCCTGGACTGGTATGAGCTCTTCAATATCTATAGTTGGGAGCGAAGCTGGCGCGGATCTCATCGCCGCGATCGCAACTACTGGGATGATTACTACGCTTACCGCTACGGCGAGCGCCATCATGACCGTGATCCTGGTCATCGCGACGAACGCCGTCGCAGACATTAAAGACCCGAGTTCCGTTAATGCAGGAAGGCCGGCCCGAATTCTCTCGGGCCGGCTTTCGTTGTGCTCGCGACTCCTGTAAAAGACCTTTTTATGAATCTTCAGGAATTGCGAACCAATTTATCTGCCATTGACCGGCAGCTCGTTGAACTGATTGCGGCGCGGCAACAGATAGTAGCGGATATCGGCAAGAGCAAGCGCACGACTGGCGTGGGCACGCGTGACTATGCTCGTGAAAAGGACGTGCTCGACTCGGGTCGCGCGCACGCGGAAGAGTTGGGTGTCGATCCCGATCTTGTCGAAAACCTGCTGCAACTGCTGATTCGGACGTCGCTCGAGAGCCAGGAGCGCGACCGGGTCGTTGCCGAAGGCAAAGGGGATGGCCGCAAGGCGCTGGTTATCGGCGGTGCCGGCAAAATGGGCCGGTGGTTTGTCGATTTCTTCGTTTCGCAGGGATTTGCAACGACGGTTGCCGACGTCACGATCGAAGACGGACCTGAGCAGTACAAGAACTGGACAGATGCTGGTGTCGACTACGACGTAATCGTCGTCGCGGCGCCGCTGGCCGTATCAGGCCGCATCCTGGCACAGCTTGCGGTTCTGAAGCCCAGGGGCCTCATTTTTGATATCGGCTCCCTGAAGTCACCACTCATCGATGGCCTCGAAGAGCTTCGTTCAGCGGGGTGTCGCGTCACATCACTGCACCCGATGTACGGCCCTGATACACGCTTGCTCTCCGGGCGTCACCTGATCTTCTGCGATGCCGGTGACCCCCAGGCAACCGCCGATGCCAAGGAGCTGTTCGCTGCCACCATGGTTGAGCAACTGGATATGGGGCTGGACGATCACGATCGCCTTATTGCGTATGTGCTCGGGCTGTCACATGCGCTGAATATCGCTTTCTTTACTGCACTCGCAGAGAGTGGCGAGGCAGCGCCGAAACTCGCCAAATTGTCGTCGACAACCTTCGATTCGCAGCTGCTCGTGTCAGCGGCGGTGGCGAAAGATAATCCGTACCTGTATTTTGAGATTCAGAATCTCAACAAGTTTGGACTCGGTCCGCTGGACGCACTGTGTGATGCGGCCCGGCGAATCCGGGAAACGGTCGCGGACGGTGACGAAAGTGCTTTCGTCGAACTTATGGAAAGAGGGCGCGACTATTTTGCTTTGAGGGGTTGAGGACATGTTGTCCAGGGAAGAACTCGAGGCTCAACTCGCTGCAACTCGTCGGCGTCTGGAGGAGTTGACGCTCGAGGTCGCACGCAACGATGAGATCATGCGGCGTGCGCAACGCCGTGAGCTACGCCTCTTGCAGGCCGAAAGTTTCGATGCGCTTATCGCGGCGCTGATTGATGGGTTACGCATCAGCTACGGTGTTGACTACGTAAGCCTCGTCCTTTGCGACCCCGATCACGATATTCGACATCTGTTGCTCGCCAATGGCACGCCGGCCGAGAGTTTTGCCGACCTGCTCGTTGTCGAGTCGATGTCGGGTCTGGCACCGCAGTACATCGCTCTGCAACAACCGTGGCTGGGTGTGTTCGCGGCATGCGATCACGAACTCATTTGTCCGCATGCAGTTGACGCCAAAAGTATAGCCATGATCCCCCTCACACATCGCGGGAAGCTGCTGGGAAGCATCAACCTTTGCAGTTCGGACCCGTTGCGCTTCACACACGAGCATGCCAGCGACTTCCTGGCGCATCTCGGCATCATCGCTTCGTTCTGCATAGAAAATACGATCAACCGGGCGCGCTTGCTGCGCAGCGGCTTCACCGACGTGTTGACGGGTTGGCACAACCGTCGCTACCTGACGGTAAGAATCAACGAAGAGCTGGCGCGCGCGCGCCGCGATGGATCGAGACTGGTCTGCCTGATGCTCGACATCGATCACTTCAAGCGAGTTAACGATACCTGGGGTCATGCGGCCGGTGACGCGGTGCTGCGCGAGCTTGCCCAACGCATCGATATGCAGGTGCGCGCCAGCGACGTCGCCGCCCGTTATGGGGGTGAGGAATTTGTGGTGTTGCTGCCAAGTACTGACGTGAGCTCGGCATCGAGGCTGGCGGAGCGAATTCGCAAGGAAATTGCTGCAAGTCCAATCACGCTGCCCTGTGGCGAGTCCGTCAAGATTACTGCGTCAATAGGTATAGCCGAAGTGAGCCCGGGGCCGGAGGAAAAAGACCTGAAGACACTGGGCGATTCGCTGATTGCCCGAGCCGATGTCGCGCTATACGCGGCGAAATCGGCTGGTCGAGATCGCGTCGTTGTCGAGGCCGCGTGAGGGCGCTGGCTGCACTTTTGTCTGTTGTGTTGCTCGCCGCCTGCGGCGACAAACCGCCGCCCGGGCACGTAGTCGTGTATGCGCATGAGGGTACGCATGCGCAGCGGATAGAGGACATGCTGGCCGAGTTTACGGCGGAGACCGGGGTGCTCGTGACGCTGCGGCTCGGTGACAGTGCAGAACTGACCGACACGATTATCGCCAAACAGGATGCACCACGGGCCGACGTACTCATAACGACCGGCGCGGCGGACATCTGGCGGGCAGCCGATACTGGTGCGCTCCGACCGCTTGCCGAGGCGACGCTACAACACGTTCCGGAACCGCTCCGGGACCCCGACGGCTACTGGATCGCGGCGACAGCCGTATCTCCTTCGATCGTTGTCGCCGATGGCGCATCGACGTTCGTGCTTGATGATCTCGGCGACCTGGGCGAAATGGAATTCAAAGGGCGCCTGTGCCTCTCTTCATCCTCTTTGCCCGGCAATCGTGCGCTGATCGCGGCGCTGATCGAGACGAGTGACAACCGAGCCGCCGAGCGGCTGATTCGAAGGTGGGTACGCAACCTGGCGCGACCACCTTTCGACTCGGAGGCCAGGCTCGTCGAGGCCGTGCGCGCCGGTGCTTGCGAACTCGCAATTCTGACGGGGAACGCTCCCGTCGACCCGGTTTCGCGGTTCTGGCCGGACACCGGGCCGAGGCCGTTGTTCATTGACGGCATGGGCGTCGCGCGCCACGCGACGAACGCCGATGCCGGGCAACATTTGGTTGCGTGGATCGCGGGCAAGCAGGGTGCGCGCGTCCACAAGGACATCGAGTACATTCACGCCGGTGTGGTCGGGTGGCGTGATGAAGAAGCTCGACTGCTCGCCGAGCGCGCGGGTTACCGGTAGCGCTCCGCCCGAATCCGGCTCATCAGGATCAGGAACAGCGGTACACCAATGGCGGCAGTCAGTGCGCCAACTGGCAATTGTCGAGGTGCCATTACGGTTCGTGCGAGCGTATCCGCAATGACCAGCAACGCTCCGCCGGCCAGCGCGGACGCAGGCAGCACCACGCGGTGATCACTGCCGGCAACGAGTCGCACCAGGTGCGGTACAACGAGACCGATAAACCCGATCACGCCTACGGTTGTGACCGACAGCGCCGTGGCCAGCGCAGCCGCGATGAAGATCAGGTAGCGAAACGTTCGTACTGGCAGACCGACGATGGCTGCCTGCAATTCGCCGCGCGACAGGACATTCAGGTGCCGGGCGCTGAGCGTGCCGGCTATCACGAGGATGGCCAGCAAGACGAGACTGCGGTTCGGGTCGTAGGCAAAGCTCAGATCGCCCATTAGCCAGAAAAGCATGCCGCGCAGGTTCTGGTCGGGACTCAGCGCGAGCAGGAGAGTTGTCGCAGCGCTGAAGCCGGCTGCCAGGACAACACCGGTAAGCAGCAATCGGGTTGGCGTCCAGCTGCCTGTGCCCTGGGCAATCGCAAAGACCAGCAATGTCGCAGCCATTGCACCGCCGAATGCCGATAGATCGACCACGACGCTGCCCATGCCAAGGCTCATCGCAAGCAGTGCGGCGACGGCAGCACCACCGGAGCTACCTAGGATGTAGGGCTCCGCCAGCGGGTTGCGCAACAAGACCTGCATGAGAACCCCGGCAACTGCAAGCAGGCCGCCAACGGCAAACGCCGTCAAGGCGCGCGGAAGTCGGAGATCGTTGACGAGCGACAGCACTTTTTCCGGAGCGTCGCCCCGCAATGCCCTTATGGCTTCGGCAAGACTGATGTCCGCACTGCCCGAAGCCACCGCGAGCACGAATGCGGCAACTACGATCAGCAGCAGTACGGTGAATAAGGCTCCATTACGGCCTGCGAGCAATGACAATCTCCCAATCTCCTGGGGCGAGCGGCGACGGATAGTGTAAAGTAATCGGCAGTTAGAGTTTTAGTGCGGTTGCAATGAGCAACGATTGGATTGACGCCGAGGGCTTTCGGGCAAATGTCGGCATTATCCTCGTGAACGCCGATGACAAATTGATGCTGGGCGGTCGCGTGGGTGCCAAAGGCTGGCAATTTCCGCAAGGCGGGATGCTGCAAGGCGAAGAGCCCGAACAAGCGATGTATCGTGAGCTACACGAGGAAGTAGGGCTCGTGCCCGATGATGTGCGTGTGCTTGGCGCGACCAGGGACTGGTTACGGTACCGGCTTCCCGACAGGTTCGTGCGCAAGCACAGCAAGCCGTTGTGCATCGGGCAAAAACAGCGCTGGTACATTCTCAGGCTTGTTTCTGATGAAGACAGGGTGCGCTTCGATTGCGGTGACAAGCCCGAGTTTGACCGCATCCGGTGGGTGCCTTTCTGGCGCCCGGTTAACGAGGTTATCTATTTCAAGCGGCGCGTGTATGCCCGGGCGCTGCACGAACTCGGGCCGTGTGTGTACCCTGAGGGACTACCGCAGCAGCCTCGCTGGTGGCCCCGGCGCTGGAGGGCAGTTTTCGAAAAGGACCTCGTCCGGGCTGAAAAAGCCGCGCCTGAAGGCACAAATCCGTGACCTGGCGCACTTCTGTTGCCGCTGGGCACCGCGTAACATAACGTTTTTACTTAATAGCGAATAAGACGAGTGGCAGGGAGATCCAATCCTCAAATGCATGGCGCGG
>Ga0316187_10003280_pt1 | contig 14090 bp, 12 predicted proteins | sample CroRivburrow1_MG_FD_204927 | JGI IMG/M metagenome (GOLD analysis project Ga0316187, IMG submission 204927) | Coastal sediment microbial communities from Maine, United States - Cross River worm burrow 1 | ecosystem: Environmental > Aquatic > Marine > Coastal > Sediment | place: USA: Maine...
GGGCGAGTTCGAACTGCGTTATGCCTTCATCATGGCTGCGGGGATGGCGTTGTCAGCCGCTCTCGTGTGCCTGTTCCTGAACTTCGCGATCACTGCTGCCAGCCGGGATGAACCGCTTATCGCCACGGTCGCTAATCCAGCTGATCCCTGATAATGGCGTAAAGTTCAGCTCGATTGGCGGCAACCTCATCGACACTGAGACCTTCCAGCGAATGTGGATACTTGAGCCAGCGCGCGGTTTCGTGGAGATAGTAGTCAGGTACCCGGCTACTCAGGTTGCGTGCGGGCTTGTAGTAAGGCACTGCCACGCGAATGTCGTGCGGTGTATTGAGTCGCGCTTTCTCCTGCAGGTGCTTGATTACCGCATCGATGGTCAGGCCCGTGTCGAAAACATCGTCGACGATCAGCAGGCGATCCTCGCGCCTGCAGTTTTCGACCAGGTAATTCATGCCGTGAATGCGAATTTCATGGGAGCGCCCGTCGATGCCGCTGTAGGAAGAGGTGCGAATGGCGATGTGATCGGTTTCGATGCCATACCAGGTGAGCAGTTCCTGTATTGCAATCCCCATCGGTACACCACCGCGCCAGATCGCGACCATGAATGACGGGCGAAAACCATCTTTGATAATCGCGGCGCCTAGGCGGAACGAATCTTCGAGTAATTGTTGCGCCGATATATAGTGTTTTTCACTCATCTCGCGTGCATTAACCCAGGTCAATTGGTAGGCTTCGCCAGAATAGCATATGAGTTTCAAAGGGATGCAAAAACGCTTTATCGAGGAACAGGAGTTGCTGGAGGATTCCTACCGCCTGGCGCGGCAGATTTACCTGAGTGGATTCCGCCCCGACTTTATTGTCGGCGTCTGGCGGGGTGGTTCCACGGTCGGTATTTATGTTCAGGAATGCCTGCAGTATCTCGGTGTGAAGACCGACCACATCGCGGTTCGTACCTCTTATCGTGGCCGTGATGATTATTTTCGACAACTGCAGCAGGGCATTGAGATGCGCGCTCATGGACTGCAATACCTGTACGAGAACCTTAATGCGGACGATGCGCTGCTAATCGTCGACGATGTATACAGTACCGGGCGCAACGTCAGGGCGATCGTCAATCGACTCCAGCAAAAAAACAAGCGCAACATGCCATCCGCGGTGCGCATCGCGGCGCCGTATTATCGTTGCGTGGCCGATCGCAACGATGCCCCGCCCGATTACTTTCTGCAACAAACCGAGGACTGGCTGGTACTTCCCTACGAATTGACCGGCATCAGTCGTGCCGAGATGGCCGCACACAAGTCGTGGATACTTCCCTTGCTCGACGAACTCAAACCCAACTGGCAATAGTCAACAGCATGAAATTTTCTTCGCTAACCGATCGCGTCAAAGGCAGTGCCGCCGATGCCTGGGATTTGCACTACGAGGCCAAGCAGGCCAGGGCGCGCGGCGAGGACGTCATCATTCTGAGTGTTGGCGATCCTGACTTCGCCACACCCGAGCGCGTGATCGAGCGGGCGTCGCAAGCGATGCGCGATGGTGACACCCATTACACCTCTATTCTGGGGCATAGCGAGTTGCGCGAGGCGATTGCCGAACGGCATCGGCAGAGCAGTGGGCAGCAGATCGATATCAACCAGGTCATTACCACGTCGGGTGCACAAAACGCGTTATTCGCCTGCTCATTGTGCCTGCTCGAGGCTGGCGACGAGGCGATCGTACTGCAACCCATGTATGTCACCTACGAAGCGACGATACAGGCCCCCGGGGCAACGCTGGTGCCGGTAGTGCTGCACGCAGAGCACGGTTTCCGGCTGGATCGCGAAACCCTGCAGAATGCGATTTCCGAGCGAACGCGCGCTATTTTCTATGCGTCACCCAGCAACCCGACCGGCGTGGCGCTTAATCGTGAAGAGCTCGAATTGATTGCCGAGGTAGCCAGGCGACATGACCTGTGGGTCGTTGCTGACGAAGTCTATGCCGATTTCCTCTATGCTGAACCCTTTCAGCACATCGCGGCTCTGCCCGGTATGGCGGAACGCGTGATTACCATCGGCAGCCTGTCGAAATCCTATGCCATGAGCGGCTGGCGGGTTGGCTGGGCCATCGCACCGCCGCCAATGATCGCCAATATGGAAAAACTCGCATTGTGCATGCTCTACGGTTTGCCGGGTTTTATTCAACAGGCCGGTGCCGAGGCCCTGAAACACTGCGCGCAAGACTTGCAGTCCATGCGGGAAATTTACCGCCAGCGGCGCGATTTTTTGTTCGCGGCATTAAGCGCGATCCCCGGGCTCGAACCGCTATTGCCCGAGGCAGGTATGTTCATGATGGTAAAGGTAACCGGCAGTGGTTATACGGCGGCCGATTTTTCCCGGGCTCTCTACCAGGCAAGCGGAGTATCGGTGCTCGATGCTACCGCGTTCGGCGCGAGCGCTGCGGGATATGTGCGGGTTTCTTACACGGTATCCGAGGCTGATTTGAGGGAAGCCTGCAAGCGCATTCAATCTTTCATGGAAAATCTGCAATGACACAGGATGCTATCAAGCGTTGCTGGTGGTGTGGCGACGATGAACTCTACCAGCATTATCACGATCACGAATGGGGCACGCCGCTGCACGACGATCGAGAATTGTTTGAATTCCTCTGTCTCGAAGGCGCGCAGGCGGGCCTGAGCTGGATCACCATTTTGCGCAAGCGCGAACACTACCGCGAGGTGTTCGATAATTTCGATGCCGACAGGATAGCGCGCTACGATGACGCGAAAATCGCTGCCCTGTTGCAGGATCCCGGCATTGTGCGCAATCGTCTCAAGGTCAACGGCTTCGTCAAAAATGCGCGTGCTTATCTCGAGATGCGGCAGCAAGGCTTGACGCTGGATTCCTACCTGTGGAATTTTGTCGATGGTGAGCCGCTGCAAAACAGGCGCACGACGATGGCCGACGTACCGGCCACTACAGCGCTGTCGGACGCGATGGCGAAGGATTTGAAAAAACGCGGCTTTACCTTTGTCGGCAGCACCATATGTTACGCCTTCATGCAGGCCGCCGGATTGGTGAACGATCATCTCACCGATTGTTTTCGCCACCCGCAATTAACCGGGGATTGATATGTCGCTGCAGGCGCAAGTCGAATTTCTGGCCGAACGGGTTGAACGGCCAATCTATTATGCCTCGAGTGCCGGGCGCAACGCTGCTCACCATATTGATCAACCGATGGAGATGGTAACCGTCGAGGTAAACGACGCCCGATTGCGCAGTGATAACGCGCAGTGTGACGAATTCGGCATGCACCCTTCAGGCTTTAAGCTGCTGGAGCTGCCAACCCGGGTGCGAAATTTTCTGGACCAGGATGAGGTCAGGTCAGTATACGAAATTGAGATCGAGGCTTTTCTGAAGTCCCTTACCGGGTGTTACCGGGTACATATATTCGATCATACGGTACGCGCGTCTGATGCCGGGTTACGCGAGCAGAAGCAGGTGCGCGAACCGGCGCAGCTGGTACACAATGATTACACCTCCCATTCCGGTTTGGTCTGCCTGCGCGAAAATCTCGGTGCCGATGCCGAAAAGCTCGCGCACGGACGGTTTCAGATCGTCAATGTTTGGCGGCCGCTGGTCGATCCGGTCGAAGACTATCCACTGGCTTTGTGTGATGCGCGCAGTCTCGATCCGTCAGACCTGATCGATAGCGAGCGTCGCGCCCCGAATCATACGGGCGAAATTCAACTCGCCGTGTACGCCGCTGATCAGCGCTGGTATTACTATTCCGCGATGCGCCCACCGGAGGTGCTGGTATTCAAAACTTTCGACTCCATAGACGGCGGGGTGCATCCCTGCAGTATACATAGCGCGATCCACCTGCCAGGTGCGCCAGTTGATGCCAAACCGCGGGAAAGTGTCGAAACCAGGGCTTTTGTCTTTTACTGACGAACTTTCCCGCGCAAGCGGTCGACCAATCTGCGTGCAAATGCCACTGCCACCGTGCCCGGTGACAGGACCCTCACGGTCACTGTTGACGTCTGCCGACAACGGTCTTGTTTTTAGGTCGATAAACCGACAAAGTAGCGAAGCGTGAATCGAGGAGCAAGGTTATGACAGGGTCAGAATCAAGAGAATCGGTATTAATCAGTTTGTGGGATGCGGCCATCGAGGCAGTTTCCGGTTACCAGGCGGTGGCTAACGCATTGAAAGCCGATTCGACGTTTCGACCCGATCAGATTATCGCCGTGGGCAAGGCTGCAGCGGGCATGTGTCTCGGTGCGCTGGACAATCTACCGGCCTGCGATGCGCTGGTGGTTACCAAGTACGGCCATGCCGATGCGCAACTGCAGGATCGTGAGGGTGTCACCATCCTCGAAGCCGGACATCCTATCCCCGATCAGAATTCGCTCACCGCCGGCCACGTTTTGCTCGAGCGGACTTTCACCATGCAGCCCGATAGCCGACTGTTAATGCTGGTTTCAGGCGGGGCCTCGGCACTCGCCGAAGCGTTGCCGGCCGGTATGTCGCTCGATGACCTGCAGACCAGGACTGACGAAATGATTGCCAGTGGTAACACCATCGCGGAGATTAATGCCTGGCGTAAGCAGAATTCGTTGATCAAGGATGGCAAATTGATCGAAGCCTTCAAAGGCGCCGAACTGCGGGTTTACGCCATCTCGGACGTCGAGGGCGACGCCATCGATACCATCGGCTCCGGCCTGGGTGACTGTCATCGTGCGAGCGTGCTGGCGCGTTCGAAGGTGATCGCTTCCAATCGGATTGCGCGGGATCAAGTAGGCAAAACGGCGATCGAACTGGGCCTGGTGGTCAATGTCAACGAGGAGACACTGTATGGTGATCTGTTCGAACTCGCCGCTGTGATCGGCGATACCCTGCGTAATGCCGAGCCCGGGGTCTATCTGTGGGGTGGTGAGCCCACCGTCGTACTGCCCGCTAATCCTGGCAAGGGTGGGCGTAACCAGAGTCTGGCGCTTGCGGTAGCCGAGCATCTTGCCGGACTCGAGCATATCAGTTTACTGGTGGCCGGTACCGACGGTAGCGACGGGCCGACGACCGCGGCAGGCGGAATTGTGGATGGTAGCACCTGGAGTGATCCGCGCGCGGCGCGCGCTGCCCTGCAGCAGGCCGATGCTGGAAGCTATCTGCAACAACAGGACGCGTTATTCGTCACCGGTCCTACGAACACCAATGTCATGGACCTCGCCATCGCCATCGTCGACGCGGTATAAGCGCAACCACGCGAACCGGGTAAACCCCATGCCTGCAGCTGATCAAATATGACTTACCGAATCTTAAGCGCCGAGATCGCGCATGAAACCAATACCTTCAGCCGCCTGGTGACCGACCAGCAGGCGTTTCGCGACCGCTATTTCTATGCTGGCGAAGAAGCCCTGTTGCAACGTGCCCAGGCGAATACCGAACTGGCCGGTTTTGTCGAAGTGGCGCAGGCATCTGACTGGCAGCTCGAGCACCTGCACAGCGCTGCAGCCGGACCCTCGGGCAAGGTAACCCGGGCCGCATTCGACTGGCTGTGCGATCCCATTGTCGAGGCGGCAAGCGCGAACCACTACGATGGAATCCTGCTGGGCTTGCACGGTGCGATGGTGACCGATTTCTGTGATGACGGTGAGGGTGAAATATTGCGACGCCTGCGAGACGTCTGCGGCCCGCAAATACCGATTGCAATCACGCTCGATTTACACGCCAATGTCAGCGAGGCGATGTGCGAGCTGGCCGATATCATCGTGTCCTATAAAACCTATCCGCATGTCGATATGCGCGCTGCCGGCAGGCACGCCGCGCGTTTGCTGCAGGCCACGCTGCAGGGAGATATCCACCCACAGACCATACGCGTCAGTTGTCCGATGCTGGAAGAGGTCAATGGCGGCCGTACCGATGTCGGGCCGATGATCGAGCGCCTGCGCCTGGCCTGCGACTGGGAGCAGCGCGCCGACGCGCATGCGGTCAGCATCAATGGCGGATTTGCCAGCGCCGACATCGCCGCAGTCGGACCGACCGTACTGGTCACCGGTGAAGGCGATATGGACGTTCATCGAGCCTTCGCCGCAGGGCTTGCGGACGATATCTGGCAGCGTCGCAACGAAGTGATCAACGACTATCTTGAAGTCGATGCGGCCGCCGCCATCGCGCTTCAGTTCGACGCCAGGGAGGGTCCTCTGGTCATCGCGGACTATGCGGACAACCCGGGCGCGGGCGCCTATGGCGACGCCACCAACCTGTTGCGCGCGCTGCTGGCAGCGGGGGTGTCGAATGCCTGTTTCGGACCCATGGTCGATGGTGCAACGGTGCAGGCGATGTGGAAATATGAGCCGGGCGCTATTGTGGAAATACAGCTGGGCGGCAAAATCGATCCGGCGCATGGTGGCGGTCCGCTCACCCTGCAGGCCGAGTTGCTGTTAAAGAGCGATGGTGACTATACCGGCAAGGGATCGATGATCGGCGGCTTGCGGCGTAGCTTCGGCCCCACCGTGGTGGTACGCGTGGCCGGTATCGAAATACTGGTGACCACGCTTGCTGCGCAAATGCTGGATTTGCAGCAGTTCAGAAGTTTCGCCATCGAGCCGACCTCAAAGTCGGTGGTGGCGTTGAAATCGATGCAGCACTTCCGCGCCGATTTCGAGCCGATCGCCGCGCGCGTCATCGTTTGCGACAGCGGCGCCCTGTGCACCCCGCGTTATCGCCTGCTCGAATATCGTCGCGTGCCGCGTCCGATCTTCCCGCTCGACGCTGAGCTCGATTGCTGATCCCCGGTCAGGCAGTCGCCGCCGTGCAGCAAGCAGATGTGGGCTATCGGCATTGACAGGGCAGGGTTACAACAATGCCTTGATTTCATCGAGTGCGGCCGGATCTTCGATGGTCGACGGCAACAGGTATTCGTCGCCGTCGACAATGGCGCGCAGGGTCTTGCGCAGAATCTTGCCGGAGCGGGTTTTAGGTAGCCGCGCTACCACCAGCGCCTGCTTGAAGGCGGCAACCGCACCGATATCCTGGCGCACCATGGCAATGACCTCGTCGACGATTTGCTCGGGTTTTGCACCCGCGCTATTTTTCAGGACGACGAAACCCATCGGTAACTGCCCCTTGAGCTCGTCGCGTCGGCCGATAACGGCACACTCGGCAACCATCGGATGCTTGCCGACTATCTCTTCCATCTCACCGGTAGACAGGCGGTGTCCGGCAACGTTGATCACATCGTCGACGCGTCCCATGATGAACAAATAGCCATCCTCGTCAAAATAGCCGCCATCACCAGTGCTGAAATATCCCGGGTAAGTTTCCAGGTAATTGCTTTTGAAGCGTTCGACATCACCCCAGATGGTGGTAAGACAGCTCGGTGGCAGCGGTAGCTTGATAGCGATAAATCCCTGCTCATTGGCGCCGAGTTGCCTGCCCGAGTCGTCAAGAATCTGGACATTGAATCCAGGCACCGGCACCGTCGACGAGCCGGGCTTGACCGGCATTGACTCGAGGCCATGCATATTGGCAGCGATTGACCAGCCTGTTTCCGTTTGCCACCAGTGATCGAGCACCGGGACATGGAAGCTGTCCGCTAGCCATTCATAAGTCGGTGGATCGAGACGCTCACCGGCAGCGAAAATCGTCTGCAGGCAGGAAATATCGTATTGCCGCGCGAGCTCTGCCTGCGGATCTTCCTTCTTGATCGCACGAAACGCGGTCGGCGCGGTGAACAGGGCTTTCACTCGATGCTCGGAAATCACCCGCCAGAAGGCACCGGCATCGGGCGTCATGATCGGTTTGCCCTCGTAGAGCACCGTGGTACAGCCGTGAATCAGCGGCCCATAGACAATGTAAGAGTGTCCCACAACCCAGCCGACGTCAGACGCCGCCCAGAAGACTTCGCCGGGCTGCATGTCATAAATTGCGGTCATGCTGTATTTCATCGCGACCGCGTGCCCACCGTTGTCGCGCACCACGCCCTTGGGTTTGCCGGTAGTGCCCGAGGTGTAAAGAATGTACAGCGGATCGCTACCTTTAACCGGCACGCAATCCGCCGGTGCGGCGGCTTCGAGTGCCTGCTGCCAGTCGACGTCGCGACCGTTCTTCATCTCGGCCTGCGCCTGCGGGCGTTGCAGCAGGATGCAACTGGCTGGCTTGTGCTGCGCCATGTCGATGGCACTATCGACGATTGGCTTGTATTCGACGACACGGTTGACTTCGATACCGCAGGAGGCGGTCAACAACACTTTGGGAGTGGCATCATTGAGACGTACGGCCAGTTCAAGTGGGGCAAAGCCACCGAAGACAACCGAGTGCACGGCGCCGAGTCGAGCACAGGCCAGCATCGAGATCAATGCTTCCGGAATCATCGGCAGATAAATTACGACACGATCTCCCTTGCCGACTCCGTGATTGCTGAGCATACCGGCGCAAAGTGCCACCGCATCGCGTAATTCACGGTAGCTGTACTTTTTCTGTTGCCCGGTAACCGGCGAATCATAGATGAGTGCAGTCTGCTGCGCGCGGCCATTGTTGACATGGAAATCGAGCGCCAGGTAGCAGGTGTTCAGCTCGGCATCGGCAAACCAGTGATGTATACCCTGTTCATCCTGGGTCAATACTTCGCTCGCCGGCTTGAACCAGTCGAGATCCCGCGCTTTATCGGCCCAGAAGCCAGCGGGATCATCGATCGAAGCACGGTACTCCTCCTTATACGTCATTAGTTACCCCCTCAAGCGGTTTATTAAGATGAATTCAAACCCGAGTGAAATCATAACCCAATGGTGATTGTTGACAATACCCGTATTTTAATGGGCAATATTCGAATAAATAATCATTAAAGTCTTAATATTGTCGACAATTATAGTCAAGTCACTTCGGTTCCCGGCCAAATGACTCATTCATGATCTCGATAAATCGCTGCGCTGGAGCGGACAGGAATTTCCCCTTGCGCGTGACGATGCCGTAGCTGCGCCTGGGGAAGTACTGATCGACCGGGATAACGCTCATCGAGCTGCGATCCTGCTCGGTGATGCAAACGTCGGTTACAATCGAAATACCCTGCCCGAGACTGACATAGCGCTTGATGACTTCCCAGCCGCCGGCTTCGAGCGTGACGCGGAAATTGACATTGTGCTGGGCGAAAACCATTTTCACGATGTGCCAGGTGCTGAGATGGCGAGGCGGCAGGATCAGACCATATTTGCCGATATCCACAAGCGTAATCTGCTCCATCTGCGCAAGCGGATGGCCGAGCGGGGTAATGACCACGGGTCGATAGGTGACGATCGGGTCATATACCAGGTCGTCGGGCACTTCCAGCATCGAACCTACCGCGAAATCGACGCTGTCGGTACGCAGCATTTCCATACCATTGCGCCCGGTTTCATTGGCAAGGCGCAGTTTGATAGCGGGGTACTGTTGGGAAAATTTACCCACCGGTTCGGGTAGCACGTACAAAATGGTGGACTCACCCGCGGCGATGTTGAGTTCGCCTGATGTCAGGTTACCGCAATGGGCGTCAAAGGTTTCCTTGAGCCGGTCGATCCCCTGGACATGCGGCAGGCACAAATCGTAGAGGATACTACCCTCGGTTGTCAGACTGAGTTTCGGGCCGCTGCGCTCGAACAGCAGCGTATCCATTTCTTCTTCGAGGGCATGAATTTGTAATGAAATGGTTGGCTGGCTGGCAAACAGCGATTCCGCTGCTTTCGTCATGCTGCCAAGCTTTGCTGTCTGGCAAAATGCACGTAGCTTTTTCAGGTGATTCTGCTTGTAGTATGAATTGGCCATGATGGGTTCCGCAATGCCGAATTATTGGTTAATTCAATGCAGAAATCAAACTCAATGCGTTTATTCAATGGGGCTGGACCGGGGCAGGCAATTACCTGGGTCGTTCATTGCACGAAAAATGTCGACCAATCGGTAGATTCAGCCTTGTAATAGCAGCAGAATATCAGGATTCGGGAATGCCTGGCATCATTGCATAATCTTATAGACTTGATTGAGTAAACAGGCATTTTACATGGCTCAAGCGCTGTATATTAGATAGCCTGTGTCGCTGCGTCCGATGCCAGATGGGGCGCGACAACACCCGCTGATTTTCTGACCGATGCAATTTTGCCACCCATTTTTTTGAGAGATAAGTGTTATGACGAGAGACGAGCAAATCGCCGCCCTGGAACGGGACTGGCAGGAAAACCCACGCTGGAATAATCTGACTCGAGGATACAGCGCGACCGACGTGGTGCGCTTGCGTGGCTCCGTGCAGCCGGAAAACACCCTGGCGCGAATGGGTGCGGAAAAGCTCTGGGCACAGGTCAATGGCGCGGCGAGAAAGGGTTATGTCAACAGCATGGGGGCGATAACCGGTGGTCAGGCGATGCAGCAGGCGAAAGCCGGCATCGAGGCGATCTATCTGTCGGGCTGGCAGGTTGCCGCCGACGGTAACACTTCGGAAACCATGTATCCGGACCAGTCGCTTTACGCTTATGATTCGGTTCCTGCAATGGTTCGACGTATCAATAATACCTTTCGCCGCGCCGATGAGATCCAGTGGAGCCGCGGCGTCAATCCCGGTGATGCAAATTTCGTCGATTATTTCCTGCCGATCGTGGCTGATGCTGAAGCTGGTTTCGGCGGTGTACTGAACGCCTTTGAACTGATGAAGAACATGATTGGCGCCGGTGCCGCGGGCGTGCATTTCGAGGACCAGCTCGCTGCCGTCAAGAAATGCGGGCATATGGGGGGCAAAGTCCTGATACCGACCCAGGAAGCCGTGCAAAAGCTGATCGCCGCGCGCCTGGCCGCCGATGTCATGGGAGTTCCCACCGTATTGCTCGCGCGCACCGATGCCGAGGCTGCTAACCTGCTGACCTCGGATGTCGATGATAACGATAAGCCATTTCTCACCGGAAAACGTACTGGCGAAGGCTTCTACTGCGTCAAGAACGGACTCGAACAAGCCATCTCACGCGGTGTCTCCTACGCAAAGTATGCCGATATGGTGTGGTGTGAGACCGGGACTCCAGACCTCGGGTTTGCGCGCGAATGGGCCGAGGCGGTGCGTGCCGTGCATCCCGGTAAACTGCTGGCTTATAACTGCTCGCCGTCCTTCAACTGGAAGAAAAACCTCGACGACAAGACCATTGCCGAATTCCAGGACAAGCTTGCCGAAATGGGATACAAGTACCAGTTCATCACGCTCGCTGGTATCCATAACATGTGGTACAACATGTTCGACCTGGCATACGATTATGCGCGCGGCGAAGGTATGAAACACTACGTCGAAAAAGTGCAGGAACCTGAATTTGCCGCGGCCGACAAAGGTTATAGTTTTGTATCGCACCAGCAGGAAGTCGGTGCCGGTTATTTCGACGATGTCACCACCACGATTCAGGGTGGCGCTTCGTCGGTCACGGCGATGAGCGGTTCAACCGAGGAAGATCAGTTCTAGTATCGCTTTGACCTGGACCCGTCATGCGCACAGGGAAATGCCCTGTGCGCTCGTTGGCTGAGCGGCTCAGATCCCATGTGGTTACCAACATGACGCTGGTTTCGCCCGGCGGAGATGCCCGATGACATTCAAGACAGCTGATTTATCCGATGCACACGAAGGCAGGGTGCAGGTCGTGCATCCCGGCCTGGTCAATTTCGGTGGTCGGACCCGGTTTCACGGTGAGATAGTGACCATCAGGGCGCGAGGTGATTATTCACGCGTACGCGAACTGGTCAGGTCAGCCGGTAACGGCAAGGTGCTGGTAGTTGATAATGACGCATCGATGCAGGTAGCCGTGCTGGGAGACCTGTTGGCGGCGGCGGGCCAGGAAAATGGTTGGCAGGGTGTCGTCGTTAATGGCTGTATTCGCGACTCGGCAGATATTGGTGGAATGGAAATCGGTGTCAGGGCGCTCGCCAGCGTGCCGGCACGCGGTAGCAGCACGGATCCCGGCGCGGTCAATGTCGAGCTGACGTTCCTTGGCGCGGTGTTTCGCCCTGGCGAGTATCTCTACAGCGACGAGGATGGCATCTTGGTGTCGGCGCAAGCGCTGCTTTGAGCCGAGATTTCCCGGCTCATTGTTGTTGGCGCAGGAAGCGAATTTTTTTGGGGTAGGGGAAAACGTCCTCGAATATTCCCGCTTTGATATTTTCCTGCTTCTGAATCCAGAATGCGGGATCGAGCAGGTCGCGGTGATATTTCAGGAACACCTGGCGCACTTTATTGTCGGCAAACAAAAAAGTTGAGAACTGCTCTGGAAACACATCGTTGGCACCGATGCTGTACCAGGGTTCGGCAGCCATTTCGTCTTCCGGGTATAGCGCTTCGGGTATTTCGCGAAAATTGCATTCGGTCAGGTAACAGATCTCATCGTAGTCATAGAACACCACGCGCCCCTGTCCTTGCCCGGTAACGCCGAAATTTTTCAGTAACAGGTCACCGGGAAAGATGTTCGCGGCCGCCAGTTCCTTGATAGCTTCTCCATAACCTTTCATCAGGCGTTCAAGATATTTTCCCTGCGCTTGCAGTACCGCGAGATTGAGCGGTTCCATGCGGCGCTCGATATAAAGGTGTTTGATGATGATCTGGTCGCCTTCCTCGGCAATGCTGTCGGCGCAGGTTTCGTAGAGCTCTTCCAGCAGGTCGGCGGAAAAACGCGCGCGCGGCATGGCGACGTGTGAATACTCGAGCACGTCGGACATGCGGCCCACGCGATCGTGCATCTTGACCAGCCGATAAGTATCCTGCACCTGTTGGCGGGTAGTTTTCTTCGGTGGCGGGAAGCGATCGCGAATCACCTTGAACACATAGGGGTAGGACGGCAGGGTGAACACCGCCATCACCATACCCTTGATCCCGGGGGCAAAAATCAATTCATCTTCGGAATGTTTCAGGTGGTGCAGATATTCACGGTAGAACACTGTTTTACCCTGCTTGTGAAATCCGATTGCGGAGTAAAATGACTCCTTGTTGCGGTTCGGCATCAGGCGTCTTAAAAAAGTCACGATCGATGACGGCACCGGGTGATCGACCATGAAGTACTTGTAAGAGAATTCGAACAGGCGATTCAGACCCTGGGTACCGATGATAATGGCATCGGCATAGATCGTCCTGTCGGCGCTGTTCAACAACGGTATCGCAAATGGAATATCCTTGTTTGAATTGAGGGCCCGGCCGACGATATAAGCGGCTTTGTTGCGAAAGAATATGCTGCTGATGACCTGGAACTGAAAGTTCAGGTGAGCGTGTCGCGGCCGTGCAAAGGGATACTGGATCAGGGTCTTGATAATATTGCGTACGTCGCGATTGATGTCTTCAAACGGCAAGTTTAAGCCACTGTCGAGCAGCACCTGTTTGATCGATGCGCGGAACCCGCGCTTGGCGGGATAGTAGACATGATAGGAGGGTTTATCCGAATCGATAAATTCGGTGGATACGGCGCTGCGCACGAAGATGTAATCATTGCCGAAATAGTCGCGATGAAACAACGCGCAGAAAACCGAGTTATAAAATGATTCGGCAAGTTCAGGTTGCAGATGATTTCCAATTAACAACACGTACTCGCGCTTCACTGCAAACCAGAGTTGACTGTCGAAAGGCTCCAGTAAAAACTGTTTTTGTAAATCCCGAATCGCGTCTTTCACGCGGATATCATAAAACTCGATACGCTCCCTTGAAGCCTTGCGTTCGGCTTCCCAGTCGGCATTTTCGAAACGCTCGCGTGCGCCACTGGTGATGCTGCTGAATATGGTGAAATGGCGATTGAAACCGTTGAGAATGGTATCGGCAATTTGCGCTGGTTGGCCCCTTTCCATGGTTTGCATCGATTGACTCCCCGAGTTTTATGGTTTGCGTGACGGTATGGCGAGCCGCTGGCGTTTTCCCCACGGATTTTTGCGACTGATACCGAGCATACCCGCGATTCCGGTTTCGTTATACTGTGGCTGGTAGTTGTTGACGACACTAATAGAATACTCGTCCAGCGATACCAGTCGGCAAGTTTCGGTGATTTTCAGGAATTGGCGCAGCAACATTAGCGAGGTCACGAAGGCAATCGTGGTGCCGGGATAAGTCGCCAGAAAATTGAAGCCCCGTTTTTCGGCGAGCCCGACATT
>Ga0316187_10003282_pt1 | contig 14089 bp, 10 predicted proteins | sample CroRivburrow1_MG_FD_204927 | JGI IMG/M metagenome (GOLD analysis project Ga0316187, IMG submission 204927) | Coastal sediment microbial communities from Maine, United States - Cross River worm burrow 1 | ecosystem: Environmental > Aquatic > Marine > Coastal > Sediment | place: USA: Maine...
ATTCTCACTGACGACGATGTCGCCACTGCCAACTATGATCCCAATTGGAAGACCTACCCACCGTTCCGCTCTGCCGCCGACGTCGAGTTCGTTCTCCAGGCGATCTACGACGGGACCGTTGATGCCATCGCGTCTGATCATTCGCCGCATCATGCCGACGACAAGGAGCTCGACTTCGCCGATGCGCCCTTCGGTATCGTCGGTTTGGAGACCGCGGTCGGGCTCGCCATCGACCGCCTGGTCCACGGCAAGGTCATCGGCATCGCACAACTGGTGCGGCTCTTCTCCACGGGTCCTGCCGAGGTGTTCAACCTGCCCGGCGGGACCCTCCGCGAAGGTGAGCCGGCCGACCTGACCTTGCTCGATCTTCGCAAGCGGTGGACCGTCGACCCCGCGAAATTCAAGTCGAAGGCGCGCAACACACCGTTCACCGGTCGTCAGCTCAGGGGCGCACCGGTGGCGACCATCGTGGGTGGGAAGACCGTTTGGCAAGCAGCGATGTAAGTCGTGAGTCGTGAGACGTTGACCACGCTGGTGAAGCGCTTTCAGACTTCGTGAGACGATAAGGTCACCGCTACGGTGAATTGAAACGCAAAAAACACATCGCAGACTCTGCCCGCAACCCAATAGAACCCTGTGAGAAACCCAGCTTGTGGTTGCGAAGTGCCAGCCGTTGCGATCGGGTCTTGAAACACAAGGGACACAAAGAACCACGAAGGAACCACGGAGCATCGCATTGTTTGACCCGGGCCCTCCGACCAGGAAGACACATCGGGCCTTGCGATGAGTCAAGAACCGACCTTTGTGGTGTCTTTGTGGATCTTCGTGTCCTTCGTGTTTCAAGAAACCGCTGATGCTCACCGGGTTCGAGACCAAAAACCGTGGCCTCGCGGATTTCAGAGCAACGACTCAGGACTCACGATTGACGACTAACCGGTGGTGCTCCACTGTGCTATATTTCCGGTCCCGTGTGCCAAACGGAAGAGAGTGCGAGGCCTGCCATGACTGAAGAATCCACCACCAATGAGTTTGAACTGGCGCTCCAGGAAAGCCTGGACGCCGAAACCGCCAGAATCGGTGATCTGATCGAGGGCACCATCGTTGCCATTCACGGCGACGTCGCCCTGGTGGATATTGCCGGGAAATCCGAGGCCGTGTTGCCTCGCGACGAGCTCGAGGAGCTCGGAACCGGTGACCCGGTTGAAGTCGTGGTGACGGGGGTTGGTGAGGAGATCACGGTCTCGCGCCGCATGGCCGTTGAGTTTCAACTCAAGGAGAAGCTGGCGGTCGCCGTCGAGTCCGGCGAACCCCTCGATGGCAAGGTCGTCGGTCGACGCAAGGGCGGGTTCGATATCACGATCGCCGGAGTGCGCGGCTTCTGCCCCATGTCGCATATCAGCGACATTCGTGGAGAAGACCTCGACAGCCATCTCGGCCAGACCTACACCTTCAAGGTCCTCGAGTTCGAACCCGAGAAACGCAAGCTGGTGGTCTCCCGTGCAGCCCTGATTCGTGCCGAGAAGGAAAAGCTCCGTGCAGACGCTTGGGAGAAGCTCGAGGTCGGATCGGTGATCGTGGGAACGGTTGGCTCACTGACGGACTTTGGCGCCTTCGTCGATATTGGTGGCGTGGACGGGCTGGTCCATGTGACCGAAATCGCGCACCACCGAATCAACAAGCCATCGGATGTCCTGACTCTCGGTCAGGAGGTCGAGGTCAAGATCCTCGATCTCATCCAGGAGAAGAATCGAATCTCTCTCAGTATCAAACAGCTGCAGAAGAACCCGTGGGACGATGTCGGAGAGCGCTTCCCGGCGCGTGGAGCGTTCTCGGGAACGGTGGTCCGCACCACCGACTTCGGGGTCTTCGTCGAGCTCGAGCCCGGTCTCGATGGATTGATCCACGTCAGCCAGCTTCAGCCCGGAGTCGAGCTCGCATCGCCCGAGATGGCGGTGGGGTCCACCGTGCAGGGTTGGATCCGTGACATCGACTCTGACAATCACCGCATTGGTCTCACCATGCGCCGCCTGCCCGACCGCAACCCCTGGGAGCGCATCGAAATGCGCTACCAGGAGGGCCAGGTTGTCGAGGGGACCGTGGAGAACGGCGCCGATTTCGGGGTTTTTGTCGAGCTCGAACCGGGTCTCAGCGGTCTGATTCCCATTTCCGAGCTCGGGGTCGAGCGTGATACCGATCCCCGTACGGTCTTCCCTCCGGGAGAGCAGATCAAGGTCAAGGTCATGACCCTCGATCCGGGACGTCAGCGCATCAGTCTCTCGGTCAAGGCCTACCAGAAGGATCAAGAGCGCCAGGAGTACGCGAATCACATGGACAAGGGGAGCTCCGAGCCGACCTTGACCGGCTTTGGCGCCCAGCTCCAGGCGGCCCTCGCACCGGTGAAGGAAAAGAAGACGCCGGCAAAGAAGGCAACGAAGGCGAAAACAGAGACCACAGAAGCGAAGACAACGAAGGCCAAGACGGCAAAAGCCAAGACGCCAAAGACCAAGACGACCAAAACCGCTGCGGCGAAGACCAAGTCGAAGAAAGCAACGACCACCAAAGCCAAGGCGACCAAAGCCAAGGAATAGCGGCGAGATCGTTCAACAACAGAGAGCCGCAGGGTCGAGTGGCGCCTTCCGGCCTGGTTCCGAGAAATTCAATCCAACTCGAATTCAGACACAAAGAACCGCCCGGAACGGGCGGTTCTTTGTGTCTGAATCTGGAGGCGACGCCCGGATTCGAACCGGGGGATAAGGGCTTTGCAGGCCCCTGCCTTACCACTTGGCCACGTCGCCAGGGAGGGTGATTCTATGCCACGGTTCTGCGAGGGTCAAGATCGGGGTGTTCTTGCACACCCCCCCAGCCGCTGCCGCTGCGACCCGTCGGCATATACTTGTCCGCGTGACCGACGAAACAAACGACCGATCCGCCACCCGTTCGTGGTGGCTGGCGCTCGCGGCGCTGACGATCTGTGCTCCGTGGCCGGGGTGGGAGCCGGGGGTCGCGTCTCTCACCACCGTGGTGATCCTGCTTATCCTCCTGGCTCGGCCTCGTGGTGGTCAGCGGTGGGTGTGGCTGGGGGTCGTCCTCGCGCTGGCCGGGGCCGTTTCGCCGATTGAAAGAACGCTGGACTCGGATCGACTGGCATCGGGTCTGGACGGTCACTGCCGAAAGATGCTCGCGACGGCGACGCGGCTCGTCGACGACGAACGGCTGACCCGTCTCTTCGCGACGACGGGCGAGGCGCTGGATCCGACTCTGCCGTTCGAAGTCGTTCAATCCGTCGCCCGACAGACCGAGGGCCGGACCGTCTACTTGGCCGACGACAGGGGGCAGCTCCTGGCCTGGGGCGGCGCTGATCGTGCCTTTCCGGTCGATCTCAGGCCCATCGGTCCGAGGATGTGGGGGGTGGAGTGGTCCGCAACTCGTGGAGTCCTCTATCTGCGCGAGCCGCTGATGATCGAAGGGCGGATCGTCGGTTCGGTGATCGTCGCAGATCGCGCCGAGCTTCATGACGACGTGGCCTGGGGTATGCACGCCTCGAGTGGGCGCCGCCTCGTTCTCGGCGGTTCTGCACGCGACACCCGGGCGGTGACCACCGAGGCTGCCCCGGGAGTCGTCATCGATGTCGGCTCGCAGGCGGTTGTGGCGGTAGACCGTAGGGGTCTCTTCAGCCTCGGCTGGCTGGTGCTGGTCGTCTGCGGGTTGGTCGCGGCGCCACGCGCCGCGTGGGCCGCTGTTCTCGTCGGACTTTCGGTCGCGGCGGTGGCATCGGGAGACCTCTCGGCGGCCGAACAGACGACCCTCATTCTCTGCGGCGGTGCTGCGGTGGGTCGGCTCGGCCGAGAGCTGCCCCGGCCCTGGGCGCCGTTGCCGATCGTCGCCGCCATGTTCGCGGCGGTTGCCATCAGACTGATCGGGTCGTTTCTTGGTGGAGAATCTTGGCTGCCCAACCATCTCCTCCGACCGGGTTGGGGTGGGGTCTGGATGGTCGCGCTGGCATGGGTCGCCACCGGATGGCCGTCCCTGGCCCGTGGGCGGTTCCCCCTCGAACGGAGGGTCTTGGTGGCGGCCGGCCTCGCCGTCCTCGGCCTCGTCGTGGACGTGGTCTGGTACCCGATTCAAGCCCTGGGCGGAACCGCCGACGAGGCGGATCGGGTGGTTCTGCCGCGAACGGCGGTGGATCTCGAAGGAATTCTGCCGACCGACCCCCTTCGCAGCAACCTCGACGATCTCGCCTCTGTTCTCGCCCGTCGATGGCGGCTTGACGAGTGGTCGACGCCCGCCCGACTCACCGTGGTCGGCGCGGACGGGTCGGAGCTTTCGAGTTGGGGAGATCTGTCGCCGGCCGGAGATCGCCAGAGGCTGATGCGAGTATGGCCGGTTGCCGGTACGAACGGCATTCAGATCGAACTCGACGTAGCCATCGAGCCGTGGAATTGGCTCGGGGACTGGGCCACCGGCGAGCCGCTGGAGAACGCGTGGAACTCTCCGGTGTGGTACGCCGTCTTGACCCGGTCGGGATCGGTGGCCGCGTCGCTCCACTCCGAGATCAGAGATCTCGATCCTGTTGCAGCGGGCGAGGCCTATCACGCCGGAGCGGTGTGGACGACCGTCAAGTTGGGCGACGGTCATGCGCTCGCCCGGGTGGTCAGGAGGGGTGATTGGCTCGTGGCTGCGGTGGCGCACCCGCCGGCGCCCTCGGTGTGGGTGGTCCGAACGGCGCTGGCTGTGGTCTGGGCCTTCCTCGGGCTTCTTCTGGCACGGCCGCCGGTGTTGCGGCGCGAGCAGTTTGCCACCTTCGGCGGCCGCCTCCGGCTTCTCGTGGCCGGAGGGGTGGTGATCCCACTGGTGATCCTCACGCTGTTTCTGCAGCTCCGGTTGGGACGCGAGGAGGCGCGTTTGGAAGAGGTCCTCGGTCTCGACGCCTTCACGGCGGCCAGATACACCATCGAACACCTCGGCGATGGCGTTGTGATCGACGACCAGCTCGCCGCCTGGTTGGCCCGGGGCTGGGGTGGGGAGGTCGTCTTCTTCGATCAGACCGTGGCCGCAGGAGTGTCGCGACCGGATTTGATGAGCGTCGGACGGTTGTCACAGCTGCCTGCGGTGGAGGCATTCCCCGGATATCTCCTCGGGCGCACCGACACCGTGGTCTCACGGCGTCCCGGGTGGATCACCTCTGCAGGGGCCGTCACCGTCGAGGGGCGACGTGTTCTTCTCCACCTCTACCGCTCCGATCCGCTCCGAACCGGTGAAGCTCCCGATGCCGTTGACTGGTTGTTGACCGGAGCGCTCCTCTCGGCGCTGATCGCCCTGATCGCCACGAGCCGGATCGAAGGACGACTGAGTGCGTCGCTCCGAGATCTCGTGGATCTCGCGGGACGGCTGGTGCGAGGAGAACCCGTCGGGCCGGTTCGACGACCGAAGGAGACCGATCTCGCCGAGGTGCTCGATGCCGTTCGATCCATGAATGAAGAGGTCAGGCGGCGCGAGCTCAGCCTGAGGCACCAGGAAGAACTTCTTCGGATCACCCTGGCCAACCTCGCACCGGCGGTGATGGTGCTCGAGCCAGACGGGAACCTGAAGTTCACCAACCCCAGCGCTCAGGCCCTGCTCGACGAACATGGGGAGATGGTCCACGAACAGGTTCGGGAGTTGGCATCCGACATCAGCGATACGGCGGGGGCGGAGGTGACCTCCCAGCCGATTCCGGGTCGCGATCTAACCTGGCGCATCGGGGTGGCGAGAGTCCCGCTCCCGGATGGTCGGAGCGGCCTCGTGGCGGTCATCGATGATGTGACCGAAATCGTGCGGTTGGACCGGCTGCAACAGCTCAACCAACTCGCTCGAATCGTCGCCCACGAGGTCAAGAACCCACTGACCCCGGTTCGCTTGTGGGTTCAGGAGCTCGATGAGGCGAGGCGAAGGCGAGATCCCGAGCTCGACCAGGTGCTCGAAGAGGCATGCCGAGAGATCGCGATTCAGGTCGAACGCCTCCAGGACACCGCAATTTCGTTCTCGAATCTCGTGGCGCTCGAGCATTGGCAGCCGGAGGCGGTCGATCTTGCGGACTCGGTGAGGTCCGTGACAAAGGGGCTCGGTGTTCTCGATCGTCGAGGCATCGTGGTGAACCACGAACTCCCGGGGACGGCGGTTGCGGTGGTCACGGCGGATCGACAGTGGCTCAACAGGGCCTTGGCGAATCTGTTGCAGAACAGTCTCGACGCCCTGGGTGACGGTCCCGGCGACATCCGGTTCGTGGTGACCGAGGGTGGGGGTCGAGTGGTTCTCGAGATCGAGGACAGCGGCGGGGGCGTGCCGCCGGATCAGCTCCAGGATCTGTTTTCGCCCCACTTCTCCACCACCGCGGCCGGCAGCGGGTTGGGGCTGGCTCTGGTCCACCAGGTGGTCACACGGTGCCAGGGGAGGGTGGAAGCGGAGAATGGTCGACTCGGTTTGCGGATCCGCATCGAGCTGCCGGCGGCGAGAAACGAGTGATCGGTGGAAATGGCGGTCGCTCGATCCGATCAATCTCATGTGTTTGTGGTTTGTCGTCATCGGGGCGCCGCTTTTGTTACGATGACGGTATGAAGTGCAGGTTCACCCTTTTCCTCGCCGTGGTCGTGGTAGGGATGCTGTCACTCGCCGCGTGTACCGGGAACGCCCGGGATAATTTGAACCCCAAAGTGGCGCCGATCCCGCGGAAGACGGTGGTGTGGCTGACCGAAGAGGGCGTTGACGCCGAAACGGCGGAGCGTTTGGCGGCGGTGGGTGTCGACCAGCTGGTCGTGCGACGTGGAACAATCCGCCTGTCCGGCGCGGCACCGGTGGTCCAGCTCCTTCCGTCCCCAATCGTCGAGGGACCGATCCCGACCGCTGTCGCTCTCGAGGTTCATGGGCTGGGCTCGAGTGATCACGACCAGGCCGCGGTCGCAGTGTGGGCCGTCCTGGAAGCCGACTTCGGATCCCGCCTTCCCACGGAGTTGATCCTCGATCTCTCGGAGATCGGTGATGGCGCGAGCGGGTTTGTCTCAGAGCTCGCTCAACACTCCGGATTGGCGGTCGTCCCGGTGCTGACCGTGTCCCAGGCCGGAACCGAGGCCGGTCGGGCGGTGGCCAAGGCCGCCCACCGGTGCATCGTGCCGGTCTTCGGTTCGCAGGACGATGATCTCCGCGGCCTCGGAGAGATGGAAACTCAACCGTTGGCGGTGCGGTTGGCCGCCATCAAGGATCTTGGGATTCGGGTTCGGTTGGCGGCAGCGTTGCGCCCGAAATGCGAGCCCGACGTCGGCGGTTGGGCGGAAGACATCGACGCGTTGACCGTCGAGGATGCCGCCGAAATCAAACGAACCTCGACCCTGGATCGCAGCTTCCTGACCCGGCTCCCGCTGACGTGGGCGGGGCGTTCGTTCGGCGTCGGTCAGACCATCGCCGTGGCCTGGGTGGATGCGGCTCGACTCGGCTTGTTCCTGACCGAGTGCCACCGTGCGATTCTGCCCGAGATGGAAGGCTGGGATCTGGTTTCGTTGCCGCCCGTGGGGCCCAACCTCGGTCTCGATCGAGAGGAGCTCATCGGCTACCTCGGCGGCCAGGGTCCGGCGCCGACCGTCGAGGTCGATGTTCAACGCAGCAGGCAGAATCTGACCGTCCGGATCACCAACCCGAGTGTCTTTCGCAGCGCCATCACGAGCTTCAGCAACTGGGTTCAGGTCGAGCTGGAGTCCGGGGCTCTCGTGGCCACGTCTCGCGGCAGTTTCGACCGCATAGTCCTCGGCGCATTGGAGAACGGCGAGTGGCGGGCGAACCCGTCGGGCGGGCCAAACGCGGTTCGATTCGTCGAGACCTACCTCGCCCCGGGAGAAGTGCTCACAACGGGCACGATTCGCCTCCCCACGAGCCGGAGCAAGGTGCGGGTCCGGTGGCAGATCCAGCTGTCCGACGGAAGCTCGGTCACCGGCGTCACCGAGTGAGGCCGCAGGAGCTCTAAGCCGTTTGCTCTTAGCCCAGCCTCTTGCAAAATCCCACAGCTTGTCATTCTGAGCGAGCGTAGCGAGTCGAAGAATCTCCTCCGGGAAAGGGAGATGTATTTCATCAGGAACAGTCTTGCTTGACTTGTGGAGACCCTTCGACTCGGTCGTCGAACTCCCTCGCTCAGGGTGACATGCAGCGGTGACTTTTCTTGCAGGCTGTTTCTCGAATTTTGCAGGAGGCTGAGCCAATAGCTTAGAGCCAATAGCAAAAAGCTACATATAGATAGTTTGCGAGATCATCAACGTCGCTATTCGACCTTCTGAAGCGCGAAGGAATAAATCGACCGGCCCTGGTCGTAGTACTTGCGTTCGAAGCCGGTTTCGGGGAGCCCGGCAAAGGCCTCTTCGGGGTCGAGGGCCTCGAGGTTCTCAGCTCTTAGCAGCACCTCGGCGATGACCTCGGCGTAGTCCTCGTGATCGGTCTTGACGAGGAGCCGCCCCCCGGGGACCAGCGCGCGGTTCATGGCCGCAACCACATCCGCCTTGATCAGGCGACGCTTGTGGTGACGTTTCTTGGGCCACGGATCGGGGAAGAGAACGTAGAGGTTCTCCACCGAAGCCTCGTTGAGGAGTCGAAAGAGCAGGTCCTCGGCGGTCGTGCGCAGCAGCCGCACGTTGGCGATGCCGCGCCGGGCAGCCCGGTCACAACAAAGTCGGTGGTACTTGCCGGCCCTTTCGACCGCAAGAAAATCCCGCTCGGGGTTCGCCGCGGCGAGCTCGAGGAGGAACCTGCCCTTGCCGGATCCGATCTCCACATCGACCGGCGCCGACCGGCCGAAGATCTCGGGCCACTGGAACGGCGCGGCGACCCTGTTGAGGTCGAGGTCGATCATGGTTCTTGGGACGGCTCCTCGAGACCGAGGTGGACCATCTCGATGCCCAGCTCGTCGGCGAATCGAAGCACCTTGTCGTCTCGGTAAAACTCGCCGTAACAGACCCTCCGGATGCCCGCGTTGACGATGAGTTTGAAGCAGTTGAAGCACGGCGAGGCTGTGACGTAGATCTCGGCACCCTCGAGGCGGACCCCGTTGTGCGCGGCCTGAACCAGGGCATTCGCCTCGGCGTGAACCGTCCGAATGCAGTGGTCGTTCTCCATCAGACAGCCCACCTCGGTGCAGTGTGGTGCACCACGGAGCGAGCCGTTGTAGCCGGTGGAGAGGACGGTCTTGTCGCGCACGATGACCGCGCCGACGCTCTTTCGCGGGCACGTCGAACGCGTCGCCGCCTGGATTGCCAGATTCATGAAGTAGCGTTCCCAGGAGACGCGGTTCATGGCTTCGCCGACGGTCAAATCAGCTCGCTGGCCGCAAAGAAGAACGCGTTCTCGATGGCGGCGTTCTCGTCCGAGTCCGAGCCGTGGATCGCGTTGCGCTCGATGGATTCGCCGTAGAGCGCGCGGATCGTACCGTTGTCGGCCTCTTTGGGATTGGTGGCGCCCATGGTCTTTCGAAGGTGAGGCACCGCATCGTCGCGCTCCAACGACATGACCCAGACCGGCCCCGATGTCATATAGGCAACGAGGTCGTTGTAGAACGGGCGCTCGGCATGCACCGCGTAGAAGGCCTTCGCCTGGTCGGCGGTGAGATGGGTCATCCGGGCCGCGGCGATCCGAAAGCCCTCGCCCTCGAGATGGGCGATGATCCTGCCGACGTTGCCGTTCTCCACCGAATCGGGTTTGATGATCGTGAATGTGCGATGATTCATTTTGCCTCCGCGTCCCCGTATGGGATCGGCAGGGATGATACACGAGAACGTTCGAGCTGGAGGAACGCCATGAAGATCAGTCACTCGTCCGAGGGCGGTGTTTCGGTCCTTACCCTCGAAGGAAACCTGACTATCGGCGCCGCCGACGCCGCATTCTCGGACACCATCGAGCGATTCCTCGAGAGAAATCAGACCGTCATCGTGCTTGATATGAAACTGGTGGACCTGGTCGATTCCACGGGCCTGGGTTCCCTCGTGCGCTGTCATCATCGGTGTGTTCAGGCTGGTGGCGGATTGCGTCTGACAAACCTCAAGTTTCAGGTTTGGGAGCTCTTCGAAACCGCTCGACTCAATGGGCTCATCCCGATCTTCGAAAATCTGCGGACGGCTTTGCAGGGGTGAAACGAGAACTGCAAGATCGATCGTTGGAGTCCTCTCACCGGTTTGGATCCGAATCTGTTTTTTTCTGACGGCTTTGAAGTGGGAGACGCCGGCGGTTGGATCCAGACGATACAGTAGCTCGCGATCATATCCTCGGCAGAAGACCCGGAGGACTGGCGATCAGTTCTCCGGATATTTGTCTTAAATTACGAGTTCTAAACGTAGTTACTGACAGATCTTCGCGGGTGTCGAGACGGCTTTTGTAGAGTCGCTGGACCGTCCTGGGACGCCATGTCCCAAGATCGAACAGGTGATGCCCATCACTGTCGAGTCCCGACTGCCGCAAACCTGGCACCAACATTGCTATTAGGTCGGGTGATGGAGGCACAAATGCGAGAACGCCGTCGCCACCAAAGGCTTCAACCCACACGAGACATCACGGGAAAGGTGAAATCGACCATGGACTTCAGAGTGGTCGATATTTCCGAGGGTGGCGTGTTGGTCGAAACCAGGTTGGGACTGCCCCCCGCGACGGTGTGTGAACTCAAGGTTTCCTCTTTCAGTAGTGAAATCATTCTCAGAGCGGAGGTCCGTCGCTGCCGGGCTCAGCTGACAAAGACCGATACCGGATGCAAGGTTGCCTACCGCTCAGGCCTCGAGTTTGTCGAGCTGGACGATAGCCGTTTGAGTTCTCTCCGCCAGCTCATTTCGAACTGCTGCACCTGCGGCGAGAGTCCGGACGGGTCGGCTCTGGCGACCCAGGGAGCGGTGGTTTCAGGATCGTTGTATACGGTGTGACGTCGGTACCGCGTCTCGCCCTCCGAGCGGGCCGGCGTCCGATTCCCGCGGGGCCTCGAGGTCCCGCGGTTTTTTGTGTCTGCGGCTGATAGGCAGCTGCGGACACAAAAAATCCGCTGAAGAAGAGGATCGGACTGTTGCTCTGCCTGGAACCAGTGAGATCCTCACAGCATCCAGCATCCAGCATCCAGCATCCAGCATCCAGAGTCCGAGAGCCTAGGTCGATTTCCTGCGCAGAATGACCACTCTCGAGGCACCGCCCTGGAGATTCCGGTCGATCTCGAGATTCGCCGGGAGAATGGCGTCGAGTTCGGCCTCCGCCGGGCATTCGAGGCACAGGGTCGCCGCCTCGGCCGTGATGCCCGCTTCAATGGCGGCCGCCAGGGCATCAACGCCTTCACCCCAGGTCTCGAACGGGGGATCGGCCCAGATGAGGTCGAAGATCCGGTGTCGTCGTTGGAGCTCGGTGATGGCTCGCCCCACGGGACGTCTCAGGACCGATCCGCGATCACCTTCGACCCCAAGTGATTGAAGATTGGTGTGAATGAGCCCTACTGCGCTCCGGTGGGCGTCGACAAAGACCGCGGTTGCCGCACCCCGGGACAGGGCTTCGATCCCCACGGCGCCGGTTCCGGCAAAGAGGTCGAGCACTCGCGCGCCGGCCACCCGGACTCCGAGAATCGCGAAGCAGCGTTCGCGCATGGCATCGGGAGTCGGTCTCAGTTTCTGGCCCTTGGTCGGCCCGCGAAGCCGGCGTGAGCGCCACTCACCGCCGGTAACCCTCATGGTGCGCGCCCGAGGACCTTGAGAATGACCTCGGATCGGTTCTCCATGGCCACAGTGGATGAAACCGAGCTCTCGGGCTGCATCAGCACGATGGTCCCGTCATCGTTCACCGCAGAGACGAAGGCTTCTCCGCCCTGCCGGAGCTCGACCCAGTCACCGACGACGGGTTGCCACTGCTTGATCTCGAACTCGCCCGGGAGTGCGGACAGCGCCCGGTTTTGGATGTCGTCGATCATGGATGCGATCCTCGCCGCCTGCAGATTGAGGGAAGCGAGCGGCGAGTATCTGATAGTGCGTGGTGCATCCGGACCGAGATGAAGGGTCAACTCGGTGAAGGCGTCCCGGCTCTCGACATCCGAGGTCACCGGTTCGTTGCCGATCTCTCCGGCAGCGCGCTCCATCGCCTGGAGGTAGACCATGTACTCGTCGAATGCGAGGGTTGCCTGGTGGACGAAGTCCTCGGTCTCCGAGCGGACGGCTACCACCACCACGTGGTTGGAAAAGAGAGTTACGCGGGTCGTCCTGCCGAACTGGGAGGAGATCCGCTCGACAACCGGTGTCGGCGCCTGAGCCTGTGTCGCCGGGATGGCGACGAACAGCAGGGTGATGAACACGAATCCCGCCCGGAGTCTCATTCTGGAGTTCCCTCGTGGGTCTCTCTGGCCACGGTCAGAGCGTACTCCAACGATTGACCCTCGTCGATCTCTCCATCCACCAGAGCGTCTCGGGTGTGTTTGAGTGCATGGCCCACCCAGGGGCCGGGCTCGATACCGGCTTCGACCAGCTGTCGGCCCCTGACTTTCGGCTGGACGCGGACGGCGGCCTCGACGGCGTCGGCGAGTCTCCGCCGGGCCTCGAGATCGACGCCGGCCATGGCGAGAAGGATGATCTCCGGGTATCGTCCCTCCACGGCCCGAACTCGGAACGAGCGGCGCACGGAGGGCGAACTGGCCGCTCGAACCTCGTGCACTCCACGGTCGAGATCGAGCATTCTGTGTCGTTGTTCGCCGGTGAGCTGGAGGCGGTCGGCCATTCGGCAAGGGACATCGGCACCCGCCTGGTGGGCGAGTCCTCCGAGGAAGAGCAGCCACGGTTCGGGTGGCGGACCCAGATGTTCGAGCTCGAACCACGCGAGCTGGCCCTCGAGTTCGAGGAGGGTGGCGCGAATCTCCTCCGACCAGACGAGGCCGGGACAGAGCGCGGGCAGAAGACCGAGATCGGCCAGGAGTTCGATGGCCGAAGTCGGATGGTCCTCGGCGAGCAGGATTTCGAGCTCGCGCCGCAGACGCTGGCCGGAGAGGCGATCAAAGACCCTCTCATCGACGGCGGTTGTGATCAGATTCCGGGTGTCGGGGGCGATCCTGAAATCGAGCCGCCGGGCGTACCGCACAGCGCGGATAGCGCGGGTCGGGTCGTCGATGAACGACAGCGAGTGCAGGACACGGATCTCGTGTCGTTGGAGGTCTTTCCTGCCGCCGAAGAAGTCGACCAGTTCGCCGTGTCGCTCACCGTGGAGCGCCACGGCGAGAGAGTTGATCGTGAAGTCTCGGCGGTAGAGATCCTGGCGGATGAGCGAGGTCTCCACCTCCGGGAGCGCAGCCGGGGTTCGGTAGAACTCGGTTCGCGCGGAAGCCACATCGACCCTGTGACCATCGGGCAGAGTGACCACCGCGGTGAGGAAGGGCCGGTGTGGGTGGCAGCGGCCGCCGACGAAGGCCGCGAGCGCGTGCGCAAAGTCGATCCCCGAGCCCTCCACGACAAGGTCGACGTCCTCGTTGGATCGGCCGAGGAGGAGATCCCTGGTCATGCCTCCGACGAGATAGACCGGGATGCCCACCGTGTCGGCCACGGCTTTGGCTGTGCGGAGGAGGTCCCGGACCCAGGATGCTGTATTTTCGCGCAAGAGGCGCGTGATGGACTGGATGACGGGTCGAGCGCCGGCCATCCGGTGGTCGAGCGCAGCTCCGGCGGCGTGCTGGCGCTCGAAGAGTCTGCGAAAGAGCTCCATCCTGGTGACGATGCCGACCGGTCGACCGTGCTCCTCGACCATCACAAAGCGGTAGGAGCGCTCGAGAAAGAGATCGCGCAGCTCGCCGAGTGAGGCCGAGGCGGCCACCACCGGAAGCTCCGGATGCATGATCGCCCGAACCGCCCGGTTGGCCATCCCGTGCCCGAGGGCCCGGTCGAGAATCTGACGAGTGACCATTCCGACCAGCTCGCCATCGGCGTTCTGGACCGGCATGGCGTTGAGACGGAGGTGGTTGATCCGTTCCTTGCAGGTGTCCACGCTGTCTCCGGCATCCACCGAGAAGATGTGGCGATTGGCCACGTGGATGGCGGTGGCGGGAGGAGGGAGCTCTTCCGCAAGGGACGAAAGCAACTCCTCG
>Ga0316187_10003283_pt1 | contig 14087 bp, 7 predicted proteins | sample CroRivburrow1_MG_FD_204927 | JGI IMG/M metagenome (GOLD analysis project Ga0316187, IMG submission 204927) | Coastal sediment microbial communities from Maine, United States - Cross River worm burrow 1 | ecosystem: Environmental > Aquatic > Marine > Coastal > Sediment | place: USA: Maine...
ACACGGTATTGTTTTTTGTTGTGACGCGCAGACAGTGGCATTGGCCTTTGATGTGGGCCGCACCGTTGGCAGGTCTCTTTTTGCTGGTGGACGTGCCATTTTTTGCGGCCAACATCAGCAAAATCTTTCATGGTGCCTGGTTCCCGCTGGTTATCGGAGCTACATTTTTTACATTGATGCTCACCTGGGCCAAGGGACGCCGGATCCTGGCGGCCAAGCTGCACAAGGTCATGCTGCCGGTGCATCAATTTATCGTCGATCTGGGCAGCCATCCGCCAAACAAAATCGAAGGGGACGCGGTTTATTTAACGGGAAATCAAAATGTCGTGCCCGTGGCCCTGGCAAAGAACGTCAAACACAACAACGTCATTCACAGCCGGACAATATTGCTGAATTTTCAGGTGCAAGACATTCCGCGGGTTCCTAATCTCGAAAAGATCCAAACCGAAAAATTGGGCGCAGGGTTTCATCGCATCGGGGCCCGCTATGGCTTCATGGAAGACCTTACGTTGGAGAGTGTACTGGCACTGACGCGGGGGCAGGGTTTGGATCTGGATCCGGAAACAACGAGTTTTTACATCGGCCGTGAAAACCTGGTTATCGCTGAAACATCCGCCATGGCGCGCTGGCGTACGAACCTTTTTATTTTTATGTCCCGCAACGCAGCCGATGCCACCTCGTTTTTTAATCTTCCAGCGGACCAAACGATTGAAGTCGGCGTTCGGCTGGAAATTTGACACGCCTCTTTATTGCCGGTTTTTTATTTTAGGGAGTAGTTATTCTTTTTGTAATTTTTTCGGAGGGACCAGGCCATGACGTTAATGAAAAATAATGAATGTTGAGTCCCCTAAAAGAACTGACGTGCGCTTAATCCTTTTAAACCCCAAGCACGGGCAGTCGCAAGGCGAAGAAATCGCCAACAGCATCAGCCACGGCATAGGGCTGGTCGGAGCGCTCATCGGAACGCCATTTCTCATCATGCATGCAGTACGGCAAGGGGATGCCGGATTCATTGTCGGTACGAGTGTTTTCTCTATGTCCATGATCCTTCTTTATCTTGCATCCACGCTCTACCATGCATGGCCAATCGGCAAGGCCAAGCGCTGTTTTCGGATCATCGAGCATTCCGCGATCTTTATTCTTATCGCCGGCACGTACACGCCGTTAACCCTTGGTATACTTCGTGGTGCATTCGGCTGGACGCTTTTCGGGGTTATTTGGGGTCTTGCAATAGCCGGGGTAGCGCTGAAGGCATTCTATAAAACCGCACATCCCATTCTTTCCACCTGCCTTTATCTGCTGATGGGGTGGCTACTCGTGATTGCGGTAAAGCCTTTGTTTGCCAGGATGCCTGCAGCTGGCCTGTTCTTATTGTCTGCGGGAGGTTTGTCGTACACCGCCGGTGTAGCATTTTTTGCAACCGATTCGCGGGTACCATATGGCCATCTGATCTGGCATCTATTTGTTATTGCCGGCACCACGTGCCATTATTTCTTAGTCCTTTGGTATGCGGCCTGACAATCAATTTGGACGAGAGTGCACATTTGGAAAGTCGGCAGCCGGTTTTCTCAGCTGAGCCTGCAGCCGAATTTTGCATTCGTGACGATGCTGGCTGTTGGTCTGTTTCTTAGAATTTTTTCATCAGCTTCTGAAATTCGGCGTTTTGCTTATTGATGAGATCTTGCAATACATCGAGTGCCTGACCTGGATCGATGCCAGGAGTTTTGAGGAGGTCTCGCAGGCGCGAGATGGTCTCTTCTTGCGCTTCGATCTTTTGCTTGAGGACCTGATTTTCTTCCTCTAAGATCCGGTATTCATCTTTTGAAACCCATCCCATGATGCTAAAGTAATCACCAAAGGATTTCTTGAAATCCGCCGCCGCCCTTTCCCATTCAGCACTGCTTTCCGGGCCGTTTTGACTCTGCTCTTCGAGGCCGTAGTATTTTTTGAACAGTGCGGTCAATTCGTCGACACCGCTGAATCCCCCGTGGATCCAGCGGGTGACGTCTTCGAGTTGTTTCTGGCCTCTGGCGACAGAGAGAAGATAATTTCCCCAGAATTCCAGGAATTGTCGGTCCATGACATAATCCTCGGCTGTTAGGCGTTTAGGGCAGCATGAATTTGCTGGTGTAATTGTCTGGAAGGACACTATTTGGATTTCGATTTTTGGGTAGCCTCAAAGAAATCCGCCACCTTCTTGTGATTGTCGTCAGCGGTTTTTTTGAAATCCTGGCACCCTTTATTATAGGCATCGACCCAATTCTGAATGAGTTTTTTGCCTTCTTCGGGAACACCGGTAGCCTGTGTCAGGAACGTATTTACCATTTTTTCATTCTGTTCGCCGATTGTCAACATGGCTTTGAAACTGTTGTCAAAGGCCGTTTTGTTGAAGTCGAGCATTTGCTTCAGCATTTGATTGGGATCGAACATAATTGCCTCCTTTTTGATAATCAACTGTTTTTACGATGTCGCAAAGGGGTAGAGCATCTGTTCAGCTGTCAGTCCGTGTGAAGCTGCAGGTTAACTCCGGCTATCAATAGGCAGGCCGCATCCATCCCGTGTTCTTGTCGACCAGAATCTTATCGGCCAGGGAATTGTCTTTGGTAACCACATCAGCTTCGAAATTCTGACCTTCTTCTTTTATGTCGCCCAGTTTCAGATTCGGATTCCCGGTTGATTTCAGATAATTTTCAACCATAGACTTGGCCTGATCCTTATCGATCGGTTTTTGGGGCTGCAGTTGAGTATTCGGATACTGTTGGCTGGGTCCGTAACCCTGACCGGGGCCCATCATACCAGGTCCCATGCCGTAGCCGTTGCCTCGACCTCCCATCATGCCAGGACCCATTCCGTAACCACCGCCCTGACCCGACTGCGGCGGCGTGTTGTACCCTTGATTGGAAGACTGGGCATACACGCTGCCCAGCGCCAGCAGCACCACCAGCATCGAAAGCGATGCTATGAAGAGTATTTTTTTCATTTTGGGTCACCTTTCTTTATGGGTTCATTAAAATTTACAAAAAAACAACCACGAAACACTTACGCGTGTCTTCGTCCCTGAATAACCTGGATCAGCACCACGATAATGGCGATGACCAGCAGAGCATGAATGACGCCACCCATCGTGTAGCCGGTCAGCAATCCCACCCCTCACAAAACCAAAAGAATTACATATATTGTCCAGAGCATAACCGGTTTGAAAGGCCTGTACAGGCAAGTCATTAACCATCTGAGCTATATGTAGAAGCCCGTAATAATCAGCCCGCTCACAAAGACAGCGCAAACGATGCAAGTGACAAGGATATTAGCTGTATTTTCATTCGAAGCACAGATTTATTCTTTCCTCCGGATTACAGGAATATTTCTGCCGATATCTACCAACTACTATGGCAATATCTGTGCCGAATTTTCGAAACCCAGAGTGTATTACCCAACGGTCTGAATTATAAAGCAAATTAGTTTGGAAAGGACTTTCAGGGCAGTTATCAGCAAACACAACAACCTGGTCATATGTAGCCAATGGTCAAATATGACCTATTTCCAAATTAATTTGTGTTGCAGGCGGGAAGTGGTATTATGCCTCGGTTAATATTGAGGATAGTAGAAGGGCTGAATATGTCTACCCCAATGCTGCTGGATCCATATGGCTACAGCCTCATGCGGCTGCCATATTTCCATGTATTCGGAAACGAAAAGTCGATCAAGGAAATTCTAACTAAAAATAAAGTACCGGTTTAGCGAGCAAGTCCTCCAAAAAGTCTATAAATTATCATTACAAGCACGTTAGAGATTTCTAAAAGCAGTTTTACATATCTTTTACACAGAATTACCTTTACTTCGCTACAATCGTGCCTAATTTAAAAATATGATCGACGTTTCCGTAAAGTCGATGAATTAATTGGCAATAGGCCCGACTAATCGGAAACAGGACATCTAGGAGGTTGTAAAGATGCAGGTAGAAAGAATGAAGGTTGCACCCGTTACAGTAGCGTATGCAGACGGGGAGCAGCACAAACTAATAGTGGAGTTTGCAATCCCGGGAGCACCAACGGAGACCGTTGATGTAAAGATTCTCAAAGACAGTGTTTATTTATTGGCGCCAGCAAGGGACATTGAGTACGTTTCAGCACTCGCTTTGGGTTGGCCGGTGAAACCTGACAAGGCTGAAGCGACTTACGAAAACGGATTGCTCCGAATTGAAGTGCCTTTCAAAGATCCAATGGAAGATGCTGTAAAAGTCGCTATCAAGGCAGGCCGGGTGGAAACCGAGTCCTTAAGCCTTGAAACCGCCTGATGACCCTTTAAAAAGTTGGTTTTTTATAGCATAAAAACATAATTGAAATTCAAGCCCTGTCTTAATTTAAAGGACAGGGCTTTTTGGTTTTTGGAGGTCTCGCTACGGGCCTCATGACCGCTTTCTCTTTAAAAACCCAAAATTCTGTGAACTCGTAATCTTTAGTCAATATTCTAAATCCAAAAGGACAATTCCAAAAATCCCGAACATGCGTAAGCTCAATATCCGCAAACCATAAAGTCTCATCCCAATATCAATCCGATCTTATCATTTTCCGCCCATAACACCAAGGGAACCGGAAATGGGTCATATATGGCAACCGGTCATATATGACCCTTCTGTTTGTGACTTTTAATGACCGCCCTGTAAATGCTTTTTTAACTAATTATTGTTAAATATCAGAATGATGGATGACGTGACACTGAAAGCCGGGAACCTGGCACAAAGATTGAATTTATAAAAGAAAAAAATACTGAATAGCGGCAAAGCCATTCCCCTTAGCCCCTTTAGCCGAATTATAGTTTTTCGACAACGTCTACAAGCCGTGCACAGCGAACGACATGTCATAAGAAGGAGACAAAAAAAGTGAGGATGAGCGTCAAAAGGATTCTCCTTACCCTGCTCAATTTGAGAGCGCGTTTCGGCAGAACCGGCCTGGCAAAAGAGGTCGCCGGCAACGAGCCGCCGTTGCGCTCGGAACTGTTCAGCAGCGACCAGATGAAGCAGCACGGCAAGACGCTGGCAGCCACGCACAAGCTGAGTTTGGGACGCGCTTCGGACCGGCTTCTGACGCGTCTGGCCGAGAATGAAGGTGTCCTGATTGAAGCCCGCAACCTGCTGATGGCGGCAGTTAAGGACAACCGCCGGATTGTGCCGGCCGGGGAATGGCTGCTCGACAACTTCTATCTGATCGAAGAACAGATTCGCATGGCCAGGCGACACTTGCCCAAGGGTTACAGCCGGGAACTGCCGCGCTTGCTGAACGGCTCATCGGCCGGCGTCCCACGCGTGTACGACATTGCGCTGGAGATTGTCTCGCACGGCGATGGGCGGGCGGATCCGGAAAGTCTCAGCAGTTTCGTGGCCGCCTACCAAACGGTGACCATCCTTAAGCTTGGCGAATTATGGGCCGTCCCGATCATGCTGCGCCTGGCCCTGATCGAGAATCTGCGCCGCGTTGGAACCCGGATTATTGCCGACCGGACCGACCGCAGCCGCGCCGAATACTGGGTTGACCAGATGACGGAGATAGCAGAGAAAGACCCGAAGAGCCTGATTCTCGTGATTGCCGATATGGCCCGGTCGGACCCGCTGCTGGTAAGTTCATTTGTAGCGGAATTTTCGCGGCGGTTGCAGGGACAAGGCCCTGCCCTGGCCTTGCCGCTCACCTGGATTGAACAGCGACTGTCCGAGTCCGGCCTGACCATCGATCAGTTGGTGCGCTCGGAGAACCAGACACAGGCTGCTGACCAGGTCTCGATGAGCAACAGCATCGGCAGCCTCCGTTTCCTGGGCGCGATGGACTGGCGCGAGTTCGTCGAGACGATGAGCATTGTCGAGCAGACCCTGTATGAGGATCCTGGCGACATCTACGGCAAGATGGATTTTACCACCCGCGATCGCTACCGCCACGTCGTGGAGAAGACAGCGAAGGGCAGTCCGCACTCCGAGAGCGAGGTGGCGCGCAAAGCAATCCAACTGGCGCATGCGGCCGCTGCCCGGAAAGGCGGCGACGACCGTACGGCGCACGTCGGGTTCTACCTGATCGACAAAGGATTGGCGCAGCTCGAACGAATGGCGGAGATGCGCCGATCTCCCCTTGAGGCTCTTCGGCGATTAAGCCGTCAGTTCCCTTTGCTCTTCTATCTGGGAATAATAACGCTGATGACGGCTATTTTCACCGGGAGTTTGTTGGCGAAGATGCACACCATGGGGTACCAGATTGGGCTGATCGTGCTGATAGGTCTCCCCTTGCTGCTGGGCGCAAGTCATCTGGCCGTGGCGCTGGTGAATTGGCTGACGACATTACTGGCGACGCCGCGCTTGCTGCCGCGAATTGACTTTTCCGAAGGAATTCCTTCGGAATCGCGCGCCCTTGCCGTCATCCCGACGATGCTCACGAGCACGCAAGACATTGAGGATCTGGTCGAGGCGCTGGAAGTTCGATTTCTGGCCAATCGAGAGGAACACCTTCACTTCGGTCTGCTGACGGATTTCCGGGACGCGCCTGAGGAAACGCTTCCGGAGGACGAACCTTTGTTGCAGCTGGCCCAAATGAGAATTCGAGAGTTGAACGAAAAGTACCACGGCCCAAAAGCCGACACGTTCTTTCTTTTTCATCGCCCGCGCCGCTGGAATCCGCAGGACCGGATCTGGATGGGGTACGAGCGCAAGCGCGGCAAGCTTGCGGATTTGAATGGGCTTCTGCGCGGCGGATCAAGTGATCGGTTCTCCCTCATCGTTGGGAATATTGCCGTGTTATCGAACGTGAAGTATGTGATCACCCTGGACACGGATACGCAGCTTCCCCGCGATTCGGCATGGCAGTTTGTGGGAGCCATGGCGCACCCGCTGAATCGGCCGCGGTACGACGAAGACAGGCAACGGATCGATGAGGGGTACGGCATCCTTCAGCCCCGGGTGGCCGTGAGCCTGCCGGGAATGAAACGGTCGCGATACGCGCGATTGTGCGGGAGTGAGCCAGGCATCGACCCGTATACCCGGGTTGTCTCCGATGTCTACCAGGATCTTTTCGGTGAAGGCTCATTCATCGGCAAAGGGATCTATGATGTAGATGCGTTCGAGCGGGTCCTCAAGGGACGCTTTCCCGAGAACCGGATCCTCAGCCATGACCTTCTGGAGGGATGCTACGCGCGGGCGGGGCTGCTCAGCGATGTGTTGTTGTACGAGGAATATCCATCCCGCTACAGCGCGGACGTAAGCCGTCGGCACCGCTGGATTCGCGGGGACTGGCAAATTGCCCGCTGGCTGCTGCCGGGCGTTCCCGACCTCGAGGGAAACCGCCGGAAGAATCCGCTATCCGGGGTGTCCCGCTGGAAGATTTTCGACAATCTTCGTCGGAGCCTCGTACCGGCGGCGTTGACCTTGTTGTTTCTCCTTGGCTGGGCCGTCTTGTCCCCGCCCTGGCTATGGACCCTTGCCGTCGTCGGAACCATCCTGATCCCCCCCGGTATGGCCTCATTTCTGGATCTGTTTCAGAAACCGGGCGACGTGCGGATGGGGCAGCATCTTGCGGTCATGGTGCGCTCGGCCGGCAGGCACTCCGCTCAGGCGGCTTTTACGCTCACCTGTCTCCCCTATGAAGCCTTCTTCAGTCTGGATGCGATTTTGCGCACGGTCTGGCGAATGTGGGTCACCCACAAACGACTTCTGGTGTGGAACCTGCCGAACGTGGATAACCAAAGCCGCACAGACCTCGCCGCCTCCTGGCGGACAATGTGGTTTGCCCCCACCCTGGCCGCTGCGGCGGGGATTTATCTGACCATTGCGAGGCCGGCCGCACTCGCCGTGGCGGGACCCATCCTGGGCCTCTGGTTTGCCTCTCCTGCCATCGCCTGGTGGATCAGTCGGCCGCGCGCGCGCCGGCGAAAAAGGCTAACCGCGGATCAGACCCTCTTTCTGCGGAAGCTTTCCCGGAAAACCTGGGCGTTCTTCGAGACCTTCGTCGGCCCTGAAGACAATTGGCTGCCGCCGGATAATTATCAAGAGCCTCCTGTTGCCGCGGCCGCGCATCGCACGTCGCCGACCAACATGGGACTTGCGCTGCTGGCGAATTTGTCCGCCTACGACTTCGGCTATGTTTCGGCCGGACAGCTCATAGAGCGCACGGGGAATGCGTTCCTCGCGATGCAAAAATTGGAACGCCACCAAGGCCACTTCTTCAACTGGTATGACACCCAGTCTCTGAAACCACTGCCACCGGCCTATATTTCGACGGTGGACAGCGGGAACCTCGCGGGCCATCTTCTGACCTTGCGGCCGGGTCTGCTCGCCCTTCCCGATCGCCGAATCCTGACAGCGCAATGGTTAGACGGACTCGGCGACACCCTGCGGATTCTCGTGGACGCTGCGGGAAAAGCCGCTCCCATCCAGCTCGATCAACTCCAGAAGGAGCTGGCGTCGGCATCCGTTTCCCGACCAATAACGCTCGCAGCGGCACGGCTGTACCTTGGCCGGCTGGCGACATCAGCAGTCGAGGTGGTGGGCAGTTTTGACGTGGATCCCGCAAGCCAGGCAAGCGGGTGGGCCAGCGCCTTCGCCCGGCAATGCCAGGACGCCCTCGATGAGTTGACGTTTCTCACACCGTGGACCTTGCTGCCACCGACTTCTCCGGACAAACGAAACGACTTTGGTGGCCTCGATGAGATCCCCACACTGAACGAACTGGCCGGATTTGAAGGGGAGTGGCTGCCGGCCATTGAGGATCGCCTCAGCTCGGAGGCAACCCCCGAGGGAAAAAAGCGTTTGAGTGAGCTTCGCCGGCTCATCACCCAAGCAAGCCGTCGCGCCAGAGAAAGGATTGCGGCCATCGAACGCCTCGCGCGGCAATCCGGCGAACTGGCCGATATGGCGTATGACTTCCTTTACGACAAGGCGCGTCATCTGCTGGCGCTCGGCTACGACGTCGCGGAGCGACGCCGGGACCCGAGTTACTACGATCTTCTGGCTTCTGAAGCGAGGCTTTCCAGTTTCGTAGCGATTGCGCAGGGACAACTACCGCAGGAGAGCTGGTTCGCCCTGGGTCGTCTGCTCACTATAGTCGGTGGAGAGCCGATCCTGCTTTCGTGGAGCGGTTCGATGTTCGAATACCTGATGCCGCTCCTGGTGATGCCGGCGTACGAAGACACGCTGCTCGACCAGACCTATAAGGCGGCTGTGGCCAGGCAGGTCGAGTATGGAAAAAAGCGCGCCGTGCCGTGGGGCATTTCGGAATGTGGTTACAATGCCATTGATGTACATCTCAACTATCAATACCGCGCTTTCGGTGTCCCGGGCCTGGGGCTCAAACGCGGGCTCGCCGAGGACCTGGTGATTGCGCCCTATGCCTCGGCGCTGGCGCTGATGGTGGCGCCCGGGGAGGCGTGTCAGAACCTCGAGCGGCTTGCTGCCGAAGGCTTTGAAACCCGGTATGGCTTCTACGAAGCGATCGACTACACTCCCTCGCGCCTGCCGCCTGGCCAAACGAGCGCCGTGGTTCGCTCCTTCATGGCCCATCACCAGGGCATGAGTCTCCTGTCTTTGGCCCATCTGCTCCTGGACCGCCCGATGCAGAAGCGCTTCGAGTCGGATCCCTTGTTCCAGGCGACCATGCTGTTGCTCCAGGAGCGAATCCCCAAGGCGACGGCGTTCTATGCGCATACCACCGAACTCTCCGAGCACCATATGGCTTCCGGCGCTCTGGAGACGCCGATACGCGTTTTCAGCAGTCCCGACACGCCGAACCCGGAAGTGCAGTTGCTCTCGAACGGCAGATACCACGTGATGATCACCAATGCCGGCGGCGGTTACAGTCGCTGGAAGGACCTGGCCATCACCCGTTGGCGCGAAGACCGCACCTGTGACAACTGGGGCACGTTCTGTTACATCCGCGACGTGACCAGCAGGGAGTTCTGGTCGACCGCATATCAGCCGACGCTCAAACGATCGAAGCATTTTGAGGCCATTTTCTCGGAAGGGCGAGCCGAGTTTCGCGGCCGCAACCACGACTATGACACCCATACCGAGATCGCTGTTTCGCCCGAGGATGACATCGAACTGCGGCGTGTCCGCATCACCAACCGCGCACGGACGCGCCGCGCGATCGATGTAACCAGTTATGCGGAAGTGGTTCTGGCACCGCAAGCCGCGGACGCACTGCATCCGGTGTTCAGCAATCTTTTTGTGCAAACCGAGATCATCCGCCGGCAGCGAGCGATCCTCTGCACGCGCCGGCCCCGATCCCAGGGCGAGCAGTCGCCCTGGATGCTGCACCTGATGGCTGTGCATGGGGCAGATATCGGAGAAGTCTCCTATGAGACCGATCGCATGCAATTTATCGGCCGCGGTAACACCGTCGCCGATCCACAGGCGATGAGCGGGGCTGAGGGCTTTTTTACGGGGGCGCTCTCGGGCAGCGAGGGCTCCGTGCTCGATCCGATTGTCGCCATACGCTACCGGATAACGCTGGATCCCGAAGAATCGGCAACAATAAACATGGTCTCCGGCATCGGTGAAACCCGCGATGCCGCCTTACGCCTGGTGGAAAAATACCAGGACCGGCGTCTCGCGGATCGCGTCTTTGATCTGGCATGGACGCATGGCCAGGTGCTTCTGCGCCAGTTCAATGCCTCCGAGGCCGATGCGCAACTCTATGGGAGCCTTGCCAGCTCGATCATCTACGCCAATGCTTCGCTGCGAGCCGACCCGAGCGTCCTCATCAAGAACCACCGGGGGCAATCCGGTCTATGGGGATACGCCATATCCGGCGATCTGCCGATTGTGCTGCTGCAGATTGAATATCCGGCCAATATCGACCTGGTGCGCCAACTCGTAAAGGCCCACGCCTACTGGCGTCTAAAAGGACTGGCGGTGGACCTGGTGATCTGGAACGAAGATCACGCCGGATACCGACAACTCCTCCACGACCAGATCATGGGGCTCATCGCCGCCGGCACCGAAGCCAAAGTCATCGATCGGCCGGGCGGCATTTTCTTAAGACCTGGCGACCAGATATCGGAGGAGGACCGCATCCTGATCCAAGCGGTCGCGTGCGCCATCATCACCGACAGCCGGGGGGGCTTGGCAGACCAGATCAACCGGCGCAGTCTGGTGGAAGCTGCAATGCCGCTCCTTTCGCCGACCCGAACCCACCGCTCCGAACCCCTGGCAGTGGCCGCATTGCCTCGCCACGATCTGATGTTCTACAACGGGCTGGGCGGATTCACCCCGGATGGGCGTGAGTATGTCATTACCACCGCACACAGGCAGGTGACGCCGGCGCCGTGGGTGAATGTGCTGGCCAACCCGCACTTCGGCACCGTCATTTCAGAAAGCGGCCTTGCCTATACCTGGAGCGAGAATGCCCACGAGTTCCGTCTCACTCCCTGGGGGAACGATCCCGTCGGTGATTCGAGCGGAGAGGCGTTCTACCTCCGTGATGAAGAGCGCGGCCACTTCTGGTCCCCGACGCCGCTGCCCAGCCGCGGAGCGATGCCTTACGTCACCCGGCACGGCTTTGGCTACAGCGTTTTCGAGCACACCGAACGCGGCATCCGCTCAGAGTTGAAGGTTTACGTGGCCCTGGATGCACCGATCAAGTTCATGGTACTCAAAGTGCGAAACGAGTCGAAACGATCACGTCGACTCTCCGCTACCGGATACGTGGAATGGGTCCTTGGCGACCTGAGACCGAAATCGAGCCTGCACGTTATCACCAAAATTGACCCGAATAGCGGCGCACTGTTTGCGTGGAACCCTTATAACACGGAGTTCCGCGACCGGATGGCGTTTTTCGACGTGGACGATACGACTCGCACCGTAACCGGCAATCGGACTGAATTCCTGGGACGCAACGGTACGCTGAAAAGTCCGGCTGCGATGAAGCGAACGCGCCTTTCCGGCAAGGTGGGGGCCGCTCTGGATCCCTGTGCCGCGATCCAGGTGGTCTTCGATCTATCTGACGGGCAAGAGCGAGAGATCATCTTCAGGCTCGGCGTCGGGCGCGATGCCGGTGACGCTGGGAATCTGGTCAATCGCTTTCGAGGATCAACTGCCGCGCGTGGCGCACTCGAAGCGGTATGGCAGCACTGGGCGCATACTTTCGACGCGCTGCACGTGGAAACACCCGACCAATCCCTCAACGTGCTGGCCAATGGCTGGCTCTTGTACCAGACCCTGGCGTGCCGCCTTTGGGCGCGCAGCGCAACTTACCAGTCGGGGGGCGCCTTCGGGTTTCGCGATCAGTTGCAGGACGTGATGGCGCTCATCCACGCCAGGCCACATCTCGTGCGCGAGCACTTGCTCCTGTGCGCGGCCCGCCAATTTCTGGAAGGAGATGTGCAGCATTGGTGGCATCCTCCAACGGGTCGGGGTGTGCGCACTCACTGTTCGGACGATTACCTCTGGCTGCCGCTCACAACGTGCCGCTATGTCCTCGCCACCGGTGACACCGGCGTGTTGGATGAACCCATCCACTTCCTCCAGGGCCGCCCGGTAAACGCGGATGAAGATTCTTATTACGATCTGCCCGAGCGCTCTGGAGAGGCGGCGAGTCTTTACGAACACTGTGTCCGGGCCATCCTGAACGGCCTCAAGTTCGGTGAGCACGGCCTGCCGCTTATCGGCTCCGGCGACTGGAACGACGGCCTGAACCTGGTAGGCGAACACGGCAAAGGCGAAAGCGTCTGGTTGGGATTTTTCCTATATGAAGTGCTCATGCGCTTCGCTGAGGTCGCCGGCGCACGCGGCGACATCGCTTTCGTTGAACGCTGCCATAGGGAGGCGGCCGAACTGCGTCACAATATCGAGGAGCATGGCTGGGACGGCGGGTGGTACCGCCGTGCCTATTTCGACGACGGCTCGCCGCTGGGATCGTCAGATAACCCCGAATGCCAGATTGATTCGATTGCGCAGAGCTGGTCTGTTCTTTCGGGTGCGGGGGATCATGAGCGTTCGCGCAAGGCCATGGAGGCCGTGGATGAGCGACTCGTTCGCCGCGAGCATGGCCTGATCCAGCTTCTGGATCCACCTTTCGACAAGTCGCCGCTGAATCCCGGCTATATAAAAGGGTACGTCCCCGGCGTGAGAGAAAACGGCGGGCAGTATACGCATGCGGCCATCTGGGCAGCAATGGCCTTTGCTCGCTTGGGGGACAACCGGCGCGCATGGGAACTCTTTAATATGATCAACCCGGTGAACCATGCCAAATCGACCGAGGAGACGGCTGCCTACAAAGTGGAACCGTACGTCGTTGCCGCCGACGTCTATGCGGTACCACCGCACACCGGTCGCGGCGGCTGGACATGGTACACGGGCTCGGCCGCCTGGATGTACCGGCTGATCGTGGAATCACTTCTGGGTCTCAGACTTGAAGTGGATAAACTGCGTTTTGTGCCGTGCCTCCCTGCGGATTGGAAGGGGTTCAAGATGCACTACCGCTATCGGGAGACCGTCTACCACATCGAGGTCCTGCAAACGCGTGAAGAAAAGGGGGGTGCAAGTGTGACCGTTGATGGAGTCTTGCGACCCGACCAGGCGATTCCCCTTATTGACGACCGGAAGGAACACTCGGTCGAGGTGAGAATACCCGGCTCGCGGACAGTCCTCCTGTAACGCCCACTTAGCCGCGGCAGCGCGCCAGGGCCGCGGCGCAAGATCCAACACAGGCGGACCAATCCAAGGCCGTGGCGAAGATTGCGTATCGCAAAACGATCGCACAACTAAAAGCTATGTGTACATAATCGTCGAATAATCTGAAAGGCCGGTATTGCCGGGAGGTGGCCGCAATGATCGTCGTTAAAATTGTAATGAACGTGTTTCCGGAAAAACAGAAGGAGTTGGTGCAAACGCTTCTCTCGATGATTGGGCCAATGGAAAAGGAGGCAGGCTGTCTGAGCTATGCCCTCTCTTGTGATATCGAAGACAAAAAACTTCTGAACCTTTTCGAGGAGTGGCACACACGAAAAGATTTAGATCATCATTTCAGGTCCGAATTGTTCGGCGTTTTACTGGGGACAAGGAGCCTTTTATCCAAACCGCATGGAATTCATATTTACACCATCGGGCAATTGGAAGG